>Ga0302302_1000444_pt1 | contig 25138 bp, 14 predicted proteins | sample III_Palsa_E1_3_FD_198766 | JGI IMG/M metagenome (GOLD analysis project Ga0302302, IMG submission 198766) | Peat permafrost microbial communities from Stordalen Mire near Abisko, Sweden - III_Palsa_E1_3 | ecosystem: Environmental > Terrestrial > Soil > Palsa > Peat permafrost | place: Sweden...
AAAATCGGAAGCTGCAACCCAATCGGATCGCCGTTATACAAACGCACCTGCAGCGCGGTCCCGTCGATCAGATAGTCCATCGCATCGGCCAGCATGTTGCCCGTCAACGTCAGCGTTTCAAAACTTTCCTGGTTCAGAAAGTACGAACCCACGGCATCGCTGTACAGATACGTCGCTGGCACCAGCTCCAGGTCCGGCTCGTTGAACTTGTCCTGCGCCTTGAAGGTCTTCTCGAACACCGCGCCAGTCAGCAAATTTCGCATCTTCAACCGCACCAGCGTCTGCCCACCCCGCGCCGTCGGCGTGCTAATGTCCGAATCCAAACAGGCATACGGAGAACCCTCAAACTCAAACATCGTCTTACGCTTCACATGGATTGCTTCAACCATTCCGGCCATAACGTCCTCTTTCACTTGCAACGACAGGCCGCCAACCACACAGCAAACCCACGTCCAAACTTCCAATCAAGTATAAAGGCCCAAGCAGAACTCTCACATGCCCACCGCCCCGCACGCCCGCTTCAAGCCCCTCCCCACCTCCATCCACACCCTCGTCGAGTCCACCCCCAACGCCATCCTCCTCGAAACCTCCCGCTTCGACGCCACCAACCACCACAGCTACCTCTTCCTCAACCCCACCCGCATCCTCACGGCTACCACGCCAGACGAAATCCCCGCGCTCTTCGCGCAAATCGAAACCGCCCTGTCCGAAGGCCTCCACGTCGCCGGCTACTTCGCCTACGAATGCAACGCCCACTTCGAACCCTCCTTACAGGTGCCCCATTCATACGCGCACTTGCGGATGGGTGGGGAAGCAGAACCCTTCGACCCCACGATCCCACTAGCCCATCTAGCCGCCTACCCCGCACCCATCGTCTTCGACCACGCCACCGGCCAATTCCTAACCCCGCCACCATCCCGGGTGCCCCAGGTCTCGCATTTGAGACCTGGGTTCCCACTACCCTCCGCGCCCGCCCCCCACACCGCCCCCATACTCGAGCACCCAACCCTCCGCATCTCCACACCCAACTACTTCACGGCGATAGAAAAAATCAAAGCCTACATCTCCGCCGGCGACACCTACCAAGTCAACTTCACCGACGCCATCACCTTCCCAACAACCCTCTCGCCCGCCACGCTCTTCACCACCCTCTCCCAAAATCAATCCGTAGCCTACGCCGCCTATCTCAACCTCGGCACACAAGCGATCCTCTCCCTAAGCCCCGAACTCTTCTTCCGCATTGAGACGCAACCCGACGCCGCGACCAACAAAATCACCACCCGCCCCATGAAGGGCACGATGCCCCGCGGCCTCGACACCACCGAAGACACCGCCGCCGCCCTCGCGCTCCAGCAAGACGAAAAGAATCGCGCCGAGCACGTTATGATCGTCGACCTCCTCCGCAACGACCTAGGCCGCATCTCCCTCCCCGGCTCTGTCCATGTCGACAACCTCTTCGCGATCGAGCGCTACCAAACCCTCCTGCAAATGACCTCCACCATCTCCGCCACGCTCCGCCCCCGCACCGCCTTCTACGACATCTTCGCCGCCCTCTTCCCCTGCGGCTCCGTCACAGGAGCCCCCAAGATCCGCACCATGCAAATCATCCAGGAACTCGAAGCCCATCCCCGCGGCGTCTATACCGGAGCCATCGGCCACATCGCCCCCGACCGCACCGCAACCTTCAGCGTCCCCATCCGCACCTTAGTCCTTCACAACAACCAGGCCACCATGGGGGTAGGCGGCGGCATCGTAGCCGACTCCATCCCCGCAGACGAGCACCGCGAAGCCCTCCTCAAAGCCAACTTCCTCACCCGCACCCCCCAACCCTTCGACCTAATCGAGACCCTCCTCTTCGACCAGCACTACGCCCGCCTCCCCCTCCACCTGGACCGCCTCGAGTCCTCCGCGCACTACTTCGACTTCCTCTGCGACCGCACCGCCATCGAAGCCCAGCTCCGAGCCTTCGCAGCCTTCCTCGACCCTCGCCACCCCCACCGCGTCCTCCTCCTCCTCTCACCAACTGGCGAAGCCTCCATCACCGCCCATCCCCTCGAGCCAACCCTCAACCGGGTGCCCCATTCATACGCGCACTTGCGGATGAGTGGGAACGACGAAGCCAGCCAGCCCACCCAACCCCCGCCGTCCGCGCAGGACATCACCGTAACCCTCAGCCCCCACCGCACCAACTCCGCCGACCCCTTCCTCCGCCACAAGACCACCAACCGCCGCCTCTACACCGACGAGCTAACCCGCGCCCGCGCCGAAGGCTTCGACGAAGTCCTCTTCCTCAACGAGCGCAGCGAGCTAACCGAAGGAGCCATCAGCAATCTCTTCATCGAGACACCTGCCAGCCCGGCCGGAGCAGGGAAGTTCCTCACCCCACCCCTAACCTCCGGCGTCCTCCCCGGAGTCCTACGCCGCCATCTACTCGCCACTCTCCCAACCATCGAGGAGCGCGTCCTAACCCTCGCCGACCTCCAGCCCTCCAACACCCTCTGGCTCGGCAACTCGGTCCGCGGTCTCCGCAAGGCAATCCTGCGCCCCGAACCCTCATCCACCGATAACTGACTGATCAGTCAGGCATTCCCCGAAACTGCTACCCAAAACCCACCTCAAGCAGTCGATTTGGTACCCGAAACCCACCTGTGTAGTGCACAAAACTCCCGGATTTAGAGGCGATATGCCTTTTTCGCAAGTCCGTACGCCAAATCATGCGCCACCTCCACCGCCTCGTCCTCCCCCAGCCGATGCTCGCTCACCAACCTCGCCAAATACGCGCAATCCACCCTCCGCGCCATGTCATGCCGAGCCGGAATCGACAAAAATGCCCGTGTATCGTCATTAAACCCGACGGTATTGTAAAACCCAGCCGTCTCCGTCACACTCTCCCGAAACCGCATCATCCCCTCCGGACTGTCATGAAACCACCAGGCCGGCCCCAACTTCAAACAAGGATAGTGTCCGGCCAAAGGAGCCAGTTCCCGGCTATACGTTGACTCGTCTAAAGTGAACAAAATAATAGACAAACCAGGCTCATTCCCGAACGCATCGAGCAGCGGCCGCAGCGCCTGCACGTAATTCACAGCCTGTGGAATATCCGCCCCCGCATCCCGCCCAAACCGTTCAAAAATAAGCCGGTTATGGTTCCGAACGCTCCCCGGATGGATCTGCATCACCAGCCCATCCTCCAGGCTCATGCGCGCCATCTCGGTAAGCATCTGTGCCCGAAACAGCTCCGCATCTCCCTTTCCAATCAATACGTTACCGAACAGCTCCGCAGCCTCGCTCGACCCCAGATCCGCCGTCTGCGCCGTAGGATGCCCATGATCCGTAGCCGTACACCCCAACCCCTTGAACCGCTCGCGCGTCTTCCGCAAAGCCCCCAAATACCCGCCCCAAGTCGACGTATCTTCCCCCGTCAACTCCCCTAAACGCGCAATATTTCCAGCAAATCCATCAAAATCCGGGTCTACCACCGAGTCAGGCCGAAACGTCGGCAGTATCCTCGCCTCCCACCCAGACTCCCGAATCGCCCGGTGATCCGCCAGCGAATCCAGCGGCGAATCCGTAGTCGCCAGCACCTCAAGCTGAAACCGCTCATACAACGCCCGAGGAAGGAACTCCTTTGTTTTCAGCTTCTCAGAGATCGCGTCGAAGAAGGCGTCAGCCGTCTTCTCCGACAACCGCTCCTCCAGTCCAAACAACTCCTGAAAGCAAAAATCCAGCCACATCCGGGTCGGCGTCCCGCGAAAAAGGTAGTAATGCTTGGCGAATATCCGCCAAACCCCTCTCGGATCCTTCATCTCCGCCTGCCCTATCTCCAACTCCTGCAAGGAGATACCCTGGCTATACAGCATCCGGTACACATAATGGTCGGGCTGCACAAAAAGCTTCGCCGGATCAGGAAACGGCTCATTCTTCGCAAACCAGGCCGCCTGCGTGTGCCCATGCGGACTAAGAATCGGCAGCCCTCGCACCTGCTGATACAACAACTTAGCTATCGCCCGGGTCTTTGGATCTGCAGGAAATAATCGGTCTTCGTGTATCAGCATGAGGGTCGCGTTTCACTCTCTGGTTTGGAATCGAACCACCGCAGGCAGCACGCAAAAAGTATACATAGCCACCAGTAGCCGGCCGATCCGCAGTCTCATTGCAGGGACTTTACCGAGATAAAAATGGAGGCCGCCTCAGCGGCCTCCCATGTCGGATCATTCACCCATCAATTAGAACGTGAACGCGAGCGACATCTGGATCTGTCGCGCACTGCCAATCGTATGCGATACCACGCCGAGTCCTGCCGGGCAGTTGTAGAAACCCTCGTTGCTCGCATCGCAAGATGTTGGTAGCACGGGTGTTCCCGCCTCAGGGAACCCGTTGTAATTCTCGTTCTGCGAAACCTCGTTGCCTGGCACATCGAAGCTGCTGGTGTTCGTCAGGTTATATACATCAAATGTGTACTTCAGGCTGTAGCGGTCGGTGAATTGCGTCATCTTCACCAGCGAAGCATCCGAGCGTTTCTGGAACGCCTGCCGGAAGATGTTGCGCTGACCCGTCGTGAAGGTGTTCTCATAAGGATCAGACGTCGGCACCGCTCCGTTCAAGCCTCCAGCCGGGAGCAACGGAATTGTGAAGCAGGAGGATTTCAGGGCTTCGTCACCAAAGGCCCCGGAAAGACCCGTCTTCGCGCTCTTGGCGGTGCATCCGGGCGCCAGCGGGACAATCGGGTTCGTGATGCCGTTGCTTACCCCATAGTAGATGCTGCCTACCGCGCCGCTGAAGTCGATAACACTATAAGGCTGACCACTTTGCAGAATAGTTAGGCCAGCTAGCGACCAGCCGTTCGTGAAGTAGCTCGCCACATTGTGTTCGTGCACGAAATCCGGAAGCCGATACACGTAGTTGAAGTTGATCACATGCGTGCGATCAAAGTCAGCTGACGCATATCCATCGCGCAGGTTCAACGGGTTGTTGCCGTTGTAGAACAGCCCCAGTCCGCTCTGCTCGTCCAGTGCATGGGAGTACGTGTACGACGCAGCGATCTGGAATCCATGACTCATACGCTTTTCAAGGTGAGCCGTGAGGGCGTTGTAAGCATCCACACCTGCCGCCCTGTAGTCGATCGACTCCGCCGCATACCCAATGTACGGAACGCGATGGTCGATGTTGCCGCCTTCATAGTCGTAGTCATACCCCGTGCCATCAGGCAGGTTCGCGCCCTGGACATTATAGCCGTATGAATAGTGTTCGCCGTGGATCGGGCTACCCGGCGAAGCAATGCCCGGCTGATTGAACGGTACCGGGATTACCTGGTGTCGTCCGACGTTGCCCACATATCCAAGCTCCAACAACAGATCATTGCGTGGCTGCCACTGGATATCCAGTGTGTAGTTGTACGTATACGGAAGCTTGTTGGCGCGATCGTAGATCCCCAACGAGATTGGTTGGCCGCCGTCGTTAATGCTGGCGATATTCGGCAGATACTTGCTCAAGTCCGAAGATTGAGGGTTAGATGGCGGTGCGGACTGAACATTGGTATAAGGATTCGCCAGGTTGCCGGTAGCCGCTGTTGGCGGTGTAATGGGCGGAGTGGTGCCGCCGCCACCGCCGCAGGTGGGAATGTAATAGGAGTATAGGCTTTGCACTGGGCACGTCTGGGCCGTCACAAACGGCAACTGCTGGTTGACGCCGAAGGGTCCGCCGGTTACCGTGCCGATCGCGTAACCCGGCGAGAAGTAACTGAACAGCTCCCCCCGATCGTAGTACATGCCGAAACCCGTCCGCACTACTACCTTGGAGTGGAACATCTCAGGCTGCCAAGCTGCCCCTATCCTGGGCGCGATGCCCCACTGCCGGCCCGTCAACGTAGTCTTGCTTACGCCTTTCGTTCCGTTGGAATTGTTTCCTGCAATGATGAAGCCAGGCTGAGTAATCGTGTCCGTCCCCTCATCGTATTGGTAAGCGTTCGGATCGCTCGAATTGTTGGGGTTCGGGAAGTCGAAGTTGAAGATGCGTCCATACTTCTCCGTCAGGCCGCCATCCCAGTCATACCGCACGCCGGCTGTGAGGCTCAGGTTAGGCGTGACCTGAAACTTGTCCTGGGCGAAAGTCCCCAACTGGTTTGCGCGGTAGTACCGGTTCGCATTGCCCTGCAGAAACGAGCTCACATAGAACGCCGTCGACGAGCTGCCTGGAGTGACATAACCCTGCGCGAAGGCACTGAGGTCGTCGGTTGCCACGGTGCCCGTGCCGGTGCGCTTGTCGATCGTGTTCAATTGCGTATAGCTGTAGCTCGTGCCAAACGTAAGCGTATGCTTTCCCAGCGACCAGATCGCGTTGCCCGAAGGTTGGAACCGGTTCTGAAATACGCCGGTGTTGGACGACTGTCCTTCCGCGTTCGGTCCAATGTTCAGAATGCCCGTACCCGGCAGCCCGAGGGCATACGCTTCATTGCCCAGCACATTCACAATTGAAACGCCTGGAAAGTAGTTCGATCCAAACTCGTTGATCGACACCGTCCCTAGCGAGCCGGCCGGTATAGCTTCAGGTGTGAACGGCTGTTCATTGGTCTCATAGATCTTCTCCCGAATGAATCCGAATGTCTCCTGCGTACTGAGGTTCGGCTTCACAAGGTAGGTGTTATTGATTGAGGCCACCTGCGCGCCCGAATCCAGATGCTCCGTAAAGCCCGGCACGCTCGAAAGTGAGTAGGGCGCGAGGGTGGGATCATGCTGGTAGTAGTACTTGAGCGCGATCGTGTCCTTCTTAGTCGCGTTGTAGTCAATGTCCGCGACTGCCATATCGGCCTTGAACCGGCCTGTTCCCGGCAGGAACGCGTTAAACGGATGCGTCGGCGTCATGCAGCTCGATCCGCAACCACTCCCTTGACCATCATTCGGGATCAGCCACTTGCCAGGCTCACCCGGTAGGGCCGGCGAGTTGAACAATCCGAGCGCGGTGTTGTCGATGTACGCCGGCGGCGAATCAGGATATTGAGCACTCACAATCGTCTGAAAACCCGCGGCCGTGCGATTGCTGTCAGAAAGTCCCACGGGAACGGCAAGGAATGAATCGCCGATCTCCTGATCCGAAACCTGCAAGTGTTGGTACGAGATAAATCCGAACAGCTTGTCCTTGATAATCGGTCCGCCGAACGTTCCACCCACCAGGTACCGGTGCAGCTCCGGATTCTTCATATCTTCGGGAATGCCGGGGTCGTTCTTGAAGAAGAAGGGTGCAGCATTGATCCAGTTCGTGCCTCTGCGCCCAAACAGCGATCCATGAAATTTATTCGTTCCAGAAGCCGTGCTCATATCGATGTGCGCGCCCGAGGTCGATCCCTGTTGCGCGTCGTACATCGACGCGTTTACCCGCAACTCGTCAATCGTTTGTGGAGGCGGTGATGGCAGTGAATTACCAATGGAGAGATAGATCGACGCGACGCTCTGAATCACGCCGCCCGCACCGTCACTCGTCGAAACGCCGGTGCTGTTGACTACGCGCGCCGAGCCAACATCGCTGGTGCTCTTACCATTGAACAAGTTGCTCGCGTCCACACCGTTGAGCGAGAAGCTGTTGCTCGTATCGCGCTGACCGTTCGCCCAGATGGGAGGATTACCCAGTCCCGAGTTGGCTCCTGTGCCGGACGGAAGTTCTGCACTCACGCCCGGCGAAAGAATCGCGGCGCCCAGTACGCTCCCGGTTGGCAGCGGGATGGCCTCGATCTGTGCCTTGTCCATCACGTAGCCGTTTGTCGTGTCCGTCGCGTTCATCAATGGTGTCGATTCCACGGTCACGGACTCAGATACGGACCCCACCGCCAGCTTGCCAGCCAGCGTAATCGTGCGATCAGCCTGCACGTCGATACCTGGAATCCGCTCGGTCGTAAAGCCGTTCAGCGCGAACGTGATCGTGTAGGTGCCGATCGGCAGGTCAAACAGTTCATAGCTGCCCGTTCCGCTGCTTTTGGTAGTACGCACCAGCTTCGTCTGATCTGACGTAGCCGTTACTTCGACCCCTGGAATCGCGCTGCCAGCGGGGTCGACCACCGTTCCTGTAATGCCTCCAAGCGTCTGCTGCGCGAACGTAGGAGAGGTGACACAAAACATCGCGGCAAAGATTAGAACGAGGGCTGAGAGTCTACTGTTCAAATACGCCAATGCACTACCTCCTGAAGATGAATCACCGCCAGCGCCGCTGCCTGTCGATATACTTCGACACCGCATCCGCCGCGCCGTCGACAATGGCTAGGACGCTGCTATTTTTAGGGCCCGCAGGTTGTAAGAAACTTCTGTAGAAACCGAGGATCGGTTCAATTGAGATTACTGCGTGCAAACTTGCCGTTCAGTTTTGATATACCACTGCGTTGCCTCCAAAAGGGTGTTCGGGGGTAGAGCGCTGCCTGGACTGCATAGTGCAAATCGTGCGGGACGGCCTCCGCAAGTTAAAGAAACTAGCTCCGGCGAACCGATGGGGGGACTTTCTAATTTTCTGAGCCGATACCCAGAGAATAGCCCAAAACGCTCCGCGCATAAAGCAAATTGATACGACATGTGAATTTTCCGTGGAAAAACCAACAACTCCGTGCTGGCACCGCGAATTTCCGTGATGACAAACGTCATCCTGCTTTGCTGACGCACTTCACTGACCTCCGCCGCAGCTCTCTTCCATACTCACTCTTGTAATCAGTCAGCCTACCCAGGAGACTTCCAATGAGCGCAGTCCTCGATCCGATCCAATCGCCCCCCGTCGCGGAGACCTCTGCTGCCGTCGCATTGCTTTCTCACATCACCAAGCGTTATGCCAACGGCGTGCTCGCGCTAGACGACGTTTCGATTGCCTTGCAGCGCGGAGAGATTGTGGCGCTCCTGGGCCCAAACGGAGCCGGCAAATCTACCGCCGTCAAGCTCCTCATGGGACTCAGTGCACCCACCAGCGGCACTGTCCGCATCTTTGACGCGGATCCGCGTCACGCCGCCACGCGCCTCCGTACCGGCGTCATGTTGCAGGTGGGCAAGGCTCCCGAGATGCTCCGGGTTCGCGAGCACATCAATATCTTCCGCGGCTACTATCCCAATCCGATGCCCTATGCTGACCTCGTACGAGCGGCTGGCCTCGAAGGCATCGAGTCGCGTATGTTCGGCCAGCTCTCCGGCGGCCAGAAGCAGCGGGTACTCTTCGCCCTCGCTCTTGCCGGCGATCCCGACCTTGTCTTCCTCGACGAGCCCACGGTCGGCCTCGACATCGAAGCGCGCCGGGGAATGTGGGCTGAGATCCGCTCACTGGCCGCCCGCGGCAAGACCGTTCTCCTCACTACCCATTATCTTGAGGAGGCCGACGCCCTCGTCCACCGCATCATTGTCATTAACAAAGGCCGCGTGATCTGCGAAGGCACGCCCGCCGAAGTGAAGTCTCTTGGCGCCGCGACCGCCGGCGCGAACACCAGCCGAACGCTAAAGGTCATCCGCTGCGTCACGGACCTTCCCACCGCAACCCTCCTTGCAATCCGAGGCGTCACTAGCGCTGAGCTCTCGGTCAGCACAACCGTCATCTCGAGTACCCAACCCGAGCGAACCCTTCGCGAGATGCTCGCCATCGATCAGAATCTTCACTCCCTCGAAGTCGCCAGCCCCGCCCTCGAAGACGCCTTCCTCGCCCTCACCAAAAACGCGTAGCTCATCATCCTTCGTCCCAAGGAGTCCACCATGTCTACCGCCGCTATGAACGTCCCCGCCGCTCGCTCGAACTCTTTCACGCGCACACTCGACATCTTCCTCACCGAAGCCCGCTACGAGTTCGTTCGACTCCTCCGCACTCGCGCCTTTTCCCTCGCCGTCATCGGCTTTCCTGTCATCTTCTACCTCTTCTTCGGGCTCATTATGAACCGCGGTCAGCATGTTGGCAGCGTGTCGATCGCCAAGTACATGCTCGGAAGCTATGCCGTATTCGGTATGGTGGGCGCCGCGCTCTTCGGCATCGGTGGAGGCCTTGCCAGTGAATTCAGCACTGGCTGGCTGGAACTCAAACGAGCCAGCCCGATGCCTCCATTCGCTTACCTCGTGGCAAAATGCTGCTCGGCGGCTGCCTTCGGCCTGGTGATTGTCAGCATCCTCACGCTGATGGCCATCACCATCGCGCATGTATCGATCACGCTTCCCGAGTATGCGCAAATGATGGCGCTGACGCTGGTCGGCACGATCCCCTTCGCCTGCCTGGGCATGGTGATTGCGCTGCTCGTGCCCTTCAACGCGACCCCCGGCGTTATCAACATGGTCTATCTGCCAATGAGCTTCTGCGGAGGTCTTTGGATGCCGATCATGCTGCTGCCGCACTGGCTGCAGAAGTTTGCTCTGATTTTGCCGACGTACCATCTTTCGCAACTTGTCCTCGGTTGTTTTGGCTATGCAACGGCCGGGACCCCGATCAGCCACTGGCTGGGACTGGCTGGCTTCACCCTGGTTATGGTGGGTGTTGCCGCAATCGCCTACCGTCGCCTGGAACAGAACTCCTAACCGTTCGGCGTACACTTTTCAGGAAGGCTCATGACATCCAACGAACCCATTTCGAGGAAGCGCGAAAACAGGTGGGCGTGGACTTGGTTTGCTTATACCGGGTTCCTTTTCGTCGGTCCGATCTTCGCGCCCTCTCTCAATCTCTGGCTGGCCACCCTCGCTGTCTTCTTCGCGTTTGTTGGCATCATGTGGGGCTACATCCGTGCTGTGGACGAAGGCCATCCAGCCCGCTTCTGGATGATCGCTGCCACCTTCGCCCTGGGCCTCATCACCTTCCCTTGGAATCAGGGGGGCTCTACTTTCTTCGTCTACGCTGCCGCATTCTTGCCCTTTACTTTCGTCTCGTTGCGCCGCGTCCTTTCACTCTTCTTTGTCGAGGCAGCCCTTGTTTTGATCGAAGGCGCTGTGTTTCACTCCGCGCCCGACTATCTCCGCATTCCCTGGTCCCAGGCATTCTTCGCCATCTTCCTCATGACGGTCATAGGCGGCGGGAATGTCTTCTTCGCTCAGCAGCGCCGCGCCGAACGCAAGCTGCGAGCCGCGTTGGATGAGAACCTCGCACTCGCTGCAGTTGCCGAACGCGAACGCATCGCCAGGGATCTCCACGATGTGCTTGGCCACACACTTTCGGTCATCGCCCTCAAAGCCGAGCTCGCCGGCCGCCTCATCCATCGCGATGACCCCAGCGATCACGCCCGCGCTGCCAACGAGATCGCTGACGTAGAACGCATCACCCGCACCGCCCTCGCCGAAGTCCGCGAGGCCATCGGTGGCTACCGCGCCCGCGGCCTTGGCGCCGAAATCGAAGCCGCCCGCCTCACCCTCGATGCAGCCGGCGTCAGACTCATTTTCGACTCCGCCGTCACCAGCGCTGCCAACCTCTCTGCCCCGGAAGAGATCGCCCTGTCCCTCGCCCTCCGAGAAGCCGTCACCAACATCGTTCGCCACTCCCGCGCTACCACCTGCAACCTGCGCTTCATAACCGAAGACAATCATCGCCGTCTAGTTATTGAGGACAATGGCCTGCATGCAATCAGTCGCGAAGGGAACGGCCTCCGCGGCATGCGGGAACGCATCGAGTCGCTCGGCGGTCGTCTCTTACTCGAACGCGACCACGGCACTCGCCTTCTTATCGAGCTTCCGCTCCGCGAGCCAGCTGCCTCATGACCCCCACCAGTTCCATCCGCGTTCTCCTCGCCGAAGATCAAACCATGCTCCGCGGAGCCCTCGCCGCCCTCCTCGATCTCGAGCCCGACATCACCGTCATCGCGGAGGCCGCTAACGGCCACGAGGCTCTTAAGCTAGCGCGCGATCTCGCGCCCGATGTCATAGTCACCGACATCGAAATGCCTCTGAAGACCGGCCTCGAACTAGCCTCGGACCTCAATCTGGCCGAGTCCCGCGCACGCGTCATCATCCTTACCACCTTCGCCCGCCCCGGCTACCTCCGTCGCGCACTGGATGCCGGCGCCCGCGGCTATCTGCTGAAGGAGCGCCCCGCATCAGAGCTCGCTGATGCCATTCGCCGCGTCCACTCTGGCCTTCACGCCATCGACCCTGCGCTGGCTGCCGAAGCCTGGACCGCGGACCCCGATCCGCTCTCTGATCGAGAACGCCAGATCCTTCAACGCGCCGGTGATGGTCGATCCTCCGCCGAAATCGCCGCCGAGCTTCGCCTCTCGGAAGGGACCGTGCGCAACTACCTCTCGGAGGCCATCGCCAAACTCGGCGCCGCCAACCGCACGGACGCCGCCCGCATCGCCCGTACCCGCGGCTGGCTCTAACCTTCGAGCAGGGAATCGACCGTACCTTCCTTCAACTTCATCCCCGTTAAATTCAACGCTCGCGCCGTTTGCATAAGCCATATCAATCGCTCCGCCGCGTGCTCGATGTTCAATCCACCGCCTCGAATATTGGAAAGGCAATTCCGATCCGCGTCGGTTCGCCCCAAACGCGCCTCCCACGTCAGATAAGCCCCCATGCTATCCGCACTCGACAGCCCCGGCCGTTCACCAATCAGCATCAAGCTGCATCTCGCCCCCAGCCGCTCGCCAATGGCATCACAAACGCCTACGCGCCCTTGCTGCACCACGGTGATGGATGCGAGTGTCCAGCCATTTTCCGCCAATCGCGGCAATAGCACCGCCAGTAGTGGAATCGCATGCCTCTTTACCGCCAATGCCGACAAGCCATCCGCGATGCTGATGGCCAAATCGCACGGCGTCGGCTTCAATGCTGCGGCCGACTCCGCATCAAGGCAACGCCCCTTCTGCGGATCTCGCAGATAACTTGCCCGGTCGACGGCGCACGTCCGTAGCGTCAACACTTCAACCCCTTGCTTCCGTAGAGCTGGAAGCTCGTCGCGCAACCTTCGTGCAAACTCCTCCGCATCCAGCCCAGCGTGTACAGCGTCGCGTGCCTGCGCATGCGCCAGTTGAAACTCCAGAACCTCTGACGTCACGAGGCTGTGGCCGCTCATCGCCAGTGAAACCCGCGCCGCCGTCAACGAACGCAGGTTAGACGTAACGAGCTTTACGCCCCGTTCCGTCATGACCTGGCAATCCGTTCCACCTGCATCGGAACGCCCAGCAATCGTGGCATATCGCCAGCCAGCCAAGCCTCGAACTCTGGCGCTGGACGCAGACCCAGGGTCTCGCGCAGATACAACGCATCCTGAAACGAAGTTGACTGATATTGCAGCATGATGTCGTCGGCTCCAGGAACGCCCATGATGTAGTTCACACCGGCTACACCTAGCATCGTCAGCAGGGAATCCATGTCGTCCTGATCGGCTTCCGCATGATTCGTATAGCAGACATCACATCCCATGGGCAGTCCCATTAGCTTGCCGCAGAAGTGATCTTCCAACCCTGCCCGCAAAATCTGCTTACCGTCATACAAGTACTCCGGTCCAATGAAACCGACGACCGTGTTCACCAACATCGGGTCGAACGCACGCGCCACCGCATACGCTCGCACCTCGCACGTCTGTTGATCGATTCCATGATGCGCATTCGCTGAGAGTGCACTTCCTTGCCCGGTCTCGAAGTACATCACGTTCTCGCCCACAGTCCCACGCTTCAAAGCGCGAGCCGCTTCATTCGCCTCCTTCAAAATCCCCAAGTTAATTCCAAACGAAGCATTTGCCTTTTCCGTGCCTGCAATCGATTGAAACACCAGGTCCACGGGTGCGCCTTGATTCATGGCAGCCAATTGGGTGGTGATGTGAGCCAACACGCAACTCTGCGTTGGAATCGCATACCGTGTGCGTACCATGTCGATCAGCCGCAGCAATCGTCCTGTGCTCGCTACATCGTCAGCTGCCGGATTGATCCCGATCACGGCATCGCCCGAACCCAGCAGCAGCCCATCCACCATCGCGGCAGCAATCCCTAATGGGTCGTCCGTGGGATGATTCGGCTGCAACCGCGTCGAGAGCCGCCCGCGCAGCCCTACCGTCGTGCGAAACCGCGTGACCACCTCGATCTTGCGCGCCACTGCCACCAGATCCTGCACCCGCATGAGCTTGCTGACTGCCGCCACCATCTCCGGCATCAACCCCGGGGCCAGCGCGTGCAGCCTGTCCTCCGAAGCGTCCTCTGACAGCAGCCAGTCCCGCAAGCCTCCCACGGTTAAGTGCGATACCGCTGCGAACGCATTCTCGTCATGATGATCGAAGATCAGCCGCGTGATCTCATCCTCAGCATAAGGAGTCAGCGGCTCCTCGACGAATTCTTCCAACGGCAAATCCGCCAACACAAGCCGCGCCGCCACCCGCTCCACTGCACTCGCAGCAGCGAGACCAGCAAGCTCATCCCCTGAGCGCGCACTCGTGGCTTTAGCGAGCAATTCTTTCAGCCCATCGAACTGATAGGTGACACCGTGAATGCTATGCCGCAAAAGCATAAGGCCGAGTCTCGGGCAATCAATGAAGGCAGTGTATCAGCCCTAAAGCTTGACCTTGGATTTCAGTTCCAAGGCTTCTTGATTGTGCGCGCCTGTGGATTGTCCTAAGACAATTTCCAAGAGTCTGGTTCAATAGACTTCAAAGGCTTTTGGCAACTGCATTTGATACGCCCTACTACACGAGCAGCATGATCGTGGGCTAAGACTTCGTTGACCAGGAAAGAGGACATATCCGTGAACAGATCACACCGCCTCGTATGGCTCCTGCTAACTTCACTAATGGGAATTGCGCCTATCAATCGCTCTGCCGCACAGGCTCCTGAGGCGTCCCACGCGGCATACGATCCTCGAGTAACGTTTGCTCCGCTCTCGCTGCCTGATCCTGCAACTCCCTATCGCTCGGGATCCGGATCCCCTGGACCTTCGTACTGGCAGAACGAGGCTGATTACGTAATGCACGCTAAGCTCGACCCGGTTGCCAAGGCCCTGACCAACGACGAGGTCATCACTTACACCAACAACTCGCCGGACAGTCTCGACGGCCTTTGGATTCATCTGGAGCAGAACATCTACCGCAAGGATGCGCGCTCTGCGAATCTGGGCAATACCGGCTTCGGCCGGCCGCCGCGTCCCGGTCAAACGGCTGCGCCCGCGCGGGCGGACAATCACACCGAAGGCTTCCTCATCGAATCGGTAGAGGTCGGCCCGGTCGCTCCGACCCCTAAATTCGTCAAAGCGAATTACATTGTCGACGACACGCGTATGCAGATTCGCCTTGCCACGCCGCTCAAACCTCACGGCGCGCAACTCCGAATCCATATCAAATACCACTACGCAATCCCGGGGATCTGGGGCGGACGCACCTCGTGGGGTATGGCTGAGCATGGCGAGATCTATGACATCGCCCAGTGGTATCCCCGCATGTGCGTTTATGATGACCTCCGCGGCTGGGATACCCTCCCCTACATTGGAGCTGAGTTCTACCTGGAATACGGGCACTTCGACTACTTTGTGACCGTCCCCTGGAACTTCATCCTCGCCGGTTCAGGCGAGCTCGTGAATCCTGCGGATGTCTTGACTCACACACAGATCACGCGCCTCGAACAGGCCCGTCATTCCGACAAGACGGTATACATACGCACGCCGCAAGAGACAGCGGATCCTACCAGCCGCCCGAAACAGACCGGCACGCTTACGTGGCACTTCCGCATGGATCATACGCGCGATGTCGTCTTCACCGCTTCGCCCACGTTCGTATGGGACGCTGCTCGCATCAACCTCCCTTCTAAATCCAGTGACGGCGACGATCCGCCTAATTCGCTGCCGGTTGGGACAATTCCCCTCGCAATGTCTGTGTATCCGGTAGAAAGTGTCGGTCAGGAAGGCTGGTCACGCTCTACCGAATACACCAAAGATGCCGTCGAAGATTTCTCTCGCCGCTGGTATCCCTATCCTTGGCCCGCAGCTATTAACGTCGCCGGCTTTTCGACAGGAATGGAGTATCCCGGAATCGTATTCGACGGCATCGACGACAAGAGTAAAGAGCTTTTCTGGATCACCGCTCACGAGATAGGGCATGACTGGTTTCCGATGATCGTCGGGTCGAACGAGCGCCGCTGGGCCTTCATGGACGAGGGCTTTAACACCTTCATCGATATCTTCGAGTCCGATGATTTTGACCACGGTGTCTATGGTCCGAAGCGGGACGGCGAGTACTCAGCCGGTGGCAACCCTCCGGATACCATCCTGAAGGTGCTCGACAATCCTGACGCTCCCATCATTCTCACCAGGGCGGACGCGTTCTCCGGCCCGGTCGGCCACCCTGTCCAATATTTCAAAGGCGCCTACGGGAACGTCCTTCTGCGCGAGCAGATCCTCGGACCTCAGCGCTTCGACTACGCCTTCCGCCACTACATCCGCCAGTGGGCCTATAAACACCCTGCTCCCTCTGACTTTTTCCGGACGATGGCAAGCGAAGGAGGGGAAGACCTCGACTACTTCTGGCGAGGCTGGTACATGAATAACTGGACATTCGATCTGGCAGTCGAATCTGCGCAGTATGTGAATGATGACCCAAAAAACGGAGTGTCGGTCATCGTGGCGAACCTGCGCCCGTTGGTTCTTCCAGCAACGCTCGAGGTTGCCTACAAAGATGGAACCAAGGCGCGCATGCGCATTCCCGCTGAAGCCTGGCTCTCCAAAGGAAGCGGTACCTTCGTTTTCAAAGAAGGGAAGCCAGTCGCTACCGTCACCGTCGACCCGGATCACGTTCTCCCGGACGACGACCGCAGCAACAATGTTCTCCAGATGCCATGAGGTGAGACTGTGGGTCCATCCAGGTCCCCGTTAGGCGCATCCAACCAACCGTGTCCTTGCCAATTCCATCGCCGATCCTGCCCATGCTCGCTAAGCGGGTAGATGAAATTCCGACGGATGCCGACGTCTGGAGTTTCGAGCCCAAATGGGACGGCTTTCGCGCCGTAATTTTTCGTAACGGCGAGGAGCTACTTCTTCAAAGTCGCGATGGCAAGCCGCTCGATCGCTATTTCCCAGAGCTCCGCGAGCCGCTGCTACGACAACTGCCAACGCAATGTGTCCTCGATGGCGAGATTGTCATAGCACGCGAAGGTGGCCTGGACTTCGATTCGTTGACGCTACGCATCCATCCCGCCGCCTCGAGGGTAAAAACGCTTGCTGCCGAATCGCCGGCTTCGGTCGTCTTCTTTGATTTGCTCCAGGTTGAAGGTCGCGATCTGCGCGACGAACCCTTCAGTGTCAGGCGTGCCGAACTGGAACGCGCGCTTGCGAATGTTCAAGCGCCGCTGCACTTGACCCCGGCAACGAGAGATCGTGCAACTGCTCAGGATTGGTTTACTCGCTTTGAAGGCGCAGGCCTGGATGGCGTGATTGCAAAACCTGTCGCGGGGCCGTACACGCCAGACAAGCGCACGATGCTCAAAATTAAGCACGAACGCGATTGTGACTGTGTCGCCGCTGGTTTCCGATGGCACAAAGAGGGTAACGGAACAGCGGTCGGTTCGCTGCTGCTGGGCCTCTACAACGCGGCAGGCAAGCTGCAGCACGTCGGTGTTTGCGCAAGTTTCACGGCTGCCAAGCGGAAAGAGCTTGTGGATTTCCTCGCCCCCTATCGCGAAGACGCCTTGCAGGATCACCCGTGGGCGGACTGGGCTAGCGAGGCTGCCCAAGCCAGCGGCCGCATGCCCGGTGGCCAATCGCGATGGAGTGCCGGCAAGGATTTGAGCTGGCAGCCGCTACGCATAGCGCTCGTGGTCGAGGTCGCTTACGAACATATGCAGGGTGATCGGTTTCGACATCTCGCCCACTTCCGCCGCTGGCGCCCCGACAAGCCGCCGGAAGCTTGCACCTACGAGCAGCTCGAAGTCGTTGCACCCCAGGAACTGATGAGCATCTTTCCAGAGGGCCGCTGATCACGCCTTGCCTTCGCGCCAAGAGCGTGTTGGATCATCATCGGGATCGGGCAGAGCCTGTGCGGGCCGCATCGCCTCCGGAACATTCCGCAGATTTACTCGGATGCGATACCACACGTACGACGCCCCGCGCATCCGATCCACCAGCACATCGTCCGGTGCCAAAAGCGCTGCCGCATCTGGACAACTCTGCTTCCAGCGCTCCAGCCCAGCTTCGGCGGCCGCCTTATCCGAAGATTGCGCAATTACGATCAACGGCATGGTCGGCTTGCGGCGACCTCTCTTCGGAACTTCCGTTGCCGCAGGATCAACTTCTTCACCTTCCGCCTTTTCCATCTGCTTCCTGGCCTGCTTCTTGAAGCGGGCTGCACCGAAGCCTTCCTCGATTTGATCCGAAAATTTCTTCGCTTTGGATGGCGCCACCCGTCGTTCCTCACCATCCTGCTTGGCAAAATGCGGCGGCCAGGGTGCGTCGCCAATACCTTCGGCCTCATCCCGCGCAGCCATCTCGAGCAACGCATCCAGAACTCCCGCATGCTCATCCATCGCCGCGTGCGGATCGCCGATCTTCGAAAAGCGATCAGGAACGGTCAGCACCGTGAAGTCGGCCGGGTCACACGTCATCACCTCATCCCAGCGCAGCGGTATACTCACGCGCGCGTCAGGAAGCGGCCTCACCGAGTAAGCAGAACAGGTAGTGCGATCCTTCGCATTCTGGTTGTAGTCCAGAAATACGCCATGCCGCTCTTCTTTCCACCATTTGCTGCTTGCAAGCGAGCAGCGTTTCTCGACTGCCCGCGCCAACGCCAGCGCTGCCCTGCGCACTTCGGTGAAGCTCCACCGTGGCTCAATGTGCACGTTGATATGGATTCCCCGAGAGCCGCTGGTCTTTGGCCAGCCCACCAACCCAAGTTCTGCCAGCAGCGCCTTCACCTCCATGGCCACGTTGCACACGTCCTCCCAAGGCACGCCCGGTTGAGGATCGAGGTCTACGCGCAACTCATTTGGATGATCGAGATCTCCACTACGAACAGGATGCGGATGCAATTCCATGCAGCCCAAATTCATGATCCAGGCAAGGCCAGCTGCATCATCCACGACCACTTCTTCAGCAGTACGCCCAGAAGGGAATGAGAGCGTCACCGTCCGCATCCACTCGGGCAAATCGCTCGGCGCCCGCTTTTGATAAAACGGCTCTGCTTCCGCCCCGTTCACAAAACGTTTCAGAACCACGGGGCGATCCACAATCCCGAGCAACGCCCCCGGCGCCACGGCCAGAAAGTAGTGCACCAAATCCAGTTTTTTTAGTTGCACGCCCCGAGTAAAGTACGGCTTCGCCGGGCTGCTAATTCGCACCACCCGGCCGCCAATCTCCAACAATTCAGCGTCGTCTGCTTTTGCCATCGCAACCCTCGCCGATAAGGTGTGATGCTCCCCGCAAGCAATGTGTCGCCAACACCTTTGCCGAACCTTTACTAGATCCTCGGGGAAGACCGGTTTATCGTCTACCAGGAATGAAGCGTTCCATCCGCCAATCGGCAGACTGGAAGATAGGCGCGCTTATATGGAAACTTAGCGGCTAACGTCTCGTCAATATCAACTCCGTGTCCCGGCGTCTCTCCCGGCTGCATCATGCCGTCCGCAAACGTATACGCATGCGGAAAGACCTCATCGGTAGATGCCGAGTGTGGCATGTGTTCCTGGATGCCGAAGTTTGAAACACTTACGTCAAAGTGCAGTGCGGCCCCCATGCATATTGGAGACAGATCCGTGGCCCCATGGCAGCCTGTCTTCACGCCGTAAAGATCCGCAAAGCTCGCAATGCGCCGCAAGTGCGTGATGCCTCCCGCGTGCACTACGGTGGCCCGAATGTAGTCAATGAGTTGCTCGCTGATCAGTTGCTTGCAATCAAAAATAGAGTTGAACACCTCACCAACTGCTAACGGTGCAGTAGTGTGTTGCCGAATGAGGCGGAATGCTTCCTGATTTTCAGCAGGCGTCAAATCTTCCAGCCAGAAAGGCTGAAACTCTTCAAGGCTCTTACCCAGACCTGCAGCTTCGATCGGCGTCATTCGATGATGCCCATCGTGCAGTAGCGCAAGATCAAAGCCGAACTTCGTCCGCACGGCATCCATCATCTTCGGCAAAAACCGCAGATACTTGGCAGTATCCCAAGTCTCCTCGCGGGGAAGATCACCGTCGGCCGGCTCATAAGGTTTATCTCCATGGGGCACACCGTACGCATCTGCCACCCCGGGGACAGCCGCCTGCACACGGATTGCTCGGTACCCTAACTCTTTCTGCTTTGCCACAGACTCCAATAGCTCGCCGACTTCATGCCCGTTCGCATGGGCGTAAACCAGAACGCCTTCTCGGCAGCGGCCCCCGAGTAATTGGTACAGTGGCATGCCGGCGCGCTTCGCCTTGATATCCCACAGAGCCACATCTACGGCGGCGATTGCGCTCATCGTTACCGGTCCGCGACGCCAATACGCTCCGCGATAAAGATACTGCCAGGTATCCTCGATGCGATCCGCATCGCGGCCAATAAGGCAGGGAATCACATGCTCCTGCAAATACGCAGAGACCGCCAACTCGCGGCCATTGAGCGTTCCATCTCCGATGCCATAGACTCCATCGGTTGTTGTGATCTTGAGCGTCACAAAGTTTCGCCCGGGGCAAGTAACAATGACTTTAGCGTCCGTGATCTTTGTGCTCAAAGCAAATTCCCTCAATGAACTTGGTTCTTAGCCACACCGGCATGAACATGACTGGGCACAATGCTCAGATAATCCAGTGGCGCCTTCTCCGTACCATCGGGCCAGCCGATTACTTCAACCAGGTCACCGTGATGAATAGCCACGTGATTTAGCGATCTCCTGGTCGAGGTACTGCCGTTGAGCGTCTCGCCCGGCAACGTGTCGTCCGCGATCCAATGATCAACTTCATGACCCGCGATCGAAAGAGAAAAGCGCGAATGTCCATGCAACAAATCAAAATACTGCACGCTGATATCGTACCAACCATCCGGCTCAGTCCACGTCGTTTGGACGGAACACTGCGGCAGATTGCATAGCACCGCTTTCCCACCCGATGCCGTCTCCCACGGTGTGGCCGGCTCAACGGTGTAGCCAGTGAGTGCCATCGACTCCGCCTCGATGCGGTCCGGATAATGATCCACCCGACCTAGTGAATCTGGAATGCCGGACTCCTTCGTGAACCAACGAGTCACTGCATCCCGCCAAACAATTGCCGACCCCGCCTGATACTTCAACCGTTTTAAGACCTCGGCATACGTCGCGTCCGGAACCCTGCCGTGCAGTGCCTCCCACACCCCGACCTGGTCCGCTGCTGCCTGCGCCCCCCAGTAATGTGTGTTATCAATCGTCTGCATTACGGTCAGGCCGGAGTGCAGTCGATAGGTGTATGGCACATGATGCATGAACAGCAGAAGATCGTCCGGGCAGGTAGCAAGTGATTCGTAGCTCGCTGCCAGCGGAGCAGGGTATTGACCGATGTAGCCGGTCCCAGTCGCCACCGTGCGGTCCATGCCAACCCCATGTTCGTCGGCTCTTATCCACTGTCCCCATCCGTTGCGTTCAGCAGACTCGACGCCAGGCCCGAAATGCGCGCCCACAATATCCGTCAACGTCCCAATGCCAAGTGGACCTGTATAACTTTCGTAGATATGCCACGAGTCCATCTGCAGTTTGTTGATCGTCGTCCGTACCTGCTCATCATTTCCAAACGTAAGCCGCGTCCACTCATCGATGATCGTGGCTGCACTCATGCTCGGATCCCACGCGAGCCGTCCAAAACCATAAAGATTCGCAAGAGCCAGCGGATTTCCCAACCATCCATCCGTGCCAACATTCGCAACGCCGACGAAGCCTCCCCGCGTGTGGTGTTCAGTGGCAGTCCTTTCGCCGCTCACAATGAGTTTTACAGGCAACGGCGCCGCGCTATCAGAGGCGCGCATATCCGTATCCAATATCTTCTTCCACATCGGCACGAGATAGACCAGGTGGCGTTGCTGCCCGGTGTACTCCTGCGTCACCTGCAACTCAATCGCCTCGTTTGTCTTAGGAAGGCCGGCAAGCAGCGGACTCGCCGGCTCCCGCACTTGGAAGTCGATGGGTCCATACTTGATTTGCACGATCACGTTGTCGTCAAACTTCCCATCCAGCGGGTGAAAGTTATCATAGCCAGCACGGGCGCGATCTGCCTTCATATCGTTCCAATCGAGATGATTGTTGTATACAAATCCACGATATAGAACCACTCCGCCATGCGGCTTTAGAGCATGCGCGACAACGTTTGCCGCATCGGACTGAGTGCGTCCATATTTCGACGGACCAACCCGCCCTTCAGAATCTGCCTTGATCACCACGCCGCCGAAGTCTGGAATCACAGCGTAGATCTCGTCTACCTTCGTCCTCCACCAGGCAGCAACTTCCGGATCGAGAGGATCGAACGTCTTCATCCCCCCAATTACCTGCGGACTGCTCATATCGACAGATAGCGAAAGTCGCACTCCATAAGGCCGAAAGACATCCGCTATCCGAGCGATCTCGCCGAGATTCTCAGGTCGCAGAAGATTGAGGTCGGCATTAACATTATTGATTGTGCAGCCATCGATGCCGACCGAACTAAGCAGCCGCGCATACGCCGCGGCACGGGAAAGATCCGCGCGCACCTTTCCGTTCTCGAAGAAAATCGACGGCCCCGCATAGCCACGTTCAATGGTGCCATTGGGGTTGTCCCATTCATTCGTCCAGCGAATTGCCGCCCACGGCGCTGACTGTTCATCAAGCTTTACCAGTGAATGCTGTTTCGCAATTTCGCGCAGCAGGGCAAACGCTCCGTACAACACTCCGCGGTCGTCTCCACCTTCGATCACCACCGCATTCTTATCCACGTAGAGGCGGTAGGCATCGTGCTTCAGGGCCGGCGTCGATGTAGGCTGTCGTCGCCACGCATTAACCTCGGCCTGTGTTCCGAGCACGACTTCGCGTTGCCCGCCGCTGCTCTCCCTATGCACAATCCGAGGTTCTCTCTGTAACAGGCCCCGCCATCCCGTTCCGAGTTCCTTAGCAGCGGAGTCTTCGAGCACACCGTGGCCAAGCTCCACAACTGTGTCTGGAATGCCGCCCGGAAACACAATCGCTGATGTCACAGGTTTGTAGGAAAGCCATGCCGGATCTCCAGGTCCAAGGAGTGTCGGCCCTGCAGCTTCCTGCGCGAATATTGTCGTCGACAAAATGGACGCCGATAGCAACGTAAGTTGCACCAGGCGCAGGGCGCGCGAACTCACCGTGGAAGCTCCTCATTTCCATGAATCGTGAAAACGGCAGAAACTGAGCCGTAACCTTGATCGCTAGGCTGAGCCCCGCCCAGATGGACGACGTAATTCCCTGCGTGCACCGCTCGTACCCCCTCCGCGTCCACGGTACTAAGGGCCCGCGCATCGACGATGAAATGAACGTGCCGTTTCGCATGCGGTCCCAGGTTTAGCCGGTCGAATCCAACCAGCGCCAATCGCGGTGACGCTGGACCCGCAGGAGGCGTAAGGTACAACTCGCTCACCGCATCGCCCCCGCGATCGCTAGTGTTCTGCACATCAGCATCCACAAGCATTGAGTCGCCGGCTTTGAGGGAAAACGTAGAGAGCTTGAGATTGGTCCACTCGAACTTTGAGTAGCTTAACCCATACCCGAAGCCCCAGAGCGGTGTTCCAGCGTAGTAGCGATACGTACGACCAGCCATGGAGTAATCGTCAAACGGCGGAAGGTCCTTGGTGCTTGCATAGAACGTGATCGGAAGGCGCCCCGCAGGATTCGTCGTTCCCGTAAGCACATCAGCGATTGCGTCTCCGCCTTCCTCACCCGGATACCATGCCTCCACGACCGCATTCGCATGCTGTTTAGCCCAGTCCACGGCCAGCGCGCTGCCATTCATCAGCACAACCACAAGGGGCTTGCCCGTTGCCGCAACTGTTTCCAGCATCTTCTCCTGCACCGCAGGCAATTCAATGCTGGTGCGGTCTCCTCCATCGAAGCCTTCGACATGCACAGGCATCTCTTCCCCCTCTAACTCAGGGGAGAGCCCTACGAAAGCCACGACCACATCCGCTTCCTTCGCAGCTCCGACAGCGGCCTCACGCTCGGCATCAATGGGTGGCTTCCAGCTCAGAGTGATTCCGGCACCAAATAACTTCGCTTTGTGCGTGTACTCGATGCGAAACGAATGAGGACTCGCATCGGCAAAATGTAACGTAAATGGCTGCAGCCCGCTCGATCGATATTCAGTGGCCGGCACCGGCTGATCGGACAACGGCTTGCCATCGAAGTACACTTTCAAATTCTCCGCATCTCCGCATGGATAGCAATGTGCCAGCGTGAAGCTGAAAGCGTAATCTCCTGCAATCGGAGCTTGGATTGTCCCTGTCCATCGCACACCGAAATGCGAAGGGCTGATGCCCTTATCTGGTGACGCAGCATCCCAATCAAATGCTACCTGTTGATCGACGCGTGTCATCGCAGGTGCACCCTGAAATTCAACATTGTCGAAGTACTCGCCTTTCAAACCAAAGCGGGAGTCTCCTTCGGACGGATGCAGTAATGTTCTTGGAACGGGAACCGGCAGCTCGCTCACATAGGGCGACCCTTGCGCGTATCGTACCTGATCGACTCCAAACGCATGTTCAATTCCACTAAGCGGCAAAACCGGTTGAGACGGCACCGCGTTGTAGTTGCCTTCGATTGCAGCGAGGCTGGCCGCATTCGGACCGACCACAGCGATCTTCAGAGATTTCTTGAGCGGCAGGATGCCGTCATTCTTTAGCAGCACGATTGATTTTCCAGCCGTCTGCAGGGCCAACGCCCGATGCGCTGCCGAGTCGTCCTCGGAGAAGGGAATCTGCGCATACTTCACCTTGGTTGAATCATCAAACAAACCAAGTTCAAATCGTGCCGTGAACAGCCTTCTAACCGAACGGTCAATCTCCTTCTCGGAAATTAGCCCATCCCGAACGGCCTTCACGAGCACTGCATATTCCTTGCCGCAACTCGTATCGGTTCCTGCACGAACAGCTGCCACGGCTGCATGCTCGAGATCGGGTGAATAGCGATGACCGACCGCAATATCGGTGATGGCTGCGCAGTCTGAGGTTACGTAGCCGTCGAACCCCCAGTCTTTCCGTAGACGATCCTGCAACAGCATGGTATTTGCACACGCCGGCTCTCCGTCCACAGCGTTGTATGCGCACATCGC
>Ga0302302_1000454_pt1 | contig 24913 bp, 23 predicted proteins | sample III_Palsa_E1_3_FD_198766 | JGI IMG/M metagenome (GOLD analysis project Ga0302302, IMG submission 198766) | Peat permafrost microbial communities from Stordalen Mire near Abisko, Sweden - III_Palsa_E1_3 | ecosystem: Environmental > Terrestrial > Soil > Palsa > Peat permafrost | place: Sweden...
CATCCGCGATAAGCCCAATGAAATCAGTCTTCAGAAATGGCCATTGAAGTGCCACGTTATTTGCAGTGGAATGCTCGTAGATGTGGCAGACTCTGTCATCTCCGGCGTCCACAATTCATGACAGGAAAGCGCGAGTTCGCACGAGGAGGCGACATGATCTTAGTTACGGGCGCAACGGGCGGCAGTGGAGCTGAGTTGATCAAACAGCTCGAACCGCTCGGCATTCCGATCCGGGCAATGGTGCGAAAACCACCGACATTCTCAGGCTCAACAAATGTGGAGGTAGTGACAGCTAACTTCGACGATCAGGAAAGTCTCACTAAGGCTCTCCAAGGTGTCGAACGGGCATTTCTTACAACAAACTCCACTGACCGTGTGGAAGAGCAACAACTCAACTTCGTCGAAGCTGCGGCAAGAGCTGGTGTCCGCCACATAGTGTATCTTTCGCAGTTGCACGCCAGCACGGACTCGCCTGTACGATTTCTCCGCTACCACGCTGTGGTAGAGAACGCATTGGCGTCTTCGGGGATGGCATTCACTAACCTACGGCCCAATCTCTACATGCAGGCGCTGCTCGGATTCAGCCGGTCCATCCAATCAGAGGACCGTTTCTACGCCCCTGCAGGTAACGCACGCATAAGTCTTGTTGACGTTCGAGACATCGCAGCAGTAGCGGCTGTCGCGCTTACCCAGACCGGCCATGAGGGCAGGTCATATGACATCACCGGGCCGGAAGCTCTCACTCATCAAGATCTGGCCATCCAATTTTCCGGGGTTCTTGGCAAGACGGTGAATTACATTGACGTACCGGATACCGCCATGCGCGAAGCTCTGCTTTCCTACGGCATGCCGGTGTGGCAGGCCGATGGCCTGATTGAGGACTACGGACATTACCTACGTGGCGAGGCCGCGGCCGTATCAGCCGACGTTGAACGCGTCACCCGTCTGGCACCCCGATCTTTCCGGACCTTCCTCAAGGACTACAGCAGGGCGTTTCAAAACAAATATGAAGGCGACAAAAGCGCCGCCGCGTGAGTCGGGCCTGGCAGGGTCGGTTTGCTTTTTGCAGAGAGACCCTGCGCCAGCTTACTCGCTGTCCTCAATATCTCGTCGGATAGTGATAACAGTCAGTATGGAGTGACCGGCGCCGATGCGCCGACCGTGGGTTAAGCTGTGAGCGTCCTTACGGATGCACAGTTCAGAGCCACAAGCGGAAGGGAGCCGGTCATGAAGGAAAAGGTACGATTTCTAGGTTTGGATGTCCATGCTGAGACGATCGCCGTGGCGGTCGCGGAGCCGGAAGGTGAAGTGCGGAGTCTTGGAACGATTCCGAACCGTGCGGAGTCTATTCGCAAGTTGATCAAGAAGCTTGGTCCGGCAGCCAAGCTGAGAGCATGTTATGAAGCCGGGCCAACGGGCTACGTCGTGTACTGGCAACTGGCGGAGCTCGGCGTCGAGTGCGAAGTTGTGGCACCCACGCTGGTACCGGTCAAGGCTGGCGATCGAGTGAAGACCGATCGGCGAGATGCCGAGAAGCTGGCACGTTGCTATCGGTCCGGGGATCTGACGGCGGTGTGGGTTCCGGATGAGGGTTCGGAAGCGTTACGCGATCTGGTGCGAGCCCGCGAAGCAGCCAAGCAAGATCAGACCCGAGCGCGGCATCGCTTGAGCAAGTTCCTTCTGCGCTCCGGTCAGCGGCCACCGACCGGAGTCAGGCCTTGGACACGACCTTATTTGATCTGGGTCGCGCAGCTGCGTTTCACCCAGATCGCGCAAGAGTCCACGCGCCAGGATTATCTGCACGAAGTCGAGCACATGCGGGGACGGGTGGCACGGCTGGAGGAAGCCATCCTGGAGGCGGTGAAGCTGGCATCACCAGCGCTGCAACAGGTCATCAACGATCTGCAGGCACTGCGCGGTATCGCAGACATCTCGGCTGTGACCATTGCGAGTGAGTTGGGCCAGGTATCCCGCTTCGACAGTGCTCGGCAACTGATGGGTTACTGCGGCGTTGTACCAAGCGAGGATTCCAGTGGTAAGCGAACCAGGCGCGGAGGCATCACGAAGACCGGCAACGCGCACCTGCGACGCATCGTTGTCGAAGCCGCATGGAGCTATCGTCGTCCGCCAGGTATCTGGTACGGTCTGCGAAGACGACAGGAGAGCATCTCGGAAGAAGCCAAGGAGATTGCATGGAAGGCGCAACACAGGCTGCACAAGCGATATTTGAAGCTGGGTGCGGCTGGCAAGGACCAGAGGAAGATCGTCACAGCTGTAGCTCGAGAGCTGCTCGGCTTTATCTGGGCTATTGGAACCAGAGCAGAGACTGTCTCCAGGCAGCAAGTTGCAGCCTGACAACAACGCAAAACAAAAAACCTCCTAAGAAGGAAAAAGATAAGAACACTCTCGATGAACGCTGACATCCATCTCGAACACAGAGCCAGCAGCAGCCAGGGCAAGCACGAAGGAGAACCCTCGCTCGGCCTATGCGACAGGCTCAACCGGACTCGCGATAACAGTCAGAGGCAGCTCCCGACGGATCATGATTATGCGGTTTCGACCCGCGAATATCAGACTGATCAATCGTCGCTCAAAACTGCTCCGACTGCTGCTCGCTCTGTCTTCGGGAAAGGACAAAAGCAACGACAACGACAAGAACAACCCCACAGTTGTGCGGAGTTGACACGGTCACTCCATATCAGACCGATGCACTCATCGAGGATCAGACGACTCTTCGTGCAGCTCTAAAACGAAGCTCTTCCGCATTTAGCTCTCCTACCTCGAGGTCGCGAAAGTAAACTCTGTAGAACCCTGGTGTGGTTAGCTCCAGTGCGAGTTCTTCGAAGCGGAATACTTCGCTGATGAAAATTCTGGTCTTGTGCCAGCTGATGTCGCCGCTGTTATTCACTTTTCGCAGAAGCAGCCCTTTGGGGTACGTGAACTCCGGCAATTTGCGTGGCAGTCGGACAGAACTGGGGTGATAGAGACTGGCCGGAACTGCGTTCTTCAGGCCCTCATGTGTGTCGTTTATCACAATAAATGTCGTATTCTTATCACGCTAAATGTCGTATCCTTTGTTCGTGAGCGATATTGCCTCCGTGAACTCGAACCCGCTCGATCCAGCGATGGAGAGGTATCGCTTGATCGAGCCTTATCTGGAAGGTGCTCAGACTCTCGCTTCAGTAGCGCTAGTAGCTGATGTCACCCTCCGAACGGCACAGCGTTGGGTGGAGCGGTATCGAAGAAATGGTCTTTCCTCTCTCAGCCGCAAGGAGAGGATCGACCAGGGCAGTACGCGAGTCATTTCGAATCGAATGCTAGAGATGATTGAAGCCCTCGCACTGGAAAGGCCACGAGTTCCGATCACTGCGATCTATCGAGAATTGAAAGAGTTTGCTACTCAGACCGGAGAGCCGCTTCCCAGCTATCCGGCGGTTTATCGGGTCGTCCGAGCGATACCCGCCAGCCTTGTGACTTTGGCTCACCAAGGCTGCAGGGTATATAGCGAGAGCTTCGACTTGGTACATCGACGTGAGGCTTCGAAACCGAACGCAATTTGGCAGGCCGATCACGCGCAACTCAGAATTAAGCTCGTTCGAGAAGATGGATCGACCGCCAGGCCTTGGCTCACTGCGGTGATCGACGACTACAGCCGTGCGATTGCCGGCTACTACCTGGGCTTTGATCCGCCATCTGTGCTCCGCACTTCGTTGGCATTGAGACAAGGCATCTGGCGCAAAGGCGATCCGCGCTGGCCTGTATGCGGCATCCCGGCCATTCTTTATACGGACAATGGCGCGGACTTCACCTCGCGGCACATGGAACAGGTTGCAGCGGATTTGAAGATCCAATTAATCTTCTCAACGCCCGGTCACCCTCGCGGACGTGGTCGGATCGAGCGATTCTTCCGCACGGTAAACGATATGTTTCTGTGTACTCAAGATGGCTACCTCGGCAAAGTCCGCAGAAAACCGAGCCTAACTCTGGAGCAGCTTGACGCTCGGTTCCGCTCGTTTCTGTTGAGGGAGTATCACACTCACTCCATCTCAGACCATGGGTTTGTACCCATCACGCGGTGGGAGGGTGACGGTTTTCTGCCACGTATGCCGGATTCTCTGGAGCAGTTGGACCTTCTCCTGGTCCATGAAATCAGGGAACGCAAAGTTCGACCTGACGGCATCCATTTTCATCGCCTGCGCTATCTCTCACCGACGCTGGCAGCTTATGTCGGCGAGTCCATCACAATCCGCTACGATCCACGGGATATGGGTGAAGTTCGAATCTTCTACAAGGACCGTTTCTTGTGCCGCGCTATCTCGGCGGACCTGGCCGGCGAGGCGATACCTTTGCGCGATATCGTTCATGCACGCTCGAAACGACGTAACGAATTGCTTACCACTCTCAAGAATCGGCAGAAAGCTGTCGACACCCTCATCAGTCTGAAACGCGGTCTCTATCAGGAGGAAGCCCATGCAAGCAGCCCCGTTTCAGAAAAGCCATCTACCGCAAAACTCAAACGCTACCGGAACGAGTAGTGACGAGAGTTTTGTCGAGACACTGGAATACAAGCGGTTCGTTGAGTTCTGCGATGCCTGCCGTCAGTACCGATACATCGGCCTTTGCTTTGGACCACCGGGGGTAGGCAAGACACTCTCTGCGATCCGCTACAGCCGGAAGGAGATCATTGACAAGGTCGATCCCTGGACCGCAGAGTTACCCATCGAGCCTCTACTGGACACAGTTCTTTACACGCCTTCAGTCATTAACTCGCCCTCGAGGATCGATCATGACATCCGACGTCAACGCGAGATGCTCGCCGGCTTTGCTAGACGTCCTCTCCGTCGGGAGGCTCAGGCCGCCCTTTCAGTTCTACGAGCACGGGACGAATCTCATAGGAAAGCTAATCTCGACAAACCATTACAGAAGCGGATTGAAATCTCTTCGCTGAAGCCGACCTATCTCGAAGTTTTCGCCGACTTCGCAGCGCGAGAGAAGGCAACGGCCGATCCTACGACGCTTCTGCTGATCGACGAGGCAGACCGGCTTCGGATGACTAGCTTGGAGCAGATTCGCGCCATCTTCGATGAGGGCAGCGCGGGGTTGGTGCTCATCGGTATGCCGGGTATCGAGAAACGGATGGCGCGCTTTCCTCAGTTCTACTCAAGAATCGGCTTCGTGCATGAGTTCCGACCGTTGGGCACACCGGAGATGCAAGTCTTACTCGACCGCCACTGGACACCTAGCGGTGTTCACCTGCCTCAAAGCCCTTTACTGCCCGAAGTCACCGCCGCCATCATCCGGATGACAGGTGGAAATTTCCGCCTGCTAAATCGGTTATTGGCACAGATCGAACGCGTTCTCGTAGTCAACGGTCTCCAGGAGATCACAGCCGGCGTCGTCCTTGCGGCGAGAGAAAGTCTCGTCATCGGCCAAGCCTGAGTTCACAAACCAATATTGTCATTGACCGCGATTGCGATCTCTTGCTCAGAGCCAAGGTAGCGCTCTGTCGTCTGAATCGAAGAATGACCAAGCAGAAACTTAATCTGCTCAAGATCCCCACCCGATTTACGGCAGAGTTTCGCGCATGTGCGCCGAAGATCGTGAGCCCCGAATCGTTCGATGCCGATTTGCTCCGCTGACTGTTGCACAACCGACCAGACTGCCCAATCGCTCAGGCTACTGCGGGCGACATTGCCGCCCTTCGTCACCGACCGGAAGAGCTTCCCTTCCAGTAGCTCGGCTGAATCGAGCCAAGCATTGATCGCGTTCTTGACCCAGAGGGGCACGGCGACGGTGCGGATTCGGTTGCCTTTTCCGCAAAGATCCGCAATCACCCAACGCCCTTCACGTTCTTGAAGATCCGACATCTTAAGTGTAGCTAGCTCACGCCGGCGAAGAGCACACCCAACCAGTAATGCCAGGATTGCGTAGTCGCGCTTCCCTTTCAGGGTTGAGCGATCCGGGACCTGCAACAGCTCCTTCGCTTGCTCTCGTGTAAGCCAGTTTCCCAGCCGGTTGCCACGCTGTCTCACATTCGGAATGTCTGACAAGTTCGCCGCATCCTCTGCTGAGATCAAGCCGTTGCGGCGGGCCTCTCCGACGAGTCGTCGGACAGCTGAAAGCTTGACATTGACAGTCGAGGGGGCCAGCGCATCCATCGAAGCTTTCCACTCTTGTAACAATGCGCGACTCAGCGACCGCCCAGCAGAGAAAGCGAAGAGCTCATTCAACGCCAGCGAGTAGCACCGTCGTGTATTCGGTGACGTGACAGAGTCCAGGACCATCTGCTTCAGCAGAACCTGTGCCTCCCCATGTCCCGCACTACCCTTCCCTGAGTCCGGGGCGGCTAGAAGAAGATTATCCATCTCACCTCACGCTAGGTATACGACATTTAGCGCGAAAAGAATACGACGAAGATTTCAAAAAAGAACACCTCTGGGTCTGCGCAGTTTGTCCGAGGTCATCATCACGACAATCAAGCGATGAGCTGGAAACCTTTCATAGTTCAACACGCTGGAGAATTTGCCAACAGCCCAAGACAATCGCTGCGGCTATGCCAAAATGGAGCGCGATTCCAAGATCGGAAGGTAGGTAGGTGAGGGGCGTTCCTGTGCGCGGCGCCAGGAATACCAGGTTCGAAGTGTGTCGGCTAAGGATGAGCCACATCGGCGCAAACATGAAAAAGATCGGAAACACTCCAAGCACGTTGAGCCGCTTGTCGGGACTAATCAGCAGCCAACGGGTCGACGAGAAGATGGCATAGGCGCAAACGCCGACCGAGAGAGCGGCCAGGTATCGGCGAGGCGCGCTGAGGGCGCTGAACACCTGCACCAGAGTTGCGTGCGGGTCTAAAGCCGAAACAGCGGGGATGACTCTAATGGTTTCCATCAGGTGAGGAAGAGATGGTGCGTGGACGAGACGGAGCCATGCTACGAGCAGCAGGACAGCGAGCGGCGGAAATACGGCGATAGCAGTCACGGCGACAATTTGAGGGAAGAAGAAGAAGTTAGATCTCGAGATAGGCCGCGTGAGGAAATAACGGTTCAGTGCTTTGAAGTTGCCGCCGGGAACTTCAGATCCGATCGAATAGCCGACCAGCCCCGGCGCTAGGAACCCGAAGATGAGTCCGATGCTCAGGGCAAGGAGAGGCGGCAGATTTAGAAGGAAGTAGGCGTCGTTGCGGTCGACAGGACAACCACAGAAAGTGTGCCAGAAAATACCGAAGTCGAGAAGGCCGTCGCCGCTCACCCACATATGAGCAAGGCAGACTAGAAAGAGGGAGAAGATGGCCGACGCCATCAGACGGAGACGATAGTAAAGAAGCCACGGGCGGAGAAGCATAGTGTATTCCTCAGTGCCAGGCGGAGGGTTAGATTTCGAAATGTGTAGACAGGTGCTGTGCAATCCAGAGAAGCGCTACTGCACACAGGATGGGAACAAGGGCGAATGCGAGCGGCCCGGTCGAGGCTTGCGCTGGAAAGAGAAATAGTATTTCCGGCACACGGGTAGCCAGAGGGAAATGGGAGACGCGAATGGCGTTAAGACCGACCATAGCCCCAAGAAGTACGGGAAGAAACTTCCATCTTCCCCTCAAGCGATCGCGGCGCGAGAGGCAGGAACAGAACACGGTGATGCTGAAGGCAAGAGCCGTCGTCGTGAGCATCGATAAGCCAAGGCGGAAGACGGATGCCGGCGGACCGTAAGCAACTCTCCAGACCGGACCGTAGACAACGAATAGAAGCAGGATCGAAGCGATGATCCCTGTAAGCGTACCGGTTTGAAGACTTGCGAAGGCGAAGGAGATGCGTCCCCAAAAGAGGAACTTGCGAGAGAGCGGCCGGGTACGGAGGAAGACTGCGGACGCCGGCGTTTTCAGATAAGAGACGGCTAGTAGTCCTGACAGGAACGCAAATGCTAAGGAAAGATGACCCGTAGCTGTGATTACATCGAGGTAGCTCTTCCAAATGCGCTGAGAAGGGCCTCCCGATGCATACATTTGAATGTGCTCTGGGAGCAGACCCGTACTGGCCAAGACGAAGAGAATGTAAGCGAACAGGACGGAGCAGGTGAGGGCGAGGACGTGTTGCTGACGGAGATATGTTCTTTGCGGGAGAGTGAAGCGGCGCATTAAGACGTTTGGAGTCACTTCGGCTGGCGGGTCAAAGAGAATACCGGCCCGGCGGGCTGACTCGCCGTTGGTGCGCTGGAGGAGGCTTGGTTGCTCGGCCGCAAGCGAGGCGACACGGCGGCGATACATCTTGATCCGTCCGATGACGACAAGCACAAGCATCGGAGCAAAAAAGGCTATCGCAACGACAACAGGCGCAGAGAGGGTCATAGGATCGCCTGCTCGTCTTCCACCTCTTCCGAAGTACGGCACAGCTCAAGAAAAATTTCGCTTAACGAAAGCGGGACACTTTCGATCACATTGGCACCGTCGGCCACGAGAAGCCTTTCAAATTCGTCTGGGTCGCGTTGCAGGATGTATTGCGTTGCGTCTGTATTGCATGTCGCTGAGAGGATCTGCGGGCCTGTCCCAGGCAGTGAGGCTCCTCTGACGGTGAGGCGCCGGAAGGAGGATCGAATGTCATCCAAACGGCCTTCCAGAAGCAGCTTTCCCCGGTCCATGATGCCGATATAGTCTGCGATCTTCTCAATCTCCGGAAGCTGATGTGTGGAGAGAAAGACAGTGCGGCCCTCAGCAGTGCAGTCCTCAACGAGTAGACGGAGCAACTCGTCAAGCACAAGAGGATCAAGGCCTGTCGTAGGCTCGTCCAGAATCAACAGGCGAGAGCGCTGGGCAATCGCAGCCACGAGTGCGGTCTTAGTCTTGTTGCCGAGGGATGCTCGAACAAACGCTAGATCAAGGGGCAATTCGAGACGCTGGCAGACCTTTCGTGCCATGTCATCGGACCAGGTAGATGAATAGAAAGCTCGGTTTAGTTCTAAGAGACGTCGAACCGTGAACGAGGCCACCAGAACCTTGTCCTCGGGGACATAAGCAACTTGTTGCAAGACCGTGACGCGCTCAGGATCGCGGGCCGGATCAAGGCCAAAGACACGAATGCTGCCTCTCGTGGGGCGAGCGAGGCCCATCGCCATGCGGATGGTCGTCGTCTTGCCGGCGCTGTTCCGACCGAGCAGGCCATAGTTGGATCCTTCGGGCACATTCAGCGAAAGAGCGTTCACAGCGTTTGTCTTTTTGCCGAAGAGACTAATCCCGGTGTTGTAGGTCTTGACGAGTTCAAAGGTTTGGAGCGCGTAAGTTGTCACTTGTCTTCTCCGGACGATCGAGTTGCGGTGCGGGATCTGCGGGCGAGATCATCGATCGCAGAGTCGAGGAGTTTGTGAATGTCGTCTGGGCCCAGGCGGAGTTGGGCTGCTTCGATGGCAAGTTGGGCGACGAGCGGGCGGATGCGTCTGAGTTTCTCTGCCTTTAGCAGACCGGATCCGGATGCAGTGAGCGAGCCGACGAACGTTCCTCCACCGGGGACGGTGCGGATGATGCCTTCGCGTTCCAGATTGCTGAAAGCGCGAGCGACAGTGTTGGGATTGATGCGGAGGTCTGCTGCTGTTCGACGTATGGAAGGAAGAGCTTCGTCAGGCCGGAGCAGACCAGACGCAAGCGACTGCCTGATCTGCTGCTCGATTTGCAGGTAGACTGGAACGCCCGAACTCGGCGAGATGTGAAGCGACAGCATGACTATAGTAGTACGCTAATACAGTAGTACCGTCAAGAGAGCCTGAGTATGCAGGACCATCTTGCCTGGCATTTGAGTATCCAGGCCGGTTTTCGGATATCCGGGCAGAACACAGCTTTTGCCTACTCGCGACGCGCCAGAGGGAACCGAAAATCGAGTAATGTCCGGATAGCCCGTCACCCGACCGGAAATCTGAACTCACCCACTCCAGGCGGTGAGCGCTATCGCGGTTTCGCCTATTACCTTGGGTCGCCCAGCACCCGGACGAGACCGAATACGTATGAAACCACCAGCCAAGAGTCGAGCTTCAGTCCGCAAATTTCGCGCAATTCGCAGTACGCAAAAGTACTCAAGGGTCTAAACTGCTTGCCAATGCTTCAGGGCTGGGACAACTTCTTTATTATGGCCGGGACTGCGGCCGCGACTCTGGTCGGGTTGCTGTTCGTTGCCGTCACGGTAAGCGCTGGCTTGTCCACCTCGCGCATTGTGCATGGCACCCGCGGCTTCCTGACTCCTACTCTTGTTCATCTCGGTAGCGTGCTATTCCAGACCTTGGTCGTGCTAGCACCGTGGCGGTCCGCATGGCCAATCGGGATCATCCTCGGACTAGGTGGGCTCATGGGCCTGGCCTATCAGATTAATGTAGTCGTTACACGGCACAAAGTCGGTTTGGTCTTGCCCCATTGGCAGGATTGGCTTCCGTACGTGGGTGTCCCAGCGCTCGGTAGTGCGAGCTTGATCGTTGGCGCGGTTGGATTGATTGCCGAGAAATCCTTCGCACCCTATGCCATCGCGGGCGCTATGGTGCTCTCCCTCTTGGCTGGTATCTACGGTGCTTGGTGAGTTTTCGGCAGCGCTGCGTAATTGACAAGTCGGGCGCATTTCCTCTTTACGTCCCGCTTCCAAGATATCTCCAGCTCATAATCGATCGGGCCTGCGCAGCCATTCCGCCGCCTGGGCAGCTTCAGATGGCTGCGCGATTGCGAATCCCTGCAGAAGATCGACACGCTGGTTCCTCAGAGTTTCTCTCATCTCGCGAGTCTCAATTCTGGTCACGGTCAATTGAGCGCTAAAGACCTTCGCGATGCTCTGAACGACATTGAACAGGGCGTTAAAATGCGGGCGACTGTTCTTATGGTCAAATAGCATAGCATCTAGCTTAATTCCCTGGAACGGGAGTTGGGTCAGATAGCCGAGCGGTACGAAGCCACGCCCGAAGTTGTCCAAGTTCGCTCCAATGCCCGCTTCGCGTAAATTACCAAGCTTGCGGATCGCATGCTGCACATCGGCCATCAGAGCCTGCTCCTTGATGTCCAACCGAAGCCACTGCCAGCCTGTTTCATAAAGGGCACCCAATCTCTCAAACTGCCCCAGCAAATCCTGGCTGACGAACTCGTCGGTTCCGATATTGATCGTGATGGGTACCATCGAGAGTCCTTCTCGCAACCACTCCTGATATTGCTTGAAGACCGCATCCATGACCCATTCACCGACCGCCGGCCCGAGACGCTTTTGTTCGACGACCGGCATGAACTCCCCGGCCGCCCTATCGCCCACGCCCGGCTGATGCCAACGAAGAAAGGCCTCGAGACCGCGCAGTTCTCCGCTTCGTGCATCGACGATAGGCTGGTAGTCAAGCTTGAACTCGCTGTCCCAAAGTGCCTTAACCAGTAACTCGCCATCAGTGCTGCGCGAAATAGCCTTGCGCATTTCAGGGGCGTACAGGGAGTAATCATTCCTGCCCGAACGCTTCACCTGGTAAAGGGCAAGATCTGCGCATTCCATCAATTCAACCCCCTCGACGGTATCCGAAGGACAAATCGCTACGCCGACGCTTGCGCCAATATCGGCCGTATCTCCCGAGATCTCGTAGACCTTGGATACCACCTGCACGATCTTCTCCGCCATCGAGACGGCACTGGTGCCGTCTAGACAGGCTTGAATGATGGCGAACTCGTCACCTCCTAGGCGCGCAACCGTGTCTTGCGGCGTGACCACGCTCAGCAAACGCGCCGCGGCTTCCGTCAGAACCTGGTCCCCCGCCGAATGCCCAAATTTGTCGTTAACCTGTTTGAATCTATCGAGGTCGATCATGTAAACAGCGAAGGCGCTGTTCCGCTCCATCGAATTCCGGACCGCCTGCTGCAAACGCCTCTCAAACAGGAGTCGATTGGCGAGGCCAGTCAATGAATCATGCAGGGCTATCTGTTCCAGTCGCGCAGTGCCGAGAAACAGCTCAAGGTCCATACGGAGCTTTTCCCCGAATTCAAGCTCCGTGGCGATCCATGGTTCTGAGGTGCTTCTCACCCGTTCAGACCAGACAGCGAATGAATTGCGCGGGGTCAGCGGGAGTGCCGCTGGGCCTGGGCAGTCTTCTCGTGCTTCGGGCTTCCCGGCCCAATTCACGGTCTCAATAACTTCTGGGCGCATCAGGGCGATAAAATCCGTGCTGCCAAGAGGGATGAATAGTATGCCGCTGGCGTTCGCCTGGAGAGCGCGATACGGCTGGAGCGATTCGGGAAGCGTGTCGTAGTGACTGACATGTTCGCGGGGAAGCAATTCGAGGAGATCCCGCAGCGGAGTGAGCGACAGTTTGTCCGGCACCAGTCCGGTAAAGAAATCTTCCCCTTCGAAACGCAGCCATGCGCCGCCTGACGAGAACGTCTGGCGCATCATCCCCAGGTTGCTCGAAAGCGCGAGCCTAGCGTCATCACCGACTGTGGACATCGCCCCTTGCAATCGCGATAGCTCCTGTCGTAACTGGGATTGCGAGCGCTGTTCGATCAGGCCGAGCAGATTTGTCAAGTGGAGCGACACAATCCGCGTCATCTCCTCAAACGCCAGGCGGTCTTGAATCGGCAGTGCCCGAGCCGACAAGTGGTGACATGCGATCAGTCCCCAGAGCTTCCCGTTCACCACCATCGACAATGTCAGGGATGCCTGCACCCCCATGTTCTTCAGATACTGGATGTGCGCGGGATGTGCGGAACGAAGCGTCGAGTAAGTCAGATCGAGCGGCGGCGCGTCTTCGGTCCATTTAAGAATTGGTGTCGCGTCAGAGTCGACGTCGACGATCGCACGTTGCCAGTTCAGTGTGAACATCTGGCGCGCGTTTGGGGGTATATCCGATGCAGGAAACCGGAGACCGAGAAATCCCTCGATTCTCGGGCGGCAACGTTCATGCACTACTTCGCCATGCCAGTTGGGCAGGAACCTGTACATCATGACGCGATCGTATCCGGAGTGCTCAAAGACCCATCCAACAAGGAAGTCGCGGCAATGTTCCGCGGTGTGAACCATGGTTAGCTGTTCAACGAAGCGAGTTCGGGAAGCGTGATTCCACCAGTGTCGTGGTGTAGTCCTGGCGCGCTCAAATTCCAATATCCTGTGCGCGCCCTGTTTGTGTCCAACCACAGTCACTGATTCCCTGCCAGGAAAATCGCCCCATTCCAGGCTCCCTTCTCCACCGGCCAGGACTGATAGACTTGGCCACATTTTCGCCAACCATTCGGGGCCCGTTTTCCCTAGCAAATGTGCGGGTTCGATCTCAAGCACTTCTGCGGAATTCGCAGAGCAATACTCGATAAGGTCACTTGCCGAATTAATTGCTACCAGGACTCCCGTCGACTGCGCGTTTCCGAGGGATTGAAGAATCGCATTCTTACAGTCACCGAAAGGACCTTGAACTGTATTCATGGCACCTCAATCTTCGTTCTGGGTTGAGCAATGAGGAAGTGTTGTACGGAATGTCGCGGTTGCGGCTCTTCATTAAAAGCGCGACTCTCCTGAAGCGACGATCGGGCCTAGCCCCGCGACGGTCCGTTCCTAAGTCCCCGCACGCGGCAGGACGGTATTCGCATGCGTCGAGAGCATTTCTGTGACAGCCAGTTCATCGAGCGGCTTCGAGAACAGATAGCCCTGCGCCCGCATGCATCCGGCCTCCTGAATCGCTGCACTCTGATCCATTGTCTCGATTCCTTCCGCGATGAGTTCCAAATCCAGTGACTGAATCAACTTGACCAGTGCCGTCAAGAACTCTCTAGACTTGGGATCAAACGCAACATCACGGACAAATCTCTGGTCGATTTTGACTAAGTCAACCGGCAGCCTCTGTAGATAAGCAAGTGAAGAGTGCCCGATACCGAAGTCATCAAGCGATACCCCGATCCCACGGGCTCTTAACGCTCTCAAGCTCTCGACCGCCGCTTCACGTAACAGGACGCTCTCCGTTACTTCGATCGACAGGGAGCCGGGATCGAGGGCAAACTCCTGCAGTAGATCTGCGACGTAGTTCACAAAACCGGCCGCGATCAATTGAAGGGCCGAGACATTGACGTGAATCTTCATCGGTAGACCAAAGAGATCTTTCCAGCGCTTGATTGTTTTCACCGCTTCCCGAAGGGCCCATCGCCCGATCGGCACGATCAGTTCCGTTTCTTCAGCCAACGGGATGAAATCCAGGGGCGGAATTGTTTCTTTCACAGGGTGATGCCAACGTATCAATGCCTCGAATCCGTAGAGCCCGGCCTGCGGAAGGTCGACAATTGGCTGGTACACCAACTTGAACTCCCCTCTTTCGATCGCACGATATAGATCCTGTTCCATTTCGAGATTCTTAACCGCAGTAATCTGGAGCAATTTGTCGAAGGCAACCGACTGATTTCGACCGCTTCGCTTTGCGAAGTGCATCGCTGTATCCGCTGCATCCAAGAGATTTTCCTCAGCGCCGTGCGAGGCATGAGCCACGCCGATGCTAGCCGTCATATGAAATGACTGGCCCATCACCTGAAACGGGATGCAGAGCGCATTGCTGATCCTCTGTGCGGTTTCTTCTACCGCCGGCGCGGTCATTCCCATGCACAGCGCGCCGAACTCATCCCCACCGAGCCCTGCAATCAGCACATCGGCCATCGCGAATTCCGAAAGCCTCCGGGATACTTGTAACAGCAGATCGTCGCCGACCGAGCGTCCAAAAGCTTCGTTGACCAGCTTGAAACGATCGAGATTAATCAGGATCACCGCGGCCGGGTACAGGTCTTTGCGTTCAGCCCAAACCCTCAGCCTCTCCTGAAACAGACGACGGTTTGGCAGTTGGGTGAGGGTGGTGGAGGGTACCCTTGACCGGTCAAACGCTGACTCAGCCAATGCCAGTAAATGGGTCGAGATTGTCCGTTTCAGGTGTCTCACCATCTCCAGATCGAGTTCCCGCCATGGAAGCGAATGAAGGGCCACGCGCGTCTTCCAAATCTCGAATGACTTCCTCGGCGAGATCCTTCCAGTCTCAGTATTGAACTCCGAAGGCTTGTCGGGATTGCCACCCCACTTCATCACGGTTTCAACTTCGGGACGAAACCACAAGATTCCCTCGCCGGGACTTCTGAGAATCGACATGTGCAATATCCCGCATGAGGTCTCACGAAAGCGACCAAATTCCGGCATCAGCGTCGGTAGGGAATCATGAGCGAAGACTTTGCCCTTGTCAAGCTTGCGCAAACGCACCTTTAGTTCCATGGCATCCTCAAATGGAGGAGTCTCCCCAATGCACGCCATCTTCCCCCCGAAAGACAGGAGTGCACCGCTGGCCCCGACCAGGGAAAGCACCTGCGTCTCAGCGGCCGCCAAGCCGTTTGTCACCGTCCCAAACAGACTTAACGATGCGGCGATATCGTCGATCGCCAGCTCCTTTCGGCTCCTGTCACTGGACGCTTCCAGTTCGATATATTGCCGGATCAGAAACGACATGATTTGACTAATAAGATCGCAACTGCTTCGCAATGCAGGCGAAGGAAGCCTTGACTCACGATGGTGGCAGACCAGCAGCCCCCACAGCTGATCGTCCTTCAGCAGCGAAAGAGTAAGGGTGGCACCCACCTTCATATTCTGGACGTACTCCATATGCACGGGCGATACACTTCTGAGGCCGCAGAATGTCATATCGAGCGGGATCGGATCAGTGCCACCGAACACCATTTCTGAATCAGACAATACGGGAACTGGCGTGCAATTCGCGTCAGCCAACACCCGCATTCGATGCAGGGTGTAGAGCCGCCTCGCCTGAGACGGGATGTCAGACTCCGGATAGTGAAGATCTAAATATGGTTCCAAACCATCGATGAGGTCTTCAGCCACCACATGGCCGTGCCCATCGATGTCGAACCTGTACACCATCACGCGATCGTAACCGGTTAGCGAACGCAACTCGCGCGCGGCCGTTTCGAGCAGTTCATTCAACGAGCCCGCCGAACGAATTGCGTCGATCGCCGTTCGCGCCTGTATCGGCAGCTGAGCCGCTTCCGTATCCTCAACTTCCCGCTCGATTTCGACGTACATCAGGTCGTTAAGGTGATGAACGGTGAAGTATTGGCCCGGGCCACTGTTAGAAGACAAGCAGATCGTCCTAGGCGGTTCAGCAATAACCTGCCCGGACTCATTGCGGCGTACGATCCTCTCGTACACAGCAGGACCCAGACAATCCAGTAAGGGCTTGCCCAGAACCGAAACAACCGGCCTGTCCAAGGCCGATTCCGTGTTGGCGCTGGCATACATCACCCGCATATCCCCATGGCGCGTAACAATCAGTACTCCATGTGGCTGGATCGATCCCGGAGTGTGAATAGGCTCTTTGTCGCAATTTGAAAGATCGGACAAATACTCTTCGACGACTGGTTTGATTCGCGCATCGTTCATCATGCACGACTATCCGCGAGCGGGGACATCCAGGCGTCGATCGCAGCGAATGTCATTCTCGCGCCCGCGATAACCTCCGGGAATTCCACGGGCCGAAGCGCTGAGAATCTGTCGAGCGACTCTTTGAACGATGCCCATCGAACCGCTGTATCCGCCCCATAGCCAGTGAAAAAGGCGTTCATGCCCTCGATCTCGCTTCCCAGCCGATTCGAGAGGTCTTTCAAGATGTAGCGTCCACCGAGCTTCGAGCCCTCCAAAACGTAAAGCGCCCCAATCGCCTGCCCAAACGTTTCTACCATTGGAAGCGCCTCTGCCGAAGCCAACTTGATGCTATCGGGATCGCATGCCATTGCTTTCAGATCTTTGAGGAGAGCCTCTGTGTGACCTAACTGATCGAACTGGATGCCTGCCGCAGTCCATCCTGCAAAGCCGGTGAGGAGAAGCTCAAGAGGTTGGTAAATCCCGAAGAATCGGATCAGCCAGCGGCGATAGTCCGCCATCGTCTGGATGGATCCGGGGAGCGCCAAGGTCTGCTCAACCTCGCAATGCAGCTCCGCCGTAAACGACCTTACCGCATCCGCGCCCGAGACAAACTCCCGGGAGTGAAGGTCAAGCAAAGGCATCATCATGCTTAATTCCTTGAAGGCCCGCCCGCGCAGTTGTTGGTCTGCGGACGTTCGTCGATTCTCCCACGGAACAAAGCTTCCATTCTGTTCAATCCTGCTCATGCTTCTCGAAACGAACCTGGCCCATATTCGAATATTGTTGAGATCCCATTGAGAGCGGTTTGACTGTAAGATGCGAGTTTCTCGGGACCTCGTAATGGCTAAAGTGAGAATCGAAGCCCCGTCCTGGCCGTTCCAGATTGGGCGTGAATATCTGAATGCCCAAAGCCAGGGGCTCATTTCTAGTTCGTTGGAATGGCAAACTAAGATGAATCGCAAAGTACAGACATTCGACTGCTCGGTGCGGCTAATCCGGGAAGTAATCGTACCTCACTGGAATTCTGCGAATGAACTTTGATCTATTTGTACAGGGCGAGCAGGATAGGGAAGAATCACAGTCACGGTCCGCGCCAGAGTCTCGCGATAGTTCCACGGCATCCATTCGGCGGGACAGGCGGCCAGTTCCTGCGAGTGGCGTTGTAGCTCGATCAGATAGTCGAAAGAGTTGGCGCCGCATAACTGGCAGGTGTGGATCAGGCTCATGAACAAATCGCCGACCTGTGCCCCGTTCAGAGTGCGATAAAACAGGGCGTTCTTTCGATGCAGAACCGCACGCTTCAGCGATCTCTCGACTATGTTGTTATCAAGTGGCGCCCCGGCTTGGCGAAGGAACAACGTCAACGGCTTCCAGTGCCGCAGCAGATACCCGATCGCCTGGCCCAGCCCGGAGTTCGGCTCCGTCCTGCGGTCAGCTAACTGCGCCTCCAGCCACGCGTGCAGTTTGTCCATCATCGGTCGGCTGCGATCCTGATGAAGTCGCAACCGCTCCTCCTGTGTCAAGCTGCGCTCACGCGCTTCGGCATCGTGGAGATACACCTGGCCGAGCAACTCCAGCACATAACGGCATTCATTGGGGAAGTTCTCCGCTACGTCCACGAACTGTCGACGGCCGTGCGCAAGGCAGTTGGCCAGCAGGATCTCCACCCCAGCAGGCAGCTTCGGCACGTTGCGCGATAGCGCATCGCACATCTGAATCGGACTCGGCAGTTCCGCGCTCCGTTGCTTCAACACCTCGGCAAGGTTCTCGCCGGCATGTCGGCTTCCAGTGAAGTAGAGCGCGATCTTTCGGTCCTCGCCGACCGACACGATTCCACTGGTGAACACGCCCGTACGCTCATCGGATGGATCGCGCTTCAGCATGAGCACGCGCATGCCGGTGTCATCGTTATGGACCACCGTTCCCTGCGCCGCCTGCCGGATCAACTCATCCCGTGCCGGCTTGACCACCTGGGCTTCTTCCTCGACGATCTCCCACTGCGTGGCCGCTGGCAACGGGATACCCAACTGGCTTTCCAGTTGCTCCAGCCGGTTGAACGGAGTTCCGGCACCGTACTTGAGTTGAGCGATCATCGCCGCCGCCGTTTCGTCGTACTTATCCGTTCCCACCCCATCCGGCTCCTGTGCCGTGAACACTTGCCCGCAGGCGCCACAGCGCAACCGTTCAAGCGAGTAAACCGTAGCCGCGAGCGGCGCTTGTCCGACGATCCGTACCAACACCTTCGGCTCTTTCTGCCCGTACACATTGCCTTTTCCGCACTCCGGACAGCGGTCGCCGTGCGTAAACGTCTGGTGCCTGATGTCAACCTTCCGCGCACCACCAAACGCCTCTGCTCCATTACGGCCGTGGCCAGAAGACGGTGTCGCGTTGTTATCCGGCTGTATTCCGGTTTGAGAGCCTTCCTGCTTCCCAACCACTGCACCGGTCTTCTCCGTGTTGCGCGTCCGCACCAACAGCTCCGCCAGTGCGTGCAGAGCGTCTCTGAGCTTCCCGTGATCAGACTCGCTCAACGGCGCTTCCCGCGCTCCATCCAGCACCCGGTCCAGCTCCTCCAGGTTCACTTCGATGCGGCGTCGGGCGGTCTTCATTGCACTCCTCCCAGCAGCTCGCGAAAATGCTTCGTCAACGGATATCCCAGAACCTCCTTGATCGACCGGTTCGGAACATAGCTGTTGGATTGCTTGCCTCGACCAGTAGTCCTTCCCATCAGCACCCAATTGGCCGCGCGGTAACAGGTTCCGCGGAACCGCTTTGGATCGATGAACGTCTCCAGGAAGTAGATCGGATGTCCATATATCTGCTGCCAGTCATCGGATATCCGCGCCGCCATGCGGCCCAGCAGATGCGACGCCAGATGCTCGACCCGCACCCAGGGCAGGATCAGGAAGCGCGTGTTGTAAGCGATGAAGCGGATGCGGCTGCGTCGCGCTGCAGCGTCCCAGCCGATGTAGCGATCACGACTACCAAGATGACGCGGAGCAGATGACCATGCCAGACACGCGATGGGGCGGCCTGCAGCCCGCACCAAAAACTTCAGGTGCTCTCCAACCGGCTGTTCATAGCCAAGGTAGTGATGCTCCTCCATCAGGCTGTTGAACAACGGCTCCTGCGCAGTGCGACGCACCTGCTCGAACTCGAGCGGCTGCAGTTTGCACAACGGATCTTCGATGGGACTCTTATCGATCAGCACAAGTTCCGGCCGGGCTCGCATGGACAGCGGATTATGCCGCACGTAACTAACCGGCGGCAACGCGATCTGCCCGGCCCGCTCCATCATCAGCAGCATGCCGCGGCATACCATGTCGCGCAGCGCGCCATTGGCCTGCCGCCACTGCCAGGATTCGCACACTCTGACCGACAGCTTGCGGCGGCTTTCGTTCGGATACCGCTCGATTAGCGTGCGTATATAGAGGATGTCTTCCTGATCGATCTCCCGGCCGCGATATCGGAACTCAGCCATTGCCCAGCAGTATGAAATAGTCTTTCTTGGAACGCAAGGGAAAAATACGCGTGTCGTCGCGATCTTTACTTCAGCTCGCTCACCCGCCGCCACATCGGCGCGGCGTGGACTCGCGACACATCCCCAGCCACCATCAGCAACTGGGCTTCGTAAGCCTCCAGCCGCTTGGCCGCTGAGCTCGACTCCGGCCACCATGCGAACCGCCCTTGGGAAAGGCGCTTTTGTGCAAGCCAGTATCCCTGGCCGTCATAACTGAGCAGTCGAATCGATGTTCCTCTTCGGCTCCGGAAAATGAAAACACAGCCGCTGATTGGGTCTTCAGAGAGCCTTTCCTGGCAGACACGGACTAACGAATCTATCCCTTTCCTTCCGTCGACGGGCTCAATCGCCACCAGCACGCGCATCTGCGCCGTGATATGAATCATCGCTCCGATTCCCGCCAGGCACGAAACAGACTTATCCAGTCGGGCGCAGTCGATGCCTTCCACTGAATGCGCATCTTGCTTCCAATAGAGGACTCGAACTCGATCACGCAATCCGCCATCGTCGCCGCATGGTCCGCGATCAGTTCAACGAATGCAGGCTTGGCTGCCTTCTTTTTGGGATCCGAAACGCCGTCGAGCCGTTTCTTCAGCCCGACATAGTCCAGCCGTAACGGATGAGCGACTGAATACACACCATGTTGCCGGGCCAACTCCACCGCAGCCTGCCACAGCGTCTCCGGCAGCTTCTTCCGATGCGGCTGCGTGCTGCGAAACTCATCCAACTGCCGTTGCAACTGCTCGATCGCATCTGGAATGGGCGTTGCGCTTTTGTTGTTCAATCTCAGCCGACCTCGCGACTGATTGAACTTAGCAATCTGGCTCAGCCGGCGTCACGCACCCTTGCCGAAAGCACACCATGTATCGCGTCATGGATGCACAGCCACGCGCAAAGATGCGAGGTGTCCTGAATGGCACTCTCGGACAACACAGACTTTGCGAGCTTCTTGGCCTGGCCGTCATCGGACAGAAAGCTCTGAGCTGTTCTTTTCGCGAACGCAATTGAGGACAATTCACCTTTGCTGATTGCCTTTCTCCCCTCCAGGGCGGCGACCTCCTGCAAATCTTCCAAATCAATGTCCCAGAATCGAATTTTCCCTTCGACCATCCGGGCGCGAAGACGGGTCCGGAGCTCGATCCATTCTGGAGAATTCGAACCGCGTTTATGAAAACACTCATAGTGGACAAACTGCGTCGAGCTGATCGAGACGTTTGACTTCCGCGAGGCGCGGTAAAGAAGCGGGCTACCCAGGATATTCCATAGGGCGCAGGTATCGGTGACATTGAGGAGCATGAACGTCGCGTAAGCACTCATCGCGCTGCACCTGTCACAAACAGAGCCTTTATCTCTGCCAACTCATGCTCCCTAATCATCAGCAGTTCAGCTGCGCGGGCATGCGAGATCTGTCCCTTGTCCAGCGCCTCAAGGCATTCGGTGACGTAGTGCATAGACAATCCGCGTTCCAGGAGTGTTAGCTTCCTCTCACGAGTGCGACCGGTCTCAGAGGCAATTTCAGGGTCAATTTTCTGTTCTCGCGGGACGCGGGCTCCACTCAGCCGGTTGAATGTATCGTCGTTAATGATCCTTTGCTCTTTCAGGGAGATGCGGAGAACCTGCGTACTAACTCTCAATCGCTTCGCCCAATCGATGATGCCGGCCTCATCCCAAGGTCTGACGCGGGAAAGGACTGCCTGCGCGAACGCTGGCGGGATCAAGTAGTGAGAGGCGAAAGCATTTGCACGAACCTCGACAAGGTTTGAGCCATCTCTACTGAGCGACACGTTGAATTCGCTGTCTTCCATCAACGCGTGTGCCAATTCGTGTGCAGCAGTGAATCGCTGTCTATATACGTCTTCGTCATAATTCACAAGAATGCACCGACCTGCTTCCGGATGGCGGATCATCACCCCGGATATGCTCGAATTCTCCAACTTTCGGCGAAAGACGTGAACGCCCAGACGCCTCAAGTCCCTAAACAAATCAGAAGGAACTTGATCGTCCTTATAACCAAAATGCGACCTCAGTTCCTTAGCGGCCCTGTAGCCCTGATTCTTGAAGTTCGTACCTACTGGCACGAAGCTGAACGAATCTGACCGGTGATTGTTTGCAGTCCAAAGCCATGACTCGCATTCGCAGAGATATAAGAATTGCTGAATGGCTCGTCGATCTGATTTACTGAAAAGCTCCCCGTGCTTGCGGTATAGGCTGTCGGTCTCTTCAAAGGCGGCGAGACGTTCGTTCGACATGAAGAACTTGTAATCGCAATCAAAATAATCAGCGAGGATCAGCACCTCGTCACCGGTTGGGTCCGCTCCGTCCGACAGAAGACTGGAAAGCCGCGGCTTTAAGATGCCGGTGCTAGTTACTACTTCGTCAATATCGACGCTCAAATGCTCCATTGACCGGCGAATCTTATCTGCGAAGGCTGCACGATCAAATGACATTTGAGCGAGTTTACTAGGGAATGCGCATGGCCGTCACTTCCACGATAGTGAAGAGGAGGCCGCCCGTCTTTGCGCTTGACCTATGCGCGGCGCGAGGGCCGATTAGACCGCACCGGCTTTGACGGAGACACTTCACGAAACGGAAGTTTATGTACGTTTGCAGAGATTCGACGTAATGTTCTCAATCGTTAAGTGTCCCCCTCTAGCTCCAGATCACAACGTATCGGTCACAGGTTTGGTCTCAAATCGAAGGCGAGCAGCGCTGATAGCGTCCTGCAACTTGCGTTCCAGAACATCCTGAGGTGGAAGAACGGTCAGGTACTCCGCAACGTGTATCCCGGCAGCGTCAAGCTCCAGAAGTTCGATCTGCCGAGTGCTGGCACCCGCGCAAAGGATGATTCCAAGTGGCTGGCCTTCAGCATCCTCGCTCTCGTATTTGGCCAGCCAACGAAGGTAGAGTTCCATCTGTCCCTTGTACTCTGGCCGGAAGTTTCCCTGCTTCAACTCAACAGCTACCAACCGCTTGAGCTTCCGGTTATAGAAGAGCAAGTCGATGTAGAAGTCTTCTCCGTCGAGCTGAATACGCTTCTGGCGAGCGATAAAGGAGAAACCAGCACCCAGTTCCAGCAGGAACATCTCCAACTCCCGAAGGATAGCGTCTTCAAAGTCGCGCTCCATGTAATGGTCTTGCAGATCAAGAAAGTCGAGAATGTACGGATCTTTAAGAACCAAAGCCGGACCAACCTCACCGCTCCTCTTCAGGATCGCGAGCTCCTTCTTGGCGAGCTCTTCGGGTTTTCGGGAGAGTGCTGTCCGTTCGTAGAGCATGGAATCGATTCGCCCCCGGAGGGTCCGGACGCTCCAGCCCTCCATGCGGCACATTTCGGCATAAAATTCCCGCTGAAGCGGCTGCTCCAGCGGCAGCAGTTCCCTGAAGTGAGACCAACTCAATTGCTGCGACAGCGTGGCAACAATCTCCTCGTCCGGAAACGACTCCACAAACTTCATCATCCGCGAAAGATTGGTCGCGTCAAAGCCGCGGCCAAATTCCACAATCAATTCTTGCGACAGCGACGCAAGAATCTGTTGCCCGTACCTGGCCCGCTCATTTTGTAGCACATCACGCCGAATGCGATCGCCAACCCTCCAGTAAAGGAGAGTCAGTGCGCTGTTGACCACTGAGGCGGCATGACGCCGAGCGTCGCTGATGAGTTGCCGGAGATCCTCTACCAGGGTTTCCGACGCCTTTGGGTCTGGGGCAAGCTGACTCATGAATGCTCAATTCTCATTATTGTCTCCGTCAGTGAGCTCCCGGAGACTGCGGGACAGACCTTATGTTTCGTAGAAGGGGTTTTTGGCACAATTGGACGGAAAGTCCGGTTACGCGCTGGGGCTGAGCCGCCCTTAAGTCGGTTCACGGTTCCTTTGCTCCCCAGACCCCAACCACCCGGTTTCACTTCCAGCTCGGCTTTTGCCATCTCCATCCTTTTACTATGCCGCTCCACCCTGTAAGCGAATCGCTTATGGGGCATGAATCGCTCATAGACCCAGATTATCGTTCACCGCGATCTCGATCTCCTGCTCCGAGCCGAGGTAGTGCTCGGTGGTCTGGATGGAGGAGTGGCCGAGCAGGAACTTGATCTGTTCGATATTTCCGCCGTTCTTGCGGCAGAGCTTCGCGCAGGTGCGGCGCAAGTCATGAGCCCCGAATCGCTCGATCCCGATCTCTTTGGCAGATTGCTCGACCACCGACCAGACGGCCCAGCCGCTCATGCTCTCCTTGACCCTGCCGCCTTTGGTCACAGCGCGAAGCAGTCTGCCGTCTTCGACGCCCGCGGCGGTCATCCAGGTGTTGATTCCCTGCTTCACCCAGGCCGGAATCGCCACGGTGCGCACCCGGCGCCCTTTGCCTTCGAGGTCGGCCAGCACCCACCGCCCTTCCCGCAACTGGATGGTATCGACATCGAGCACGGCCAGCTCCTCCCGGCGTAGGGCGCAGCCGACCAGCATGGCCAGGAGGACGTAATCCCGCTTGCCCTTGAGCGTCGCCCGGTCGGGAACGGCGAGCAGTTCCCTCGCCTGTTCGCGGGTCAGCCAGTTTCCCAGACGGGTTCCCTTCTGCGGGATGTTGGGAACTTCGGTAAGATTCGCCGCCTCCTCGGCCCCCAGCATCCCGTTCTTCCGAGCCTCCGAGACCATCTTGCGGACGGCCGAGAGCCGCACGTTGATGGTCGAGGGGGAGAGCCCTTCCATCGCCGCCCGGTATTCCATCAGGAGAGCGCGCCTGAGGGGCCGGCCGGCGGCGAGTGTAAACAGGTCGTCGAGGGCCTTCCCGTAGTTGCGCCGGGTGTGGGGCGAGACCACGGCCTCCAGAACCATGCGGCGGAGCTCCAATTGGGCGGGAGTGAAGGCCGGAGCAGCCCTCTGCCCACTTCCCTGCCCTGCTGCATCGGCCTCGTAGACGCTGAGCGCGCCGGAAATCGTAATTTCTGTCACCGACAGAACATTAGCACGACAACCGGCATTGTCGTGGGTAATTATGTGTAGTCGCGTGTAGTCTCTCAGGAGAGTTTTCA
>Ga0302302_1000456_pt1 | contig 24897 bp, 19 predicted proteins | sample III_Palsa_E1_3_FD_198766 | JGI IMG/M metagenome (GOLD analysis project Ga0302302, IMG submission 198766) | Peat permafrost microbial communities from Stordalen Mire near Abisko, Sweden - III_Palsa_E1_3 | ecosystem: Environmental > Terrestrial > Soil > Palsa > Peat permafrost | place: Sweden...
GTCGGTGCGCGGCCGCCACGCATACGCGATGGTCCCGAGTACCGCCAGCCCGAACTGCAGCCCGCCCCACTTGATGAACTCCCAGCCGATGTGCTGGACCGGCGTCTCCCCCTGAGCCCGCGAGGTCGTGGTCTGCTGCAGGGCGGCGATGTAGGAATGGCCACCCAGGCGCAGGGCGCCGTAGAGCAGGGCCGCCACGGCCACGCCGAAGATGACCGGGTACGCGAAGACGCGGCGGCGGTGGTACGGCCAGGCGGTGAGCACCGGCAGGACGGCGATCGTGGGTACGAACAACAGGCCGGCGTACTTCGTGGCTACCGCGAGCGCGGCCACGGGCGCCGCGAGCAGGAAGAGCGGCCAGCGTGACGCGGCCGTCCGCACCATGATCCACGACGACAGCGCCAGCAGGAACAGGCAGCTCGCGTCGAAGGTGGCAAAGTTCCCCAGGAAGGTAATGGAGGCGGTGACAGAGAACAGCAGGCTCGCGCAGATGGCCACCCGCTCGTTGAAGAGCCGCCGGCTGATCGCGAAGAGCAGCGCGGTCGTGCCCAGCATCTCCAGGAGGCTGACCGCCCGGGCGGCGGCGAGACCGCCCACATCGTTGGCGGCAGCACCCAGCACCGGGTAGAGGACCGGCGCCCCGGAAAAGTACGACGCGAAATTGATCGGCAGCGGTGCGCCGTGGAACAGGTGCGCGATCTCCAGCCGTCCGGCGTAGAGGTACTGGGCCTCGTCTTCGAACGCCGTGTTGCGCAGCCGCAGCGACAGCACCGCCTGCATCAGCAAGATGCCCAGCAGCACGCCCCGGCTGATCCACTTCCGGCGCTGGCTCGGCGTGTACAGCTGTTCCGGCGCGTCCGGCTCGGCCACCTGCGGCGGCGCCACCTTCTGCACCGCCATGATCGTGGTTAGCTCATCGGCGGTAAGAGCCGGTGAGCCGTCCTTGTTCGTGCTCCGGCCGTTGACCGAAGCGCCCTTCTTGACCGGAGCCGCCTGGCCGTCGGGCGTATTCTGCCGGGGCTTCTGCATGGGCAGCATGACCGTCTCGGCGCCAGACACCACTTCCGGCGCCTTGTACGTCGCCGCCTGGCTGGCTTGGCCGGCGGGGCCTGCAGTGACGCCCTTCGCGGCCGATTTGCTCTTCCTGGCCGGGGCCGCCTTTTCCGCCGGGGCGGCGGCTCCGGCCGGGGCGGCATGCTTGGGCGGTGCTGGCTCTTTCGCGGGCGTGCTGGCCGGACGGTCTTCGGTCCGCACGCTGGCCGACAGGCCCTGCTCCGCCATGTCCCGGCCCGGCCATGGCGGCTCGTCTCCCGGCGGGTGGGGTCCCGGCATTCGTGTGCTCGGCGCGTCGGCGGCCTGCGGGCGTGAACCCTCCGCCCCGGGCAGGACCCAGGGGGGCGCTCCGGCGGTCCGGCTCCTGCGGGGCAGCGGCGGGTTTTCCGCCGGGATGAACCGGGGACCGGGCGGCAGCGGCGTCTGGGGCCGGGCCTGTGTGGGCGCTATCCGTTGCGGCTGGCTGGGGGACGGATCCAGCAGGGGCGGGATACCGGCCGGGGGAGCAAGCTCCGGCCCGGTCGGCCTGGCCTCAGGCCCGTTGGCAGGCTTCTCCGCCGGTGCTGGTTTCTCCGCGGCGGCGGGTGCTGGTTTCTCCGCGGCGGCGGGTGCTGGTTTCTCCGCGGCGGCGGGTGCTGGTTTCTCCGCGGCGGCGGGTGCTGGTTTCTCCGCGGCGGCGGGCGACTTGGGTTTGCTGAACCAGTCCGACCATTCGTACTGGTTGTTCTCCGTAAGATCCATTGACTGGTATTGCTCCCCGGCTGCCACCGGTTCATTGCTCGGCCCGGACAGGGCTTCGTTGCGGAGACCGAGGCTGCCGTGCGATGCGGATTTGTGATTGTCGTCGGCGCCCTGGCTCACGCGCGAGTTTCCACCATTGGCTGAATGAGCACCCGTAGCGCGATCATCAGCTCGAACGCGCCCAGCACGAAGAGCACGATGAAGTTGGCCGGGTCCATCGTCACCATTCGCCAGAAGGCCAGCCCGGTCCAGAGCACGCTGCTGCCGATGGTCCAGATGAAAAAGCACACCCAGAAGCGCCGCCGGCCATCCTGCTTCTTTTTTTCCCCGCCCGACGGCTTCCAGCCGAGCCGCTTACCGCGGACCGCGTCCCAGTACGCGAAGACGTGTGCCCAGCCGGAGATCAGCTTCACTGACCATGCCTCAAGCCGGTAGGGGGCGTGGTGCCACAGTGGGTAGATCAGCCCGGAGTACAGCAGGACCGGGACGATGAAAATCATGTTCTTGAACACGAGCACATGCGGCACCATAATGAGCAGCAGGATCGTCAGTACCGGAACGACGAACGTGAATAGTGCCGTGTAAATGTAGTAGACGAATCCGGAAAGATAGCACATCCGGGTATAGAAATTGAGCTTCGCCTGCCAGAATGTCTTACCGAAGAGCAGTCCGACGGTGCCGGAGCACCAACGGTACTGCTGGTTCAGGAAGGCCAGCACATTGTCCGGGCAGTTGCCGGTGGAAACGGCGATGGGCAGATAGCGCAGTTTCCAGCCGAGCCGGTTCAGGTCGAATCCGGTACGCACGTCCTCGGAATGCTCGGCGAGGGTCATGCCCGCGTTATCGGCCAGCGCCGCCCGGCGGTAAATGGCGCAGCTGCCGACGCAGATCGCGCCGCCTTTCTCCGCGCGTGCCGTCTGAATAGAACGGTAGAACAATTCCTGTACGGCGCCTGCGCCGCGCTCGACCCAGGTCTGGTCGTCCTCGACCCGGAAGAACTGCGGAGTCTGCACGATGCCGGTGTCCGGGTACGCATCCATGTGCGGGAGCGTCTCGTCCAGCAGGTCGTAGCGCGGGGCGAAGTCGGCGTCGAGGAGCAGGACGAAGTCGCCGTTGGAGACCTCGAAGCCCCACAGCAGGTTGCCCGACTTCTTGAACCAGCCACGCTTGGGCCGGGTGGCGTAGGCGAAGCCGAAGTCGCGGGCCATCGCCCGCAGGTCCGGGCTGGCCGAGTCGTCCAGGACGTAGGTGGTGACGGTCCCCTGGTAGTACTCGCTCATCAGTGCCACGTAGTGCCACGTGTTGCGCAGCACATCGACCGGCTCACCGCACACCGGCAGGAAGACGTCGACGGACGGGTACCGCTCCGGTTTCCACGAGTCCGCCAGCCGCCGGTGCGCCTTGAGGTCGAAGCCGCGGCTGAGGCCGTCCGTGAGCAGCGGCAACGACAGGAACAGCACGCCCATGACGACGAACGGGACGTAGAACCAGAACCAGTGGTACTGCGCCATGAGGCGCATCTGGCTCCACAGCAGCAGCGGGAAGCTCGCTAGGGAGCCGAGGGTCAGCAGCCAGGAGTGGCGCCGAATGTAGCTGTACTTCTCGCTGTCGTCGGGCGGAACCGGAAGCACGGGGTGGCCGGGCCCGGACGCCGTGGTCGCAGGACGCGGAGTGGCCTGGGGCGCGTGCCGCGGCGCCGCCACGGTGGCCGCAGGTGCGGCGGCAGCCGGAACCGGCGCGACCACTGGCGCGGTGGCGGTGGCCGTCCTTGCCTCGGGACTGCGGTAGGGGCGCATCCTCATGTGCGTGCGGCGCTTCCGGTGTCCCGGCGCTGCTCCCGGCAGCGCCAGCGGGCGCGTCGCATCGACCGGGAGGTCCCCCTTCTGTACGTCGCTCTCGGTTCCTGGCCGCCTTTCGACGACGTTCGTCACAAGCCCCCCTCTGGCGTGTCGACAGGTGGTACGGATATCAGGCCGAATCTCACATAACCGGGCGCAGCGGGATATGAAGACTATAGTTTGATCTGGCGGTTGATGAGGGCATATTACCGTTTGTTAACATGCCTGTTTCATGTCGGGTTTGCCCCTGAATGAGACTTCCGGCATGGCGGGCGCACGGTGCGGGCGGCGTCGGGACTGCTGGGAGGCATGTTCGGGTGCCAAGTATTGCGCCGTCAATCTCGTTAGATACGGCTAAAGCCAATTTTGGCGTTACTTCATAATCCAACAGATGTAACAGGGAGGATTGTGGCGTTCACTAGCTGTCCGGTCCAGTGAGGTCATCTAGCTCAAGGTTGTCGGCAGGCAAGGCGAAACTGGCGTCACAGTCCAGGGGAGGAGTCGATGGATGGAGTCGGAGCGGGAGATCATCGAGATGATGCGGGCGGCTGCCCCTCCGGGCCAGCCGAGCCTCGGCGATACCGCCCTACGGCAACTGCAGCGTCTTACGGAATCGCTCGTCACCGCCAAGGGCGGTGCCAGCGAGGAGTACGAGCGGTTCCGGGCGATATCCCAGCGTGCGTTGTGCCTGCCCCAAGCCCTGCTGACCGAGTGGCTGCAGGGTGCGGTGGTGCTGGTGACGGGCGGCACGGGCTGCATCGGCTCGACGCTCATGGCTCAGCTGGCCGCCCTGCGGCTGAGCCGCCTGGTCAGCCTGAGTCGCGGGGTGACCAGTGACCGGCCGCGGCTCGCGGGCGCCGAGTACCTGCGGGCCGACATCCGGGACCGGGACCGCCTGGACGCGCTGATCCGCGATATCCGGCCGGACGTGATCTTCCACGTGGCCGCGCAGCGGAACCCGGGCCTGGCCGAGATCGAGGTGCACCGCACGGTGAGCACGAACGTGCTGGGCACCCGCAATGTGCTCGCCGCGGCGGCCGCCGCCGGTGTCCCGCAGGTGGTGTGCGCGTCAACGGGCAAGGCCCTGCGGCCCTACTCGCCCGATGTCTATGCGGCGTCCAAGCGGGCCGCGGAGTGGATCGCCTCGATGAGCTCAGGCGGTGACATGCGATGTTCCGCGGGCCGGTTCACGCACGTGGTCGATAACTCCATCGTCGTCCACCGGCTGCACGAGTGGGCCAAGGGCGGGATCGTCCGGCTGCACAGCACGGAGATCGCGTTTTACATCCAGTCGGCGCTGGAGTCGGCCCAGCTGCTGCTGATCGCGGGCCTCGGCGCGGTGCGCGGTGCGTTCCGCGTGCATGCCATCACGGACCTGGGCTGGCCGGTGAGTCTGCTGGACCTCACGGTGGGGGTCCTGGCCGCGGCCGAATCGGACACCCCGATCTACATCAGCGGCTATGACCCTGGCTATGAGGAGATCCCCTTCCCGGGACTGTACGACCCGGCGACGGCCGGCGAGGTCAGCCCGCTGCTGAACGCCTTCGAAGCCGCGCGGGTCACCGAGGCGCCGTGCCACATGGTCGACGCGTTCCCGCTGGAGATGCGGCCGGACCGGCAGCCGGTCAAGCTCCTCACCTCGATCGAGGAAGCCTGTGAGATGACCGAGGATCCGGACACGATCCGCGGCGCGCTGGACGAGCTGTCCTGGTCGCTGCTGGACGTCACCCTGCAGGCGGCACCAACCCAGGCACTGGCCCGTTCGGCGGCGTTCGCCGACCCGCACCGGCACGGGCTCAGCGCCGAGCATCAGCGTCTGCTGGCTGCGATCAGGCGGGAAGCCGGCCTGAGCGACTCAGTGCTGGCAGGCGGCCGCCAGGAACAGTGATCGCCCTGCGGTCGGCGCCGGCCCTGTGACCAGCGCCGGCCAGCGGTGGTCGTCACCAGGCATAATGCTCCGGGGCCGGCTGGTAACCGGGGAAGATCGCGTCGAGCCGTTCCAGCGTGTCGGGCCCGAGGGCCAGCTTGACGGCACGCTGCGGCTCGTCGAGCTGCTCGATGGTCCGCGGGCCGATGATCGGCGCGGTGACTCCCTTCTGGTGCAGCAGCCAGGCCAGCGCGACGACGGCGGGACTTTCGTCGAGCGAGTCGCACAGGTCCTCGAAGGCCTTGATCTTGTCCCGGTTGGCTCGCAGGGCCTCCTGTGCGCGCCCGGCCTGCCGGCGGCGGCCCTCCCGCTCCTTCTTCAGCGCCCCGCCGAGCAAACCGCCTTGCAGCGGGCTCCACGGGATGACCCCGACGCCGTACGCCCGGGCCGCCGGCAGGACCTCCAGCTCGATCTCGCGGGTCAGCAGGTTGTACAGGGACTGCTCGCTCACCAGGCCGAGCAGGCCGTGTGCGGCGGCGGCCGCGTTAGCTTGCGCGATGTGCCAGCCGGCGAAGTTGGAGGAGCCGACGTAGAGGATCTTGCCCTGGGCGATAAGCACCTCCATCGCCTGCCAGATCTCATCCCACGGGGTGTCCCGGTCGACGTGGTGCATCTGATAGAGGTCGATGTAGTCGGTCCGCAGCCGGCGCAGTGACGCGTCGCAGGCCCGGCGGATGGCCAGGGCCGACAGCTTGCCGTCGTTCGGCCAGTCGCCCATCGCCCCGTAGACCTTGGTCGCCAGCACGGTCCGCTCCCGCCGGCCGCCGCCGGCGGCGAACCAGTCCCCGATGATCTCCTCGGTCCAGCCCGCGTGCGCCTCGCTGCTGCCCGCGACCTGGCCCGGCGGGCTGGCCGCCCCACCGTAGCGGTTGGCGGTGTCGAAGAAGTTGATGCCCAGCTCATGCGCGTGATCCATGATCGCGTGTGCGTCCGGGGCGGGCGTCAGCGGGCCGAAGTTCATCGTGCCCAGGCAGAGGCGGCTGACCGTGAGGCCGGTGCGGCCGAGATGCGTGTACTCCATGCCAGCATTTTCCCGCCCGCCCGCCTGGCGCTCGCGATAAGGCGGCCTCGTGCGCCGCGCGGCCGGCCGGATCAGCCGGACCAGATCGCGTACCGAGCACCGCACATGATCTCAACAAAAGGCGACAATGTTTATGAACGGCGAGGCGATCGTTACCGGCCCAGGCTGGCACAGCTCAGGCCCGCTAAAGGGGGTCTGCGCGGAGTCAGAAAAAAAATTACCCCCCGGCCGACCAGGTCTGATCACTTTGTGTTACGAATATTGTCGGAGGGTTACTGGGAGGATCGCCCAGACGTTGCCCAGGGGGCGCGGCTTTGCTCCCGTGCCGGCCCTTCGCTCAGGCGGCCAGGCTGTCGGCCTGGCCGAATGCTCCCGCGCGGGCCGTCCGGTGTAACCGGGCGCGGCCCGTGCGGGCTGTTGTCTCGCGACCGGAGGAATCGTTCATGACCCACGAAGACCCGGAAATCCACCCTGCCGCGCCCGATGCGAAGGCGGGCCCGTCCCGCCGTGGCGTGCTGCGCAGTGCGGGCGGTATCGGCATCGCCGGCGTGACGGCCGGCCTGCTCGTTAACGCCACCGCCGGCGCGGCATCCGCGGCGACCGCCCGTACCGCATCCGCCAGCCACACGCAGGCCCCGGCCAGCTCTCCGCTGGTGGCGCACGTACACGACGCCCGGACCGGCGAGGTGGACCTGTTCACCGGAGAGCAGCACGTGCGCGTGCACGACCCGGCGCTGGCCCACGCACTGGCCCGCGCCGCGACCACCAGCCACTGACCATCTCCACGGAAGCCATCTCCACCGAAACGATCTCCCACGGAGAATGCCCCGGTGCGGCCGGAATGCCGTCCGCGCACCACAGCCCGGGCCTGGCCTTCCGGCCCGCTGCGGCCGGATGGCGGCGCACTATGCCGCCCGTCCGGCACCGCCCGCTGCCTCTTCCAGGTCATTCTTCCGCCGGTTATCTCATCACCAACGTTATGTGAGGTGTAGTGAATGTCATCGCATAAGGAAGCGCCGGGGATCGTCAACGATGCCGCGGCTGACAACACCGACGTGTACGCGTTCGTTTCCCCGGACGACCCAAGCACGGTCACGCTGATCGCAAACTTCGTTCCGCTGGAAGAACCGGACGGCGGGCCTAACTTCTTCGAGTTCGGCGACGACGTGCTCTACCAAATCCATATCAGCAACTCGGGCACCGCCATCGCCGACATCACGTACCAGTTCCGCTTCAGCACCGAGGTGCGCAACGAGGACACGTTCCTCTACAACACCGGGCCGATCACGTCACTGAACAGCCCGAACTGGAACCGCCGTCAGTTCTACTCGGTGGTCAGGGAGGACAGGTCCGGCCGCCACACCCTGGTGACCGACGCCCCGTGCCCGCCGTGCAACATCGGTCCCGGCTCCACCCCGGACTACGCTGCCCTCGCGGAGGCGGCGGTCATCATGATTTCGCGGGGCGGCAAGGTGTTCGCCGGACAGCGCGCCGAAGGCTTCTATGTCGATCTCGGGGCAATCTTCGACCTCGCCGACCTGCGGCCGTTCCAGAACCTGAATACCTTCAACAAGATGCCGGCGGCACCGGGCATCAACTCCACCAAAGCAAAGAACATCCATTCGATCGCCCTGCAGGTGCCCAAGAACCAGCTGTCCAACGGGTTCAGCCACTCGAGGGATGCCGGTGCCACGATCGGTGTGTGGGCCAGCGCGAGCCGCCAGCAGACCCGCGTGTACAACGTGCCCGAGCCCGCCGACGTGACCAGTGTCGGCCCGTTCACGCAGATCTCCCGCCAGGGCAACCCGCTGGTCAACGAGGTCCTCATCCCGCTGGGCAAAAAAGACCTCTTCAACTGCACGCAGCCGAAGGACGACAGCCAGTTCGCCCCGTACGTCGCCCACCCGGAACTGGCGTCACTGCTGCCGGTGATCTACCCCGGGGTGTTCCCGAACCTGGCCGCGCTCGACACGGCAGGGACGGCCCGGGCGGACCTGGAAGCGATCCTGCTCACCGGCATCCCGGCCGGCGTCGTCCCGGACTTCCAGAACTACACCGGCCCCATCCAGTCCGACATGCTGCGATTGAACCTTGCGATCCTGCCCACCAGACGTAGGCCGTCCAACCTCGGGCTGATCGGCGGGGACCTGGCGGGCTATCCCAACGGGCGCCGCGTATTCGATGACGTCACCACGATTGAGCTCCGGGCGATAGCCGGGGCGACGTATCCGCTGGTCGACAACAGCTACACGCCCGACGCGGCCGCCGGGGCGATCACCCCGGGCCTGACGTCCTCCAACACCGACGTCACCGCGGAGAACACCGAGCACTACCTGCCCACCTTCCCCTACCTGGGCGTCCCGCACGCCGGCTACGACGTTCCTCTCGACAACACACCCGCCAAGGTCAGCAGCTACTAGCTCCCCGCCCCGCCCCGCGGGGCACATCGCACGCACGTCTCCGGGTGCCCGCGACGGGCGACGGCCCAGCCTGCGGGCGCCCGGCGACGGGCGCGATCGGCCCGGAATACGACCAGCAGCGCGACCCCGCCGGGCCACCGGGATGGCGACGTAAGAGGACACAGGAGCGATGACCGAGCAATCAGCTCATGCCGCACAGTCGGCCGTGGTCCTCGACATCGGCGGGGACGTCGGTGCGCTGGTTCTGTACACCGGGGCCGAGGACGACGCCGCCGAGATCGACATCAGCCCCGGTACCGACCCGGCCGCGCCACGTAGCCACAACCAGGTTCACCCGAGGCGCGCCCCCAGCGGCACCGTCTACAGCGCCGTCTACCCGGCTATGGCCGCAGGTGAGTACACCCTCTGGCGGGATGCACACACGCCGGAAGCCACGATCACTATTCGGGGCGGGCAGATCACCGAGCACCGCTTGACCGCCCCGCTCGGTACCCGGCACCACACCCACACCCACGAGGATGACGTGCACGATCACGGGCAGGGCAGCCCGGCTGGGGCCCGCTTACACGTCGAGGGCCGGGTTCCGGTCGAAGAAGCCGACCGGCTTCAGCCAGAACGACACCGTGTCGGCCGGCATCACCGGCCAGTCCTCCGGGCGGGTGATGTGATGGATGCCGAACACGTACCACAGCACGATGTCGGTGTCCTCGATCGGCCGGTCCTGTGCGGTCCACGCGCCCAGCCCGTCGTCGCGCTCGCTCTGGTTGCAGAATTCCCCGCATGGCCAGCGCTCGGCAGGATCGTACGGGGTGACCCACAGGGTGTGGCCGATCACCTCGGCGCGGCGGAAGACCGGCGAGGCCGGGTCCATCATCGGCGGGAAGCTGCCCCCGGGCACCAGCTTGTAGCCGGTCGGGGTGCCGAGCCGGTTCCGGGTGCTCTCGCTGACGACCTTCCAGGTGCGCTGGGTGTCCCACCGGTAGTCCTGGCGCCCGTCGGCTTCCGTGCGCAGCGGGACCTGCCGCTGCACCAGGGTGAGGCCGAGCGGGTTGTCCTCGCCGACCGGCAGCGCCTCGGAGTCGCAGCGGTAGACGGTGTTGGCGGTGCCATCGACGTCCATGTCCAGCCGGGCCACGATGAAGTGCTGATGGAACGGCGCGTAGGTCCGGTCGTCGACGATGGTGCCGGGGGCGGTCTCCCCGGGGGCCAGGTGCGTGACCACCATGATCCCGGTGGCGCGGACCTCGCACTCGATGCTGCCGTCGGTGTAGAAGCGCCAGTAGACCAGGTACTCATAGTTGGCCACGGTGGCCGAGAAGGAGATGACCAGCCGGCGCATCCGGCGCACCTCGGCGCCGGCCTCCGGGTCGACGTGCTTCCACAGCACGCCGTTGTCTTCCTCGTGGATGCAGATCGCGCGGGGGATGTCGTAGGGCTCGCCGGCCGTGTCGTGCAGGGTGGCGTCCAGGTAACGGATCTCGCCGAGGCAGTCGCAGCCCAGCTCCAGCGAGGTGGTCATGAAGCCGAGGCCCCACTCGCCGATGTCGAACGCGGTCCGCCGGTAGTGCTCGGGGCTCGCGTCCCGGTACGGCACCACCATCTCGGCCAGTGACATGCGGTGGGCGACCGGCCGGACCCGGCCGCCGTCGGTGTATCCGACCTGGTGCAGGACCAGGCCTTCCCGGTAGTTGAAGCCGATCCGCAGGGACCATTTCTGCCAGCGCAGCTCGTTCCCGTCCAGCTGGAACGAGACCCCTTCCGGCTGGGTGATGTGCAGCGGGCGCACGTCGTCGCGGGCGCGGTAGCCGGGGATGAAGCGCGGCACGTACTCGCCCATCACCTGGGGAGGATCGACCGGGCCGGAGTCGCCGATGTCGAGCAGTTCCATCCGGTTGAAGTCGAGCACCGGATGCAGCCCGTTGATGGGATGCGCGTATGGATTGGCGCCTGGGGCCGCGCGGCGCCAGACGTCCACCCAGCCCACCCGCCGGTCACGGTACTGCTCGGGGATCAGCGTGTGACCGTAGGTCCAGGTGTCGAAGAGGATCAGGTCCAGGTCGGTGATCCCCCGGCTGGCCAGCGCGGCGATGACCTGGGGGTGGCGCCGCAGCATCGTGTCGGCCTCGCGCCACTCGCCGACCGTCGCGTTCGGCTGCACGCCGGGCCGGTGCTCGAAGCCGGTGACCTGGTCGCCGGTGAGCGAGACGGTGGCGGTGTAGGTGCGGCCGTCTTCGGTGTTCCAGCAGGTGACGCCGGCCTGCCGGATCACCGGCTCGCCCGGCCGCCACGCGAGCAGGCTGGCCTTGTCCGGTTCGGCCAGCTCGATGCCGGCGAACCGCCACTGGTCGCCGACACCGCGGTCCCGGCGCAGGATGGCCACGACGTTGCGGATCTCCTCGGACGTCAGCGGGTCGAGGGGATGACGGGCGGCGGGTGTGCCCTGCCTGGGGCTGGAGGTAGTGATGTGGCCATCATGCCACGGGCGGGGTGCCGTGCGTATGGAAGGACTCGATGGTCTTCAGGCCCCAGGCCTGGCCTTTCGCCCGCTCGGCCTCGGTCCAGGTGATGACCGGCCAGTCCGGCGCGAAGATCAGCCGGGCCACCGGGTTGCACAGCTCGATCCGGTTCCCGCCCGGCTCGTAGACGTAGCGGAAGAACGTCTGCTGGATGGCGTGCTTGTGCGGCCCGGTCTCGATGAACACGCCCGGCCAGCAACGGGTTCTTCAGCTCGCCGGACGGGCGCCAGACGTGGATGGCGTTCCATACGGTGAATGACCCGGCGGGCAACTGCGGCCTGGAGCGGGACGTGCACGCGCAGCAGATCACCTGGAGCCGCAGCGGCTTCCCGGAGCTGGGCGGCGAACCGGTGCCGCTCACCACGCCACTGCGCGTGCCGGCCGGGGATCCCGGAGCGCCCTGAGCGCGCCCGAGAGCAGAGCCGGTGCGGACACGGGCCACACTGGAGGGATGGCAGATAGCAGGGAACAGGGCCTGAGTGGGGCTGACGGCCTGCCGGACCCGCAGCGGGCACCTGGCCCGCCCGCCTCCTCCCCCGGCCTGGCCGGCCCCGGTCAGCTGGCCTCCTCGCCCGGCCTGGCCGACCCCAGTCAGCTGGTCGCGCACCGCGAAGTGCTCGAAGGCATCCGGCAGTTGCACGGGCGCATGTCGGAGCTGGAGCGGGCCTTGGTTGCAGGAAACCATGGCGTGATCCCGGAGGTCCGCAAGTTCGTGCCGGCGTGGCGGCGGAAGACCCGCGGCGAGCCCCGCTGGCACGTGGTCCTGGCTATCACCGTCGCGATCCTGCTGCAGGGGCCGCTGCCCGGCCGGCTGGTGCTGTTCCAGCCGACGTGGCTGCTGCCGATGCTCGAGGGCGTGGTCTTCGTGCTGATCAGCGTGCTGAACCCGCACCGGATCGACCGCGAATCGAAGGTGCTCCGGATACTGAGCCTGAGCGGAGCTACCCTCATCAGCCTGGCCAATGCCTGGTCGGCGGCGCATCTGGTCAACGGGCTGATCCAGGGCACCGAGGGCAGCTCCGCCGGGCCGCTGCTGGGCTCCGGGGCGGTCATCTGGCTCACCAACGTCATCGTCTTCGGCCTGTGGTACTGGGAGTTCGACCGCGGCGGGCCGGTGGCCCGGGCCCACGCCACCAAGCTCTACCCGGACTTCATGTTCCCCCAGATGACCAGCCCGGACCTGGCGCCGGCCGACTGGGAGCCGATGTTCGGCGACTACCTGTACGTGTCGTTCACCAACGCCACCGCGTTCAGCCCGACGGACGTCATGCCGTTGTCCCGGTGGGCTAAGGCCGCGATGGCGGTGCAGGCCGGCATCTCGGTCATCACCGTCGCCCTGGTCGTCGCGCGGGCGGTCAACATCCTCAAGTAGCGGCGGCCTCAAGCAGCGAGGGCTCACGTGGCCGCAGGAGCGGCGGGCAGCTCGCCCGCCGGGTGCGGTTCGGCGCCGCTCAGCGCCATGGCCCCGGCTGCTGAGCCGGTGATCCGCCGGGGCCGGGCCGGCGGTGGCAGCCGGGTGGCGGCCTGGGCCACGGACTCGTCCAGCTCGGTCTGCCACAGCCAGCCTTCGGCGCCCTTGACCGCCGAGCCGAACAGCGCGCCGGAAGCCCTCATGGCCGCCGCGATCGTGGCGCCGACCCAGGCCAGGGCGGCAAGCAACCGGGCCGTAGGCGAGATGCCGGGCAGCAGGACCAGGGTGACGACGACCCCGACGGCCGCGAGCACGGCGAGAAGAATCACCAAGCGAAAGCGCCAGGCGATCTGCCGGGCCGCGGCCAAGTAACCGGACAGGTTCAGCATGTCCGTCGCCGCCTTCTCTCCGGTGACCAGCCCCCGCCACAGATATCCCTGGGTGCGCATCGCTTTCTGCGCGCTGGGCCAGTCCGCGGCGGCCGGCTGCTTCGCCACCCAGTCCCGCCAGTCGCGCAGGCCGCTGGTCACCGCGTACGCGGCGTGATCGGGCAGGAGGGTCTTCAGCTCGACCAGCCAGTCGTTGAGCGTGTTCACCCGTCCGCTCGCCAGCAGCACACGGAACGCAGCGGCCGTGCCGTCGCCGTCGGCTCTCGCTGGGACGAGCGATGTTTCGGCCAGCGCTCGTCCCAGCCCGTAAGCCTTGCCGAGCCGGAAGTCGGTGACGTAGAGCGCCTCCAGCAGCCGGCAGTGCAGCGTGAAGATGGCGTTGAGGGTGGTCTCGCGTTCCCGGTCCGCGGCGTCCAGCCAGGCCAGGGCGGCGGACAGTGCCTCCGTGAGGGCCTGCGGCGGATCTGTGACCAGGCGGCCTGCGGTCGATGCGATCTGCTCGCCCAGCCATCTGGCGTGCGTAGCCGGCGAAAACCCGGAGTATCCCGGCAGACGCGCCGCGCGGGGCGGGTCCTCCACCGGGCCCCGGTGGACGGGGGAATGGTAAAGCACCGCCACCTGCCAGCCGAGCGCCACCGCGGCACACACGCGGTCCTCCCCGGAGGGGTAGAGGACGGCATCGGCCATGGCGGTCTCCATCTGCGGCTGGTTCGCGGGAAGTCTAGGGGAGTGTCAGCCGCGTGTCCGGGGTAACGGTCTGATCATGGCGGCGTCCCGGAAGACCTCCGCCGCGACGCAAACCGCGGCCGCGGACAAGCCCGCGGCCGCGGACAAGCCCGCGGCCGCGAAGAAAACCGCGGCGGCGGGCAAGTCTGCCGCGAAGAAGGCCGGCGGCCAGAAGGCGGCCGGCGGCCAGAAGGCGGCCGGGAACCGGCTCACGCCGTATGAGCAGAAGCGGGACTTCGCGCAGACCCCGGAGCCTTCGGGCCGGTCCCGTAGCGGGCGGGCCCGCGGCACGGCGAAGGCGCCCGCCGGCGGACCCGGTCATGCGCCGCGGTTCGTCGTGCAGCGGCACCGGGCGCGACGGCTGCACTACGACCTCCGGTTCGAGATCGATGGCGTGCTGGTGAGCTGGGCCGTGCCCAAGGGCCCGACCCTCGATCCGGACGTCCGGCACGCGGCCATCCACGTCGAGGACCACCCCATCGAGTACCTGGACTTCGAGGGCGTGATCCCGTCCGGGCAGTACGGCGGCGGCGACGTGATCGTGTGGGACACCGGCACGTGGGAGCCGCACGCCACCGATGACCCGGCGGCCGCGGTCGCGGCCGGTGATTTCCACGCCGACCTGCAGGGGCAGAAGCTGCGCGGCCGGTTCATTCTGGTCCGGCGCGGCGAGCCGGACCGGTCCGGCAAGGAGCAGTGGCTGCTGCTGCACAAGCACGACGAGTACGCCGTCAAGGGCTGGAACCCCGAGGACCATCCCGAATCGGTCCTGAGCGGGCGCACCAACGATGAGGTGAAGGCCAATCCGGACCGGATGTGGCGGTCGGACCTTCCCCCGTCGAAAGCGTCGGTCCCGGTCAGGGACGGCGGGCGCTCCGGGCAGGCCGGGCGGATGGCTGCGCCCAGGGGCGGGCGGGCGAGAAGCACCCGGCGCTCCGCACATTCCGGCGGGAAGGCGACCGGGGAGCCGGACGCCGGCAGCGACGGCCCGTCCGCGGACCAGCTGGCCGCCCTGGACGCGCTCGGATCCGGCGGGACGTGGGAGGTCGACGGGCGCCGCCTCCGGCTGACCAACCTCGACAAGGAACTTTTCCCGCCCCGCCCCGGCGAGGAGCCGGTGGCCAAGCGCGAGTTCATCGCCTACGCGGCCCGCATCGCCCCGGTCATCCTGCCGTACCTGCAGGGCCGCCCGCTGAACATGAACCGGTACCCCAACGGGGCGGGCACCCGCGGCTTCTGGCACAAGCAGCTGCCCTCGCACGCGCCCGAATGGATCCCGCGCTGGGACAGGCCGGGTGCGAGCGCGGACGAGGCCACCACGTACCTAGTGGTCGACGAGCCCGCGGCGCTGGTGTGGGCGGCGAACTTCGGCGCGCTGGAGTGGCACGCCTGGACCGCGCGCGCGGACGCCCCCCGCTGCCCCACGTATGCGCTCATCGACATCGATCCCGGCGCGGCCACCTCCTGGGAGGACGTGCTCGTCCTGGCCCGGCTGCACCGGACGGCCCTGGACCATCTCGGCGTCCGTGGCCAGCCCAAGGTCACCGGCCGCCGCGGCATCCAGATCTGGATTCCGATCGCGCCCGGTCCCAGCCCAGCCGAAGTCACCGCCTGGGTCGAGCAGCTCTCGCGGGCCGTCGGCGATGTCGTACCGGAGCTGGTGAGCTGGAAGTGGGAGCTGCGTGACCGCAGCGGGCATGCCCGGCTGGACTACACGCAGAACGCCGGGCACAAGACGCTGGTGGCGCCGTACAGTCCGCGCCCCCTGGCCGGGGCCCCGGTGTCCGCGCCCATCGCCTGGGCTGAGCTGGATGATCCCGCCCTGCGGCCGGACAGCTTCACGATCCGGAACATCTTCGCCCGGCTCGCCGAACGGGGCGACCTGTTCCGGCCGGTCCTGGACACCACCCAGGTCCTGCCGCCCATCACCTGAGCGGCCTCGGTCCCGGCCCGGGCAGGCATCTCCCTCAACCGCCAATTACCTGACCTATACCTCCGCCCGGGACACGTTTTCCGGAACCTGGCCGGGAGAACACGGCCCGGAGCTGCGTATGGCCCCCGCCCGGGCTGGGCGGGGGCCACGCAACGGCTGACGGCTGGTGGCTCTAGTGCAGCCACTTGCGGTACTTGCGGCGGGAGGCGTGCTTCCAGTCCTGCCACGCCTGCTGCTCGGAATCCCGGACCGCGCAGGTGTTGTGCTCGTGCAGCAGCCCGAAGGTGAACGCGTTCTCGCCTTCCAGGTGGGCCCGTACGCCGATTTCCCGGATCGTGTTCCGTGCGATGACCGCGTCCTGATGGGTGCCCAGGGTGGTCTGCATCTTCTTCATCTGCTTGACGAACTGCTTGGCCTGCTTGCCGTGCACCGGACGCGCCGCCTCAGCCGCGTAGCGCGCCCGCTTGGCCGCCCGCCGCGCGGCATGCAGGTCGACGTTGGTGACCTCGCCGGAGTGGGCGTCCGCGGCCCGGCGCATCCGGCGGGCGGTCCGCCGGTAGGCGCGGGCCACCGCGCGGGCCAGGCCCTCGTCGGCGGGCTGGGTGGCGTCCGGGCCCAGCGGCGGGTTCGCCAGGATCTGGTCGAGCTCGTTCAGCAGCGCGAAGTAGCGCTCCGAGTCCAGGGCCTCGAGTACGGCAGTCCGGGTCCGCGCGGCCAGCGGCGCGAAATGCTCCCGCAGCCGGGCCTTGACCGGGCCCATGACCAGCTCGACGGGCAGGTGTTCCACGTCACGCTGGATGTGCGCGGCCAGCACCTCACTGTCCCGTGCGTCGCCGAGCACGTGGCTGAGCCAGCGCAGCTCGCCTTGCAGGTGCCGGGTATCGGCGGTCTGCAGGATCTTGCCGAAGGACTGCAGGGTGCTGTGCAGCCGCCGGGCGGTGACCCGCATCTGGTGTACCGAGTCAGGCTCATCGCGCCGCACCATGGGGTCGAGCGCCTTCAGCAGGTCGGCCTGCTTCTCGGCGTAGGCCAGCACCACGTCGGCGGCGGAGCCGCGGCCACCGGGACGCTCCTGGCTGTCCCCGGTGGGCAGCTGGCCGGCCAGCGCCCGCTCCAGCTTGGCGGTGCGGCCCGCGGGGCGCAGGCCGCCGCGGCGCAGCCGCTTGTCCGCGGCCCGCAGCAGCCGCCGGTCGCCGCCGGTCAGCTCGACCTCCACCTCACGCCAGTTGGAGATGGTGGTGGAGTCGCCCAGGGTCTGCGCGGAAACCTCGTCCGCGACCACTTCCGCGAGCGACTTTCCGGCCTCGTCGATGAGGGTCCGGGTCCGGCGCACGGTAGCGATCCGGGCCACCGGGGCCAGGGCCTCGCCGCGGGTGTGCACGCGGACCAGGCTGGCCAGCTCGGCGGGTACCGTCCGGCCCGAGCGGCCGAGCGGCGCCTGGATCTCCCGGCGGGTCTGCGGGCCGGCCGGCAGCTTCAGATGCCAGCCCGCGTCCTTGCCACCGCCGCGGCGCCGCAACGTGACGCCCGCACGCAGCAGCCGCAGGTCTTCGGTGTCGTAGTACTCGGCCTCGAGCTTCAGTTCGTCGGGGCCGGCCTCGCTCGTCACGCGGGGGAGATCGTCCAGTAGTGGCAGCACGGTCTCCGGGCCGGCCTCGTACTTCATTTCAACTTCGCGGGTGTCCGTAACCATAAGGGAGCTCCTGCCCAGCCTGGCCTCGCTGATTCGCCAGAAAGCGAGTTTTCAGCCTTTCCGGCCACTTTTCTGAAAGCTTCAGTCCACCTTTAGTTTACCTTTTGTTCATCTATGGTCCTGTAGGTGGTTCTGTTCGATTGGTCCCGCCAACTGTCTCAAGGATTCGAATCTGTTATCGTCTAAGGCATGGGAGCTGGGAAAACGCCTGCGGGCGGCTATCCGCCGCCAGTCGGAACCGTCCCGATGCTGACCCGGGTACCGGCGGGTGAACTGATGGACAGCCCGCGCCGGGCGCCCGTGCGCCGGGCGGCGGAGGTGCTGTACAGCGACACCAGCTGGCGTCCCTGCCTGATCGTGGCCTGGGCGCGGTACCGGGGGGGCTGGGCGGCGCTGATCCGGTGGCCGGACGGGCGGGAGGACTGGCGCCAGTTCAACCGGCGCCACATGCGTCCGCAGGCCTCCGCATGACGAGCCTGCCCTCCGGCGCCCTGCGCCGGGGCGCCCCGGGCGGCACGGCTAACTCCGCGCGGGGTGGGGGGACTCGCTCTGCGGCCGGTCTCCCGGCCGGCGCCTGCTCTGGCCATCCTGCGTTCCCTGCTGATCATCCGAAAGCAGCGGAGACCGGGTCAGGGCCACCACCGCGGCGGCGAGCACGACGGTGCTGAGCGCCGCCATCAGCAGGTGGATCGGCCCGCCGTGCACCCTCTCGTGAAACGCGAGCACGCCCCACAGGATCGAGATGATCGGGTCGGACAGGGTGAGGCCGGGCTGGGCGGCGATGAGCTTTCCCGCGTTCAGCGCCGACTGCACCAGGAACATGCCGAGCACCCCGGAGGCCACCATCGCGTACAGCTGCCAGCTGGTGAATATCGCCCCGAATCCGCCCTGCGAGAAGTACGTGGTCATCCCCTTCATCAGGGCCGCGGTCAGCCCGAAGGCCGATCCGCCGGCAATCCCGAAGACCGCCGCCTGGTGGGCGCTGCTGCCCTGGCTGCCGCCGCCCCGCCCGGCCGGCCCCCGCCGCCCCCAGAGGACCAGCACCCCGACCAGCGCCAGGTTCGCCCCGATGCCGATCAGCCAGATGTACAGGCGTACCTCGTCCGACCGGCCGGCGGTGGGGGAGAGGAAGTAGAGCAGGCCCGCGAGGCCCGCCGTCATCGCCAGTATCGAGCCCCATTCCTGTGGCCCCATGCCGGACTTGAACACCCGGGACGCGAGGATCAGCGTGAACGGCAGCTCCAGCACCAGGACGGGCTCGACGACGGCCAGCTCCCCCGCGCCCAGCGCGGAGGCCTGGAGCAGGAAGCCCACCGTGATGGCAAGGATCCCGAAGAACCAGACCGGCTGGTGCAGCAGGCTCCGGATCAGCTTCCAGCTCAGGTTCTCTTTCTGCGGGATCTCCTTGTTGGCCTTGCGCTGCAGCACCGATGAGGTCGCGTTGGCGCACGCCGCCAGCACCGCGAGAAAGTAGCTGAGCAATGCGTTCCCCTCCCGCCCGGGGTGCCCCGAGGCGGATCTTGGCCCAGGCCGAGCCGGCGGGCCACATGTGCCCGGGTACCCGCAATAAGCGCGGCGACACGCCGGCGGATGCTGGGACGTCCCGGATGCCGGTGATGGCGCTCCCGCTGACGGCTGCCGGGCGTTTGGCCGCCGTCCAGTGGGTAGCGGGATGAGCATGATCCCGGTCGAGAGCGTAACGGTGCACGCGTTCGAGTTCCCCACCGATGGGCCGGACGGCAAAGAACAAGATGGGACGCTGACCTGGTCTTCTACGGTCATCATTCTGGTCGAGGCGCGCACCGGCGGGCAGACCGGGATCGGCTACACCTACGGCGACGTGTCCGCCGCCATGCTGGCCGGGACCAAACTGGCCGGCGTCGTCACCGGTGCCGATGCGCTGTCCCCGCCGATCGCCTGGCGCGAGATGTCGGTCCAGCTCCGTAACGCCGGGCAGCCCGGAGTGGGCGCGATGGCCACATCCGCGGTCGACATCGCGCTGTGGGACCTCAAGGCCCGGCTGCTGGGCCAGCCGCTGTACCGGGTGCTGCCCGCCTTCCGCGACCGGGTCCTCATCTACGGCAGCGGCGGCTTCACCAACTACCCGCTGCCGCGGCTGTGCGAGCAGATCAGTGACTGGGCGGCGCAGGGGCTTACCCGGATGAAAATCAAGACCTCCCGCCACCCGGACCAGGACCCGGCGCGGCTGACGGCCGTGCGCAAGGAGGCCGGCGATGACGTTCAGCTGTTCACCGACGCCAACGGCGCCCTGACCCGCAAGAGCGCGCTGTACTGGGCGGACCGGTTCGCCCACGACTGGGGAGTGTGCTGGTTCGAGGAGCCGGTCAGCTCGCAGGACCCCGAGGGCCTGCGGCTGCTGCGGGACCGCGGGCCTGCCGGGCTCGACATCACGGCCGGTGAATACGGCTACGTGCTGCCCGACTTCGCGGCGCTGCTGAACGCGAGGGCCGTGGACTGCCTGCAGGCCGACGTCACGCGGTGCGGGGGAATCACCGGCCTGCTGCAGGTCGGCGGCCTGGCCGAGGCGCATCAGGTGGAGCTGTCCGCGCACTGCGCGCCGACGGTCAGCTCGCACGCCTGCTGCGGCGTGCCGAAGGCCAGGCACCTGGAGTACTTCCATACCCATGTCCGCATCGAGGACGTGGCCTTCGACGGCGTGCTGCGTCCTGAAGGCGGCGCCCTGCACCCCGATCCCGATCGGCCCGGCCTCGGCGTGGAGGTGAAGTGGGCCGACCTGGAACCGTACCGGGTGTACGGGAGCCACCAGCCGGCCCCTGCCCGGCACTGACCCGCCGCCACCGTAAGTTGTCTACAGACACCACAGACGACGCTGCGAGAAGGGTTTCAGCATGGAATACCGTCAGCTTGGTCGGAGCGGCCTCCGGGTCTCGACGCTGACCCTCGGCACGATGACGTTCGGCGGCAAGGGCGGGTTCGGCGCGGTCGGCTCGACTGACGTCCAGGGCGCGCGGCACCAGATCGACATGGCCCTGGACGCCGGGGTGAACCTGATCGACACGGCGGATGTCTACTCCCAGGGCACAGCCGAGGAGATGGTCGGCGAGGCGATCAAGGGCAGGCGCGACGAGCTGCTGCTGTCGACCAAGGTGCGGATGCCGATGGGCGACGGGCCGAACGACGCCGGCCTATCCCGGCATCACATCCTGAGCGGGGTCGAGGCGAGCCTGCGCCGGCTGGGCACCGACCACATCGACATCTACCACGTGCACGAGTGGGATGGGCAGACGCCAGTAGAGGAGACCCTGTCCGCCCTCGACTCACTGGTGCAGTCGGGCAAGGTGCGCTACCTGGCCGCGTCCAACTACTCGGGCTGGCAGCTCATGAAGGCGCTGGCTGCTGCGGACGCCCGGGGCTATCAGCGGTTCGTGGCCGAGCAGATCTACTACTCCCTGGAGGCGCGTGACGCCGAGTACGAGCTGATCCCGCTGGCCCTCGACCAGGGCCTCGGCGTCCTCATCTGGAGCCCGCTGGCCGGCGGCCTGCTGTCCGGTAAGTTCCGCCGGGACGCCGAGCAGCCGGAGAACTCGCGCCACCTCAGCGAGGAGTGGAACGAGCCCCCCGTGCGCAACGAGGACCGGCTCTACGACACGATCGAGGTCCTCATCGACATCGCCAAGGCCCATGGGGTCTCGGCCGCCCAGGTCGCACTGGCCTGGCTGCGCAGCCGCCCCGGCGTGACGTCCGTGATCGTCGGCGCGCGCACCGACGATCAGCTGGCCGACAACCTGGCCTCCGCGGACCTGGTGCTGTCCAGCGAGGAGCGCGGCGCCCTGGACGAGGTGAGCAAGCCTGACCTGATCTACCCGCACTGGCACCAGGCCGCGACCGCCAACGACCGCCTCAGCGGCCCCGACCTGGCCCTCCTCCGCCCCTACCTCAGCAAGTAGCGCTCAAGCCCGCTCGCCCACCGATCCCGGTGGCTTTCCGCCGGATCGGTGGGCAACGTGTCCCGTGCGGGTGTTCATCCGCTCTCCGCAGTGCCGGTTAGGAGCCGGCTGACAGATTCAGTTCGGCGATCAGCTGACGTACGCGGCGCTGGATTTCGTCGCGGATGGGGCGGACTTGTTCCGGGGGAAGCCCGGCGGGATCGGGTAGGTCCCAGTCGAGATAGCGCTTGCCGGGGTAGACGGGGCAGGCGTCGCCGCAGCCCATAGTGATGATGATGTCGGCGGCTTGGACCTGGTCGCTGGTGAGCGGCTTGGGGAACTCTCGGGACAGGTCGAGGCCGGTTTCGGCCATGGCCTGAATGACGGCGGGGTTGATCTCGCTGGCGGGCTGCGATCCCGCCGACATGACCCGCACTTGCCCGTGGGCCTCGTGGTCGAGCAGGACCGCGGCCATCTGGGACCGGCCGGCGTTGTGCACGCAGACGAACAGCACCTGCGGGACATCGGTCATGAGCGTCGCCTTTCCGCCGTTCGACCCGCTGCGGTTACGGCTTCGGCGTTCCTGACGCTTCCGCTTCCGCTATCAGAGGGCCGTACATCTCCGCGTAGTTCTCGTAGTTAAAGGGGGCCTCAGGGTTCGCGCGCACCGCCGCGTCGAGCATCTTGGCTTCCTCGCCGACGAGGATCCGCCAGGCTCCGGATCGCACCCCGTCCAGGATGATGGTCGCCGCCTGCGCCGCGGTGAACCCCTTCTCCTGGATGAATTCGTTTTTCAGTCGCGGGATCGCCTGGCGCAGGTCATCGGCGGAGAAGTCGTTGGCCAGCAGGCCCATCGCGATGAGAGCGGCCCGCGTTTCATCGGGGAGCAGCTCCAGCAGCTGGGCGTCGCTCAGCTGCTCCCACGCTGGCTGGCCAAGGGCGCGGCGGGAGTTCACGTAGATGCCGGTGTTCACGACACCCGGCATGACCACGACGACCCGGACCTGCGGCGCATTGGAGCGCAGGTCTTCGATGAGTGATTCGGAGAAGCCCTTGATGGCGGACTCCGACGTGCTGTAGGCGGTGATCGGCGCGCCAGCCCCTGCCGTGGCCCAGAAACCGGCTGCGCTGCTGGTGTTGACCAGGACGCCGTCGCCGCTGGCGATCAGCAGCGGCAGGAACGTGCGGGCGCAGTAGTACACGCCCCACCAGTTGATGGCGAAGGTGCGCTCCCATTCCTGCCGGGAGTCCTTGACGAAGCTGCCGCCGCCGGAGATGCCCGCGTTGCTGAAGACCAGGTCGACGTGATCGCTGGCGTGCTGCTCGAGCAGCTCGTCGCGGAACCGCTGGACCTGTGCCTCGTCGGAGACGTCGCAGACATGGCTGGTGACCTTCACGCCGGGCGGGGCGGCCGCCCACGCCGTGGCCGCGGTCACCGTGACGGTGTCGGCGTTCAGGTCGCAGGCCGCGACCGAGCATCCCTGCGCCGCGAGCTGGCGGACAAGCTCGCGGCCCATGCCGGAGCCGCCGCCGGTTACCACCGCGAGCTTGCCCGTGAACGGATCCACAGCCATGATCCTTACCTGCTCTGCCACTGCTGGTCAACGCTCCAGGGTGCCTGCAGCTCGACGACCCGCCGGGCCGCGTAGTTCATCTCCTGGACGGTCCGGCGGATCCGGTGCGACGCTCTCCGGAGCCATCCACGCCCGGCCGGAGCGGTCGTCGCTGTCGTGCTGGCTTGAGTTCCCTCGTGGGTAAGCAGTGCTGACATTGGCCTTGTCCGATCTGTTCGGAGCTGGCCGGTTCTCCGGCCCTCAGCCATAGGCTCGCCCGCGCAGCCAGGTCCGCGGCAGGGGTCGTTTCGCCCCTCTTGCCGCGGCCATAGCCGGGTGAAATCACCCACGCCGCCGCGCGCCGGGCGGCTGCCCCGGCGAGACAGGCTGCGTATGACTGGTCCTTGGGGCGCTGAATCTCGCGGGCGGCTACTGGTACATCACTATTGCTCGCTCCGAGTCTGCCCGAACCTGAGCCTGCGCGACTCGCACCGGGCCTGGCGGGTGCCAGACGAGCTGGCGGGCTCCTTGCTGGCAGACAAGCTTCCGCTTTTCGGCTGAGGTTCCGGTTGCTGGTCTTCGACATGGACGCGACGCACCGGTGTTCAGGCTCAGGCACGTGGAATGTCTTTACCAGTTGGCCGGTACTCCACCAGGAGCACCCGGCCATCCAGTACCCGGTGACCGGCCAGTTCAAGATCGGCGGATGCCATGTCCGCGAAGGCCGCGTCGCGCCCTGAGGGCCCGGCCATCAGTGGAAAGGTCATCAGTCGCAGCCGGTCCACCAAACCCGCACTGATGAGCTGCCGGACCAGGGACAGGCTTCCCCAGGTGCGCAAGGGAAGGTTGCCGTTGGCCTTCATGTCCTGAACCTCATCGACAAGATCACGGCTGCAGATCCGCGTGTTGGGCCAGGCCGCGTGTGTCAGGGTGCGGGAGAACACGACCTTTTCCAGCTCGGCTGTCCGGTCCCAGGACTTGCCATGTGCCTCCTCCGGAAGCCCCGCCAGAGCTTGGTAGGTACGCCGCCCCATGACGACGAGCTGCGGTGCGGCCAGCTCGTCCATGATCCATTCCTGGAGTTCTGGGCCCAGATAGCCGAAGTATCCCGGCAGCCCGTCCGACCCAGCCCACCCGTCGACCGAGACGAAGATGTCGACTATCACGCTGCTTGCCATGTGCGCTCCTTCCGTTGCGGATGAGTGCTTGTTAGCGCTCATGCCGCAGTCCTGCCTTGCGGCGGGACGGTCCCGGTCTGACCCGTTTGCGCGGTGCCGGGTTGACGTTTCACAGCCACCAGCGCCCCGGGGGGTGTCTTACAGTCGGCTCCACGTCCGTTGATCTCCGGGCCACTCCCGGCGATGACCTCCTCGCCATACGCGGCGAGGTTCAGCGCGGCGTTCCGGTCCCGGTCAGCGACCATGCCGCACGCAGTACACACGTATGTCCGCTCAGACAGGAGCAGCTTGGCTTTCACCGCTCCGCAACCCGAGCATGTCTTGCTGGACGCGAACCACCTGTCCGCGACCACCACAGCCCCGCCCCGCCAGGCGGTCTTGTACTCGATTTGCCGCCGGAACTCAGCGAACGAGGCATCTGCCACCTGGCGGGCAAGACGTCGGTTACGGATCATCCCGGCGGCGTTCAGGTCCTCGATCACCAGCGTCCCGAACCGGCCGGTCAGGTCGGTGGTGGCCTTATGCAGCGCATCCCGGCGCTGGTCAGCGACCCGGCCCTGAGCCTTCCCCAGCGCCGATGATGCGCGGCG
>Ga0302302_1000458_pt1 | contig 24827 bp, 19 predicted proteins | sample III_Palsa_E1_3_FD_198766 | JGI IMG/M metagenome (GOLD analysis project Ga0302302, IMG submission 198766) | Peat permafrost microbial communities from Stordalen Mire near Abisko, Sweden - III_Palsa_E1_3 | ecosystem: Environmental > Terrestrial > Soil > Palsa > Peat permafrost | place: Sweden...
GGCGACCAGCGTGCCGATGACGATGGACAGCAGGACCGCAATCTGGCTGATGAACCCGCTGAAGACCCTGGTGATCACCACGATCAGCAGCATGACCAGCGCGGCAAGCCCGATGTGCGAGACCTTCCCGTAGCCGGCCGCCGTCGGGTCAGAGCCGGCGATCAGGCCGACATCCGCACCGATCAGCGACAACCCGATGACGCAGATCACAGTCCCCGCCACCAACGGGGGAAAGAATCGGATCAGCATAGAGAACGGCTTGGCTATGATCAAACCGAACACGCCCGCGGCCAGCATCGCGCCGTAGACCGCCTGTAGGCCGTATTTCTCCGCGATGATGATCATCGGGCTGAGCACCGTGAAGGTCGCGCCCGCGACGACCGGCAGCCGTATCCCGAAGATTTCCCAATGCCGACGCTCTGAATGATCGTGGCGATACCCGAGACCAGCAGATCGGCGCTGACCAGCAGGCCGATCGTGGTAGCAGGCAGCTTCAGCGCACCGCCGACGATCAGCGGCACGGCCACCGCCCCGGCGTACATGATGAACAGGTGCTGCAGGCCAAGCACCGCCAGCCGCTGCGGCGCAAGCACCTCGTCAACCGGGTGTCCGCGGGCCGGTTGATCTCCCTGCCCGGGTGGGGGAGTGCGGGTCGTCGGCAGCGGCATGGCGTACCTCCACGCATCATCTTAGAACAGTCGAGACGGGTTTCCCCTGGAAGTGTGGGCGCTCTGACTGGGCTGTTCTTGTTTTGCCCGTTCTTCTTAGCGCCGGGTAACGGATTCCGAACTTGCTGCTGGCGGTGCCGGTCGATCTGCGCGGGTCACGAAGACCTGCGGGCTGATCATGTGCAGCGCGCCTAGGCCCTCGCGCGGCGTAAGATCGACCATAACTTCACCGGTTATCTCGGCTTGGCCGGTACCGCGAGGTTTCAGGCGCACGGCGCTCAAGGGTTTGTTAGCAAGGCCTCGTAAAACAGCGCGCGGCTGCGCTGATCGTCGGACAGGATTAGCCGGATTCTCCACATGATCCCATTTTTGGTACATGGCGTCGCCTCCGCTATTCCAGTACCTTTACTCGCGTATTCCAGTACCTTTGCTCGTAGGTAACAGTCGCGGAGGCTAAAGAGTGGTATTAGAAATCATGCGCCACTGGCGTGGCTCTGCCGTGGGATGCGAAAACTAGGCCCCCTTTCGCGGCTGGAGCGTGCAGATCGTAGGCGGCCGGGGTTTCTGCGTGACGGGGTGGTGCCGGGCGGGGTGGAAGTGCACAGTTGTGCTGGCGCGCCGTTCGTCGTCACCGGTTGCCTATGGACCGTTCGAGGCCGCGTATTAGATTGGTGCGAGAGCCCTTGCCGGGTAACCCCCGTTGCTGCTGCGTGCGCGTGTGTCAGTCTCCTGTACTGATCCGGGGCTCTGGCGGGCGGTGCGCCTCGTTCCCATCTGGTGGGGGGATTGCCGCTGCGGGAGGTGGCCAGGCGCATGAAAGTGATGTACGAGCGCGTCGCCGGGATCGACGTGCACAAAGACATGATCAAGGTCGCGGTCCGGTCCCCGGGCGAGAAGCCGTGGACCCGCAAGACCGAGATCCTGGAGTACCGGACGTTTTACGGGGTGCTTCAGCAGACGGCCGCCGACCTGCGCCGGCGGGGCGTCACCCACGTGGTGATGGAGGCCAGCGGGGTCTACACCGAGCCGGTGTATTACGCCCTAGCCGAGCGGGACTTCACCGAGGTTGCGGTGATCAACCCGGCGCACGCCAAGGCGCTGAGAGGGCACAAGACCGATGCGAAGGACTGCGCGCGGCTGGCGGAGTTGTTCGAGTGCGGGCTGCTGCGCGGGTCGTACCTCCCTGTACCGCTCGAATACTCGATTGAGTGGCTGACCTGCGCTTCCGCCAGCAGGCTAGACGTGATGCTGGTTAGCTTGCCGGGTGCTGCTCAAGATCGTCTACCTGCTCACGTGCCGGGTACTCGGCCTGGCCGTCCTGGTGTTCCGCGGTGGCCTGGCGAAGGATGCTGAGCTGCTGGTGGTGCTCCGGCATGAGAATGCGGTACTGCGGCGGCACACCGGCCGGGTGCGGTACGAGGCGGCCGACCGGGCCTGGTTCGCCGCGCTGGCGCGGCTTGTGCCGCGCAGGCGCTGGGCCGAGGTCTTCCCCGTGGCGCCAGCGACTCTGCTGGCCTGGCACCGCAGGCTGGCGGCGAAGAAATACGACACGATCAAGCGGCGCAGGCCGGGACGCCCGCCGAAAGTCCCGGGCATCGCCCGCCTTGTCGTCCGGCTGGCGAGGGAGAATCCGCTGTGGGGACACCGCCGGATCCACGGCGAGCTCACGAAGCTCGGCGTGACAATCGCGCCGTCCACCGTGTGGCAGATTCTGCATTCTGCAGGCATCGATCCGGCACCCCGGCGCTCGGGCCCGGGCTGGCGGCAGTTCCTGCACGCCCAGGCCGCCGGGATCGTGGCAGTCGATTTCCTGCACGTGGACACCGTGCTCCTCAAGAGGTTGCATGTCCTGGTGTTCATCGAACATGGCACCCGCCGGATGCACATCGGCGGGGTCACCGCTAGCCCGACGGGCGAGTGGACCGTGCAGCAGGCCCGCAACCTCGCCCTCGGCCTCGGCGAGCGGTTCGAGGACGTTAAGTTCCTGATCCGCGACCGCGGATCGAACTTCACGGCCTCGTTCGACGCCGTCTTCCAGGCCGCCGGTACCAGGATCGTGCGCACCGCTGTCCAGGCGCCGCGCATGAACGCGATCTGCGAGCGGTTCGTCGGCACCCTGCGCCGAGAGCTCCTCGACCGCGTGCTAATTCTCGGTGAGGCGCATCTGCGCGCCGTGCTGGCCGAGTACCAAGCGCACTACAACACGGCCCGGCCGCACCAGGGCATCGCCCAGCGCGTCCCCGGTGGCGAGCACGACGGTGATCACCTCAGCGTTGCCGACCTCGACCGCGAACGGATCCTCCGAAAACCCGTCCTGGGCGGCCTGATCAACGAATACTCACGCGCCGCCTGACACCCCGAAGACTCGCAGGTCACCAGCCGGATCCTATTTTCGAGCGGGACAAGACTGACGGGAAGCGTGATGGGAAGATGACGACGCTAGGACTCGAAGACCATGTCGTGGATAGCGATGTCTACGATCGGTCGGTGGCCCGGTTCCGGGACGCGAAGGTGCTGCTGCCGACGTTCGCGCAGCTGGCTGGCCCGGTAGATGGCATCCCGGCGGCGGTACGCACGGCGCTGGCCGGGGTGCGGCCGGACGCAGCGCATCCGCTGAACCTGTTCCGGCTGCACTGGTACAACGGCGCCGACCGCGCGCGCCTGGCCACCGTCCCCGGCTACGTCGCGCTGCCCGGGGAGCTCACCGGCGTCGAGGCCACGATCATGGTGGCGATCGGCGCGCGTTTCCCGATGATCGGCTCGCACAAGGTGCTGGCCGCCTACGGCTGCCTGGCGCCGCGGATCATCACCGGGCAGTTCGACCCGACCCGGCACCGGGCCATCTGGCCGTCCACCGGCAACTACTGCCGGGGCGGGGTAGCGATCTCCCGGCTGCTGGGCTGCCGCGGGGTGGCGGTGCTGCCCGAGGGGATGAGCCGGGAACGCTTTGACTGGCTGGACGGCTGGGTCAGCGATCCGTCCGACATCATCCGCACGCCCGGCACGGAAAGCAGCGTCAAGGAGATTTACGACCGGTGCGCCGAGCTGGCGGCGGACCCGGACAACGTGATTTTCAACCAGTTCGCCGAGTTCGGCAATCACCTGGTGCACTACCTGGTCACCGGGGGGGCGCTGGCCGCCATGTTCGGGGACATGCACCGCGCCGACCCCCGCCTGCGGCTGAGGGCGTTCGTCTCGGCCTCCGGGTCAGCGGGCACCCTCGGCGCCGGTGACTACCTCAAGGAAACCCACGGCGCCGCCATCACCGCCGTCGAGGCGTCGCAGTGCCCCACCATGCTGCGCAACGGCTTCGGCGAGCACAACATCCAGGGCATCGGGGACAAGCACATCCCGCTGATCCACAACGTGGCCAGCACCGACTTCGTGGCCGCGGTGTCCGACCAGGCGACCGATCACCTGGCGCTGCTGTTCGCTGAGCCGGCCGGCCTGTCCTACCTGCGCGGCCGGCGCGGCGTGAGCGAGGCCGTCATCGCCGCGCTTCCACTGTTCGGGCTGTCGTCCATCTGCAACATCCTGGCGAGCGTGAAGCTCGCGAAGTACCTCGACCTCGGGCCGGACGACGTGATCGCCACGGTCGCCACCGACGGGGCCAGCATGTACGGCAGCGAGCGGGCCCGGATCGCGGCCCGTGACTTCCCCCGCGGCTTCGACGAGATCGCCGCAGCCGAGGCGTTCGGCCGGTGGATGCTCGGCGCGGGCACCGATGAGCTGCTGGAGACCACGCGCACAGACCGCCGGCGGATCTTCGACCTCGGCTACTTCACCTGGGTCGAGCAGCAGGGCGTGCCGGTCGAGTCGTTCGCCGCACGCTGGGAGCCGTCGTTCTGGACCGGCCTGCGCAGCAAGACGGACGCGTGGGACGAGATGATCCGCCAGTTCAACGGGCGGACCGGGGTCACCCCGTGAGCCAGGGCGCGTCCACCCTGGTCTGCGCGGGCTGCGGGACCGCACCTGAGCGGTCCGAGCCCTATCCGTTCGCCTGCCGCAACGCCGGGGACGACGACGTCGACCACGTGATCGTCCGGGTCCTGGATCCCGGCCAGGTACGCTTCCCGGCCGCCGGCGGCCGGGCCGAGCCATTCGCCGCCTACCGCGGCCTGCTGCACAGCTACCACCGGGCCATCAACGGCGGCCTGGCCGACGAGGACTTCTGCGCCCTGGCCGGCCGGCTCGACGAGCGGATCGCCTCGGTCGACGGGCACGGCTTCCGGCGTACCCCGCTGCGGCGCGATGAACGGCTCAGCGACGTGCTCGGATTCCGCGCGCCCGGCGGGGTCTGGGTGAAGGACGAGACCGGCAACGTGGCGGGCTCGCATAAGGGCCGTCACCTGATGGGCGTGCTGCTGCACCTGCTGGTGGCCGAGCGGATCGGCAGCACCGACCCGGCCCGCCGCCCGGAGCTGGCCATCGCCAGCTGCGGCAACGCCGCGCTTGCCGCCGCCGTGCTGGCCCGGGCCGCGGACTGGCCGCTGCGGGTGTTCGTGCCCTCGGACGCCGCGCCCGGCACCGTGGCGCGGCTCGCTGACCTGGGGGCCGACGTCAGCACCTGTCCCCGGCGGCCAGGTCAGCCGGGCGACCCGTCCTGTCACCGGCTGCGCGCCGAGCTGGCCGGCGGGGCGATCCCGTTCACCTGCCAGGGCAACCTGAACGGCCTGGCCATCGAGGGCGGCGAGACGCTCGGCTTCGAGCTGGTCGCCGGGCTGAGCGCGGCCGGCGTGGCCCTGGACCACCTCGTCGTCCAGGTCGGCGGCGGAGCCCTCGCCACCGCCTGTATCAACGCGTGCACCGAGGCCGCGGCACTCGGCGCCGCAGCCGGCGTGCCACAGGTCCACACCGTGCAGACCGAGGGCGCCCACCCGCTGGAACGCGCCTACGAGCTGGTCCGCGGCACGCTGCCCGCCGACCCGGCGGCGGCTGATATCCGGGCCGCGGTCGCCGCCGCGGCCCGGCACCGGTCGGATTTCATGTGGCCGTGGGAGAGCGAGCCGAAGAGCCTCGCCGCCGGGATCCTTGACGACGAGACGTACGACTGGCGTGCCGTGGTGGAAGGCATGCTCCGCACCGGCGGGAGGCCGGTAGTGGTGTCCGAGGATCAGCTCGGCGCGGCGTACCGGCTCGGCGTGCAGGCTGGTTACCCCGCCGACGCGACGGGTACCGCGGGCCTGGCCGGGCTGCCTGAACTGCTCGAATCCGGTGCCATCGCGCCGGAGCACACGGTAGCGGTGCTGTTCACCGGCATACAGCGATCAGGCACATGACCAGGCACACCGCGCTGCGCACGGTCAGCCCGGGTTCCGCGTACCGGGCTAGCCGCTGGGCCGCGCCGGGCCGGCCGTGGTCCCGGCCATCAGCAGGCCTATCGCCTCACGGCTGACCGTGCGCGGGTCGGCCTCGCCGGCGATACGGCCCTCGTATACGACGAGCAGCCGGTCGCAGATCGTCATCACCTCTTCCAGGTCCTCGGAGATGACCACGACGGCGGTGCCCGCGACGCGCTGGCCCAGCAGCCGCTGGTGGATGTACCGCGAGGAGGCGACGTCGATGCCGCGGGTGGGCTGCGCCACCAGCAGCACCGCCGGCGAGCGGGACAGCTCGCGCGCCATGATCAGCTTCTGGATGTTGCCGCCGGACAGGTTACGTGCGGGCGTCTCCAGGCGCGGCGTCCGGATGCTGAAATCGGCGACCAGACCGGCGCAATACCGCCGGACGGCTTCCCGGCGCAGGAACCCCCGCCGAAAGAAGGCGGGGCTGGTGCTGTCCACCAGCAGCAGGTTCTCGGCGACGGTGAAATCCCCGATGACCCCGTCCCGCATCCGCTCCTCGGGGACGTAGCCCAGGCCCGCGCCGCGCACAGCGGCCGGCTTGCGGCCGGTCACGTTTGTGCCGTCCAGGACGATGCTGCCGCCGGTCACCGGGCGCAGCCCAGCGATGGTCTCGGCCAGTTCGCGCTGTCCGTTGCCGGAGACGCCGGCGATGCCGAGGATCTCGCCTGACCGGGCCGTCAGCGACAGCCCGCGGACCGCCTCAGTGCCGCGATCACCGGCCGCGCGCAGGCCGGTCACCGCGAGCCGGACCGCCCCGTCCCGCCTCCCGGGCGGCACGGGCAGCGGCGCGACTTCGTGCCCGACCATCATCGTGGCGAGCTCGGCCTTGGACGTGCTCGCGGCGTCGACGGTGGCGATCTTCCGGCCGCCGCGCAGCACGGTGATCCGGTTCGACAGCTCGAGCACTTCGTTCATCTTGTGCGAGATGAAGACCACGCCCAGGCCGTTGCTGATCATCACCGTCAGCACGCCGAACAGGTCGCGCACCTCGCCTGGCGTCAGCACCGCCGTGGGCTCGTCGAGCACGAGCAGCGAGACGTCGCGGTAGAGCGTCTTGATGATCTCCACTCGCTGGCGCTCACCGACCGACAGCTGCCGGACCAGGGCGTCCGGATCGATCCAGAGCCCGTAGCGGTCGGACAGCTCCCGGATGCGGACGCTGACCCGGCCCGGGTCGATGAGCGGGCCGCGGGAGGACTTCAGCCCGAGCGCCACGTTCTGCGCCACGGTCATCGTGGGCACCAGCATGAAGTGCTGGTGAATCATGCCGATGCCGCGGGCGATGGCCGTCGCGGGGGACCGGATGGCGACGGGCTCCCCGCGCAGCAGGATCTCGCCTTCGTCCGGCGGGCAGAGGCCGTACAGGATCCGCATGAGCGTGCTCTTGCCGGCGCCGTTCTCGCCGAACAGGGCATGCACCTCACCGGCCCGGACATCGAAGTCAACCCGGTCGCTGGCGAGCACCCCCGGGAAGCGCTTGGTGATCCCGCGCATCTCGAGCAGCGGGCCGGCCGCCGCGGGGGTACTCGCCAACGCCGTCTCCCTCTCCCTGTGCTGGTCGCTACCGTGCTGGTCTCATTGAGGCGGCGTGATCGCGCCGGACTCGATCTTCCCGGCCACCGATTCGCCCGCGGCCTTGACCGAGGCGGGCAGCTGGTAGCCCGGGTTGAACTCGATCTTCTCCCCACCGTTCTTCAGCGTGATCGTGTAGGTCGCACCGCCCAGCTTGCCCGCCCGGATCGCGGTGAAAATCTGCGACAGCACCGGAACCCAGTTGTAAGCCTGGCTGGAGACCACGTCCGCGGGGGCCAGCGACGACTGATCCCACTGGGTGCCGAACCAGGCCACGTTGTCGGACTTGGCCACGCCGATCGCGCCGACCACCGACTGGGAACTGCCGGTGAGCACGTCTGCGCCCTCGGACACATAGGACTTGGCCGCGCTGGCCATCAGGGATACGTCGCTGAACGAGCCGGTGAACGACAGGTGCACGGTGGCGTGCTGGTCGGCGGCGAGGGCACCGGCCTTGAAGCCCCCGGTGTACAGCTGGGCGTCACCCACGTTGATCGGGCCGATGACCCCGATCACCTTCTTCTTGCTCAGCAGCCCGGCCATGTAGCCCTGCACATAGCCGCCCTCATTGGCCGCGGCCTGGTAGGCGAACACGTTCTTCAGGCCGTACGTCGACCCGGCCGTGCCCCAGGCGAACGACACCTTGGGATACTTGGCGGCCAGCTGCTGAACCGTGCTGCCGTACTGCGATCCGTTGGCAATGATGAGGTTGTAGCCCTGCGACGCGAACTCCTGCATCGCGTTGGCCGCGTCCGATACCACGAACATGTTGTCCTGGACCGAGATCTTCAGGTCGTCCTTGGCCTGCAGCGACTGCAGGGCGGCGTACATGGCCTGGCTGAACGCCAGGTCGTTGGTGGCGCTGGGGGTGATCAGCGCGACCTTGAGTACCGGGGGGGCGTGGCTGGAGGCCGCCGTGGGCGTGGCACTGCTGCTGCCGCACCCGGCGGCCAGGATCAGGACCGCAGCTCCTGCGGCCAGCCACCGCGTCCTGGTGAAGGATATGTTCATTGTCTTGCCTCTCTTATCTGCTTTATTGCGTGCCGTGACAGCCAGCGGCCAGGTCACTGCCGCCGGTACGGTTTGCCGAGCGCGGCGGGCTGCCGGTACCGCCCGACCAGGAAGAGCAGGGCCAGCACGACGATCACCGCCGGGGCCGTCGCCGCGAGGTCGGAAAGGGACAGCGGGATGATGCCGAGCGTCTTCCAGGTGAGGATGACCGATCCGGTCAGCCCGTAGAGGAGGGCACCGAGGGCGACCCCGGCCGGCCGCCAGCCGCCGAAGTACACCAGCGCGACAGCGATGAACCCGGCCCCCTGGGTGAGGTTCTCCTGGAAGATGCCGTCCAGGATGAGCAGCGAGGCCCCGGCCAGGCCGGCCATCGTGCTGCCGAAGATGACCACGGTGTAGCGCACCCGGGTCACGCTGACGCCGAGGCTGTCGGCGGCCGCCGGGTTCTCCCCGGCCGCGTGCACGTTCATCCCGTACGTGGTGTGGTGCAGCACGTAGGTGAGCGCGGGGACCAGCAGCAGCGCGGCGTAGACCAGGATGTTCTGCTTGAACAGCATGGTGCCGAGGTAGGGAATCCGGTCCAGCAGCGGGATGTGCACCGCCACGAACGGCCCGCGGCTGTTGGTGATCGGCGTCGGGGTGCCGACGTACCGTTCGAAGAGCAGCCCGGACAGGCCGAGCGCGGCGATGTAGATCCCGATACCGCTGATACCCTGCTCGGCGCCGATTGTCACGTTGATGAACGCGGTGATCAGGCCCATCACCACGCCGATGGCCAGGGCGACGAGGACCCCCCACCCGATACTGCCGGTCCGCAGCGCGACCAGGTAGGCGCCGAACGCGGCGAGCAGCATGATGCCGTCGACACCCAGGTTCAGCACGCCGCTGCGCTGCCCGACCGTCTCCCCGAGGGCGGCCAGCAGCAGCGGTGCGCCGAGGGCGATGCCGGACGCGATGGTGGCCGACAGGACGGCCGCGGTGAAGAAGTGGCTCACGGCTGCGCCTCCCCGGCCTGGTCCGCGGCGGCGGCCGGCTCAGGGCTGGCCTGTCCAGGAACGGGCTGCTCAGCGGCGCCCTGGCCGGACGCCGCCTGGGCCACGGCCGTCGCGCGGGCATCATCTCGCCGCAACCAGCCTCTGGTGAGCAGCTCGCGCACGCTGGCGGGACCGGCGGCCCCGGCCGGCAGGCCGGACCGCCGCCGGACGGCATCGAGCGCGACGACAAAGCAGACGATCAGGCCGACGATCGTGGTGACCAGGTCGGAGGAGTAGGGCACGTTCAGTGCGATGCCCATCGAGACGCCGCCGACCAGCAGGCCGCCGAACAGGAACGCGGACAGGATCGTCCACAGCGGGCTGAGGCCCGCGAACAGCGCGACGACGATCCCGTAGTAGCCGTCGCTGCCGGTGAACCCGGTGAGCGAGCCGTCGGTCACCATCCGGTGGCTGATGCTGCCGAACACGAGCATCGCGCCGGCCAGCCCGCACATCGCCCCGGACAGGGTCAGGGCCAGCATCGTGGTCCGCTTGACGGCCATCCCCGCGTAGCTGGCCGCGTCGGTGGACAGCCCGACGGCGCGGATGCGGAACCCGAACCCGGTCTGCCGGAGCAGTACCCATGCCGCCACCGCGACCAGCACCGCGATGACCACGCCCAGGTGCAGCTGGGTGCCGGGAACGATGATCGGCAGCCACGAGTTCGGCGACAGCAGCCGGGTCTGCGGGATCCGGCCGACGACCGCGAACGACTCCGTCCTGTCGATCATCGGGCCGGCCAGCAGGTAGTTCATCAGCTGGACCGCAACCAGGTTGAGCATGATCGTGGACAGGACCTCGTTGACGCCCCGGTAGGCCTTGAACGCGCCGGGGATGGCACCCCAGATCGCCCCGCCGGCGGCCCCGGCCAGCAGCACCAGCGGAATGAGCACGAAGCCCGGCAGGTTCGGCAGCACGAGCGCGGTCGCGGCGCTGGCCAGGCCGCCCATGACGAGCTGTCCTTCGCCGCCGATGTTGAGCACATTGGCCCGGAACGAGATGCAGATGCCCACGCCGACCAGCAGCAGCGGCACCGCCTTGACCGCGGTGCTCGCCAGCTGGTAGGAGCCGCCGAAGGCGCCGCTGATCAGCGCGTGGTAGCCGGTCAGGGGATTGGCGCCCATCGCCGCGATGATCACGGCCCCGATGACCAGCGCCCCGATGGCGGCGGCCGGCAGGATCAGCCAGCGATTGAACACCGCCCGCCAGCCGCCTAACGGCGCGGCTGCCGCCAGCGCCCTGCCGCGGGACGCTCCCTCGGGCTGGCTCATCGCCCCTCCCCGGTCCCCCGCGGCAGCAGACCCGCGGGCTGAATGCTGGCGAGCTTAGGGCGCGGGCATTTCCGGGAGATTGCGGGAGATTACGGGCGTTAGGCCGCTGCCCGCAGGACCGGCCGCGGGGAATCTCTGCGCCCTCGCTTCTGGACCTTTGACCCTAGGCGGCAGCCCCGGAGAAGATGTTGGGTCGCTCAAAACGGAAGGGAGCGCGCGGTGAAATTCGTCCTCAACGGCACTCCGGTCTCGGTGGACCTCCGCGGGGACGAGCATCTGCTGGAAGTGCTGCGGGAGCAGTGCGGGGCGCTTTCGGTCAAGGACGGATGCGCGCCAGAGGGCTCGTGCGGGGCGTGCACGGTACTGTCCGGCGACAAGGCGGTCGTCGCCTGTGCCCAGGCGGCCAGGCGGTTCGAGGGCCGCGAGATCGTCACCGCCGAGGGCCTGGGCGAGGCCGAGCGTGCCCGGTGGGCGGACTGCTTCGTGCTGGCCGGCGCGTCGCAGTGCGGCTACTGCTCGCCGGGAATCGTGATGAAGGCCGAGGCCCTGCTGCGCAGGGAACCCGAGCCGGGCCGGGACCGGATCGCCGCCGCCCTGGCCGGGAACCTGTGCCGGTGCACCGGTTACGCCAAGATCCTGGACGCCATCGGCTTCGCGGCGCGGGCCCGGCGCGGCGTGCCGCTGCCTGCCGCCGATCATTCGGGCCGGGTCGGCTCGCGCACCGCCCGCTATCAGGGGACCGAGCTGGCGCTGGGAGACAAGGCCTACGTCAACGACCTCACCATGCCGGGGATGGCGTTCGGCGCGATCCGGTTCGCCGACCATCCGCGCGCGGTGATCCTGCGGATCGGCACCGAGCGCGCCCGGGCCTACCCGGGGGTCGTCACGGTGCTCACCGCCGAGGATGTGCCCGGCGAGCGCGTTCAGGGGGAACTGGTCGCGGACTGGCCGCAGCTGTACGCGGCGGGTGAGACCACCCGCTACGTCGGCGACGTGCTCGCGCTGGTCGCGGCGGACAGCCGCGCGGCGGCGCGGGCGGCGGCGGCGCTGATCGAGGTCGACTACGAGGTCCTGGACCCCGTCACCGATCCATCCGCCGCGACGGAGCCCGGTGCGCCGCAGTTGCACCCGCATGCGCCCGGCAACGTGCTGTCGGTCTCGACGGTCAAGCGCGGCGACGCCGACGCGGCGCTCGCGGCCTCGGCTCACGTGGTCACCGACACCTTCCGCACCCAGTTCATCGAGCACGCGTTCCTCGAGCCGGAGTCCTGCCTGGCCTACCCGGCGGGACCGGGCGTGCATTTCTACACCCAGGGCCAGGGCATCTGGAGCGACCGGCGGCAGGTCGCCGGGCTGCTCGGCCTCCCGCAGGACGCGGTGCGGGCGACCCTGGTCAGCTGCGGCGGCGCCTTTGGCGCCAAGGAGGACCTGAACGTCCAGGGACACGCGGCGCTGCTGGCCCTGCGCACCGGCCGGCCGGTCAAGCTCACCCTGTCCAGGGCGGAGAGCCTGCGCTTCCACGTCAAGCGGCACCCGCTGACGATGACCTACACCCTCGGCTGCGACGCCGGCGGGCGGCTCACCGCGGTCCGGGCCCGGATCACCGGTGATACCGGCGCGTACGCGAGCGTCGGCGCGAAGGTGCTCGAGCGGGCCGCCGGCCACAGCTGCGGCGCCTACCGGGTACCCGCCGTCGACGTCGAGGCCCGCGCCGTCTACACCGATAACGTGCCGTGCGGTGCGATGCGCGGATTCGGCGCCAACCAGGTCAATTTCGCGATCGAAGGCCTGCTCGACCGGCTCGCCGGGCTGACTGGCCTGGACGGCTGGGACATCCGCTGGCGCAACGCGCTGCAGACCGGCGACATCTTCGGCACCGGCCAGCGGCTCGGCCCCGGCGTGGGACTGCGCCAGACCCTGCTGGCGGTCCGGGACGACTACAAGAACGCCCGCTACGCCGGCATCGCGTGCGCGGTCAAGAACACCGGGATCGGCAACGGCCTGGCCGAGTACGGCCGGGCGATCTTGCGGCCGGAAGCCGACGGGACGGTGACCCTGTACCAGTCCTGGACCGAAATGGGCCAGGGCCTGTACACCGTACTGGCCCAGATCGTGTGCGAGCAGCTCGGCCTGACCCCCGACCGGGTTCGGGTGACCACCGACACCGAGCGTGAGCTCGACGGCGGCCAGACCACCGCCTCCCGCGGCACGGTGCTCGGCGGCCGCGGGGTTATCGCCGCCGCCGCCCGGCTCCGCGACCGGCTCGCCGAGCTGGACGGGCCCCCGCCCGGCGATGGCGGCCCGAGCCGCGAGCAGCTCGCCCGGCTGGCCGGTGAGGAGTTCTACGGCGAGGTCGTTATCGACTGGACCACCGCGCCGGGCGCGGACGTGGCCGAGCCGGTGACCCATTTCGCCTACGGATGGGCCACCCAGGTCGCCGTGCTGGCCGGCGACGGGCGGATCGCGAAGGTCATCGCCGCGCACGACGTGGGCAGGGTCATCAACCCCACCCTGCTTGAGGGCCAGATCGAGGGTGCCGTGCACATGGGCCTGGGGCACGCGCTGTCCGAGGAGTACATCGTCGAGGCCGGCCATCCGGTCACCACCACGCTGAAGTCGCTGAACATCATCCCGCCGGCCGGCATGCCCGAGGTCGAGTGCCGGTTCATCGAGGAGAACCAGCCCGAGGGCCCCTACGGCGCCAAGGGCGTCGGCGAGATCGGCCTGGTGCCCACCGCCGCGGCGGTGGCCGGGGCGCTGCACTCGTTCGACGGGACGTGGCGGACCGTGCTGCCGATGAAGGATTCGGCTGCGGCCCGTGCCGCCACGCCGCGGCTGGCCAGAAGCCGGTAGTGACCGCCGACGAGCCGGCCGTGCCGTGACCGCCGGCGGGCCGGTGACAGCGAACGGGCCAGTAACAGCGAACGGGCCGGTGGCGCCCGGCCAGACCATGCTCGCGCTGTGCGGCGGCACGATCGTGACGTCCCTGGACCCGCCGGAGGTCACCGACGCGGATCTGGTACTGGCCGGGGACCGGGTGCTCGCGGCCGGCACCGCCCCGCGCGGCGCGGTGCGGCGCGATGCCACCGGCACCCTGATCGTGCCCGGCGCGGTCTGCGCGCACCATCACCTGTACTCCGCACTGGCGCGGGGGATGCCGTTCCGGCTCGCGGCGCCGACCGACTTCACCGAGATCCTGCAGCGGGTGTGGTGGCGGCTGGACCGGGCGCTTGACGAGGCGTCGATCCGCGCCTCCGCACTGAGCGCCGGGCTTGAGGCACTGCTGGCCGGGACGACGACGATCGTGGACCATCACGCGTCGCCGAACGCGATCGACGGGTCGCTGGACATCATCGCGGACGCGCTCGCCAGCCTGGGGCTGCGCTGCGTTCTGTGCTACGAGGTCACCGACCGGGATGGCTCGCGGCGGGCCCGCGCCGGGATCGCCGAGAACCTGCGGTTCCTGGCCGCAAACCGGCCGCTGGCGCGCGGCATGATGGGCGCGCACGCCTCCTTCACGATGTCCGACGAAACCCTCGCGGCCTGCGTCGACGGCGCCCGGCAGGCAGCGGTGGGTATCCACATCCACGTCGCGGAGGACGCCGCCGACAACCGCGACGCGCTGGCCCGCTGCGGCCGCACCGCCGCCGCCCGGCTGCATCGTGCCGGGGTCATCACCGGGCAGGCACTGCTCGCGCACTGCGTGCACGTCACCGGGCCGGAGATCGAGCTGGCGGGCAGGGCCGGCGCCACGGTCGTCTGCAATCCGCGCAGCAACATGAACAACGCCGTCGGGCACTCCCCGTTCACCCTCCGGTCCGGCCGGGTCGCCCTCGGCACCGACGGGATCGGCGGCGACATGATCGCCGAGTCGCAGGCCGGCTTCTTCCGGGCCAGGGAGGAGTCACTGGCCGTGCCGCCCCGCTGGCCGCTAACCCGGCTCGCGGCCGGGGCCGCCTTCGCGGGCCGGGCGTCCGGCGAGCCGCTGCTCGGCACGCTGCAGCCGGGCGCTCCCGCGGACCTGGTGATCCTGGACTATCCGGCGCCTGCTCCGCTGACCGCCGCAGGGCTGGCCGGGCACTGGATCTTCGGCCTGACCGCCCGCTGCGTCCGGGACGTCTACGTTGCCGGGGACCGGGTGGTCGCCGGCGGCCAGTCCACCCGGCTGGACGCGGCCGCGCTGGCGGCCGGGAGCTCGGCGGAAGCCGCGCGCCTGTGGGCGCGGCTTGAGGGCATTGCGCCGCATACGTATGCGCCCGGCGGACGGAGGAGCAGATGAGGGTCGCGCTCTACCTGCAGGACAAGCACTCGATCGCCGAGAGCATGGAGTACGCCCGCTACGCCGAGGCACGCGGCTTCGAGGCGGTCTGGCAGGCCGAGAGCAGGCTGGCCCGCGAGGCCACGGTGCCGATGGCCGCGTACGCCGGCGTGACCAGCCGGATCAAGATCGGCTCCGGGGTGGTCTCGATGTGGACGCGCAATGTCGCGCTGCTCGCCGCCACGTTCTCCACCCTGGATGAGCTGGCCCCTGGCCGGGTCATCCTCGGGCTCGGCGCGTGGTGGGAGCCGCTGGCCGCCAAGGTAGGCGTGGACCGGCGCAAGCCACTGCGCGCGATGCGGGAGATCGTCGAGGCCACCCGGCAGCTGCTCGCGCTGCAGCATGTCACCTATCACGGCGAGTACGTCCACCTCGACGACGTCGCGCTGGACATCGTGCACGGCGACCGGTCGCCGCGGCAGGTGCCCATCTACATCGGCGCCACCGGCATGCGGATGATGGAGCTGGCCGGGCAGATCGGCGACGGCGTACTGCTCAACTACATGGTGACCCCGCAGTACACCGCGCGGGCCCTGGAGGCCCTGAGCGCCGGCGCGGCGCGGGCCGGGCGCACGGCCGGCGACATCGACCGGCCGCAGCTGATCGTCTGCTCGATGGACCACGACCGGGATCTCGCCCTGGACCGCGCCCGCGAGCTGCTCACCCAGTACCTCGGCCAGCAGCCGCACATCATGGCGGCCAGCGGCGTGGATCCGGCGCTGATCGAGGCCATTGGCAAGGTGCTGACCTGGCCGGCCGGCCCGGAGGAGATCCGCGCGGCCATGAAGCTCATTCCCGACGACGCGGTGCAGGCCGTCTCGGCGACCGGGACGCCGGAGGAATGCCGGGCCAAGGTCGGGGAGTACATCGCCAACGGGGCGACCTGCCCGGTCCTCTACCCGCTCGGCGACGACGTGCGGCTCATGATCGACACCTTCGGCGCGGGAGAGGCACGGTAATGCACGCTGATCTCGTCTTCCGGGCCGCACAGCTGGCCGACGGAGAGCAACGGGTGCGCACCAGCGATGTTGCCGTAGCGGAGGGGAGAATTGCCGCCATCGGCGAGCGGCTGCCGGTTGAGTCGTGCGGGGAGGAGGTTGACGCTCGCGGTCTGCTGCTGTGCCCGGGATTCATCGACATGCACGCCCACTCGGCGCTGCACCCTTTCCTGGATCCGCGGCAGGCGCCGAAGGTGGCCCAGGGCTTTACCACCGAGGTGATCTGCCCAGACGGTCTGGGTCCCGCGCCGGTAACCCCGGATGGGCGTGCGGAGCGCCGCCGTTACCTGTCGGCGCTCGAAGGTCCTGGCCCCGAAGAGTGGCCGTGGGGCTCCCTGGCTGACTACCTGGCCGCGCTGGAGGCGACGCACGCCGTAACCAGCCTGGTGGCAAGCGTGCCGCACTCAGCAGTGCGGGAGGTCGTCCTCGGGCCCGCCAAGCGCCCCCCTGACGACACTGAGCTGCGGCGAATGCAGGACGAGGTTACGGCGGGCTTCAGGGCCGGAGCCCGGATGCTTTCTTTCGGGCTCATCTACGCACCAGGCCTGTACGCCGATACGGGCGAACTCATCGCCCTGGCACAGGTCGCCGCGGACGAGCGTGTCCCGCTTATGCCGCACGTCCGCAACGAGGGGGCCGGAGTGCTCGACGCTATCGGGGAGTTTGTGCGCATTGCCGAGCGCACTGGGGCGGCCCTGCACCTGTCTCACCTCAAACTCGTCGGGTCACCCCATCTGCTGGACTCTCTTCTGCTCCTGATAGCCGATGCCGCGCAGCGCATCGATCTCAGTTTCGACCACTACCCCTATGGTGCGGGAAGCACCCTGCTCAGCGCCTTGCTGCCGCCGTGGGCCTTCGATGGAGGCCCGGCGGCGATCCTGGGCCGGCTACGCGACAGAGCCGAACGGCTGCGGATCTTGCGGGACATCGAAAACGGCCTGCCGGGGTGGGAAAACCTCTTCGCCGCGTGCGGTCCGGCCCAGATCACGATCACCGAGGCGGGCCGGCCGCGTGCCGCCGATGTCGGCATGACTATTGAGCAGATAGCCGCCGAGCGATGTGCCGAGCCATCAGTTGCGGTGCTGGACCTTCTCACCGACACAGATCTGAATGCCGGCATGGTCGATCACTACGCCACTGAGGAGGTAGTCCGGGCGATCTTCACCCTGCCCGGGGCGCTCGTCGGCTCCGACGGGATCTTCAACGCTCGTCCGCATCCCCGCCTGTACGGAACCGCAGCCCGGGTGCTAGGCCGCTACGCGCTGCGGGACGGCTTGGTCACGACCGAGGAAGCTGTGGTGAGGCTGACCAGCCGGGCCGCGGACCGGCTGGGCCTGCGTGACCGCGGCCGCGTCGCTCCCGGGTTGCGCGCCGATCTCGTCCTGCTTGACCCGGACAGCTTCATCGACACCGCCACCTATGAGCGGCCCTGCCAGGCACCGCCAGGGGTGCGCCGGGTCCTGGTCGCCGGGCGCGACGTCCTTGAACCGGACCTCCCTCACCCACAGTGACGGCCGCAGCGAACGACGAGCGAGGACAGCGGGTCTGCGGCCCTCGCCACGGTAGCCACGGGCCGACCGAGAGTTCCCGCCATGCGGCCGGTGCCCTGGCGCGGGCGATCACAAATCCCAGGGCGCACGCGCCCGACCTTGACGGGACCGATAACGGCGGCCGCAAGGTCACCAGCAACAGCCGCCGGCCAGCCCGGAAAAGGGACGCAGGACTCCCCCGAACCGGCTCAGCACGGACGTGCGTGAGTGGCAGATGCGCGGCCTCGTAACGGGCGCTGTGGGTGCCGAAAACCTATGCCACCAGGCGATACTCATGAATCACGCCGCCGACGCGGTCACGTCGCTGAACCCGGATCCGATCAAGGTCGGTGACGTTGCCGGGCAGCCGGCGCAGCGGCGCGGCCTGTTTCAGGGCTCGGTGCGGCCGGTGGGTGTTGTAGAAGTCTTCGTACTCCCGCAGCACGGTCATAAGGTGGCGTTGGTTCCATACCAGAGTCCGGTCGAGCAGTTCGCGGCGGCAGCTGCCGATCCACCGTTCCATGACCGAGTTCATTCGGGGCGCCTGGATGGCGGAGCGGACGATCCTGGTGCCCGCGGCACGGAAGACCTCATCGAACGCGGTGGTGAAGCTGGCGTCCCGGTCATGAATCATGAACTTGACCCGCGTCCCGGCGTCCGCCAGGTCCATGAGCACGTTCCGGGCCTGCTGCACGACCCACGCCTGGACGGGATGCTCCGTGGCGCCCAGGATCCGGACGCGGCGGGTACCGTGCTCGATCACGGCAAGGCGTTCACCTTGGCGCCGTTGAGGAGGTCGGCGGTGAAGAAGTCCAGGGCCAAGATCCCCTGTGCCTGTGATCGCAGGAACTCGGCCCACCCTGGACCGTCGCGGCGCGGCGCCGGGTCGATCCCGGCGTTCTTGAGGATCTCCCAGACCGTGGACGGCGCCACGGTGATGCCCAGTCCCGCGAGCTCGCCGTGGATCCGCCGGTAGCCCCAGGACTCGTTCTCCCGGGCGAGCCGCAGCACTACCGACCGCACCTTGCGGTGCGTGGCTGGCCGCCCGGACCGGCCACGCTGCGACAGGTGCCCCCACCGGCGGCGGACGATGTCGCGATGCCAGCGCAAGATAGTGCCCGGAGTGACGAGCAGCCGCATCCCGGCCAGCCTCCCGGCCGGCACCGTCCCGGCGAGCAGCGCCAGCCACGCCCAGTCCGGCCACGCCAACCGGGCGCGCGCCTTCGGCCGCTCACGCTCGGCGACAGCGAGCTGATGGCGCAGCATCAAGATCTCGGCATCCTTCCACCACGACTCCCGGCGCGACAGCCTGAGCAGCGACATGACACGGGACACGACCAGGAAGACCAGCTTCAAGCCCATAAGCCGAAGATCATCCCACCTCCGGCCGAGCCAAGACCGGCCCGGCCGACGCCGAGCCGCTTGACCGAACCGACCGCGATCCTAGGGCATCTGCCCAGGTGGCATAGGTTTTCGGCACCCACAGGTCAGAAATCACGGCCCGGCCCGTACGGGCCGGAGCCACGCCGTGATCGAACCCAGTAGTTACTAGCCCTCGTAGTAGTGGTCGACCAGGGCGAAGACCTCGTCCAGGATGGCCAGGCCATCCTTGGCCTCGGCATCCGACACAGTGCACGGGGGGACCACGTGCAGCCGGTTGTAGTTCACGAACGGCATCAGGCCGCGGGCCCGGCACTGCGCCACGAGGGTCTGCATGGCCTCCGACGAGCCGCCGTAGGGCGCGAGCATCGCCCGCGTCGCCCGATCGGATACCAGGTCCAGCGCCCAGAACACAGCCAGGCCGGGCACCTCGCCGATCACCGGGTGCCGCGCGGCGAGCTCGCGCAGGCCAGGGCCAAGCACCTGCGTCCCGATCCGCGCCGCGTTCTGCACGATCTCCTCGTCCTGCATCGCGTCGATGGTGGCGACGATGGACGCGCAGGCCAGCGGGTGGCCAGAGTAGGTCAGCCCACCTGGAAAGACCCGGTCGTCGAAGGTCGCGGCTATCTCGTCGGAGATGATCACGCCGCCGGCCGGCACGTAGCCGGAGTTCGATCCCTTGGCGAACGCGATCAGGTCCGGCACCACGTCGTGCTGGTGCCGTGCACATGCGTGTCGCCGAACAGCGACGCCTTCCAGCCGCCGAAGGAGTAAAACGCCATCGGCACCGGGATCGGCACGTTGATCCCGATCATGCCGACCTCGACCTCGCTGGTGAACCGGCGGGCCGCTCCCCCGTCGTTGGTGAAGATCGCCGTGCCGTTGCCGTAGGGGTTCTCGCTCACCACCCGCAGCGCGTCGGCGTAGCTGGCGGCCCGCACGACCGACAGCACGGGGCCGAATATCTCGTCGGTGTAGCAGCCCATCGAGGGGGTGACGTGATCGAGCACGCTCGGCCCCAGCCAGAAGCCGCCGGGCTCTCCCCCGGTCACCGGGTGCCCGCGCCCGTCGATCGCCAGCACCGCGCCGTCGCGCACGCCGGAGTCGAGGTAGGAGGCCACCTTGTCCCGGTGCGCCTCGGTCACCAGCGGCCCCATCTCGGCCTCCTGGTCATCACCGGGGCCCACCCGCAGCCGCGCGACCCGTTCGGCAATCTTCCCGACCAGCTCGTCGCCGGTCGGCTCGACCGCCACGACCACCGAGATGGCCATGCACCGCTCGCCCGCCGAGCCGAAACCCGCCGACACCGCAGCATCAGCGGCCAGTTCCAGGTCGGCATCGGGCAGGACGACCATGTGGTTCTTCGCGCCGCCGAGAGCCTGGACCCGCTTGCCGGCAACCGCGCCAACTTCGGCTACATAACGGGCCACCGGCGTCGATCCGACGAAGCTGACGCCACGGACGTCGGGGTGGGTCAGCAGGGCGTCGACCGCCTCCCTGGCGCCGTGCACCACGTTGAACACCCCGTCCGGCAGTCCGGCCTCGGCCAGCAGCTCGGCCAGCAGGAGCGACGCGGACGGGTCCTTTTCCGATGGCTTGAGCACGAAGGAGTTGCCGCACGCGATCGCGATCGGGAACATCCACATCGGCACCATGGCCGGGAAGTTGAACGGGGTGATCCCCGCCACCACTCCCAGCGGCTGCCGGATCGAATAGGCGTCGACCCCGGTCGACACGTTCTCCGAGAAGCCGCCCTTGAGCAGGTGCGGGATGCCGCAGGCGAACTCGACGACCTCGAGCCCGCGGGCTACCTCGCCGGCCGCGTCGGAGACCACCTTGCCATGCTCGGAGCTGACCAGCGCGGCCAGCTCACCCTGCCGGGCGCGCAGCAGCTCGCGAAAGGCGAACATCACGCTGGCCCGCTTGACCAGCGAGGTCTCCCGCCAGCCTGGCAGCGCCGCCGCTGCGGCCGCAGCCGCGGCCGCCACCTCGCCTCGGCCGGCGAAGTCCACGGTGCCGGTCACCTGCCCGGTCGCCGGGTTGTAGACATCGCCACGCCGGGCAGCCTCCCCGGACCACGGCTTGCCGCCGATCCAGTGCGATATGTGCCTCATTGCCCGTTCCGTTCTCCTGTGTCCCGTGATCATGGCTGGTTCCGGCGGCCCCCCGCGGAGAATCCCGCGCGGTCAGCCGCCGGGCGATCTTCTCCGCCAGCTCTACCTGGTTGCGGATTAGGTACAGCGCGGAGGTGTGCGTGACGCCGGCGGCGAGCTGCCGCTCGAGCGCCTCGCGCACCTCGGCCACGTCGTAGCCCAGCATGCTGGTGCGGATGCCGCCGAAGAAGTCGAGGTAGCTGCGGCGCGACGCGTCAGTGACGCGGCTGCCCTTGCCGCTGACCAGCTCAACCGCGGACCGGTACATGCTCAGCTCAGCGCCGGGATGATGTCGGCGCCGTAGGCGGCCATGGTGGCTTCGGGCTGGTCGTGCATCAGGTAGACGGCGAACTGGTCGACGCCGAGGCCGGCCAGCTCGCGCAGCCGGTCGACATGCGCGGACGGCGGCCCGGTCAGGCAGAACCGGTCCACGATGTCGTCGGGCACGAACTCGGTGTCCGGGTTCCCGGCCCGCCCATGATGAGAGTAGTCGTAGCCCTGCCGCCCGGAGATGTAGTCGGTCAGCGCCGTCGGCACCGGGCCGTCGATGCCGTACCGGCGCACCAGATCCGCCACGTGGTTGCCCACCATCCCGCCGAACCAGCGGAGCTGATCCCGCTGATGGGCCAGGTCGGTGCCGACATAGGCGGGCGCGGCCACGCAGATGGTGACGGCATCGGCGGGGCGTCCCGCCGCCCTGGCCGCGTCGCGCACCGCGCCGATGGTCCACCGGGCGATGTCGGGGTCGGCCGTCTGCAGGATGAACCCGTCGGCCTGCTCGCCGGCCAGCGCAAGCGCCTTCGGCCCGTAGGCCGCCATCCAGATCTCCAGCTTGCCGTCGCGTACCCACGGGATCTGCACCACGGTCCCGTGCAGCGTCGCTTCCCGGCCCTCGGCCAGGTCCTTGATCACCCGCATCGCCTCGGCCAGCGTGGCCAGCGAAGCCGACTGCTGGCCGATGACCCGCCGGGAGGAATCGCCGCGGCCGATGCCGCAGATCGTCCGGTTGCCGAACATGTCGTTGAGCGTGGCGAACAGCGAGGCGGTGACCGACCAGTCGCGGGTACCCGGGTTGGTCACCATCGGGCCGACGACCAATGCCGACGTCGACGCGAGTATCTGCGAGTAGATGACGAACGGCTCCTGCCACAGGACATGCGAGTCGAAAGTCCAGCCGCAGCGGAAGCCCAGGTTCTCGGCCTCGCGCATCGCGCTGACGACACCGCTGGCCGGCGGATCAGTCTGCAGAACCAAGCCGAATTCCATCGGTTGTCTCCCCGTTCCTTGCGCAGCGGCCCTACCGGCCGTTCAGCTCCGCGACTGGCCCATCAGCTCTGCTACTGCTGCATCAGCTCAGATACTGGCACAGCTCCCGCTGCAGGAAGCGGCCGTGGCCGGTCACGCCGTGATACTGGCCGGCGTCGATTATGACCCGGCCGCGTGACAGCACCGTCTGCACTCTCCCGGTGATCTCCATACCCTCATACGCCGAGTAGTCCACGTTCATGTGGTGGGTAGCGACCGAGAGCACCTGGCGGGCGGCCGGGTCGTAGACCACGATGTCGGCGTCCGCGCCCGGCTGAATCGTGCCCTTGCCTGGATAAAGGCCGAACATCCGCGCGGGCGTCGTCGAGGCCACCTCGACCCAGCGCGCCAGGGAGAGCTCTCCGCCAGTCACGCCCTGATGCAGCAGGTCCATGCGGTGCTCCACGCCGGGAATCCCGTTTGGAATCTTGCTGAAGTCGCCGCGGCCAAGTTCTTTCTGCTCGGCAAAGCAGAACGGGCAATGATCGGTGGACACGACCGACAGGTCATTAGTGCGCAGCCCGCGCCACAGCGACCCCTGGTGCTCCCTGGGCCGCAGCGGCGGGGAGGCGACGAATTTGGCGCCGTCGAAGCCGGGCCTGGCCAGATCTTCGATCGACAGGTACAGGTACTGCGGACAGGTCTCGGCGAACACATTCTGGCCGGTGTCGCGTGCCGCCGTGACGGCATCCAGCGCCTGCGCAGCGGACAGGTGCACGATATACAGCGGCGAGCCGGTCACCCTGGCCAGCGCAATCGCCCGCGAGGTGGCTTCGGCTTCCAGCTCGGGCGGCCGGGTCAGGCCGTGCTGGACCGGGTCGGTCTTCCCGGCCGCTACGGCCTGCGCGACGAGCTGATCGATCGCGATGCCATTTTCCGCATGCATCATGGCCAGCGCGCCGGTCTGCGCAGCCTGCTGCATCGCGCGCAGGATCTCGCCATCGGTCGCGTAAAAGACGCCGGGATAGGCCATGAACATCTTGAAGCTGTTCACGCCGGCCCCGATGCAAGCGTCCATCTCCTTCAGGGTCGCATCGTTGACATCGGACACGATCATGTGGAATCCGTAGTCGATCGCGCACTGGCCGTCCGCCTTGCGGTGCCAGTTGTCCAGCGTCGATAGCAGCGAGGCGCCCTTGGCCTGCACGGCGAAGTCGATGATCGTCGTAGTGCCGCCCCAGGCCGCCGCGCGGGTCCCGGTCTCGAAAGTATCGGCGGCGAACGTACCGCCGAACGGCATCTCCATGTGCGTGTGCGCGTCTATCCCGCCAGGCAGCACGTACTTGCCCGCGGCGCTGATCACCCGGTCGGCACTCGCCGCCCAGGAAGCGGCAACCTCGGTTCCCGGCGCGGCAAGCGCGGCAATTCGCTCACCGTCCGTCAGCACGTCCAGCGGTGCGGCGCCGCTCGCGCTGATAACCATGCCGCCGCTGATCAGGATGCCCATCACTGCCTCCGGTCTGCGCTGCCTGCGGTCTGCACTGCCCGACGGTCTACGGCTCGGTCAGCGGCCCGTAGGCGTCCGGCCGCCGGTCGCGGTAAAAAGCCCACAGATGGCGGACTTCCTCAAGCTGGTCCATGTCCAGGTCCCGGACCACGACGTCGTCGGCGGCATCCGACGCGCCGTCGCCGATCAGCTGGCCGCGCGGATCGGCGAAGTAGGACTGGCCGTAGAAGTCATCGTCACCCAGCGGCTCGACGCCCACCCGGTTGATCGCGCCGACGAAGTACTCATTGGCAACCGCCGCGGCCGGCTGCTCAAGCCGCCACAAGTACTGCGCCAGGCCGCGGCTGGTGGCCGACGGGTTGAACACGATCCGCGCGCCGGCCAGGCCGAGGGCCCGCCAGCCCTCCGGGAAATGCCGGTCGTAACAGATATAGACGCCGATCCGGCCGACCGCGGTGTCGAAGACCGGATAGCCCAGGTTGCCCGGCCGGAAGTAGAACTTCTCCCAGAACCCCGCGACGTGCGGGATATGCGTCTTGCGGTACTTGCCGAGATAGCTGCCGTCCGCGTCGATCACCGCTGCGGTGTTGTAGTAGAGACCGGGCAGCTCCTCCTCGAACATCGGCACGATCAGCACCACGCCATGCCGCCGGGCAACCTCGCGCATCAGCTGCGTGGTGGGACCGTCCGGGATCAGCTCGGTGTAGGAGTAGTAGTCGCTGTCCTGCACCTGGCAGAAGTACGGCCCGTAGAAAAGCTCCTGCAGGCACACCACCTGAGCGCCTGCTGAAGCAGA
>Ga0302302_1000460_pt1 | contig 24805 bp, 23 predicted proteins | sample III_Palsa_E1_3_FD_198766 | JGI IMG/M metagenome (GOLD analysis project Ga0302302, IMG submission 198766) | Peat permafrost microbial communities from Stordalen Mire near Abisko, Sweden - III_Palsa_E1_3 | ecosystem: Environmental > Terrestrial > Soil > Palsa > Peat permafrost | place: Sweden...
GGCCGACGGGGTGACCCGTCGGCCTTACCCGACAGCACGAGATCGCCTACCTCGCGCTGCGCCATACCCTGCTGGGCGGCCGGGTACTGCGCTCGGGTGACCCGGCCGGGCTGGAACAGGAGATGTGGGCACTGCTGGCCCTCTACCAGGCGCTGCGGATCGCCATCACCGACGCCATCGCCACCGTCCCGGGCACCGACCCCGACCGGGCCAGCTACCAGATCGCCGTCCAGACCGCCCAGATGCTGGTCACCGGCGCCCGCGGAGTCGTCACCGGCGCAGCAGACCTGGCCGGCGACATCGGCCGCGCCGTCCTGGCGAACCTGCACCGGCCCCGCCGGCCCCGCGTCTGCGCCCGCCGGGTCAAATCCCCGCTCAGCCGCTGGAACAAGCACCCGCCCGGCAAACCCATAACCTGTCAGCGGATCACCAAGATCACCACTGCGATCAGCCAGGACCCCCAGCCGGCAGCGACACGCCGCCAACCATCCTTGACACACGCGGCTGGCCCTTAACTCCCCGGCATTGCCCCTAGCCCTGGGTTCGGGGCGGCTTTTCCGCGGATGCTGCGGAAAGCCGCCCCGTTGCTGAGTCGCGTCTAGGAGCCGATGCGCCAGGAGTCCAGGTAGGCCGACTGGGCCGGGGTGAGGGCGTCGATCCGTACGCCGATCGCGGCCAGCTCCAGGCGGGCGGCCTCGGCGTCGAGCGGGGCCGGGACCTCGTGCACGTCGGCGGCCAGCGTGCCGGCACGGGCGGCCAGCCAGGCCAGGGCGAGCGCCTGCACGCCGAAGGACAGATCCATGGCCTGCGCGGGATGCCCCTCGGCGGCGACCAGGTTCACCACCCGGCCCTCGGCAAGCAGCAGCAGCCGACGGCCATCGGCCAGCTCGAAGGAGTCCACGTGCGGGCGCAGGTCGCGGCGGACCGCGACCGCCATGTCGGCCAGCGCGCGGACGTCGATCTCCACGTCGAAGTGGCCGGCGTTGGCCAGGATGGCCCCGTCCCGCATGACGGCCAGGTGCTCGGCGCCGATCACCTCCGCCGACCCGGTTACCGTGACAAACACGTGCCCGGCGGCCGCCGCCTCGGCCATGGGCAGCACCCGGAACCCGCGCAGCACCGCGTCCAGCGCCCGGACCGGGTCGATCTCGGTCACGACCACCTCGGCGCCGAGGCCCCGGGCGCGGTCCGCCACGCCGCGGCCGGACGCACCGAACCCGGCCACCACCACCGTCTTGCCCGCCAGCAGCGTGTTGGTCGCGCGCAGGAGGCCGTCGATGACCGACTGGCCGGTGCCGAAGGTGCTGTCGACCAGGCGCCGGGTCGCGGTGTCGTTGGCCGCGATGACCGGGAACTTCAGCGCGCCCTCGGCCGCCATCCGGCGCAGCCTGATCACGCCGGTGGTCGTCGACTCGCAGCCGCCGCGGACCCCGGGCAGCAGGTCCGGCCGCTGCGTGTGCAGCGTGTTGACCAGGTCGCAGCCGTCGTCGATGACGAGATCGGGGGCACTGTCCAGGGCCCGGGCGATGTGCGCGTAGTAGGCGTCCCGGTCCACGCCGGCCCGGGCGAACACGGTGATCCCATGCCGCAGGGCCAGCGCGGCGGCCACCTCGTCCTGGGTGGACAGCGGGTTGGACGCGGCCAGCGCGACGCTGGCCCCGCCGGCGCGCAGCACCCGGACCAGGATGGCGGTCTCGGCCGTGACGTTCAGGCAGGCCGCGACCGACAGGCCGGCGAACGGCCGCTGCCCGGCGAACCGGTCGCGGAGCAGTTGCAAAACCGGCATGGCCCGTTCGGCCCACTCGATCCGCGCGCTGCCCGCGTCGGCGAGCGACGGATCGGCGATGTCACCCGGCGTACCGGCCGGGATGTCCCCGTCCAGCGTGGCGGGCGGGACCGGACGCGCGGCCCGGCCGCCGGGCCGCGGCGTGCGCGGCCCGGCGGCGGTTCTGGCGCTCGCCCTGGCACTGGTCATGCCGGCTAGTACCGGTAGGTGTCCGGCTTGTACGGGCCGTCGACCGGGACACCGACGTAGTCGGACTGGGCCTTGGTCAACCGGGTCAGCTTGACGCCCAGCGCGTCCAGGTGCAGCCGGGCCACCTTCTCGTCCAGGTGCTTCGGCAGCGTGTAGACGCCGATCGGGTACTCGCTGGTCCGGGTGAACAGCTCCAGCTGCGCCATGACCTGGTTGGTGAAGCTGTTGGACATCACAAAGCTCGGGTGACCGGTCGCGTTGCCCAGGTTCAGCAGGCGGCCCTCGGACAGCACGATGACCGCGTGACCGTCCGGGAAGACCCACTCGTCGACCTGCGGCTTGATGGTGACCCGGCGGATACCGGGGGTCCGGGCCAGGCCCGTCATGTCGATCTCGTTGTCGAAGTGGCCGATGTTGCCCACGATGGCCTGGTGCTTCATGGCCGCCATGTGAGCGGCGGTGATGATGTCCCGGTTACCGGTGGCACTGACGAAGATGTCCGCGGTGCCCACCACGTCATCCAGCGTGCTGACCTGGTAGCCGTCCATGGCCGCTTGCAGCGCGCAGATCGGGTCGATCTCGGTGATGATGACCCGGGCGCCCTGGCCGCGCAGCGATTCGGCGCAGCCCTTGCCGACGTCGCCGTAACCGCACACCACGGCGACCTTGCCGCCGATGAGGACGTCCGTGCCGCGGTTGATGCCGTCGATCAGCGAGTGCCGGCAGCCGTACTTGTTGTCGAACTTGGACTTGGTGACCGAGTCGTTGACGTTGATGGCCGGGAACAGCAGCGAGCCGGCCCGCGCCATCTCGTACAGCCGGTGCACGCCGGTCGTGGTCTCCTCGGTCACGCCCATGATGGAGTCCGCGACCGCGGTCCACTTGCCGGGGGCGGCGGCCAGCGACGCGCGCAGCCGGTCCAGGATGACCTTCCACTCGTCCGCGTCGTCGTCGGCCGCGGACGGGACCCCGCCCGCCTTCTCGTACTCCGCGCCCTTGTGCACGAACAGCGTGGCGTCGCCACCGTCGTCCAGCAGCAGGTTCGGGGTGGCCTCGTCCGGCCAGGTCAGCGCCTGCTCGGTGCACCACCAGTACTCCTCCAGGCTCTCCCCCTTCCAGGCGAAGACGGGCACGCCCGTCGGGTCGTCAGGGGTGCCGTCGGGGCCGACCACGATCGCGGCGGCCGCGTGGTCCTGGGTGGAGAAGATGTTGCAGCTGGCCCAGCGGACCTGCGCGCCCAGCGCGGTCAGCGTCTCGATGAGCACGGCGGTCTGCACGGTCATGTGCAGCGAGCCGGTGATCCGCGCGCCACGCAGCGGCTGGGCGGCGGCGAACTCCTCGCGGGTCGCCATCAGGCCCGGCATCTCGTGCTCGGCCAGGCCGATCTCCTTGCGCCCGAACGCGGCGAGCGACAGATCGGTGACCTTGTACGGAAGCGGTGCGTTGGACATGCATTCTCCTCGTTGTCACGGCGTCCGGAGTCGTGGGCGCGCACCGCCGACGGCGCCTGCGCGTTACCGACCGTATGGGATAGCTGGGCCCCCCGCACACTCTGGCGGCCGTTCTTGACAAAAAAATGTAAGCTTTACCCTATGCGCATATCCGAAGCGGCCCGGCGGCTGGGAATGTCCCCGCGGATGCTCCGCTATCGCGAGGATCTGGGACTGCTGCCGCCGGTGCGGGAGATGAGCCGGGGGCGCGGGCCACGGCACCGCCAGTTCGGCGAGGCGGACCTGGGCGCGGTGACCGCGGCCCTCCAGCTGGAACGCCGGTACCGGGTAAGCCCGGCATCGGTCGCATTCGGCTTGCGGGTCCTTTCCGAACCCGCGGTCCGCGCGGCCGTGGCCGACCTCAGCCGGCGCATCGGGCGCCTGCCGGAACGGCCCGAGCGGGCGCTCGACTTCGAGCAGGAGCGGGCGCTGCGGCTGCTCGGCCGCCCGGGACCGGGCTCAGGAGCCCCAGCGGGCCGCTAAAGCCGACGGATCGGGCCCGGTGGGTTCACTGGGCCCGGCGGGGCGGGGCGACCCGGGCTGCGACGGGGCCGGCTGCTCGCCGCGCTCCGCGGTGTGCTCCAAGGCGCGCTGGACAACACGGATGGCCGGATCGGTCTCGTCCGCCTTCGCCTCCTGGTAGAGGTCCGGTTCCAGGTAGATGACGTCCGCGATCGGCACGGCGGCCCGGACCCGGCTCTCGGCCGCGTCGATGCCGCGCACCACGGTCGTGGCGGAGTCGCCGGCCCGGACCGCAACCTTGGCCGCCACCAGCAGCGAGTCCGGGCTCAGGTGCACGGTGCGCATGTGGATGACCCGCTCGACCTCGGGCCCGTCCTCCAGCGCCCGGACGATCGTGCGCTCGGCGGCCGGGCTCGCCGCCTCGCCGATCAGCAGGCTCTTGGTCTCCCGGGCCACCACGACCGCGACACAGGCCAGCAGGAGGCCGATGGCGACCGACCCGCCGCCGTCCCAGGCCTCGTCGTGGGTCAGGACCGACAGCCCGATCCCGGCGAAGGCGAACGCCAGGCCGATCAGCGCGGCCGAATCCTCCAGCAGCACCACGATCAGGTCCGGGCCCTTGGCCCGGTGGATGAACGAGCCCCAGCCGGTGCCCTTCCGCTGCCGGTTGGACTCCTTGATCGCGGTGCGCAGCGAGAAGCTCTCCAGGATGGCCGAGATGAACAGGACCCCGAAGGCCACGTAGGGGTCGGTGAGGGTGCCGGGATGGATGATCTTGTGGATGCCGTCGTAGACCGAGTACGCACCGCCGACCGAGAACAGCACGACCGAGACGAGAAAACCGTAGAAGAAGCGCTCCCGGCCGAACCCGAACGGGTGCTCCACGGTTTCCGCCCGGTTCGCCCGGTTCCGGCCAATGAGCAGCAGGATCTGATCACTGCAGTCCGCCACCGAGTGGACGAACTCGGCCAGCATCGACGCTGAGCCGGTCAGCAGGAACGCGACCAGCTTGGTGATCGCGATCCCCACGTTGGCGCCGAAGGCGGCCAGGACAGCGACGAGGCTACCGGACCGGCCGTGCCGCTCCCGGGCCGGGCCCTCCGCGCCCTGCTGGGGAGCAGGCCGGCCGGCCCCCTGGTCCTCGGCGACGGCGGCTCCGCGCGGCTGATTCTCTGCTCTGATGCGGGATTCCTTCCCAGGTGGAGCTAAGAAATCCGCTCCTTCAGCTCCTGGATGATCTGGATCGGGGTCGGGTCAACCCCGGACGCGATGCCCAGATACACCGTGGCGTAATCGATGAGCTGAACCACGCTGGCGAAGCGCTCCAGCGGGTGCTTGCCCGCCATGGTGAGCTCCGAGACGCGGACGCCCCGTTCGGAGGCCAGCTCCGCAGAGGCCGCCCGCCGCCGAGCCACCTGGGGATGCTCGCCGGAATCGGCCAGCAGAACGAGCCGCAGCGGGAAACCCGATTCCGCGTCCAGGCTGCGGCCCGGGGCGAACGGCCCGTCGAAGGCGACCACCTGGTTGTGGTTGGCCTCCGGCAGTTCCCCGGCGATGCCCGGGTACTTGGCGTTCTCGTTGAGCTGGGCGGCGAAGCGCTTGGCCGCGACCCCGGCCAGGGGCGAGGTGCCCCAGATCATCGGCAGCGTGCCCATGAGGTCGAGGGCGAGCGACTTGCCCGGGCTGACGAACGATTCGCTGGTGGGCCGGCACTGGAAGGAGACCTCCTCCAGGACGGCCGCGGTGGCCTCGTAGACGTCCTCCCCGACGTCGATGACGCCTGCCTGGGCGGCGATGAAGATCAGCGGGGTGGACAGGCCCCACAGGGTCGAGCGGGGCATGCCCGCGGACGCCACGGGGACGAACGGCGCCCGGGCCTGGGTGGCGATGGCCTGCAGCGGTGAGCCCGCGCCGCCCACCCCGACCAGCTGCGCGCCCCGGCGCACCGCCTCGGCCGCCGCCGCCAGCGTCTCCTCGGTGGAGCCCGAGCACGACACCGCGATCACCAGGTCCGCCGCTCCGACCCAGCCCGGGATCTGGTAGCCGTGCGACGTGACGACCTGCACCGGGTTACCAGCGCCGCAGACCGCGTCCAGCACGTCCCCGGCGATCCCGGAACCGCCCATGCCCGCCACCACGATGGCGCGCGGGCGGCCGTGCGCGGTTACCGGGGACAGGTCCACCTCCGAGCAGGCCCGGACGGCAGCACGCACCTGAGCAGCGGACGAGGCCACCTGGCGGAGCATTCCGCCGGGGTCGGCCGCCTCCACCAGCTCGGCGTCGTCCAACCGGTCGGCGGCCAGCTCGGCGTCCAGCCCGGCCAGGTCCCCCTCGTCGGTCACGCTCCCACCCCGGGCTTGCGCGCCTCGTCCACGAGCAGGACGGGGATGTCGTCGCGGACCGGGTAGGCCAGGCCGCACTCGGCGGAGGTGCAGACCAGCTCGCTGGCTTCGTCGTCCGCGCGCAGCGGCGAATGGCAGTTCGGGCAGGCCAGTATGTCCAGCAGCCAGTCGTCGAGCTTCACGCTTTCTCCTCCGTTGTGGTCTGGTCGATCTCGGCGGGCGGGCCGGCTAGGCCGTGGTGCCGCGGATCAGGGCGAGCACCTCGTCCCGCACGGCTTCCATCGTCGCCTGGTCAGCCGCCTCCACGTTAAGCCGCAGCAGCGGTTCGGTGTTCGACGGACGGAGATTGAACCACCAGTCGGGCACCATGACCGTCAGCCCGTCGAGCTCGTCGGTACTGACCCCGGGACGGCCGGCGAAGGAGTCCAGGACCAGAGCGGTCGCCGCCGCCTGGTCCGCTACCTCGCTGTTGACCTCCCCGCTGGCGACGTACCGCTCGTAACGGGCCAGCAGGGCCGACAGCGGGCCGTCGGACTGCCCCAGGGCCGCGAGCACGTGCAGGGCCGCGAGCATGCCGGAGTCGGCGAACCAGAAGTCCCGGAAGTAGAAGTGGCCGGAGTGCTCACCGCCGAAGATCGCGCCGGTGCGCGCCATCTCCGCCTTGATGAACGAATGGCCCACCCGCGTGCGGACCGGCGTGCCGCCGTGCTCCGCGATGATCTCCGGTACCGCGCGGGAGGTGATCAGGTTGTGGATGACGGTCGCGCCCGGCTCACGGGCCAGCTCGCGGCTCGCGATGAGCGCGGTGAGCGCCGACGGGGAGACGATCTCGCCCCGCTCGTCCACCACGAAGCAGCGGTCGGCGTCGCCGTCGAAGGCGAGCCCGATGTCGGCCCGCGTCTCGGTCACCGCCCGCTGCAGGTCGCGCAGGTTCTCCGGGTCGATCGGGTTGGCCTCGTGGTTCGGGAAGGTGCCGTCCAGCTCGAAGTACATCGGCACCAGCTTGACGGGCAGCCCGTCGAAAACCTTCGGCACGGTGTACCCGGCCATGCCGTTGCCGGCGTCGACCACGACCTTCAGCGGCCGGATGGCGGATACGTCGACCAGCTTCTTCAGGTGCTCCGCGTAGCCGGACAGCAGATCCTGGCGGGTCACCTGCCCGGCCGGGGCGTCGCTGGCCGGCACGCCCGCCTCGATCATCTCGCGCAGCTCGGCCAGGCCGGTCTGCTGGCCGACCGGCTTCGCCCCTTCCCGGCACAGCTTGACGCCGTTGTAGCGGGCCGGGTTGTGGCTGGCGGTAACCATGGCGCCGGGGATGCCGAGCGTGCCGCTCGCGTAGTAGAGCATGTCGGTGGAGCCGAGACCGGCGTCGATGACGTCGGCGCCCTGGGCCGTGGCGCCCCGGGCGAACGCGGCCACCAGCGGCGGCGAGGACGTCCGCATGTCGTGGGTGATCACGATCTCGCCGGCGCCGGTCAGCCGGATGAAGGCGGCCCCGGCCGCCTCGGCCACGTCCTCGTTGAGCTCGTCGGGCACGACACCGCGAATGTCGTACGCCTTGATGATCTTCGACAAATCAGTCACTGCGCCTCGCGCCTCCCGTGCCCTGCCCCGATGCATTGCGGCGCCTGGTACGCCGGGGCGAGCCGGGTTCGTGCTCGCTGCGTTGCCCGCCGGCTACGGCACCAAGGCTCAGAGCCTACCGCCGCCGGGTAGCAGGGGTGAGCGCAGCGCCAGTACTGCGTTTCCCAGCGTCAGGTCGTGGGCTGGCGGCCGGCCGGCTCGCTGGACGAGGCGGTCTCCGGCGGGGCCGAGCGGACCATTCTGAGGTGACGGCGGCGGCCCACCTCGACGCCCTGCCCGACCGGCTCCGGGCCCGGCGGGGCCGGGGGCTGCTGACGCTGCTGGGACGCCTCACGGACGGCGTTGGCCAGGGCCTCCAGGTCGTCCACGCTCTGCTGGACGGGGTCTCCGGGCAGCCGGACGACATCCCAGCCCCGGGGGACAGTGAGCCGCTCGGCGTGCTTGGCGCACAGGTCGTAGCAGTGCGGCTCGACGTAGGCGGCCAGCGGGCCGAGCACCGCGGTGGAGTCACGGTAGACGTACGTGAGCGTGTAGACCGGGGGCTGCCTGCATGCGGTGCGCGAGCAGCAACGCGAACTCACCGAGCCACCTCACTCACATGATCCAACTCCGCCGGCACGCCACGGCCGGATCGCATGGCCGGGCCCGCCGGGCCGCTGGTGCGTCCCGGGAGAGATTCTCGCCCTCGGGGGCCGGGTGGCGCAGCACTATCCCGGACCAGGTCCGGAACAGCCCTGCATGCGTTCCGTACTTCCGTTGACGGTAGCTGGCCGGGGTCGTTAACGCCACCACCCGGGGCACTCTGCGCGATCGTGTCTTCGGCCGGGGCAGCCCGGGCACCGTGCCCGGCGGCTACCGGCGGGCAGCGGCAGGCGATACGCTCGGTAACTGTGCAGGCCGACCAGACCAGTTCCGCCCCCGGCCGCCGGCGCGTCCGGCGGCGGGACCGGCACGGTCGCGGCCTTCGGGGCCGGCTGGTCCCCACGGATGTCCCGCTGTACCGCAGCCGGGCGCAGCAGTTCGACGACCTGGTCCTGGACGCGGTGGCGCGGCTTGAACCGCGCTGGGAGGCCGAGCTGGCCGGGATCGAGTTCGCGGTGCAGGAAGTCCCGGACGAGGAGATCACCGGCGAGGAGATCGTCCCGGTCCCGCTGGCCAGGATCGACCCCGGGGAGATGGGTCCGGGCGACGTGGCCGGTTCGCGCTCGCCCCGGATCGTGCTGTACCGCAGGCCGCTGCTCGCGCGGGCCGACGACGAGGATGAGCTGAGCGAGCTGATCTTCGACGTGGTGGTGGAGGAACTCGCCGAGCTGCTGGGGCTCGACCCGGACAGCATCGACCCGGGCTATACCGACGGGGACTGACTCCAGCGGTTGGCGCCGCCGTCCCGCCGCCGTGGCCCCCGCCCCGCCGGCTCGGCACCGGCGGGGCGGGAACTACACCGCTTCCCGCTTCAGCCGCCGACGCTCCCGCTCCGACATGCCGCCCCAGATACCAAACCGTTCGTCGTTCTCCAGCGCGAACTCCAGGCACTCGGCCCGGACCTCACATCCCCGGCAGACCTTCTTCGCCTCCCGGGTCGAGCCGCCCTTCTCCGGGAAGAACGCCTCGGGATCGGTCTGGGCACACAAGGCCCGCTCCTGCCAGCCAAGATCCTCGGCGTCGTCTGAGCACTCGACACCGTGCTCGAGTGGGACAATGACCTCAGACACACGCACCTCCTGCCCCTTGCGGGGCCCCGGACTCACGCCCCTCCCCCGGGGACGCGTACTTACAACAGTGAAATTACACCCGCGTGTCTTGCTTCCCGTCAAGCCGGCTAGGTGATATTGGCCGCACTAATGTCCGGCGATGGGCGAAAAGTCCCCAAGATTGCGGCCTTTCCGTTGCAAGGCCGTGAGCGGAGCGAACCGTACCGGCGACGTAAGGTAGTCGGCGGAGCCCATGGCGGTCGCCTGCCGCGGCCACGTACCGGCCCGGCCGGGCCCGCCGGCCGGGCCGGCCGGCCCGGCCGCGGGCACCACGCGGCGGCGGATGCGGGGCGCCGGTCACCCCGGGTCCGCGAGCCTGCCAGACTTTGGCTATGCGGATCACCGTACTGGCCGGCGGCGTGGGCGCCGCGCGCTTCCTCCGCGGCCTCAAGGCCGCCGCCCCGGCCGCGCAGATCACCGTCATCGGGAACACGGGCGACGACATCACGCTGTTCGGCCTGCGGGTGTGCCCGGACCTGGACACCGTGATGTACACCCTCGGCGGCGGGATCGACGAGGCCCAGGGCTGGGGGCGGGCCGGGGAGACGTTCGCCATCCGGGATGAGCTGGCCGCCTACGGCGCCGGCCCGGACTGGTTCACCCTCGGCGACCGGGACTTCGCCACGCACATTCTGCGCAGCCAGCTGCTGGCCGAAGGCCAGCCGCTGTCGGCCGTGACCGATGAGCTGTGCCGGCGGTGGCAGCCCGGGGTCCGGCTGCTGCCGATGTCGGACGACCAGATCGAGACGCACGTGCTGATCGACGACGGGGGCGGCCGGCGTTACGTGCACTTCCAGGAGTGGTGGGTCCGGCTGCACGCGCAGCTCCCCGCGGCGACGATCGTGCCGGCCGGCGCAGCTGACGCCCGCCCCGCGCCAGGCGTGCTGGAGGCCATCGACGACGCCGACGTGGTGCTGCTCCCGCCGTCCAATCCCGTGGTGAGCATCGGCACGATCCTGGCCGTGCCGGGCATCCGCGAGGCGGTGGCGGCCAAGACCGCGGTGGGCGTGTCCCCGATCATCGGCGGATCCCCGGTGCGCGGCATGGCCGACGCGTGCCTGGCCGCGATCGGTATCCCGACGACCGCGGCGGCCGTCGGAGCGCACTACGGAGCCGGGCTCATCGACGGCTGGCTGGTCGACGACGAGGACAAGGCGGCCGTGGCGGACCCCGCGCTGGCCAGGATCGAGGTACGCGTCCTGCCGCTGTACATGCGGGACCTGGCGGCGACCGCTGGCATCGCGCGGGCGGCGCTCGACCTGGCCGCGGAGCTCACCTGATGTCCCACGGGCAAGACGACGGGACGCGCTCGTTCAGCGTCCGGGGAGTCCCGGGGATCCCGGAGGTCGAGGCGGGCACGGACCTGGCCGCCCTGATCGCCGGGACCGCCGGCGACCTGCGGGACGGCGACATCGTCGTGGTGACGTCGAAAATCGTGAGCAAGGCCGAAGGCCGGGTGGTCCGCGGCGACCGGCAGGACGCCATCGAGGCCGAAACCGTGCGGGTGGTCGCGCGGCGCGGTGACGCCCGGATCGTCGAGACCCGGCAGGGCCTGGTGCTCGCCGCGGCCGGCGTCGACGCCTCCAACACGCCGCCCGGCACGGTGGTCCTGCTGCCCGAGGACCCGGACGGGTCCGCCCGCCGGCTCCGGAAGGCGCTGAACGACCGCGGCGGCATCACCGTTGGTGTCATCATCACCGACACCCTCGGCCGGGCCTGGCGGATCGGCCAGACCGACACCGCGATCGGCGCCGCCGGTGTCCGGCCCGCGATCGACTACCGGGGCACCGAGGACAGCTTCGGCAACGCCCTGGAGGTCACGCTGGACGCGGTGGCCGACGAGATCGCCGCGGCCGGCGACCTGGTCAAGGGCAAGGCACGGCAGGTCCCGGTCGCCATCGTGCGCGGGCTGGCGGACCTGGTGACGCCGGACGACGGCCCGGGCGCGGCCGCCCTGATCCGGCCCCCGGCCGAGGACATGTTCCGGCTGGGCGCGGCGGAGGTGCCGCTGGCGCGCCGGACGGTCCGGGAGTTCACCGGCGAGCCGGTCAGCCTGGCGGCGGTCCGCCGGGCCGTGGCCGCCGCGGTGACCGCCCCCGCACCGCACCACACCGAGCCGTGGCGCTTCGTGATCCTGGAGTCGGCCCGCAGCCGGGCGGAGCTGTGCGACGCGATGCTCGCCGCCTGGGTCGGCGACCTGCGCCGGGACGGCTTCACCGAAGAACAGATCGCCCGCCGGGTCCGCCGCGGCGAGCCGTTGCGGCGAGCCCCGCTCATCGTGGTGCCGTGCCTGCTGCCGGACGGGCGGCACGGCTACCCGGACGAGCGGCGGGGCCGGGCCGAACGGGACATGTTCCTGATCTCGATGGGCGCGGCCGTGCAGAACTTCATGGTGGCCCTCGCAGTCGAGGGCCTGGGCTCGTGCTACATATCGAGCGCCCTGTTCTGCCCCGACGTCGCGGGCGGCGCGATCGGCCTGCCGGACGGCGGCGAGCCGATGGGGGCCATCGGCATCGGGCACCCCGCGGCGGCACCCGCCCCGCGGCCGCCCCGCGACCCGGACGACTTCATCCTGACCCGGTAGGCCGGGTCATTCCAGGGGCTAACCGGTTGCTGGCCGGGCGACGCTTCTGGTCAGCTGCCCGGGATGGATCCCGGCATCGTCCTCGCCCTCTTCGACGAACAGCTGCGCAAGCACCCGCTCGCCGAACCAGGCGAGCGCATCGAGGCGGGCGAGCGGGTGACGCGGCGCATCGCCGCTGCGGACGGGTGGACCGGCGTTATCTGGAGCGACCTCGACGAGGCCAGCGCCGGGCCCGTCATCGACGCGCAGATCCGCCGCTTCGCGGCGCTCGGCCAGCCGTGGGAGTGGAAATACTACTCCTACGATCAGCCCGCCGACCTGCCGGAACGGCTTCGTGCGGCTCGCCACCACCGTTCCATTTCGTTATCCAGGGACCGGAAGCTGAGCGGCCGCCCGCGCTGGTCCGGCAGCTCAGCCGGGGCCGACCGCTCCGGGGCTCACGGTCATCCCAGCAGCGGCAGCGGGGTCCGGATCGAGGCGCAGACGCCGTCGCTGGCGGCGGCGGCGGCCTGGCGCTCGGCGGGCACCTCGCCGTAGGAGGTCGTGCGCTGGCGCATCGGGCGGCCGGTCGGCGCGCTCATCTCCCTGAGCTGGGTGATCGTCCGGAATGAGCCGTTGTCGGCGCCCGCCATCCGGCTGATGGTCTCCTCCATCAGCGTGCCGCCCACATCGTTGGCGCCGCCCTGCAGGATGTCGCGGCACAGGTCCTCACCGAGCTTGACCCACGAGCACTGGATCGAGTCGATCGCGCCGTGCAGCAGCAGCCGGGACACCGCATGCACCGCCCGGTTCTCCCGCCGGGTCGGTCCCGGCCGGGCCAGCCCGGCCAGGTAGATCGGCGCATTCTCGTGAATGAACGGCAGCAGCACGAACTCGGTGAAGCCGCCGGTCCGCTCCTGGATGCCGCGGAGCACCCGCAGGTGCGCGACCCAGTGCGCCGGGGTGTCGACGTGCCCGTACATCATCGTGGACGAGCTGCGGAGGCCCAGCTCGTGCGCGGTCGTGATGACCTCGATCCACACGTGGGCGGGCAGCTTGCCCTTGGTCAGAATCCAGCGCACGTCGTCGTCGAGGATCTCCGCCGCGGTGCCGGGAATCGAGCCGAGGCCCGCCTCCTTCGCGCGGACCAGCCACTCCCGGATCGGCAGCCCCGTGCGGGACGCCCCGTTGACCACCTCCATCGGCGAGAACGCGTGCACGTGCATGTCCGGGCAGCGGCGCCGGACCTCCGCGGCGATGTCGAAATACGCCGTGCCGGGCAGGTCCGGGTGGATGCCGCCCTGCATGCATACTTCGGTCGCGCCGGCCTCCCAGGCCTCCTGGGCCCGGTCGCCGATCTGCTGCAGCGACAGCGTGTACGCGTCGGCGTCGGTACGGCGCTGAGCGAACGCGCAGAACCGGCAGCCGGTGTAGCAGACGTTGGTGAAGTTGATATTGCGGTTGACGACGTAGGTGATGTCGTCGCCGTTGACGTCCTGGCGGATCGCGTCGGCCAGGCTGGTCAGCGCCTCCAGCGCGGGGCCGTCCGCGGCCAGGAGGGCCAGGGCCTGGTCGTCGCTGAGCGCCGCCGGGTCCCGCTCCGCCTGGCGGAGGGCGGCATGGGTGTCGGCGTCCAGCCGGGGCCCGGAGGCGGTACCCAGGCGGGTCTTGACTTCGTTCCAGTCGCCGTAGACCTCGGCGAAGTCGTCCCGGCGGTCCGTGGTGCGGCCGGCCGTGTCGATCGTGGTGTACAGATCGGTGCGGCCCGCCTCCTGCCAGCCACCGTCCGGCTCCTGCCAGGGCAGCCCCTCCGGGAGCGCGCCGTCGCGGGCCAGGCCCGTCGCCGGATCGGCCAGCGCGGACACGTGCGCGTTCAGCCGCGGGTCCAGCCAGGGCTCACGGATGTACGGCGGGTAGATTGTGAGGCGCTCGCGCAGGGTGAAGCCTCCGGCGGCCGTCTGGGCGGCCAGCTCGTCGATCTGCGGCCAGGGACGCTCGGGGTTCACGTGGTCCGGGGTTAGCGGGGAGACCCCGCCCCAGTCGTCGATCCCGGCCGCCAGGATGAGCCGGTACTGGTCACCGATCAGGTTCGGCGGGGCCTGAATCCGCGCCTTGGGCCCGAGGATCAGCCGGGTGACGGCGATGGTGGCGGCCAGGTCGTCGAGCTCGGCGTCGGGCACGCCGCGCATCTTGGTGTCCGGCTTGGCCCGGAAGTTCTGCACGATGACTTCCTGGATGCCGCCGTACTCGCGGGCGACCTGACGGATCGCGAAGATGGAGTCGGCGCGCTCGGCGAGCGTCTCGCCGATGCCGATGAGGATCCCGGTCGTGAACGGCACCCCGCAGCGCCCCGCGTCCTCCAGCACCCGCAGCCGGACCGCCGGGTCCTTGTCCGGGCTGCCGAAGTGCGGGGCGCCCTTCTCGGTGAACAGCCGGGCCGCCGTGGTCTCCAGCATCATGCCCATGGACGGGGCGACCGGCTTGAGCCGCTGGAAGTCGGCCCAGCCCAGGACGCCCGGGTTGAGGTGCGGCAGCAGGCCGGTCTCCTCCAGCACCCGGATGGCCATGGCCCGGACGTAGGACAGCGTGTCGTCGTAGCCGCGGGCGTCCAGCCATTCCCGCGCCTGGTGCCAGCGGTCCTCCGGCCGGTCCCCCAGGGTGAACAGCGCCTCCTTGCAGCCCAGCGCGGCACCCTGGCGTGCGATGGCGAGCACCTCGTCGGGCTCGAGGTAGGGGCTTTCGAGCTTGTGCGGGACCGTCGCGAACGTGCAGTACCCGCAGCGGTCCCGGCACAGCCGGGTGAGCGGGATGAAAACCTTCCGCGAATACGTGATCACGCCGGGACGGCCGGCGGCGGCCAGGCCCGCGTCCCGGGCCCGGCCGGCGTAGCCGAGCAGCGTTTCCAGGTCGGCGCCCCGGCTCTGCAGCAGGATCTCGGCCTCGCCCCGGTCCAGGGCTTTGCCGTCGCGGGCCCGGGCCAGCGCCCGGCGCAGGCCCGGCTGAGGCGCAGCGGAAGACGTCACACGCTATCCCTTCGTCGGCGATCAAGGAACCAGGCCGCGAGCGGGTCGCCGCGGCGGCTGGCCGAACCCCCCTGGCCGACCCTACGCCGCAGCGAGAGGCGCCCGGTCGGCCCTACCGGGGTAAGGGCGCCAGCACCCCGTAGGAGCCTGGGTCATGGCGCCCTTGGTGACTCGCGGGCTGGGGGGACGGTAAGGACGCGCGGGAGTCAGAAGCCGCGGTAGTCGCGGACGGGGAGGCGGGGGCCGCGGCGTGGCGGCCGGATGCCGCTCAGCTCAACCAGACGGGTTACCCGGTAGCGGTGGCCGGCGTAGGGGGCCAGCAGCTCGAGCATGCCCGCGTCGTCGACGATCCGGCCCGCGAGCGCCCAGCCGACCGCCTTGGGCAGGTTGTAGTCGCCCACCGAGACCGCGTCCGGGTCTCCGGAGGCACGCTGCAGCACCTCCGCCGCGGTCCAGACGCCGATGCCGGGGATGGCGCGCAGCCGTGCGCTGGCCGCCGCGGGCCCCATCGCGGTGATCTCCTCCATCCGGCCGGCGACCTGGGCGGCCGCGGCGATGGTCCGGGTCCGCACCGCTTCCACCCCGGCCCGGTGCCACTCCCAGGACGGGAGTCGCGCCCAGACCCGGGCGGGCGGGAACACGCGCATGCCGCGCGGAGCGGGGCCGGGCGCGGGCGCCCCGTACCGGTACATCAACGTGCGCCAGGCACGGTGCGCCTCGATACCGAGGACCTTCTGCTCGAGGACCGCAGGCACGAGTGCCTCCAGCACCTGGTGGCTGCGCCCGACGCGCAGGGCCGCGTGCCGGGCCGCCATCTCGCGCAGCAGCGGGTGGCGCGGGTCGAAGCCGGCCCGGTCGTCGCCGCCGCCCAGCATGTCCGGCAGAGTCGCCAGCAGCCACGCGGCCCCCGGGCCCCACGCCGCGGCCAGGATCACGTCCCCCCGGGCGGGCTGGACCCGCAGTGTGCCGGGGCCGTCCGGGGTGAGCGACGTGCGCCACACGGCCCCGGCCGCGTCGACGCGGTAGGCCGGGTCACCGCCGCCCCGGCGGTGCACGGACAGAGTCATCCGCACGTCGACCGGGAACGGCGGGTGCCAGTCCCGGACCAGCGGCTGAGCCGGTCCGGTCAGGTCACTCGCCGCCGCGGTCATCTCGCAATCCTGGTCCGGCCGCTCAGGCGTCGGAGGAAAACCGGATGGAGGTCGGCTCGAGCCGCACCCCGGGCCAGACGCGCATGCCGCCGGCGAGCTCGTTGCCGGTGCCGATGACGGCGCCGTCGCCGATCACCACGGCCTGCACGGTGGCGCCGGCCGCGATCTGGGCGCCTGCGCCCACGATGCTGTCCCGGACAACGGCGCCGGCGCCGATCCGCACGTCGCCGAACAGCACGCTGCCCTCGACCGTCGCGTCGGCGCCGATCTCCGAGCCGGGGCCGACCACGGTGCCACCGGACACCACGGCCCCGTCCGCGACGGACGCGCCGGGCAGGACCAGGGCGGCCCCGCACGGCCCAGGCAGCGCCGGGGACGCGAGCCGGCCGAGCACGAGGTCACACGAGCCCCGCACAAAGGTCTCCGGAGTGCCCACGTCGAGCCAGTAGGCGGACTCCGCGTACCCCATGACGGTCTGCCCCGCGTCGATCAGGCCGGGGAACGTCTCGCGTTCCACCGAGACCGGCCGGTCGGCCGGGATCGCCTCGATCACCCGGCGGGTAAACACGTAGCAGCCGGCGTTGATCCGGTTCGTGACCGGGTTCGGCGTCTTCTCCAGGAACGCGGTCACCCGCCCGGCCGGGTCCGTCGGCACGCAGCCGAACCGCGCCGGATCCGGCACCTCGACCAGGTGCAGGGTGGCCGCCGCGTCGGCCTTGCGGTGCATGTCCAGCTGGGCGCCGATGTCGTGGCCGGACAGCACGTCCCCGTTGAGCACCACGACGGGATCGTCCGGGCCGCCGCGCAGCCTGCTGGCGGCGTTACGGATGCCGCCGGCCGTGCCGAGCGGGATGTCCTCGGAGACGTACTCGATCGACAGGCCGAACGCGGCCCCGTCGCCGAAGCACTCGCGGAACATCTCGGCCCGGTAGGACGTGGCCAGGACCACATGGGTGATGCCCGCGGCGGCGGCCCGGGCGAACTGATGGCACAGGAACGGCACCCCCGCCGTGGGGAGCAGTGGCTTCGGTGCGGACAGGGTGAGCGGGCGGAGCCTGGTGCCCTGCCCGCCCACCAGGAGAATCGCCTCTAGCGGTTCACGCTGCATAAGTCTGGTCGCCTTAACAGTCGTTGCCTCGCTGGATCAGGTACCGGCGGGCGAGTGGCCCGCGGGTGTCATGGCCGCCGACGCTACACGGCGCTCTGCTGTTCGGCGCCGTTTTCGGCGGCGCGGCGGTAGCAGGCCAGGTGGGCCTCGGCGGAGGCGGCCCAGGTGAACTCCTGCGACCGGGCGTAACCCGCCAGGGCCAGGGCCTCCCGGCCGACCGGATCGTCGAGCAGGCCGCGCAGCGCCGCCTGGATGCTGTCGGCGTCCGGCTCGGTGTAGGCCACCGCGTCCCCGCCCACCTCCGGCAGCGACGTGCAGTGGGTGGTGAGCACCGGGGCGCCGCACGCCATGGCCTCCAGCACGGGCAGCCCGAATCCCTCACCCCGGCTCGGGTAGGCGTAGACGAGAGCGCCGCCGAGGAACCCGGGCAGCAGCGAGTACGGCAGGTAGCCGGGGCGCACCAGGCGCAGGTGCGCTGGCACGGCGGCCACCGCAGCATCCACCTCGTCACTCCAGCCGCCCCCGCCGGCCAGCACCAGCGCCGGCGGCTCGTCGAGGTCCGCCACCGCACCGGCCCAGCCGGTGATCAGCGCGGCCACGTTCTTCCGCGGATCCAGCGCGCCCAGGAAGGCGATGTACGGCTTGCCGTGCAGCCCCAGCCGGTCGGACACCTGGCTGACCTGCACCGGGTCCGGCCGGTGGAACAGCGAGTGGTCCACCCCGTGGTAGGCCACGTCGATGCGGGTCGGGTCGGCGCCCAGCACGCGGACCAGCTCGTCCCGCGTCGCCTTGGACGGCACGATGAGCCGGGCGGCCCGGCGTACCGCGGTCCGGATCGCCGACTTGTAGAACACCGACGTCACCGGGCTGTGCAGCTCCGGCTCGGTGAAGAACGTGAGGTCGTGAATGGTCACGACCGTGGGGCGCCCGGGCCGCAGCGGCATCGAGTAGTGCGGAGCGTGGATGACGTCGGCGGTTACCTGCTGCGCCACGACCGGCAGTCCCGACTGCTCCCACGCCAGGCGGGCCGCGCGGTGCATGATCGTCGGCGGCGCGGTCACGACCTCGGCGCTCGTGATCAGCCTGTGGTAGCGCTCCTCGTCGGCGCGCTGGCAGGCGATAGCCAGATCAACGCCGGCCGCGCCGAGCGCGGTCAGCAGCCCATCGACGTACCGGCCGAGCGCACCCCGGTCGGCCGGTACCTCTGTCGCGTCAACAAGCACACGAGGCGCCACGGCCGTATCTGCTCCTCTCCACCCGGTCACGGGCACACGGTGCCGCAGGTAACAACCTGGGAGGTCAGCAACGCTGTGGATGTCCCGTCAGCACCGAAGCCTACGCCCTCGGCGGGGTAGTCGGCAGCGTCGGTCGTCATGTCGCGGCCGCCTCAGACACCGCCGTTTCCCGGGCGTTTCCCGGACCGACCGACCGACCCGCGGCGCCGCGCTCGCACGAGCACGATCGCGCCCCGGTCATCCCGCGTGCCCCGGTCGGCCGCGGCGACCAGCGGGACCAGCGGCGCGGCGGCGTTGAAGCCGACCGGGCCGCCGTGCGCGGAAAGGGTCAGGTACAGCCGCTCTGACCAGCGCGAGCGGAACTGGTACCGGTACTCGCAGACGTCCAGCCCGCGCTCGCCGAGCAGGCCGGCCAGCTGCTCATGGGTGTAGGTCCGCTGCACGTGGTAACGCCCGCAGTGTGCCCGGTACAGCCCCGGCCACTGGTCCGCGCGGGTGAGCGCGTCGGCGGACAGGACGAGCTCGCCGCCGGGCGCGAGCACCCGGGCCATCTCGCTGAGGGCGAGCGGCCCGTCGTCAAAATGCTCGATGGCGCAGATGGACATCACCCGGTCGAAGCTGGCGTCGGGAAACGGCAGCCGGAGCGCGTCCCCGCGCACCAGGGCGGGCGCGCTGGCCAGCTCCCGGCCGCGCCGTAGCTTGTGCGCGGCCAGGTCGATCGCGACCGCGTGTGCGCCGCGGCGCCGGGCCTGCCCGGCCCAGTAGCCATCCCCGCCGGCCACGTCCAGGACCCGCATCCCGTGCAGGTCCGGCCCGAGCCAGCGCAGCAGCGTCCCCGCTTCTCGCCAGCGGCACACATGCACCTGGTGGCCAGCGAACGCAACCGCGTCGGTTACCTTCATGGAGGCCACACTATGGCCTAGACCACATGAACATGTGCGGGGCCGCGAGGACGTAATGGCCGCCGTGAGATCGGAACTTCACGCCCTCCCTCTGATGCGTCGGCTGGGTCAGCAGGAGGGGACGGACTTGCCCTGCTTGATGGCCTTCAGGTCGGCGATGGCGCCGGACAGCGTGCTGACCTTGACGACCCGGAGCCCGGCCGGGACCGCGCCCACCGTGTCCGAGCAGTTGCCGGCCGGGGCGAGGAAGACGGTCGCGCCCGCGTCCCGGGCGCCGACCATCTTCTGCTGGATACCGCCGATCGCCGAAACCGCGCCGTTGGGGGAAATCTCCCCGGTGCCGGCGATGAACTTGCCGCCGGCCAGGTCCATGCCCGTGAGCCGGTCAATGATCCCCAGGGCGAACATCATGCCGGCACTCGGACCGCCGATGTTGCCGATGCTGATGTCGACCGTGAACGGGAACTGGTACTGCTGCTGAACGATCACCCCGAGCACGGGCCGGCCGCCGACCAGCTTGGGCGTGATCTGGACCTGCCGGGTGACGCCGCCCCGGACGATCGTGAGCCGCAGCGGCCCCGAGCCCCCCCTGGCCTTGATCAGCGACGTGAGCTGGGTGGGGCCGGTGACCGGCTGGCCGTCCACCGCGGTGATCAGGTCACCGGCCTTCAGCACCGCGGCGGCCGGCATCTGCTTCTCGGTACCCACCACGCCCGCGACGGTCTTGTACCCGATGCCGAGCTGGTGCAGGGCCGCCGCCGTAGCCGTCTGCTGCGAGCTGGTCATCTGCTCCTGGTCGGCCTGCTGGACCTGCTGCTGAGACTGGCCCGGCGGGAACAGCTCGCTCTCCGGGACGACCGCCTCGCTGCGGTCCAGCCAGGCGCGCAGCGCGGTGAAGACGTCGAACTCATCCCCTGGTCCACCCTGGTAGCTGACGGTGACCATGTTGAGGTGCCCGCTGGTCGGGTAGACCCGGTGCCCCGAGATCGTGATCAGCGGCCTGCCGCTGGAGTCCTTGCCCAGGGTGTTAAGCGTGGGTCCCGGGCCGAGGATGACGTACGGGACGGGCAGCAGGATCGCGGCGACGAGGGCGACGATGACGGCGCCTCCCGCGATGTACAGCGTCAGGGCGCGACGGGACATGACCGGAAGACTACGCGCACCCGACCCATTCGCTGTCGCCGCCGGTGAAGCGCTGGTGCTTCCAGATCGGCACGGTCGCCTTGAGCTCATCGATCAGCATCCGGCAGGCGTCGAAGGCGTCACCGCGGTGCGCGCACGAAACCGCCACGACGACGGCCAGCTCGCCGATCCGCAGGTCCCCGACACGGTGCACGGCCGCGAGCGCGTGCACCGGGTACTTCCGCGCGACCTCCTCGGCGACCCGGCGCAGCTCCGCCTCGGCCGACGGATGCGCGCTGTAGGTCAGGCCGGTGACCGCACGGTCGTGGTCGTGGTCGCGCACGGCGCCCGCGAACAGCGCGATCCCGCCGGCGCCGTCTGCCATGACGGCGGCCTGCACCTCATCGACCGACAGCGGCGTGTCACGCAGCCCGATCAGGCGGATGGGACTCACCGGCCCCAGGTTACCCGGCCTCGTGGTCAGGTGCCGCTCCGGCGGCGGCGCGCGATCCGGACGATCGCGGCGGTCCCGATGACGGCGCCCGCACCGGCCGCCGCGCCCGCGGCCGTGATCGTCGCTTCCTTGCGGGTGATCCGCCGGCCGGCCACCGCGTGCCGGCCACCGCGGCCTTCCAGCAGGACCTGCAGGGCCGCGGTGTTGTCATACTTCGGCCGCCAGCCGGCCGCGCGCAGGGTGCTGCAGTCGACCACCCACGGGTAGACGACGTAGCGCAGGTCGGCCGCGGGCGCCGGCGTCACCCCGACCCGGTGCAGGCGCTGCGCGGCGCCGAACGTCAGGCTCGCGGGCAGCTCGATGCCGCGCAGCCCGCTGAGCTCGGAGACAGCTTCGGCGTCCAGCCACCCGTCGCAGCCCACCGCGAACTCGCCAGTGACCTCCCCGGTGACGGCGAGCTCCAGGGCCGAGACGAGATCGTCGATGTGGCAGAACTGCCAGCGCGGCTCGCAGCCCTTGACCGTCAGCAGCCGCGGCGCCTCGAAGTGCCGGGTCACGATGGTGTCGATGTCGTCGCCGACCAGTGCGGCCGGGCGCACCACGGTCACCTCCAGGCCCGGGTGGGACCGCGGCGACCGCCCCGCCACCTCCTCGATCTCCAGCAGGTCACCGGCCACGCTGCTGTCCACGTCGGCCGCCAGCGGGGTGGTCTCCGGCAGCGGCACCGGGTTGTCGGCCCGCGCGCCGTACACCATCGCGCTGGTGACCAGGATCACCCGGCCCACCCGGCCCGCCGCGGCCGCGGTCAGCACGGTCTGCGCGCCGCGGACATTGAACGCGCGCCGGGCCCGGTGCTCGGAGTCCGGTGCCAGGTCGAGGTCGGTGTGCACCACGACGTCCACCCCGGCCAGCCGGCCGGCCAGCGCGGGGTCGCGCACGTCGGCCACCCGCCAGGTCACGCCGGGCACGTCGCCGCGGTGATCGTCGATCGCCACGACCTTGCGGACGGACGCCGACGCCGCGAGATGGGCGGTCAGGGCCCGCCCGATGCCGCGCGACGCTCCGGTGACCGCCACCGCCGGATGCCGGCCCGCCGCGCCATTTCCGCTGCGCCGTTGGCGAACCTGGCCTTCTCCGTTTCTCAAATTAAGCCGCTCCCGAGATAACGTGACGGTCATGACCCTTCCATCCTGCCCGAGAGGACGGACAAATGGCTGATCGTCCGTTCGGCTTTGGCCCGCCGGACCCGGAGCGGCGGCCCGGTGACCCCAGGGGATCCAGTGGTTCTGGTGCCAGCGGCGCAGGCGGCAGCGGCGCAAGTGGCGGCGGCAGCGGCGGCGGAGGCATGGGCGGCGCAGGCCAGCCGCCCGAGCCGGGCGGCCCGTTCGGCGGGGCCAACCCGTTCGGCGACCCCCAGCAGTTCGCCGACGCGCTGCGCCAGTTCGCCGACCTGATGTCGTACCGCGGCGGCCCGGTCAACTGGGATCTCGCCAAGAACGTGGCGCGGCACGCGGTCGCGGCGGCCGGGGACCCCAGCGTGCTGACCTCGCAGCGCAGCGACGTCGTCGAGGCGGCGCGGCTGGCCGACCTGTGGCTGGAGGACGTCACCACCTTCCCATCCGGCATCCGGACGATCGAGGCCTGGAGCCGCTCGGAATGGGTGGAGGCGACGTTCCCGGTCTGGTCCAAGCTGTGCGAGCCGATCGCCGCCACCGTGGTCGAAGGCATGAGCAGCATGATGCAGGTCGACCCGTCGCAGATGGAAGGTGTCCCGGAGGAGCTGAAGTCCGCGTTCGGCGCGTTCGGCGGGGGGCTGGGCGGCCTCGGTGGCCTGGGCGCGATGATGAAGCAGGTCGGCGGGGCGATGATTGGCGGCCAGACCGGCGCGGCCGTGGCGGAGCTGGCCAGCGAGGTCGTCGGTTCCTTCGACATCGGCCTGCCGCTGGGCCCTAAGGGAACGGCCGCGCTGCTGCCGTCCGGGGTGGCCGCGTTCGGCGAGGGACTCGGCCTGGACGCCGGTGAGGTCCGGCTGTTCCTGGCGCTGCGTGAAACCGCGCACCACCGGCTGTTCGGCCACGTGCCGTGGCTGACCGCGCACCTGTTCGGTGCGGTCGAGGCCTACGCGCGGGGTATGACCGTCGACCTGTCCCGGCTCGAAGAGGCCATGCCGCAGATCGACATCAGCAACCCGGAGGCGCTGCGCGACGCGCTGGCCGGGGGTGAGCTGTTCCGCCCGGAGAACACCGAGGCGCAGAAGGCGGCGCTGGCCCGGCTGGAGACGGCGCTGGCCCTGGTCGAGGGCTGGGTGTCCACGGTGGTGGACGCCGCGGCGGCCGACCGGCTGCCGCACGCGAGCGCGCTGGCCGAGGCGATCCGGCGCCGCCGCGCGAGCGGCGGTCCCGCGGAGCGGACGTTCGCGACGCTGGTGGGCCTGGAACTGCGGCCGCGGCGGCTGCGCGAGGCCGCGGCCATCTGGGCCGGGCTGACCGAAGCCCGCGGGGTGGACGGCCGGGACGCGATATGGGCACACCCCGATCTGATGCCCACGGCCGCGGACCTGGACGACCCGGACAGCTTCGTCCGGGGCCGGCCGGAGCTGGACATCCCGGATCTAGACGCAGAGGACCTGGGCAGCGACGGGCCCGAGGGTTCAGGAGGGCCCGGGGACACGGCGGGGCCGGAGGGTTCAGGAGGGCCGGAGGGCTCCCAGGGCTGAGAACCGCGCACGTACCGTCCAAAATCTTTCGTCCACAGGCGGTGCAGGACGTTCGGCCAGCTAGGCGCGGGCGGCCACAATTACGCGTAGGGAAACCCACAGGACGGCGGCACGGATTTCCCCAGCAACACGCCGGTTACTCCCACGTCGTCCACAGCTTTATCCACAGGCTGTGTTGACGCGGTGGCGGCGCGGCTCCTAAGTTCGCCAGCAGAGTTCCCGGATGCGCGGGCACTTGGTCACTTTGGCGGAGCCGTTCGTCTTCAGGGGAAGGGGGACGGTCGGCTCGCGAAGGCGATCTTGCGGTCCCGGTTCAGACCGCTCGCGCATCCGGGATCCCTGCTTTCCGGTGAGCCCAGATCTTCCGGTGAGCCCAGGTCTTCCGGTGGGCCCGGGAATGTCAGCCCGGGATGTCACGATTTCGGTATGAGACCAGCGCTCAGGGCCGGGCTGCTGCCGGTGTGGCGTAACCGGGACACGTTGCAGATCGGGGTCAACCCCCGCCGCGCGATGGCCCTGTCCGGGATCGGCTCGTCGGCCGCGGTGCTCACGCTGCTGGACGGCAGCCGCGACTGGACGGCGATCATCGAAGCCGCCGGGCAGGCCGGTGTCCCGGCCGAGGCGGCCCACCGGGTGCTCGGTTTACTCGCGGGCGCCGGAGCGCTGGCTGAGTCCGCGGCGCGGCCGCTCAGTGCGCTGCCCGCGGACCAGCGCGGCCGGCTCGCTCCGGAGCTCGCCACCGCGTCGCTGGCGTACGGCGACAGTGATGGCGGAGCCCGGACCCTGGCCCGGCGGCGCGCAGCCTGCGTCCGGGTGCACGGGGCGGGCCGGGTCGGCTCCGGGCTGGCCAGCCTGCTCGCGGCCGCCGGGATCGGGCGGATCGTGATCGAGGACGCCGAGATCACCCGGCCCCAGGACCTCACCCCC
>Ga0302302_1000484_pt1 | contig 24262 bp, 18 predicted proteins | sample III_Palsa_E1_3_FD_198766 | JGI IMG/M metagenome (GOLD analysis project Ga0302302, IMG submission 198766) | Peat permafrost microbial communities from Stordalen Mire near Abisko, Sweden - III_Palsa_E1_3 | ecosystem: Environmental > Terrestrial > Soil > Palsa > Peat permafrost | place: Sweden...
AATCAACGGCCGTACCCACCCAGATCTTGCCACCATCTTCGGGCAACATCGAAAAAGTGGTCAACGACTCAGGAAAGTGGACCACATTGACGACGTTCTTTGTAAATTTGTCGATTCCCGATCGAGTACCAACCCAGATGGCGCCAGCATGATCCTCGAAGATAGTCATTGCTGTGTCCGACGTAAGTCCGTCGACTCGCTGATAAATGTCGTGGCCGAACAAATTTCGCGGGCTACCAAGACGCCAATCAGGATCGCCAACTCGGCATATGCCCCCACCTACACAGTCTACCGACCATATAGCGCCAGTCCTGCTCAGTAATTGCACGTCAGATTCAGGCAGTGGTCGGAGCGGCTCGTCTCGGTTAGGCGCGTGAGCGTAGCGGTCAGTGAAGTCTGAGGCGCCGTTGGGTCCGGCTAGCCAAAGTTTGCCCGCTTGGGATCTTTCTATAGGTGTATTGGGGTAAACGGGGCCAGCGATTTTCTCGAACATCGCCGCGCCCTTGCGCAGGACGAACATACCGACATCCGTGGCGTACCAGAGCTGGTCGGCAGCGTCGAGCATAAGGTCGGAACCGTTCCCATCAGGCAATCCCCAAGCCGGGCCGACCGGCAGCCATTTTCCATGGTCACGAACTGTGATTTTTCCCGTGGTAGTTTGGGCCCACATTCGCCCTTGGCCATCTTCAGCGAGGTCACCGATATGATCGGGAGGGGCATCTATCGCCGTGAACTTTGAGTTGTTTTTATCGCCAGAGCGTAAGAATAAATCGCCGTTGGAAAGAATGACCCAGAGTTCGCCCCTCATATCTACGTAAACGCTGCGCACCGAAGGCGGCTTCTCACTGTCGGGTTCGCGTATTTCAACTTTCTCAAACACCAGTCCATCAAACCGAGTGAGCCCTTGTGGACTTGCTAGCCACAGCCACCCATCCGGGGTCTCAGCGATGCTCCACACAAACAGCGGGGCGCCTTCTCGAGCCCCCCAACTTGTGTGGTGATAGTCATTCTTTATGCTTCCCACAGTGTCAAAAGTAGTAGACGCCACTGTTGAGCACCAAAGCACACCAGGCACGAGCACGGCGATTGCGATCAGCAGACGCTTCATGGCCCTAACGAATACTGCGTTCCCCACGGACATACCTCGCACGGATCAACCAAGAATGATGCGCTCTGCGAAAAGACCACTTGCACCCTGGCATGCAAGTTCAGTTACGGAGGACGTTGCGCAGCGATGACTCAATGATTGCCAGATCTATAGGCTCACTGATCTATGCACGTGTCTAGCGATAGAAAGCTGCAGTTTGTAGATTTGTTCTGTAAAACGTCGCGGTAAAAAACGTTTGTTTTTATACTGTTCGGCTCTTTTGTTCGCGCGACAATAGGCAGTCGCCAAAATTGCGCCAGTCAACCAGAAGCCATGTGCCACGATCAGTTCGTCATACAGGCTCGCCGCATACTAGCGGTCGTGGCATTGTCTTCAATGGCGGCCTGTACCGCAACTCTGAAGAAGTCGACCGTCAATGCGACCAAGCCATCGGCGTATGTCTTGGCAGCCAGACAGTTTGCGCGCGAGGCGGCTAGCGAGTCGCGTTCGGACCTCTCATCACGAGCATGGTTACAGTGCGCTTCGGCTGCGTATCTAGCGTTGAATAGCGCGGGGCGAGACCAGGAGGCCAGCTCGCTTAGTGCGATGTGTACAGACAAGTTAATGCAGCTGTTGCTGACCGACGCCAAGCACCGCTGGACTTCGACTACGCTCGATCTGGCGGGCCTACCCCTCACCGTGGAGTTGAGGGATCTTTCCCCCAGCTTGACCGGGCCCATCCAACTCGTTCACGCGAGTAGTGTGGCGTTGCCATCATCGATTAAAAGCCGTGCAGCGACAGCGGGTTTCGGTGTACCACTCGTGGCGGTAACGGCTCGCTGCACCAATCGCCCCATCTGCAAACTTTATCCAGCAGAGGGTGTGTTTCGTCCCGCCACGGCGTGGGTCGAAGAGAGCAGTGGTGGCAAGGCACACCTAGTAGTAACGGACCCGACCGCGCATCCGAATATTCTCATCGATGACAAGGCATACCCGTTGGCAATTGATTTGACGGCACCCTATGCCCTGTTGCTTGACTCATCCAGACTAAACCGTTTTGCGTTGTGGAACTTGATTGGTGGAACGCGGATCGGCGCCCTGCAGGGCTTGTATCTTCTGCAGGACTACGACCCTGCCAAGACCCCAATCATCATGATTCATGGCCTGGGAGCGAGTCCCTTGATCTGGGCTCGTCTAACCAATCGCATTCTCGAATCCCCTGATTTGCGAGCACGCTATCAGATTTGGCACGTTATCTATCAGACCAATGCTCCCGTGCTTGTCAATCGACTTCGGGTGCAGGAATTTCTCGACAGCAGTTGGAACATTCTTGACCCCACCAAGATGGATCCTTCACGACATGGCATCGTGTTGATTGGTCACAGCATGGGCGGCGTGGTGGCGCGGCTGTTAACCGCAGATAGCGGCGATGTCCTTTGGAACGCAATGAGTACAGATCCTTTCGATCACATTCGCGGTGACGCGGCTGATCTGACTGCTATCCATAAAGTGCTCTTCTTCAAGCCGTACGAAGGCGTCACAAAAGCCATTTTTCTGGCATCACCACACTTGGGAAGTCCTCTAAGCGACGACTTCATTGGCCGTCTCGCTATGCGTATTGTCATGCCTAAAGGTCCTGAACTTGATGCCTTGCGTCGGATCATGAGCGTCAATGCACCCAGGATGCGAAGTGATTTACTTGCCGACTATCGTAAAGATGGCGTCAGCAGTATCAGTACGTTGAGCGCCAACCAGCCTGTGAGCCGCGCAGCGCAGTCGCTCATGCCTGCAGCTGGTATTCGCTACTACACCATCGCAGGGGATCTACCCGGGGCTAAGCAGCGGGGAGACGGTGTAGTGCCGCTGGCCAGTGCGATACTCCGTGGCGCGGCATCAACGACTATCGTGATTTCTGGCCACCAGGTCTATGACAACGACAAGGCCATCTCCCGGGTCGTTACTATTCTGGACGAGCATCCCTAGTAACCCACGAAGCGGTTATCGCCAACGAAGCCACACACTGTCGTCGGCCTCTTTGATACCCACTTACGGAACAGAGTTGTTCGCAGCCTGTTCGATCAGGGCTGCTACTTCTTTCGGATGCGATTCATACACAGAGTGGCTTGCGCCCGGCACTTCGATCGTGTGGCTATGTGCGCGTTTAGCGTACATCCGCTCGAGATCAGGATTGATGATGCGATCGGACATCGCCACCGCGTACCAGCTTGGCTTGGTCTTCCACGCGGGTGGCCCGGCGGGGATGTTAAACATGGAGCCTGCGGTCAGCTCCTGGGCATTCGCCTCGAACTGAGCTTGCTTCAGCGGCAGATCTGCTGCGAAGTCAGTCGGGTAATGTGCAGGGTCGATATAGAGAAAGCCATCCACTGTCTTCTTGACGTCGTTGGTTTTACTCGTAGCGCTTGGGAAACGCTTGCCGTTGGAAACTTGAGTTTCACCCAAATCGAGCGCATGGGCCGCAATATAGACCAGCCCTACTACTTTTGGATCATTACCGACGTCGGTAATGATCGCGCCGCCGTAGCTGTGACCTACCAGAATGGTTGGTCCATCCTGCATATCGATGACCCGCTTGACGGCGGTCACGTCGGCGTCAAATGAGGTCAGTGGGTGCTCGGCGATTGAAACGTTATAGCCGTCCTTTGTCAGAATGTCGTAGACAGGCTTCCATCCGCTTCCGTTGACCCAAGCACCATGCACCAGCACGATGTTACGCACAGGCATGGCTGCCGAGGCGTAGCCGCCGGTTGCCACGCTACCAAGAAGCAGCGCTGCAGACAGCTGGATGCACTTACTGATTTTTCCATTCATTGGTCTTGTCATCGGAAAATGTAGGAATAGGGTGCCGTTCGTAGGCAGGGCAAGATTTTTGATCCCGGATATGTCCGGATTTTCGCTACTGGCTCAATTCAAATGACTTCTCATGAAATCGACTGTGCGAGCATTGGCGATCGTTGCATCGGCCCGATCATAGTGATCACCGCTCGGTCGCGCGAAAGCGTGATTCCGATGCGGGTAGACCTGGATTTCGATCGACGCGACTGGACTCGAGGCTTCGCGGATGATTGCCTGGGCGTCGTGCGGCATATACTCGTCATCGCCGGCAATGTGCATGAGCAACGGCCCCCTTACTTTGGGAAGTTCGTCGGCATATTTCTCCGTGGTACCCCCGTAATACGACACTCCAGCGTCCACGCCGTATCGGGCTGCTGACAAAGTTGTGAGCAGGCCGCCGAGGCAGAAGCCCATGACACCCACCTTGCCCGTTGTCGATAGGGAGCGTGCTGCGTCGACAGTAGCGTGGACGTCGTCAACGGCCTTGCCGATATCCAGCTTGGCATAGAGTTCGAAGCCATGTTTCCAATCCGCTTCAACATGATCGGAAAGCTCAATTCCCGGGCCGAAACGCCAATAAAGATCAGGGCAAACCGCGACAAAACCTTGGGCCGCCATTTCGCTGGCGATCTGACGGATGCCGTCATTTACTCCAAAGGCTTCCTGCAGGATAACCACAACCGGACCCTCGCCTGCGACCGGATGCGCGACGAAGGCGGAGAAGGTTCCATCGGGGACGGTGACTCTCAGGGTGTTGTTCATGATCTCTCCTGGCTCTGACGTCTATGTTCGTTTGCGGTGTTGCAACGCGTCTTTGTCGGGCAGTCGATTGACACCGAACAGGCGTCCATAGTCGTCCTAGCAAAGCCATCTAGATTGCAGGAATGTGCGATTCGTTGTGCAAAGTTGCGCGAGAAGTGTTCGTGGCGAACGCCACTTCCATCTGCGCAGATTATTCAAAGTGGATGCGTACCGCCAAAATGCGCCAGGTCAAGCACACAACAAGCCAGCTTTCGCTAGTCGCATGTGTGGATTTTTGACGACGTACTTACGGTACCGAATCTGCCTGGCGCCATGCGTATATGCGGCGCGCAGATACACTTGCGTGGACCTCAGTACCACCGGATGATCGGCGAAGCACTTTCAGATGAGCGCCTATGCGCGTTGCTCGCTCACGCATGCCGATCAATCCCCAGTGACCCTCTGGGCCTCCGAGGCGCGCTACTTCCGGGTCAATGCCCACGCCGTCGTCTTTTATTGACGCTGTAAAACGCCACATTCCAAATACCATCTCGAGTCGAACATAGCTGGCATTCGCGTGTTGGAACGCATTGGCTAGCGCTTCACCGAGCAGAAGCTGAAGCTCACTGCCGGGTAAGGTATTCATGTGCCGCACGCGACCTTTGCATGCGCTCTCGAATTTGACCCCATGTTGGTGCCCAAGCTCTCGTCCGATTCGGCACAGTGACGTGCTCATGTCATACGAATGACTTCCTGTTGCGCGAAGGGCACGCACCCGATCTCTACCTTCTGTGACAGCGTCGTTGGTCATCCGCGCTAGGTGGTGAAGATCAGCCTTTACGTCAGATTGCGGGTATTTTATTGAAAGACTTTCAAGCTGCAGAGCTAACCCCTGGGTGCTTTGTAGCAGGGTGTCATGCAGGTCCCTTGCTACCGACTCGCGTTCGTCGATGCGTATCTGCATGCGGGCGTGTACTCGTGCCGTGACACGGAGAATTTGCATCCGGACAAAACCCCAGAGAACGATCAAAGCCAAAACCACGCATAGGACGTAGAACCACCAGGTCTCGTAAAAATATGGCGCGATTGCCAAGCGCAGGGGCAACGTCGAGGCTATCCACGGGCCTCCTTCGTGTGCAGCACGTACCGAGAATTGGTAATGACCGGCCTTCAGATGGGGATAAACCGCCATGTGCTGGCTTCCAGCGTCTTGCCATACGTCGTCGAAACCATCAAGTTTCGTCTGGAAATGAAGGGTCCTTCCACCTGTAAGGTCGGGAGCGGTGTAAGTGATCTGCAGGTCACGGATGCCTTCCGGAATCTTTACGTTTGCTGGCCGAAAATCAATCCGGTTTGCGCCGTTGGCCAACTCAATAACGATGGGCGGGTGCGGAACGGGACGGAGTGGCAGGTCGACGGGATTGATCCAGGCTGCTTCCGTGCCTCCTTCAACCCATAGCCGACCGTCTGAGCCGAGCACGAGCGAGGGCAGAGAGTGTGACTGAGATGGAATGCCAGGGGCACCGTCTCGTGTTCCAAGAAAGAGGTAGGGTGGCTTATAGGCGGGATCGGCAAGAAATCGAGTGATATCACCAGCCAAAATGCGGGTCAGGCCTTCCGGGGTATGAATCCATAGGGCGCCTTCCTGGTCGCGCACGAGACCCGTTACGCTATCGAGCGTGCCGTTGCTAGCGAGTGTAAAGGGATAAAACTTACCGCCTCGGAACATCTGAACTCCAGCGTCGCCTCCAACCCAGGTCACTCCGTCGAATTCAGTGATCGTCTTGACACGGCCGGCGACTAAATCATTCGTTTGGCCTAATTGCGTGACGGTATCGTGGTCGACGAAAGCGAGCTTTCTACCATCTGGATAGGCTGCCCAAATCCGACCGCTCGGTACTGGAATGAGGCGAGATGGCTGACCGATATCGGTCCGCTCTCGCCAACCGTCATGGGTCAACATGTCGACACGTACATTTGGCGAGGTCGAAGCAGTCCACAACCGGGAGTCGAGGTCGCGTGCCAGGGAAAAGATGGTTTCCATGTTTGCGCTGCTCGCATCACTTGGAATCGATGCGAGCTTATGCGGCACGCCCGGCTGCAGCTGCCAAATATCCGCGAGTCCGTTGGCCAATACCGTGCCATCTCGCGCGTCGCTCGTCATGGTCATGGCGCCTGAAGGCGCGTCAGTCACGATGGCCACATCGTTGACATAGTGAACGACATTGTTGCTTTCGCTCCCTATCCACACGTCGCCTTCTGTGCCAGGGGCAAAAGTGATCATGTTCGTGTGGGGCGGTAGCAATAGGCGTGAGAAGGCAGACGGCGTAAATCGATCGATCCCTTTGTCGCCGCCGGCCCAAATGTTTCCCTCCCTGTCTTCAAACACAATAGGGACGACTTCGTTAGTAAGTCCGGTGCTATGGTCTAAAACTTCGCTGCGTACTGCGCTGAATTTGCCTGGGTTGAGAAGATCCGTGACTTGGTCAAGATGGACAACGCCCGACCTTCCAGTTCCAATCCAGCCTCCACCACGCAGGTCGGGGACTACCGTCTTGGCATAGAAGGGAATGGGCTCCCCGATCTCGGTCAAACGATCATGAGCTACCTGAAACCGTTGAACGACATGCGCCTGTGTGCCGATACAGACAATGCCTCGGGATGGCGCGGATATGCCCAGTGCTTTCGGGACCACGGTTCCGGTATCTGTGAACTGAGTAGCCCCTTCGTGCAGTACCCAGACGCGTCCTTCGTGCAAGTCCACTGCCCATAGATTGAAGTCCGGGTCGTAGGCTAGAACGTGCAAAGGATCTGGCGACTTGATGCCGGCGGCCTTCCACTGCCCCTTCTCAAACACAAGAAATCCCATCGTTCGCCCATACAAAAGGAGCCGATGAGAGCGGTCTTCGAAGAACCTGCCCCCTGCAAAGGTGTTGCCAGGCTGGTTGAGATAGTTAGTGATGTGCCCGTGGTCTATGAAGCTCAGTCCACGGCCAGTGAATGAGGCCCATACCCCGCCCGTCGAAGGTGCAAACAAGTCTGCAATGTCTGGACCTGGAAATGCTTCGCCAGGCATCGGCACAAATGGAATGAATCGGTCGCCGTCGAACCGAGTTAATCCTTGTGCCGTGTCAAGCCAAAGCAAGCCATCGGCAGCCTGCGTGATGTGGCCAACGTTGACGACGCGGTTATCGTCTGCCGGAGTAAATGCCGTATGAGTGTAGTGCTGAAGCGTCCACGGACGAGAAGTGCCAGCGGCAACGGTCCCGACAGACAGCGCCGACGCGACAAGCATTACCAGACGACGTCTAATGCCCTGGCGCACTTTAGTTTCCCCAATTTCGAACGGTGCCCTGGCACGCTTGGAGCCTTAAACCCTCTGGCTCGCCAGATGATAGGTGCTTTTGCATGGTAGCGGACATCCCCCAAAGACGGGGAGATCACTGCTCTGAATGGGCGCGTAGAAACAAACGTTGAGGGTTTTCTTCGCCGAGGAAAGCTGCACACGGTTGACTCCTCGCTGGGTGACATGAATTAGAGCGCCGGGCATCCCGAGTTGGTGAAGGTATGCAGGAGTTGTCCGCCGATTCTGATGATCGACCTGCACTTGGTCAGCGGATATAGGCGATCTCTCGGGTCGGCCTCTGGCTCCATTTGAAAGATCAACATCGGCGTGCTTTGTCTTTTAGTAAACGTTTCAAAAAGCCATAAGGCGCGACAGCTGTGCTATTCGACTTGGCGCAACACCGATACCGTAGCTACTCGACCTTCTGGAGACGAATAGCCATGAACATCAGCAGAGCCGCGCGCGTCAGCCCATTACTAAAAACTCTGGCAGCCATGTTGACCGGGTTTATAGCAGCCAGTGGTGCGCACGCTGCCACTCAGACGACGGCGTCCGGCTTTTACAAAATGAAGCTCGGTGCAGTCACCGTCGTTGCACTGTCCGATGGAGTCTTTGCTTTACCTGCGGGACAGTTCATGGTCGAAGCGCACAAGGGCGAAGTCCAAGACGCTCTCACCAAGGCACACGCCGGTGCCACCGTACCAACGTCCGTCAATGCTTTTCTAATCGACACCGGCGCCAAGCGTATTCTGATCGACACCGGTTCAGGCGCCTTTCTAGGCCCCACCCTGGGCGAGGTCGAAAAACATCTCGAAGCGGCGGGCTATCAGCCAGGACAGATTGACGAAGTGCTGATTACCCACCTGCATGCAGATCATGCAGGCGGTCTCATCAACAATGGTCAAGTTGTCTATCCCAACGCGACCGTGCGTGTGGATGAGAACGAAACCCACTTCTGGCAGGACCGCACCAACATCGCTAAGGTCGACCCATCGGTACAGGGGACATTTGACGCGGTGTCAGCAGCGCTGACCCCCTATGCTGCGTCAGGTCACCTCGAAACGTTCCACGCCGGCGAGCAGCTTGAGCCGGGCATCACTGCCGTGAGTGAACCGGGCCATACGCCAGGGCATACCGGCTATCGGGTGGAGAGCGATGGGCAAGTACTCGTTGTCTGGGGTGATCTGGTTCACCTGGCTATGGTGCAACTGCCAGATCCCAAAGTAACTATCAAGTTCGACAGCTCTCCAGCTGACGCCGTCGCAGCTCGCGAAAAGGCGTTGGCCGATGCAGCTCGTAAAGGTTACCTGGTAGCTGCTGCACATATCGATTTCCCAGGTATCGGAAAAGTCTCCAAGACAGGACGCGGTTACGTTTGGACTCCAGTGAAGCCATAGTATTGCTGGCCGGACATGCCGAGCCAACGCTAGGTCTCAGGTTTTGCCTACGTCTCAACCTGGCAGGGCTGGCTCTACGTGGCCTTCGTCATTGACGTGTTCGCCAAACGCATCGTTGGCTGGGGTGTTAGCAGTTCGATGCGGGCTGACTTTGTGCTCGATGCATTGGAGTAGGTGCTCTACGCGCGTCAACCTGAGCGTGACAGCAGCTTGATTCACCAAAGCGATCGCAGGTCGCAATATGTCTCCATTCGCTACAGCGAGCATCTAGCCGAGGCCGGTTTCGAGCTGTCGGTGGGCAGCAAGGGTGACAGCTACGATAACGCGCTCGCGGAGACCATCAACGGTCTCTACAAAGCTGAACTCATCCACCGACGCCGAGCATCATGGAAACCAAGGAGGCGGTGGAATTCGCCATTCTGCAATGGATGGCCTGGTTCAATAGCCAACAACTTCTCGACGGATGTGGACTGGGTCCCACAACGCATTGTCGGCTTGCTGATGCATACAACATTGCAGATGCGGAGACCATGCTGGCAGATGTCCAGCAGCATATAAGAGCCCTTCATAGGCCGCCTCCGCGGCATGGCTTCTCGAGCTTAGAATGCAAAGTCGGCTATGACGCCCAGTGTGCGGGGTTGGACGTAGTATCGCCATAGATCTGTGCTCGTTGCGAGAGACACATTGGTCAGACCCTTGGCATTTCCGATGTTTTCGACATAGGCGGTATAAGTGGCGTTACCAACCACAAAGCCGCTGCGTAAGCCAAATAACTCGTAGTTACCCATCTTCGGTACGGTGTTGAATAAGTCGATGGTTGCCTTGCTTCGATACTGGTAGGTGGCTGTCACAAACGGGTGATACGTGCCATCGAAGCGATAGGTGGCAATACTGCTGCCGCTCCACTTGGAAGAGCCAGGTAACAAGGTTCCGGATGGCGCGATCTGGGTTGAGCTCTGCTCATAGGGTTGGGCGAGCTTGGCTCGTCCGAAAGCCAATCCACCTTGCCACTCGAAGTGCTGATCCGGTTGCCATGCCAGACTGACTTCCGTGCCGTAGGTATAGGCGGTGCCGGCATTGGTGGCATAGGCTAAACCCAAAGGCGTAAATTCACGCACTTGAATATTCTTCCAGTCAATAAAGTAGCCGGTTACGCTGGCTGTCAGCGTCTTGGCTTCATTGGATGTGCGTAGCCCTAGCTCATAATTGGTTAGCTTGTCCGAACCGAAGGATGCTGGCGCGGCGCTGAACACTCCAGGCGGATTGGGATTTGGTCCGCCATAACGAAAACCTGTCGACACCAAGGCATAGACCATCGTGTCCTTGTCCAGCTGGTAGGAGAGCGATGCCTTGGGCGAAAAGCCTTGTTCATTCTGCCGACCAGTTACATAAGTAGCCGGCACGCCCGCGCTGAGATAATTGATGAATCCCGAGGTGAGATTCGACGAAGTCACTTTGGAGTCGTAGTAGCGACCGCCGACAGTCAGTTTCCACTGCGGGTTGAAATTCCAAGAAGCCTCGCCATACAGCGCAGTTTCCTGCCCACGCACACGCATTGGGCTGTCGCCGCACGAGCAATAAAATACATTGTTCGGAGCCAACTGATTGCCTAAGTCGCCGCCGTATATTTGATTGATCGCTGCGGTTGCACCCGATGCGTAGAAGGTGTCCGCATATTTGATGCTTGTTTCATCGTAGATACTGCCCACCAACCATTGCAAGCGACTGTCCGAGGTCGAAGTCAACCGCACTTCCGCGGTATTACCGTCAGCACTAGCAGTCTGCGGCGCATGAATCGGACCGATCATGCCTTGGAACAGACTTTCAAAATAGGACGTGTAGTCGCTGTCAGAGGCCTGCGTTTTACGGTGCCCCGATAGCATGACGTCCAGTGTGGCGGCACTGAAACGATGCTCCAGCTTCATGCTGTTAACTAGTGCAGTGGTAAAAAGGTATTGGGGAAAGGCGGATTTGTTCTCGAACGTCCCCACGAGTGAGTCGTCGTTGAAAGTGTCGAAATCCTTGATCTTCTGGTACAGCGTCAGCCAGTCCAGGCTGGTATTTGCGTCAATGTTCCAGGTCATCATCAAGCGGCCACCGAAGACGTCTGACGCATTGGCATTTCTCTGCCCTGTACCAACGTTGTCGATATAGCCGGGGGTGCGACTGTCAGTCACTACGGCGCGAACAGCGAAATTGTTCGTGATCGGAATATTGACCATTGCCTTGGCCAAATGACCTATCGAACCATTTCCATCAAGTTGATCAATGCCAACCTGGAAACGACTTTCAAATATGCCTAAGTCGGGCTTGTTGGGGAGGTAATTGATGGCACCACCCATCGAACCAGTGCCAAACGTTGTGCCCTGTGGGCCCTTGAGCACTTCGACGCGGTCTACGTCGAAAGTATCAATGTCTGGCGTCGCCAAGTTGAAATAAGCCTCGCTCAGTGGAATGCCATCGATATAGATACCCGTCGTCTGCTGTCCCTGATCGATGCCAGTGCTGGTACCAACACCACGTATAGTGATATTGGAAAGCCCGGGGCCAGCCACCGATGCAAACGACACCCCAGGCACTGTGCCTAGATAGTCTTGCATGCTGGTGGCTCCCAACTCTTCGAGGTTGCCTCCAGTTAAAGGGGTATCTGAACCTGCATAGTGATCCGCGGCTTGATTCCGGAGATCTCCCGTCACAGTGACCGTGCCAAGCTCCTTGGCGGCCATCGGGTAAGCAGCGGCAGTTGGCGTTCGTTCGAGAACATAGCTGCCGTCGGTAACGGTGCGTACTTGCAGCCCCGTGCCGTTGAGCAATAACCGGAATGCATCACTTGTGGTGTAGCTGCCCTTCAATCCTGGAGTTCGTATGCCCGCGACGAGCTCATCGGAAATCACGATCCGAGAAGCCGATTGCTGCGCAACCAGCTTTAGCGCATCGATGACGCGCTCTGCGGGAATATCGTACGCGTGTTTACTGACGGCCCACGCAGCAGATGCACTAAACGTCGTCAATACAGCTGCCGCGAGGACCGCAGCTTTTAGCAACCTGACGGACCCTGTAGACGCAGAGATATACCTTATTACTCGCATTGAGCCCCCTTGACGAATCCGTTAGCCACTGGAGATGCTCATCGCACCAACAGTAGGAAAGTCTTGACGATGTACCCCGAAGATTGAGGTGGAGACTACTATGCGTCGACAGGTTTGGAATGCCTCAAATGGGGGAGAGGCACGACACAAAACAAGTCAGCCGGAATCGATACGCGTTGAACTAGGCTCGACACCATCACCGCATCATTGGAGAGGCTATGAAAGTAAACTGGATTCTTTTGACGTTGATGTTTCCAGTAATTCTTGCATCGGTCTCGACCGCTGCTCGCTGCGCCGAGCTCCCCTGGGACCTCGGTCACTATCACCATACGAGCTTCACTGGGGCAGACGGGATAGTCGGCGCGAATGCACTGGCACAGACAGCCGATGGCTTCCTCTGGATCAATTCAAAAAAGGGTTTGGTGCAGTACGACGGCAACCAGTTTCGCCCGTTTGAGCCATCCTCCAGCGAAAAGCTGCTTCACTCATCGATTTCCACTCTGTTCGCCCCCTCTACGGGAGGCTTGTGGATTTCCTATGGCGGCGAAGGCGTGAGTTTCATTGAGCATGGACGCGTAACCAATTACGGAACCCGATCCGGGTGGCCCGAAAAAGCCGCCTACTACGGGACATATTTTTTTGAAAATAGACGACATGAGGTGTGCGCCTACGTCCATTCCGTTGGCTTAATGAAATTCGACAAGGGCGTTTGGCGGTTGTTGTCAACGGAAACGCTCAATTTTTGGCCTGGCAACTTCGCGCAAGATGCTGATCGAAACCTTTGGGTTGCCTCAAGCAAAAGCGGAGCGATTTATATGCTTCGCGACGGAGCTGTTCACTTTACACAGGTTGGAAATCTAGCGGGTGCATTCGGCGTTTCCATATCCGATAAAGGAACTATCTTTATCTCCACTGCCGACCATCTCATCCATAGATTTGAATTTGAGAATGGTCAACTTGTCGTCGTTGGGCAGTCCATCCCCATCTTTTCTCGCCATGTACTGACGGATAGCAGAGGCGGTCTATGGATCGGTTCGTCGGACGGCATCCACTACATCCGGTCGCTGTCCGCGCTTACCACTAATTCTTCGACTCCATATCGGAGCGTGGAGGAGACATTTGGTAAGTCACAAGGGCTGTCCGGAAATCTTGATCTCGCCGTTATAGAGGATCGAGAGAAGAACATCTGGGTAGCCTCAGAAAATGGGGTCGACCGCTTTAGCCCGTCAGCCTTTTCGACTCTCTCTCTACCGACTGACATGGATTTACTGACAATCACGCCGGGGTCCCAGGGGGATGCCTGGATAGGCAGCGAAAGCACCCCTGTGCTACACCTTAACGGCCGGGTCTTAACGACAACAAATGTGCCGCCTTATGCGCTGGCCATCTATAACGATTCAAATAGCGGCTCAGTGTACTCCGTAGCCGGCGAGGACCTTTGGCAATTGGCGCCTGGTATGCCTACTAAGCTTGCAACGCTCTCTGGACACGAAGACCTCGGCATGACCACGGATCACCAAGGTCGTATTTGGATTTTGCAAACCGAGAGCGATTCCATTGAAATATGGGACGGAACTCGATTGACGCACACTACCGACCTAGGCACTCCAGTCTCGATTGCGCACGACCCGTCAGGAACCATCTGGCTTGGTTATGCATCCAACAGAATTGTGTCGGTTGACGGGCAGAGCCGGCACACGTTTCAAGAAGCGAACGGTCTCTCCGTCGGCACAATAAGAGCGATGGCTTTCCGAGCCGGATTAACCTGGGTTGGTGGTGAAGAGGGGTTAGAATTTCTAAAGGACGGCAAATTCTCAACCGTCAAGTTGGACGGAGCCGCCAAGCTGAGCGAAATCACTGGATTGGTGTTCGATCGTGATGGTGCGCTCTGGATACATTCACCTTATGGGATGATCAGAATCCCCTCTGATGACATCCAGGCAGTTACGCAGAACCCCGAGTACGCTGCGTCCTATAAGCTCTTTGATCAAACCGATGGTGTGCCGGGATCGCCATCCATGGTTCATTCTCTTCCGTCGCTTCGTGAAGGCCTTGATGGACGCATCTGGATTGCGGGCGGTACGACCGCGGCGTGGCTGGATCCCCACGACATTCCCATGAATCCAGTTAAACCTTTAGCGATAATCACGGCGCTATCTGGCAGCAACCGGAATTATGACGTCGACGCTAACGCAACCTCTCTATTGCCGAAGGAAGCTCGAAGTCTGCAGATCGACTATACCGCGCCGTTACTCACGCAATCGAATCGCGTCCGATTCCAATATCGCTTACATGGGCTCGATGATACTTGGCAAGATGCAGGTAATCGACGCCAGGCGTTCTATTCCCATCTCAAGGCCGGGAATTATCGGTTTGAAGTTCGAGCGACAAATGAAAACGAGCCCTGGGCTACCGCATCAGTCTCGGCACACTTCGACATACCACCCATGTGGTTTGAGACGTGGTGGTTCCGAACCCTGTGCGTGGCACTGGCGATAGCGTTGTTGTGGTTTGCGCTTCGTTGGCGGATCAACAAAGCGACATCGCAGTTGCGTACTCGCATGCAGATTCGAGCCAATGAGAGGGAAAGTATTGCACGCGATCTTCATGACACTCTCCTGCAGAGCACGCAAAGCCTTTCACTTCATCTGTTTGCACTGTCACAGGATGTTTCTGATGCTCACCTTCAAGCGGAGCTAAGCCGTCTTTCGACCATGACAAATGATGCGGTAAAGGAAGGTCGCGACAAAGTCAGGCATCTGCGGCGTGACAAGGCGATCGCTTCGAACCCCATTACATCTCTAAGCCAAATTGGCGAAGATCTGAGCGCCAGGCATGATATTCGTTTTAGGACCTTGGTCAAAGGATACGTCAGGCCTTTGAAAATGACGCCCGGTGAGGAGGTTCACCTCATACTTAAAGAATCGATCATCAATGCGTTTCTTCATTCGGGGGCAACCGACATTGATCTTTTTCTTTCATTTGGCCGATTACTCTTTATTGCATCGGTGGCCGACAACGGAAGAGGATTAGGTAAGGAGATGCTCCCACGTGGCAACCGCGAAGGCCATTGGGGAATTCCGGGAATGCGAGAGAGAGCGCGCAACATGCATGGATCTTTGACGATAGGGTCCCGGCCTAGCGGGGGCACAAAGGTGAGAATTGTTGTAGGTTCTTGGCGCCTTTACTCGCATAGAGCGAATTCACTGAATCATCCAGAGGAGTCTTAAAGTAGGCTTTATATGGACTTTATATTGCATGCTCGTAAAAACGAGTGTCACTTGGCCGCCTTTTTCTACCACGCAAAGTCCACAGCTGCCATGCAGCAATAGCGTTCATTTTTGTTGTAGCAGGCGCCGTTAACGCCTGCTACTCGCTGATGATAAAACCGAGAATCAACATCGTGCGCGCCTTACTCTTGAGAAAGAGGCTGCGGTGATGGCGTTAGTTCGGCGGCCGCAATTTCTGCCAGACGGCGCTTTGTCGCAGTATCGGGTTGAAAGTTTTTCAACTCCTTCTCAGGTGCCCTTAACGCTGCGTAGGCAAGAGGAGTCGCTCCCTGACAGATCACTACACTGTAGTTCTCATTATTTGGCGGCTCAGCTTCTGCAACGTCACCGCAAAGCGATTTTTCCGCAGATGTACTCCCATCGGTATATCCATAGGCGAAACGAACTTCGGATTGGATTGCTCCTTTCGCTCCCTTCACCGCAGCAGGTGCTACGACAGCCGTTTTCTCGACCGGCGCTAGACGGGCACCAATAGCAGCAGGGGCGCACGCGCTAAGGCAGATAGATAGAGCAGCAGCCATGCCGAAAGCTACGGGAAGTCTCGTGGGTAAATTAATGGATTTCATGATGTCATTTCTCCTAGCTGTGGTTGAAAAAATGCTGCAACTTTGACTTGCGACAGCGATAACCTTGCTGATCATCGTTAGCTGCTGATAATTGATTTCATGCCGGACTAACCGGCGACAGGCGACGCTTTTTCTTGGCTACATCGAAGGTGACAGGCACTGCGCGGCTGCCCCACGATGAGCGGATAGGGCAAAAGATGACCGACTTCTAACGGGACACCGCGCCAAGATGTGTGAGGTTAAGGATGGCGCTTATGGAAAGGAGAATCTTGATGAAAGAGAACGTTTTTGGCGATTTCAGCTCTCAAAATTTATCTCATTGATATTCGATAGCTGGGTAGGGCGATTGCACGCTGATGCCGAATAGTCAACCAAGTCGCTTTTCATTGATGAGGGTGCTTAAGATCGAAGCTCGCCCTCTTCGCGTTCAGCCGTCCAAATACTTTTGTGCAACGGTAACTTCGCCTTATCGTCGGTAGTGATGAGGAAGTAGCCGCATTCAGTCGAGCCGGCGCAGGGTAGGGCACGGTAATTGATTAGAGCGGGTTATCGGGGGTAGGGCGGACGGCTGCTTCCGACCTCAAGGCGACCTTCGCTATCGTCCGTTTTTAGGACGGTTATCTAGCGCAGGGCTATATCGATTCGTGCCTCAACTTCGCGGAGCTCGGCAACCAAATTACACAAAAAAGCACTTAAGGGGCACATCCCTAAAGTGCGTACACGTCCAGTGCGGATGGTGACGAGCACAAGCGCGAGCACGAACGCACGAAGGAAGGAATGTCCGTTCAATTGTCCGAAAATGTTGCGACCGTCGCGCTTCGATTAAAAGGACACGCTATTTTCCACGCCAAATTCTGCGATGAGTGCGATCTCTCAGGCTTCAGACGTCACTTCATGTAAGTCATCCCAGCGGAACATATGTCTTGGTTGGCGATGAGCATACGCGGCGCCGCGGTGCGCCGCGGTGCGCTGAGTCGCCACTGATACCACGGTTATTCGAAGCGAACACCTCGCTGATCAGGACAACGTGTCGACTCCCCATAAATCAGTGCCACGCTAAATTAGAGGTTGCCGGGTCGTTGACGTCGGCCCATTTTTCAGACACTTTTAAACTAGAGTTGGGCCACTTCTGACGTTGCTTCCTGACCTTGCTTCGCGTATTCGCTCGGGGTCAGATGGCCGAGCGATCCATGTGGTCGATGCTGGTTGTAATCGATCCGCCACGCTGCGAGTTTCTGTCGTGCGTCGTCGATGGATTCGAACGTATGAACGTTGAGACATTCATCGCGCAAGCGACCATTGAATGATTCGATCATACCGTTCTCCGTGGGGCGGCCAGGCCGAATAAAGTCCAGTTGAATGCCATGGTTGTAGGTCCACTCATCAACGATCTTGCACGTGAATTCGGTACCGTTATCCACGGTGATTGCCCGAGGCAACGGATGCGTCGGCCCTAAGCGCTCGAAGGCTTCGATGAGGCGCCGGCCGTTCAACGAAAAATCGGCCTCCAGCAGGATACTCTCACGACTCCACTTATCGATCACCGTCAGGATCCGGAAAGGCCTTCCGCTGCCGAGTTGGTCATAGACGAAGTCCATCGCCCAGTACTGGTGGGCAGCTGTCGGTGTGGGCGTCGGTCCCCGATGCAGGCTGATCACCTTGCGTCGGCGACGACGCATTCGCAATTGCAGGCCTTCCAGGCAATAGAGCCGGTGTACGCGCTTGCGCCCCACCGGCCAGCCTTCTCGGCGCAGCATCACCATGATCCGTTCATAGCCGAATCTGGGCCTGGCTTGAGCGAGGTCACGAATGCGCATACGCAGTGCGGACTGGTCCTTTGCCTGGCTTCGGTAATACCAGGTCGCTCGTTGTATCCGGGCCAGTCCGCACGCGCGACGGGCGCTCACCTGAAACCGCTCATGGATCCAATGCGCGATATCTTGGCGGCGAACTGGCCTCAGATTTTTTTTCGAATGACCTCCGACAGGATCTGCTTGTCCAGCGTCAGATCGGCCACTAATCGTTTCAGCCGTCCATTTTCTTCCTGCAGCTGACGCAGCTGCCGAAGCTCGGCGACCCCGAGGCTGGCGTACTTCTTCTTCCAGACGTAGAACGTCGCCTCGCTGATGCCCAATTGCCGGCAGACATCGACGACGGGGGTGCCGGACTCGGCCAGCCGCAAGCAGTAGGCGATCTGTTCTTCGGTAAATCGTGACTTCTTCATCGCTCCTCCTTTACCCTTCCGGGCCTAGCATGAAGCGACCGTAACTCTACTTTTCAGTGGTGTCGAAAATGCGAGCCGACGTCAGTCGTTCTGAAGGCGGAATTCGGCGGGCGTCAGCCCGCCAAGGCTGTCGTGGGGAATCTCGGTGTTGTAGTCGGCCAACCATTGCTCGGCGCCCCCGTTCACCTCGTTCACGTATCGCGTGGGCAGATGCCGCTCAAGCTGCGTCGATTTCTCGATTTTGCAGTACCTCGGCTCAGGGAGGCGCTGGATCGAATAGCGTTACCGAATCACTGATCAAGTGGTGCCCGGTGCTCCCATCGAGGGTTCCATCCCAATCCGCTCTAACGCGAACTTACGTCGCGTGCCGTCGAGCATGGAAGGTGCTTCCGATACAGCTCATGTCGTGGATGCAAGCGGTCAGGCATGGAGCGCCGTCGTCAGATAGCCGATGAAAGCCTGTACCGCCAAGGTGGCGATCATCCGACGCGTGGCAAGTGAAAAACGAATCGACGTGACTGCCCTGCGTGAATTCAAGGCCTTATTCTTCGACTGTGCTGTCGATGTTGAGCATAGGGGCTTGATGAGGCGTGTGACTTGGTCACTCGAAGGCGATACGTAGCACACTCGGCCCTAGCCAAAATCCCAGGTCCGGGTTACCCAGCAGACGAAACTCGCGCATCTCTACTGGACGCCTGAAGGCAAGCTTGAACCGCCCCAGTTTGGCACCCACCGGTAGCTCGACTGAGGAGGTATCGATAACGACGGAAAACCTGTCCGAGGACTGGGTGATTTCAAATTTGCCCTCCTCGATGATCTCCACATAAGTGTTGCGCTCCAGAGCTTCGGATTCCGGTATGTCGTAGGCGACGACAGTAGGAAGAGACAGCGTCTTTTCTTCGCACCAATAATCCACGGTGACGTCGATAGCAAGAACGCGCATCCCATCGAAGGCGATGTCTTTGGGTCGTGCCTTGGCCTGGACCATCGTGGCGGCCAAACTTGGATCGCGCTCGCGCACTTCCTTCGTGAGCATATCGAACAAGGAGGCCAGTGGTATGCGGCGGTTCTGAAAGGCGTCTTCGATCTTTTCCACTGTCATGTGGCTGCGTGCTGAGCTGTCGAATACAAACGTCAGATCGGCGTTGTCGAAGTGATGCAGTTCGACCGATACCTTCGTGCGTTGGCCCCAGGCAGAGATCTCCTGTTCCGTCAGCGACTGCATATCGCGCAGCATCACGCCATGCGCATTGGCCTTGGCGATGGCGCCGCGAGTGAATCCAGATGCCGACACGCCGATGATCGCATTGGCGCGAAGACTGGCTCGTCGACCGATGAGCTCTTCAATCCATTGGACGTCCTGGGTGGCGGCGTGGATGCGGCATTCAATCATCGTAAGCGCGTCCTCGCGACGTAGCGTTATGTCGATTTGCCGCGGTTGCGAGGGGTTGTCAGGGTCGGGGATCCGGTCGTTCCATGTGACTTTTGCGCCGGACTCATCCAGCAACGAATGAATGCGTTCGATCTGCCTTTCGAAATGCTCGGACTTTTCGGTCATGGAACGGTGCTGTTTGACTACGCGTGGGTAGCAAAGTATCGCAATAGCGTGTCCCGGCGTAACGCCTGCGGGCCCGCGGGCTGTACCCCGCGCCTCGTACCGACTCAGGGCCATGCGGCCTTGATCCCCTGACGCCTCCGGCAGCATCGCTGCCTGCGCGCTCCGCTTGCCGTCCGCTTCGCCGCGTTCATCGGCAAAAACATCGGCAATTTCAGCAAGCGTAATATCAGATGCGCGACCGACCTCGGTCGCCATGTCGCCAGCAAGCTCGGCGGCAGCTATTCCCAAGTGTTGCCGGGATAGCCCGGCTCCAAAAAAGGCAGTAGCTTGTGCTGTGCGAGAAGGTCTGCCATCTCACCGATCAGGGCAAACGGATCGATTTCGGAGTGATTGTCGGGCAACGTTCTCTCCATCTTCCATAACGATTGCTGGAAACTAACCGTGATCGCATTTGCTTCCCGACCAGGGGACAGCATATGTTGCCTACATGGATCTATAATCCGATACCGCCGGATTTTGGCGTTGCGAACTGCTCAGGTTCTTTGCCAAGCGGAAAGGCCACAACATAGAGTACGGTGGCAGGCATCGGCTTACTGTCTGGTTCTATGCCCCGTTTCATCTGCACCTTCCGGATGGCGTAGCGTAGCGAGACGCCAAGTGCTCGCAGCGAGTCGATACAGGACTGTATCTCGTCGTACACCTCGAACTTCTGCGTTTCCGCATAGGCATCGGCACAGTCCCGATAGTCGCGAAAATAATCGACGAGGGTTGCAAACGCCTCGTCCGCTTCGCGTGTCAACTCGAATGCTGGTTCGGACAGATCGATGGTGCAGGACTCAGCGAGCTTGGCCAGTTGTTTGCCTGTGGTCAGTGGCGTCGCTGTCAGCGTGATGTTCTCACGGTCGAACTTTTCCTTGGCTGCATTGAGGTCATCCTCCGTCGGAATGGTGAAGGGTTTGCTCAGGGCGTCGATGTCCTCGAATTCAAAGGCACGGGCGAGCGCGCGACGCGTATCGAGGCTGGCAGGCTCACCTTTTTCGGCTCGCTGGATCGTGCGGACATTGAGTCCGGAGATAGCAGCCAATTGCTCTTGCGACCACTGACGCATCTCCCGAAATACCTTGATCAGGAATGCCAACTCGGCGGGAGTCAAGAGTCGAGCTTGCTGAGACTGTTCGGTAGTGTTCATGCGTGCCTCCATCGGTTGGTTGATGTGGCGAGTATGAGCAGCGAGAGAGAAGGGCGACACGACAGTAACCCGACAGCCGCCCGACAACGATCACTATAACGTCGGACGTCATCTTTCCCGAGAAATCTTGTATTAGTGCGCCCCGGCGTCGGGCTCGCGGGCCGCGCCCCGTCCTCGTGCCGAGTCGTGGCCATCTGGATCCTTGATTGGGCAGGCGCGGCGCATTTAAATTTCTTCATCGCGTCCACGAATCCAGTCGTGATCGGGGACGAGCAGCGAACCAACAACGCCGGAAGTTCGTTGTTCTAAACCTTGTTCGTGCTGCGAAATAGACAGTGCAAGCATTTGGACGGCCGACCTGGCAACACGTAAAGCGCGCAATACCTCTTGCGTAAACGGCTCCCGTTGGTGACGTTCGATTTCAGGTGCCTGTCTGCTGTGTGCCGGGTCCCCAAAGTCGTGCAGCACCACAAATCGGTGTGTGCCCGCGTTGCGCAGGTCCTTTTGAGAACGCAGAATTCCCGCGCTGCTGTCATAGTCCTCGGCAAGCTCTACGAGGCCATAGAGCGCACTGACACCCCCACGAATCGTCTTTTCAACCTTTTCGGTGAGTGGGCGAACGCCAGTCACCTTGTCAGGATCTCCGCGCCACAACTTGCCAAAGTAAACCTTATTTGGCGGTTGCCCAAACTCGAAATAATGGTTCGCCGTTACAGCGATTTTGTCGAGCAGATCGAGAGCCGTGCGATGCGCCAAGATAAGCGCCGACGCATCCGGACCGTAGGTGGCGTAGTCAAGGGTATCCCCGAATCGCCCAGTCGCTGGCCACGCATTTTCATCGAGAGCCCGCCAAGCCAGGTCGCGCGCGAGGATGAAGTCGCTCTTCAGCACATTGAACATGGCGAAGACGGGTGGCGGCATTCCGATCGCGCCCGATTCACGCTCAAGAATCCCGGGCAGCACGAGCCAGTCCAGCTTGCCAAAAGTGGGATCGATGAGTTCGATGGCTGGTGCAAGTGTCAGGCGTTCGCGCTCAACCCATCCGATAAATGGATCTGTATGCGGTGATCGCGGTGGTGGATCTTCCAATACACTGGCGAACGCAGCGATCTTTTCCGCGGCCTGCGCGCCGGCGTATTCGATAACTCGATCCTGATGCCGATGCGCAATCTTGGCCAACATGACCGCTTCGATGCGCGTAAGGTCTGAACAGCCGCCTCGCTCATAAAGCCATAGCAAATTACGAGCTGCGGAACTTGCCGCAACGCCGTTCTCCGGGTCAATTTCTAGTGCGCCAAGCCACGCATCATGAGCTTCGCCAAGCCGATAGCTGCTGCTGAAAAGATTGGCGAGGTTCGTCCAGGCTTGGGTTCTTAGCGATGAATCTGCATCCAGATCCTGCGCTACTTTCCAGAAGCATTGGCGCGCTTCAGCACGATGCTCCCTGGTGAGTTCCCGATGATCCAGCCAGCTTGGACTACGAGGTGAAATACCAGTCGCCGCGACCAAGCCGTTCGCCAGGTTGTAGGTGATGTGAGAGGTCGGGAATCGATCATGCAGTTCGCGAAATAGCGCGAGTCCTTCTTCAATCGGATCCTGCTGTTGAGTCAAGGCACCGCCATCCACGAGGATACCTGCCCGCAGGCCCATCAGATTGAAGCGATCAAGTTCAGGTACATCAAGATTGATCTCTCGGGCCTGTATTATCGCCTCGGCAGGATCGTTATTCAGTAAGGTCTTCAGATGAGCCGACAGCTCGTAGAACCTGTCCTGCATTGACGACATAGCTAGGCTCCTTGCCTTATTTGATCGCCTGATTGCTGATAATTTTAAGCGCGTCGCAGCATATTGAACCAAGGCGACGTCCCCGGCCAGATGGCCAGTCGTGCGTCAACGACACCTGACCCCGAATAACTGCTTTTGGCCGGTTTCGAAAGTTAGGACAGGGCGATTATTGAATTTTATCGGGGCGGGAGCGTTGGTTGTGCAAGAGGCGGGACGTTTTCTCAAGCCAGCCCGGTTCGATGCCCAAATAGGGACTCACATTATTCGCTGTAGCGTGATCTTCGATATCGGGGCGAGCTCACTGAGCAGCGCTTTGTTTTTGGGTATAAGCGTGGGTACAAATGTATCCGTTACGTGATTTATAAACATATAAATCAATATTATATAAATAATATCGGGTCTCCTCTTGGCACCAACAAAAGTTTCAGGGCAACGCGCTGAAACTTGTAACAATAAGGGAACCGCCTTCTGGCGGTTTTTTTATACGCCGCGTTTGGTCAGGATGAGCCGGGTTTGGGTACTTTGACACGTCTTGTTCGGTTCCAAGAGGGGACTCGAACCTAATTCATGTCCAGCCGTCAAGTGTTGCAGCTTGAGGGCTGAGCAATCTATTCACCCATAATTCCCGCACAAAGCGTGTGGGCGATGACCGACATATCGTGCGCATTCAACGTGGCACATTGCGTGCTTGGCCGAAGGATGGGTAGACGACTTTTCGTCGTTTCGATATTGAAGCTTTCGGGAATGGGGTTGATGCAATGGTGATTATTTCGCTGAAGCAGGGGCGTAAAGGTAACTGGAGCGTTGTCCGTGCCCATGTCACGCTGTTCAGTGATCTGCAGCTTGATCCTGCCATCGCACTGGCCAAGGAGGTGGCCCATGACGAGCATCTGCGTACCGGCCGGCCTATCCGCGTGGAAATGCCTGGGCCTGCATCGACACTGGTATTGGCACGGTATCTTGACGCGCCGGAGGCCTCTGCCAACCATGACATGGCTGCTTGAGTCATCGTGCTGGAGAGTTCAGCTGCTTTGATCAGACCATGCCTCGTTCAAGCTAATACTGCGTGGCAATGAGCAACAAAAAACACTCGAAAGGGATTTAATCGAGCTATTCAAGGAGGGATGGAATGATCAA
>Ga0302302_1000487_pt1 | contig 24110 bp, 12 predicted proteins | sample III_Palsa_E1_3_FD_198766 | JGI IMG/M metagenome (GOLD analysis project Ga0302302, IMG submission 198766) | Peat permafrost microbial communities from Stordalen Mire near Abisko, Sweden - III_Palsa_E1_3 | ecosystem: Environmental > Terrestrial > Soil > Palsa > Peat permafrost | place: Sweden...
GCGCAGCGCAAATGCGATCTGCTCTTCGGTGTACTTGGTTTTCTTCATGGCAAAACGGTCTCCTCGGGAGGGCGGTTTTACCGAAAAACTCTACTTCCAAACGCTACAAATGGCAGGGAGAAGGTCACACTGGATTTACATATCTGGTGTCACGGAGTCTATGCAGAGTCACTCTACCGGAATTCGAAATCTCAACGGCGATGCTTACAAGAACATCGAAATAGCGATTCCTGCACTGAAAGAGCAACAACGCATCGTCGCCATCCTCGACGAAGCGTTTGCCGGCATCGCCACCGCCAAGGCCAACGCCGAGAAGAACCTGCAAAACGCCCGTGAATTGTTCGATAGTGAACTTTCATCGACTTTTCTAAAGCTCGCCGCAGAAGCCCCACAACAAGTTTTGGGTAGTCTTTGTCGAAAAATAACAGTCGGTCACGTAGGTTCGATGGCTTCTCGCTACAAAGAGTCGGGCGTTGTGTTTCTCCGATCCCAAAACGTTCGTCCCTTCGAAATCGACCTGAAAAATTCTGTTTTTATTGATGAGGCTTTCGATGCGGAGCTGTCCAAGTCACGCTTGGCTCCGGGAGATCTTGCCATCGTGCGGACTGGCTATCCTGGAACAGCGGCGGTGATCCCCGAGTCGCTGCCAATCGCCAATTGCAGCGATCTCGTGATTGTTCGACCTAGTGAACAGGTCTGTCCCGAGTATTTGGCATTGTTCTTCAATTCTGAATTCGGGAAGCGGCTTGTCGCTGGCAAAGCCGTTGGCGCAGCTCAAAAGCATTTCAACGTGACCTCTGCGAAGGAAGTCATGCTCCCGCTGCCCCCTCGCAATGAGCAGGCGCGAATTGTCGACGATTGTCATCGGCTGCGGGACGAGGGTATTCGCTTAGAGCATTTGTCCCGACGCAAGCTGGTTGCGCTCGACGAACTTAAGCGATCCCTGCTCGCCAAGGCTTTTGCTGGCGAGCTCTGAGACCGCGCCTAGAGTGCGCCCGAATTTCCTGAAGAAATAAGTTGTAGGAAATTTTCGCGTTGTGCAGGATGTCGCCCTAACATCTAGGGAGCATCCTCATGAAAAACGAAACCTCCGAAGCCTTCTTCGCACTCATCGACAACAACGGCTACCGATGCGTGCCGCGCAAAATCGCTGCCCGCGATGGTCGCTACGGCTATGCAGTTCACCCGGTCGGCAAGGGAAACGATACCTCGACAGCCGATTACACCGAAGACGAAAAAGCGTTGGCGCAGGCCGTCGTGCTGCATGGATGTGGTGTCCGTGCGGTGGCCTTAGGCGGTCCGCAGGATGGCCAGGTCAATACGCTCGGCCTTTCCGGAAGCAAGATCACTGGTTATTGGCTGTGTCCAAGTCGCGCCAATTGGCTGGCTGGTGCAAAAATACGACCGGTAAACGATCAATAACGACGTGTGGCGTCTCGCCGTCGTTTCTCGATTGCACAACTCATGGTTACTATCCCCGAGGGGAACAGGGAATAGCTAACAGTGAACGAAGCCGAGACCCGCGCCGAACTGATCGACCCAGTCCTGCAGCGTGCCGGCTGGGGCGTGGTCGAGGCCAGCCGCATCCGCCGCGAGGAACGCATCACGCTGGGCCGTCTACAGGGTGCCGGTCAGCGCGCGAAGCCCGAGATCGCCGACTACGTACTGATGCATCGCGGTCGCCGACTGGCCGTGGTCGAAGCGAAGAAGCGCGCTGCTGGTGTGACCGAAGGTCTGGCGCAGGCCAAACGCTATGCGACCAAACTGCAGGTTCGCTTCGCATATTCCACCAACGGCGTGGGCATCTATCGCGTCGACATGCAGACCGGCGACGAAGGGTTGGTCGAAGCATGGCCGACACCAGAGGCGCTATGGGACGTCACTTTCGCCGAGGCGAATGTCTGGCGCGATCGCTTCGCCAAGGTAACGACGCCGGACAAGGGCGGCAGCTGGCAGATCCGCTATTACCAGGACATCGCGGTGACGCGCGCACTGGAGGCGATTGCCGCTGGTCGTGACCGCATGTTGCTGACGCTGGCGACCGGCACCGGCAAGACCTCGATCGCGTTCCAGATTGCGTGGAAGCTGTTTGAGACACGTTGGAACCTCAACGACTGGCGCAGTGGCAACGAACCGAGCCGACGCCCGCGCATCCTGTTTCTGGCCGACCGCAACACGCTGGCCAATCAGGCCTACAACGATTTCTCTGCGTTCGCGGCATTTGCCGAGGATGCGCTGGTAAGGATTTCACCCGCGGAAATCCGCAAGAAAGGTGCGGTGCCGACGAATGGCAGCATCTTCTTCACTATCTTCCAGACCTTTATGAGCGGGCCGGACGGTTCACCGTACTTCGGCGAATACCCGCCGGACTTCTTCGACTTCATCGTGATCGACGAATGCCATCGCGGTGGCGCGAATGACGAAGGCAATTGGCGCGGCATCCTGGAACACTTCGCGCCAGCGGTGCAGCTTGGTCTCACTGCTACGCCCAAGCGCCGCGCCAATGCTGACACCTATGCCTACTTTGGCGAGCCGCTGTACACCTACTCGTTGAAGGAAGGCATCAATGACGGCTTCCTCACCCCGTTCAAGGTTCGCCAGTTCGCCACCACCATCGACGATTACACCTATACGCCGGACGATGCGGTGGTGGAGGGCGAGGTCGTTGCAGGCAAGCGCTATACCGAAGGCGAGATCAATCGGGTCATCGTGATACCCGAGCGTGAGGCGTATCGCGTGGGCCTGTTCATGGATGAGATCGGCCCGCAGGAAAAGACTCTGGTCTTCTGTGCGACACAGGAACATGCCGCCTTGGTGCGCGACCTGATCAATCAGCTCAAGACGGTGAAGCATCCTGACTACTGCGTGCGTGTGACGGCGGCAGATGGGGAGGCTGGCAATGTGTTCTTGAAGGCCTTTCAGGACAACGAGAAAACCATCCCGACCGTGCTGACCACCTCGCAGAAGCTGTCTACCGGCGTGGACGCTCGCGGTGTGCGCAACATCGTGCTGATGCGCCCGGTAGGCTCGATGATCGAATTCAAGCAGATCATCGGCCGCGGCACCCGCCTGCTGGACGGCAAGGATTACTTCACCATCTTCGACTTCGTGAAGGCCTACGAGCACTTCGAGGACCCGGAGTGGGATGGTGAACCCATCGAGCCCGACAGCGTTCGTCGCCCCGTGCACGCGCCAACCGAAGACGAAGAGGGACAGTCACCCAAGACGGATGACGAGAAGGTGGAGCTTCTGCCCAAGGCCACCATTCGGCTGGCTGACGGCAAGGCACGCAAGTTCCAGAGCATGTCCTCGACCAGCTATCTCGGCGCCGACGGCAAGCCGATGTCAGCAGCGCAGTTCGTCGAAAGCCTGTTCGGCGCATTGCCGAACTTCTTCAAGAATGAGGACGAGCTGCGCGCGATCTGGAGCGATCCGGCGACACGCAAGACGCTGCTGCTTGGACTGGCGGACAAGGGCTTCGGTCGCCCGCAACTCGCCGAAATGCAGAAGATCATTGATGCCGAAAACAGCGACCTGTTCGATGTGCTGGCTTATATCGCCTACACGCGAGCGCCGCTCACCCGCAGCCAACGCGCGGTGCTGGCGAAGCAGGGCATCAACACCAACTACCGCAGCAACACGCAGCTGGCCTTCCTCGATTTCGTCTTGGGTCACTACGTGGAAGAGGGCGTCGACGAGCTCGATCTCGACAAGCTTTCCCCGCTGCTGCGGCTTAAATACCATGCAATCTCTGATGCTGCTGCGGAGTTGGGTACGCCCGATCAGATTCGCGGTGTGTTTGTCGGATTTCAGAAGTACTTGTATCAGTCCCATATCAAATGATTAAGCGTGAGATGATCAGTCGTGTGACGCGTAATCATTTTCGCGAATGGCTGGTGGGGTGGACGCTTCGCGAGATTCGCGATTTGTTCGAGGCACATGCGTTCGAGCACATTCCGCTGCCAGAAGAAGATCTTCCCAGCGGCCAACGCCGTTCGTCCGTGGAATGTTTTTATGCATCGACCGACTGGGCTGACCGCGCCGACATTGTTCGTATGCTGCGGGTCTATGAGGACATTCTGTTTAAGATGCCTGACGAGGCAGTTGAATACAGAACTGAGCTTCTTCGTTACTTGGAGCGAGATGGCTATGTGCTCAATGGTCATCAGCTCATGCCTAAGCAAGCGTCCAACTTTGATCCGACAGCGTTTGCGGCTTTTGATGTCGAACATTTAGAGGCGCATGTTCGTCGCATCGAAAAGGCATTGCCCGACGATCCTGCGGCAGCGATAGGTTCCGCGAAAGAGCTGATTGAATCGACACTCAAGACGATTCTGGAACGCCTCAATGAAACCTATGGGCGTAGCGATGACATACCTCAACTTTTGAAATTAGTGCAAAAAGGATTGGAGCTGGCGCCAAACGACGTGGATTCCGCGAAACGTGGTACCGACATTATTCGTAAGACGCTAAGCAACCTGAGTGGGGTGGTGCTGGGTATCGCAGAGCTCCGAAACCTGTATGGCACGGGACACGGAAAGGGAAGAGCACATAAGGGGCTGTCTGATCGTCATGCCCGTCTGGCTGTGTCTGCCAGCGCAGCACTATGTGTGTTTCTGCTAGAGACCTTTGAGGCGCGTAAAGAAAATTAGCCACATGGTTGAAGCTACGCGCTAGCCATTTCTGGCTCGGCAAGTGATCGATTGACACGACATCCACAGTGCCGCGCGCTAAATCGGGGCACTGTCGTTAGTCGACGTTATCCGCAGGAGCATCGCCATGGCCGTTGAGAAAGCGCGCGCTGCCGCGAAGAAGGACAAGCGCGAGGGCAAGTCCGCCAGCACGCAGGCGGGTGAGTATGTGCGCGAAGTGATTGCGGACATTCGCAAGGGCAAGTACGGCGCGCGTTCGACCAAGCAGGCGATTGCGATTGGTCTGTCTGAGGCGCGGCGCGACGGCATCAAGGCGCCGGTGTCGAAGACCGCGAGCAAGACGGTGAAGAAAAAGGCCGCGCAAGATACCAGGGCCGCCGAGCATCCGCACAAGCCATCGCCCACGCGATCCAAGGCGACCACCAAGGCGTTGAAGAGGGAAGGCCACAGTGCGGCGTCGACCAAGGCGCTGTCTGCACAGACCAAAAAGGCTAGCGCCAAACGCACAGCCGCTTCGCGTTCGGCCGCGGCGAAAAAGGCGGTGAAGACCAAGGGTGCGACAGGGCGCTCTGTCGCCGCAAAAAAAGCCGCGCGCACGCGCAAACAAGCCGAGTGATTTAACTGATTGACCGTTGTTCCAGTCAAGGAGTAGCCCGTGACACAGCAGCAACCCGGTGACATCCCGATACCGCGCCATCCCGAACCCATCGATCCACCCGCCGATCCGGACGGCCCTCAGCTTCCGCCGCCAAAGGAAGAGCCACCGACACCGCATCCGCATTCGCCACCACCGACCACGCCTGAGCCAAGCGATCCGCAGAAAGCCCCGGCGATCACGCCTGATGTAACGCCTGAGATACCAATCAGTGAGCCACCAATTCCGGGCAAGACGGGTGACGCGACCTCATGACTGGTGGGGCCGCAGCATTGACGCCGCGCTGGGCGAGCTTTGCGCCAGCCCTTCAGACAAAGCGGCATAAGCAGAAGGCCTCGTCATGCGAGGCCTTCTGCGTTTCATCCCTTTGCAGCGGCTGCCATATCGCGGGCTTTAGCGATACAAGCCGCGGGCCGATGAACACGATCCGCGGCTTTCTTGTCGATCAGAAGCGCACCTGCAGACTGACGCGTACCGCCTGATCCTGCGCATGGCTCGCGAACTGGCCGAGGTAGCTGGCATCGACCGTGGCGTTGCGTGCAATAGGGAACGACAGGCCGACGTTGGCCGCCAGCGCGTGTTGCGCCACCGGTACGCCGCTGATGGCGAAGCTCTCGCTGCCGCTGGCAAAGCGCATGCTGGTGGTCGGGGTCAGATCACCCCAGCCCTGTTGGAAACCAAGGCTCGCATAGGTGCGAATGCCGCCAGCCGCACTGTCGATCAGCCAGGTATCGCGCAGGCCCAGCGTCGCGGTATTGACGTCGGTGTGATCGCCGGCCACATCCAGTGCGGCCGCGCCGCCGCTTTCGCGCACACCGTCGGTTTGCAGTTGCACGCGCGCCAGGTTGAGGAACGGTTCCAGCTGCTGGCTTTGGCTCACATCGATGCGGTAGCCGCCTTCGACGAACGCCTGCGCCGTGCGCGCGTGATAGTCGGCCGAGAGCCGGTCGGTATAGCTGCCGAAGTCGATGCGACGCGTGCTGTCCACATCCTGCCAGGCGTAGTCGGCGCCGCCGCGCAGCGCAAACGCACCGAACGAGGTGCTGCCGTAGATGCCGAGCGAGGTGCTATCGGTGCGTGCCGAAGCATTGCGATCGCTAACGTCCGCCGTGTTCTCGCTATAGCCCACCACGGCGCCGAAACGCGTATTGCTGCCAACGGCAAGATCCGCACCGACCAGCAGGCCGCCGCCATTGTCGACGAGTCGTGCCGCGTTGCCATTGCTGTCGTGATCACCGCTGTAACCCCAGGCACTGGTCCACGCCGTGACGCCATCGGCACTGCTGTTCTGGACGCCATCGGCGCCATTGCTGGCGCCGATAAGGTGGCGATTGATCGCATCGCGCACATAGCGGCTGTCGTCGATCAGCGCGGTCTTGGTGCTGGCATAACTTTCGCCGGAGAGCTGGTCGAAGGCGCTGCGCGCGCTGGCCGCATCCAGTGTCACCAGAGCCCCGTATAGCGGGCCAGTGGAGCCGACCGCACCGAGGGCACCGGCCGTTGCGCGCTGGTTCGGCGTCTGCGCTATATCAGCAAAGCCAATGTCATTGCGCAGCAGCGTCAGGTTCACCACGTTAGCCGTATAGCTGAGGCTGGGCGTAAGAAACGCGAAGTTGCTGCTGACCGAACCGAACGTGCCGCTGACGCCGCCGTTGGCGGTGAGTACCGTGTATGTGGTGCTCGGTGCCCAGCTGCCAGTTTGTGCCAATGCGAGTGCGCTGCCGCCGAGCAGGGATGCGCTGCCGCCAACCACGATGCGATCGCTGCTGCCGTTGGGCAAGGCATCGATGCGATACGCGGAGCCGGACTGCAACACGGCGTTGCCGCTTACTGTGAAGTTGCCAATGCCTTCGTTATTGCCGGGCGCGATCGTGCCAAGCAGATTCAGGCTGCCGATCGAACCGATACCACCGATGGTGGCACCGCTGGCGACGGTAACCGTGCCGCCAAGCGAGGCATTGGTGTGGCTGGCGTCGCCGACAATCAGTGCGCCGCTGGCTACATTGGTGGCACCGACAAACGGATTGCTGCCATCGACGGTCAGCGTTGCGCTGCCTGACTTGGTCAACACGCCGCTGCCGGCGAGCGTGCCGGCAAACGTGCCGTCGTTGGACTGATTGAAAACCAGTGCGGCGTTGTCGGTGATATTGCCTTGCAGACTGGTGCTGTCGCCTTGCAGGGTGCCGGCATTGATCGTGGTACCACCGGTATAGCTGTTGGCGCCGCTGAGAGTCAGCGTGCTGCTGCCGGACTTCGTGAGCGAACCACTGCCGGAAACCACGCCGGCATAGGTGCCATCGGTGTCCTGATCGAATGCCAGCGCCGCGTTGTCGACGATATTTCCTTGCAGGCTGCTGCTGTTGCCTTGCAAGGTGCCAGCGCTGATCGTGGTGCCGCCGGTATAGCTGTTGGCACCACTGAGTACGAGTGTGCCGGCGCCGAGCTTGGCCAGTGCGCCCGAACCACCGAGCGCCTGCGTCACGGTAAAGCTGTTGCCTGCATCGGCGATATCGAAACCGCCACCGGCATTGCCCAGCGTGATATTGCGTGTCGTGCTGGCGAAGCCGGTGCCGGTGACCTGCAGGGTGCCACCGTCGAGCGTGAGTGCGCTGCCGGCGTTGCCGAGGCTGGCATCCTTGCTCACCGACAGGCTGCCGCCGCCGATGGTGGTTCCGCCGCTATAGGTGTTGTTACCTGTCAGTACCAGCGTACCGAGGTCAGCCTTGTCGAGGCCGGCCGTGCCGGCGATCACATCGCCGATGGTCGCGGTGTCGCTACTGCCGGCGCTGCTGCCGTCACCGACGCGAATAATTGGCGCGGCACCGTTACTGCCGATCAGCGTCAGCGTATCGCCAGTCAGAGAGTAGCCGTTGCTGGCGAACTGTATGCCGGTAGCGCTGACTGCGCCCGTGCTGTTACTCACCGCGACGGTGCCCGGGGCGCCGCCGAAGATGGCGAAGCCCGGCTGCGGCTGCATGGTGGAGGTGACGCTACCGGTGGCATTCGTCCAGTTGAGAGATGTGGTGGTCCAGGTGCCCCTGCCACCGCCGGCCTGTGTGCCGCTGGCCAGGCCGTTGGCGTTCCAGAAATTGAGCGTTGCGCCAGTGGTGTCCAGCAGATTGATCTGCTTGTTGCCCGTGAGATTTTGGATCGCAAAGTTGCCGGACTGTATGTTGCCCAGCGTGATACCGCCATTGGTTTCGGTCAGCGTGCCAGCGTAGCTAAACAGGTTGTACAGGCCCGGGCCGAAGCCGCCGGCGTTGCTGATATTGAGCACGCTGCCATTCAGCGCAAGATTGCCGCCGACTTTGACGCTGTCGCCAGTACCATACGTATTGAAGCTGGCACCGGGCGTGCCAAAGGCGAAGTCCAGCTGGCTGTTTTGCGCCAGGGTAAGGTTGCCGTTGACGGAGAGCGTGCCGACCACCGTGCCGTTGCCCGGCGACAAATGGCCGTCCGTTTGCACCAGTACGTTGCCACCGATGGTGCCGAAGCCGCCCAGCGTACTGTTGCTGTCGACGGTCACGTCGCCGCCGATCGATGCGCTGGCATGCGCATTGTCGCCGCCAATAAAGACTTCGCCGTCCTGGATCTCGCTCGCGCCGGTCAAGCTGCTGGCACCGTTCAACGTCAGCCCGCCCGTGCCCGTTTTGGTGAAAGTACCGGTGCCCGAGATGGCACCTGCAAACGTACCGTCGTTCGCCTGGTTGAAGATCAGCGCCGCGTTGTCGGCGATATTGCCCTGGAGGCTGCTGGTGTCGCCCTGCAGCGTGCCCAGGCTGATGGTGGTGTCGCCGCTATAGCTGTTGGCGCCAGTCAGGGTGAGTGTTCCTGCACCAGATTTGCTCAACGTACCCGTACCGGAGACGCCGCCGGCAAAGCTGCCGTCCGTTGACTGGTCAAATGCCAGCGTAGCGTTATCAGTGATATTGCCTTGCAGACTGTTGGTATCGCCTTGCAGCGTGCCAGCGCTGACGGTGGTGCCTCCGCTATAGGTATTTGCGCCGCTCAGAAGCAGTGTGCCAGCGCCGAGTTTGGTCAACGAGCCAGTGCCGCTGAGTGCCTGCGACAAGGTGAACGTATTGCTGGCATCGGCAATATCTAAACCGCCGCCGGCGCTGCCGAGCGTGATGTTGCGCGTGGTGCTGTTGAAGGCCGTACCGGTGACCTGCAGCGTGCCGCCGTCGAGATTGAGCGTGCTGCTGGCGGCGCCGAGATTGGTATCCGCAGCAACGGACAGCGTGCCGCCAGTGACGGTGGTCGCGCCGGCGTACGTATTGCTGCCGGAAAGCGTGACGGTACCTGCGCCGATGGCGACGCTGGAAAAGTTCGAGATATCGCCGCTGTAGTTGAAACTGTTACCGGTGCCCGGGGTGATGGTCAGCGCGCTGCTGCCGGTGCCACCGGAGATATTGCCGTTGACGGCTGCGGTGCCGCCAAGAATCTGCAGGCTGCTGTTGCCGCTACCGAGGTCGACTGCCAGGTTGCTGCTGTCGGACGTAATCGTGCCGTAATTGATCACGGTGGCATTGTTGCCACCGGTGGTAATCGCCGCCGCCGTGGCACCGCCGCCTTCGATCGTGCCGCTGGCGAGGTTGGTAATGCTGACGGTAAACGCATTGGCCGCGCCGGTGACAGCGATGCCGGAATCCGTTTGGCCGCGGATCAGGCCGCTGTTGGTGACGCTGGTATTGCCATAAATGCCTTCGATCGGAATCGGCAGGCCCGTGGTCGGGTCCTTATCAATGCCGGCCAGCGTGATGCCGCGGCCGACGCCGGTGTTGGCGGTGCCGTCAGCATTGGTGGCCGAATTCAAGCCGACGATCGTGCCGGAGTTGACGATGGTGCCGCCGCCTACCGTCACGCCTTCGCTGGCGTCGTTATAAGCGTGCAGAGACTGGATCGTGCCGGTGTTGGTGATGTTGACCAGGCCGTCGACGTCGACGCCGTCGCCATCGCTGCTGACGCCGTTGCCGGTAATCGTGCCGTGGTTGACCACGGTCACGACTTCGTTGGCATTGAAGCCGTCGATATTGATGCCCGAGCCGTTGTCGCCCTGGATGGTGCCGCCAAGATTGTTTGTGACGTTCAACACGTAGGCGCCGCTGGTAGTGACATCGGTGTTGCCACCGGTAATGCCGTGGCGCGCGCCTTCGATCGTGCCGGTGCCGGCCACGGTGGCCGTGCCGGTGGTGGCGTTCACTACGGTGATGCCGCTATTGGTTTGCGCATCGATGCCGTCGCTGCCATCGGTGCTGCCGGGATTATTGGTCGACTTGATCAGGCCGTCGTTATAGACGAAGCCGTTGACGCCGGGTCGTACCGCATCGGCCTCGTTCGCCTGCAGCACGCCGGTCGAATAGTTGTAGAGGCTGTTGCTGCCGGTGGTGATGGCATTGAAATCGATCGCCTGCGAGCCGCCGGCCGAGGCGTTGAGCGAGGTCATGGTGCCGTAGTTGTAAACGGTGACGTTGCTGTTGGCCTTGTTCATCTGGATGACATCGGCATCGGCGGTCTGGATGACCGCGCCAACGTTGTTGGTTAACGTCAGCGTGAGGCCGCCGGTGTTGTCGCGGATGGCGCGACCGGTGCCTGTATCCAGCAGCATGCCGTAGTTCTGGATGGTGGCATTGCCCGTCACGCTGATCGCTACCGCCGATCCGGCAAGCGACAATTTGCCGCCGGTTTCGATGGTGCCGGTCTGACCGCTGGCCAGCGTCTGCGCCGTGGTCACCGTCTGGCCATTGGTCACGTCAAATGTCGCGGCTAACGCGTGGCCCTCTTGGGCCGCAGCCAACAGACCCAGAACGGCAATAATTTTTTTCATGCGATGTGCCCAAGGTGATCAGGAAGACCGCCTACTGTCGCCGGCAACGCATGACAGAATGTTTACCGGGAAATGTCAGCAAGAACATGCCGGGCGGTTTTGTTGCAGCGGACCGACAGACGCCATACTGAAGTGGTGACGTGTTCCCCAGCGTTTTATTTCACGATGCCTTGCAAGGAACCACCATGTTCAAGGAATACCGCCGCTACGACGCTACCGGCCTGGCCGAATTGATCGCTGTCGGTGAGGTTTCTTCGGCCGAGGTGCTGGAGGCGGCGATGGCGCGAGCGGCCGAAGTGAATCCCAGGCTCGCGGCGATCTGCCTACCCATGGACGTCATCGCGCGCGAACGGGCGAAGCTGCCGCTGCACGGTCCGTTTGCCGGCGTGCCGTTTCTGCTGAAGGACATTGCACAGGATTACGCCGGTGTGCCGACCACGGCAGGTTGCAGGGCACTGCGCCATCGCACGCCGGCCGAGCACGCGGACATCGTGAAAAGATTCCTTGCCGCGGGTCTGGTGATCTTCGGCAAAACGGCGACGCCGGAATTTGCCTTCAAGGGTGAAACGGCGCCGCTGATCTGGGACCAACCCACGCGCAACCCGTGGGATCCCGAACGTACACCGGGCGGTTCGTCCGGCGGAGCCGCGGCGGCGGTGGCTGCTGGCATTGTGCCGGCGGCTGGCGCATCGGACGGTGGTGGTTCGATTCGTATTCCGGCCTCTTACTGCGGCTTGTTCGGACTGCGGCCTTCGCGCGGCCGCGTGCCGAGCGGGCCGGCACATGGCGAGTTCTGGGACGGTGCATCGAGCCAGCATGCACTGACGCGCAGCGTGCGCGACTCGGCGCGCCTGCTCGATGCGATTGCCGGTGAAGACCTCGGTGCGCCGTTCACGATCGCAAAGCCCGAACGTTCCTATGCGGAAGAGATCCAGCGGGCGCCGGGAAAGTTGCGCATTGGCTATAGCGTGACTTCACCATTAGGCACGCCGGTGCATCCCGAATACGCGCAGGCTGTCATGCACACGGCAGCGTTGTTGACCGATCTCGGCCACGATGTGGAACCGGCGGAGCCCGAGGTCGATGGTCAGGCGCTGGCGCGCAGCTTTATCACCATGTATTTCGGTCAGGCGGCGGCGAGCATTGCGCAAGCCAAACGTCTCACGGGTGCAGGTGACGAAGCATTTGAACTGGAGACGCGTGTGCTTGCGCTGCTGGGTCGAACGCTGAGCGCGGGTGATTATGTGGATCAGCGTTCGCGCTGGAACGACTATGCGCGCGCGCTGGGACGTTTCCATCAGACCTGCGATCTTTATCTGACGCCGACCGCCGCGCAGCCGCCGAATCGCATCGGCGAACTGGCCACGCCGCCGCTGCAGCAGATCGCGGCCAAGGTGGTGCTGGCGTTGGGCGCGGGCCGGCTGCTTTTCAAAAGCGGCATGGTCGACAAGCTGGTAGCGACCAGCCTGCAGCGCGTGCCGTTTACCCAGTTGTCCAATCTCACCGGCACGCCGAGCATGTCGGTGCCTATGCACTTTGCCGCAACGGAGCAGGGCGGCATCGAGCTGCCATTCGGCGTGCAATTTGTGGCGCGCTTTGGCGACGAGGCGATGCTGCTGCGGCTGGCCGCACAGCTGGAGCAAGCGAAACCCTGGAGCGAGCACAGGCCATCGCTGTAGTTAAAGCCGGTTGTCGTTAATTGCCGCCGTCACTCCGAGCACGTCGTTCTGCATGTCATCCCTATTAGCATCGGCCTGGCGAACCCATAATCTGGGCAGACTATTTGAACGGAAGCATATCCGGGCCGAACGTGCGCCAATGGCCATCGGCACCCTGGATGGATATGCACGCCGTATCACCGCATTTTTTAATGGCAGCCTTGGCCGATTGCATGGCGAACGCGAGTGCAGCTACACGAGAATCAAAGTCCTTGCGGCCTTCGGCTAATCCATCCAGATGCCACGTTTGTGTGTTCCCCTGTTCGTAGGGAATCTCATAAAAAATCATGGCTCACTATCCTCGAGCACCGCGTGCGCGCCCGACTTGATTATCGAGATATTCGATGCATTGCTGGCGTGAGGATCAGATGAGCGGAAGCACGCTGCGGATGCTAAAGCGTGATGCAGATCACTTGCCGCGAAGAGGCACTTCGAATTTCGGGTCGATGAGCAATCGATTGGCGCTGAGCCTGCGTTTGCTTCGAATCGGCAGGCCAAAAAAGTGCACCACCGATGAGGATCGTTGGTGCACTTTGAGCCGCATATGGCGTTGTCGATCTCGCGCTATTGATCTTTTGATATCGAATCAGCGCATCCGATTAGTGCTTCTGACGACGGATGCGGCGGCTGTCATGGTTCTCGGACTTGTTCAGACGATTGTCTTCGCCCTTGGTGAGGTGACCATTGTGCTTGGCTTCGTCGGCGCTCTCGCGCTGGGCAATATTGGCGTCCTGCTTTTCATCACGCGCGGCCTGCTTACCGTTCATCGTGCCATTGGCCTGGCCGTTCTGAATGCGGTTTTGCTGGTTGCTCAGGCGTGTGTTGACTTGGTTCACGCGCGGGTGATCGGGTACCGAGGTGTCCTGTGCCATCACGGTGCCGGAAACGAGTGCCGAAAAAGCGATCAGGCCGAACATGTTGCGGCGAAAGTTTGCGTTGATCTTCATTACTGCGTCCTTTAAGTAGTGAGCAAAGTGGATATAGCCGGTCCTTCTGACGCTGATCAGAAAGCACCATCTCAGGTGGATATGGCTTGGGATCAATGCCTCGCGAGCGACATCTCCCGTGCCGTTATCGAGCAGACGCGCTGCATTCGGCCGAATGCGAACGTGCAGGGCAGAGAACGTGGGACGTCAGTGGCGCGTTGACTACACTTCTTTACAAATGTGGTTATGGTTCAGTCTCGCGGCAACGCAGCAAATGTTGGCGACAGATATGTCTCGCTCACCGGTGCGTGGATGACTTCAGGTGTTCGCCAGTGTGTATTGACGGCACGGTGAAACTTGCTGCGACAGCTTGAGCGAACGGTCATGCCTTGCTGATGGTGCGCCTCGGCTTGAACGGATTTCTGCCTGCCTGCGAAATGCAGTCCATGAGTCTGAATGCAACGAGTAGCTCGTAAGCGGGCCATCAGCGACAGATGGTCGATGCTAGGCTTTCATGCATCTGCGGCAGTCTGGCGCAGCACAAATGTGTCCTCTGTTTTGCCTGTCTGGAGCTCCGCTGATGAAACGCCTCATCCGTACCGTTGCAGGGCTGGGACTTTTGCTGATCGCTTCGATGGCTGTCGCCCAGATCCAGATCAAGCCGCTGAAGGATGCCAAGCCGAATATTCCGATGACGATCGGCAGCCATCCGCTGACGGCGGACGATGCGAGTGCGTGGCTGGATGGCCTGTTTCCTTACGGCCTGGCCAAGAACAATCTGGCCGCTGCGGTGGTGGTGGTCGTCAAGGACGACCATATTTTGGTGTCCAAGGGCTACGGCTACGCCGACATCGCGGCGCAAAAGGAGGTTGATCCGGCGACCACTCTTTTTCGTCCAGGTTCGATTTCAAAGACCTTCGTATGGACGGCGGTGATGCAGCTGGTGGAGCAGGGCAAGCTCAATCTGGATGCGGACGTGAACCAGTATCTGGATTTCACCATTGCGCCGCGCGAGGGCAAGCCGATCACGATGCGCGATCTGATGACGCACACGCCGGGCTTCGAGGAAACACTGAAGAACCTGTTTTCGCATGATGCCCAATTGCCGATGAGCAACGAGGCGTGGTTGAAAGAGTGGGTGCCCGAACGCGTGTTTGCGCCCGGCGAAGTATCGGCGTATTCGAACTACGGCGCCGCGCTGGCCGGTTATATCGTGCAGCGGATTTCCGGCCAGCCGTTCGATGCCTACATCGAGCAGCACATCTTCCAGCCATTGGGCATGCAGCATGCGACGTTCCGTCAGCCGCTGCCGGATAACCTCAAGAACGATATGGCGAAGAGCTACGAATCGGCCAGCGCACCGCCGAAGTCGTTCGAAATGGTGGTGAGTACCCCGGCTGGCGGCATGTCGGTAAGCGGCGAGGACATGGCGCGCTTCATGATTGCGCAGCTGCAGGACGGAACATATAACGGGGTACAGATACTGCGGCTCGAGACGGCGAAGCAGATGCACGACTTCACGCATTATTCGGTGCCGGGACTGATGCCGATCGCGCTCGGCTTTTATCACATGGATCGCAATGGCCAGAGCATCATCGGCCACGGCGGCGATACCGAGCTGTTCCATAGCGAGATGATGCTTTTTACGCAGGAGAACGTGGGCATCTTTGTATCGATCGACGGCGACAAGGACGGCGGCCTGCGCAAGCAGTTGCTCGATGGCTTTACCGACCGCTATTTTCCGGCACTGCCGCAGGTGCCGCGGCCGACGTTGGGCACGGCTCGCGCGCATGGTGCTTTGCTGGTTGGTCGCTACGTGGGCAGCCGTGGGTCGTTCGACAATTTTCTGTCCATCGGCAATCTGCTGTCGCAACCTAAGATTCTCATGGCGCCGGACGGCACGTTGATCACGCCGGATTTCAAGAATTTGGCCGGGCAGCCGCGGCACTGGCGCGAGATAAAACCCTTTCTGTGGCTGGACGACGTTAGCGACAGCCATCTGGGCGCGCTGATGCAGAACGACAAGGTGCGTTGGATTTCGTTTGACGAGGCGTCGCCGGTCGCCGTGTGGATGCCGGTGTCGCCATGGCATTCGGCAACGTGGAATCTGCCGCTGCTGTATTTGTCACTGCTGGTCCTTTTGCTGACGGCACTGCTGTGGCCGGTGGCTGCGCTGGTGCGTTTTTGCTGCGGCAAGGCCTTTGCGCTGCACGGCACCGCACGGCGTTGGTATCGGCTCAGTCGCGTGGTGGCGATTCTGCATCTGCTGTTTGCGCTGGGCTGGCTGCTGGCCATTTTGCAACTGAATATCGGTATTGCGCATTTCAACAACGCGTTTGACGGCACACTGCGGATGATCCAGTTGATTGGAGTGCTGGCCATTATCGGTACGGTGCCCGTAGCGATGAACGCCGTCAGCGCGTTCCGTCTACCGAGCGGCTGGTGGCGCAAGACGAATAGCGTGTTGCTGTTGATGGCCTGCCTGGCGATGATCTGGTTTGCCTTCAGCCTGCATCTGCTGAACCTGCACTTGAACTACTGATAGGTACTCACACGCGTATCAGTAGCGGGCCAGCTTTGTCTCGAGGCGCAGCCGCTTGCGCAGGCTGGCGAGGATGACCGCGTCGGGAAAGGTTTTCAGCGCGGCGCGCAATACCTGGATGTCCTGCCGCCAGCCGAGCTGATCAGCGAGGCGCGCGAGGGCTTTCGTCGATTTGCTTTTGTGCGTGTCGCTGGCCTGGATCTTGATGCTGGAAAGCCGGTTCAGTGCATGAACCGCATCGAGCTGCAGGCGCAGCCTTCGCACGCGGCGGCGCCAGCGGTGTAGGTTGGTAGGCGTGCCCTGGTCGGCCGCATCGCGTTCGGCCTTGTTGACCCGGCGATGACTTTTCTTGATGGATTGCTGCAGCGATTTCTGCGTGACGCGCTTCCAGCGCAGCTTGGCAACAACGATGGCGATGTCGCCGATCGCGGCGATGCGGCGGGCAAAGGCCGGATCCTTGCCCAGTTCGGTTTCGAGCAGCAGATCGCGCTGCACGGCCAGCACCTGTGCCGCGATGGCCCATTCGCCGGTTTCATCGCCAACGGCCAGTTTTTCGGCCATCAACACCACGACCTGTGAGTCGCGCAGCGCCGAGAGCCGCTTGGCCTGATTGCGCAGTGCGATGTCGATCTTCGCGGTTTCATGGCCGACCGCGTCACTGACCAGGGCGAGCAGGCTGCGTAGACGGCGTATGGCCTTGCGCGCCTCGTGGATGCCGCGATGCCGATCCTTGCGATTGCCCAGTGCCTTGGCGACTGCCTTGCACTCCTTGCTGGCGAGTGCGGCGAGCGAAGTGCCCGTGGCGGGCGGCGTATCGGCATTCATGAATCGGACGATTCCTTGCTGACGAGGCGGCCAGTGTACGTCGCAAACGACCGGGCCATGACAGTGGCACGAAGGATAGGCCGGGATAAGCGCATTCCGATCGCCGGATGACATATGCAGGTCACATTGGGCTGCTTAAGTGGTTTAACCCTCTCCTGCCGGGCATCGCCATGAACAGCACGACCAGTTACGACCTGATCGACAGCGTGAAGGGCTCGCCAAACCAGCGCCTGTTTGGGTTCGGGATCTTTGGCCTCTGCCTGCTGATAGCCGCCGTTTACGTGGGCGTGCAGCTCAACCACGACCTGACGATTATTCCGGCCGGCAGCGCGACGAGTTATTTCCTGCTCGGCACGGCGTTGCTGATCGCACTGGGTTTCGAATTCGTCAACGGCTTCCACGACACGGCCAATGCGGTGGCGACGGTTATCTATACGCGCTCGTTGCCGGCGAGTTTTGCGGTGGTCTGGTCGGGTGGCTGGAATTTCGTCGGCGTGATGGTCTCCAGCGGCGCGGTTGCCTTTGCGGTGCTGCAACTGCTGCCGATCGACCTGGTGCTCAACGTTGGGTCGGGCGTCGGCTTCGCCATGGTTTTCGCGCTGCTGATTGCTGCCATCATCTGGAATCTGGGCACGTGGTCGCTTGGCTTGCCGGCATCCAGCTCGCATACGCTGATCGGCTCGATCATTGGCGTGGGCCTGATGAACCAGTTGATGCATGGTGGTGCGGCCAGCAGCAGCGTGGACTGGAGCCAGGCATGGAACGTGGGCAAGTCACTGCTGGTATCGCCAGTGGTCGGCTTTGCCTTTGCCGCTTTGCTGCTTTACGCGTTGAAGCTGCTGGTGCGCGTGCCGGCGCTGTATGCCGAGCCGAAGGGTGACCAGCCGCCGCCGTTCTGGATCCGCAGCATTCTTATCCTCACCTGTACCGGCGTGTCGTTTGCGCATGGTTCCAACGATGGCCAGAAGGGCATGGGCCTGATCATGCTGATCCTGATCGGCACGGTGCCAGCCGCCTACGCGTTGAACCGCACAGTGACGCCGAGCGAGACGCAAACCTTCATCTCGGTGGCGCATCACGCCAGCGAAGTGCTGGGTCGTTACACCACCGGTGCCGCTCCGGTGGCATCGCCGCGCGACGAGATCGAGACGTACATCAATAGCCACCACGCCACGCCAGCGACGCTGATCGCGGTGCGCCAGTTGACCGATACCATCGGCAGCCAGGCTGGGCAGAGCGCTTCGTTGTCGGATGTGCCGCAGACCCAGGTCAACAACGTGCGCAACAACATGTATCTGACCTCCGAAGCGCTGCGCTTGATGGTCAAGAGCAAACAGCCGGCGTTTGCGCCAGCGGACCAGGCGGTACTGGATAATTACCACAACCTGCTGGACCGCTCGACCAAGTTCATCCCGACCTGGGTCAAGGTAGCAGTCGCCATCGCGCTGGGGCTGGGCACCATGGTCGGCTGGCGGCGCATCGTGCGCACCGTCGGCGAACGCATCGGCAAGCAGCATCTGACTTATGCCCAGGGCGCCTCGGCCGAGCTGGTTGCCGCCATCACCATTGGCGCGGCAGATCGCTTCGGCTTGCCGGTGAGTACCACGCACGTGCTGTCGTCCGGTGTCGCTGGCGCCATGGTGGCAAACGGCTCGGGCTTGCAGTGGAGCACCGTGCGCAGTTTGCTGCTGGCCTGGGTGCTGACCCTGCCGGTATCGATCGCACTGGCAGCTGGCTTGTTCTGGGCGTTCCGGCACGTGTTCTGAGCTTTTACAGTGAGGCCGTTTCTTTCATGTGAAGCTATTTTTCGGTCTCCCCCATTTTGGCTCCGCGCTGCGGAGCCATTTTTTTTACCGTCGCCGTAAAATCAAGGGCTGTCCCGAATGGGGCAGCCCTCTTGGTGCGATCTGCTGATGCTTAGGCGAGCGTGCGGACCTTGGCCTCGCGATCCCACTGCCGCGTCTTGGCAGCCTTGATGAAGGCTTTCACGTCACCAGTATCAACAACGCCCGCATCGATGCCGATGCCGCCGGCTTTCAGCACTGCCTGCGCACCCGCATCGGCAGCGATACCCTTTAGATGGCCAAACGCTTCGCGCGCAAAGTCCACGGCAGCGGCGACCTTAGCCATCTGCTTGCCGGCAACGTCGGAGAGCACGAGCGCCACGGCGTCAAACACCAACGACGGTGTGCCAGCGAGCTGGCCATCGGCAGCCACCGATTTGCCATCACTCAGTTTGATGCCGCCTACGCGCGTGGCCACCAGTTTGAACGTGCCGCCGGCAGCCTCGACGGCCTGCTTCAAGGCCTTGATCGTGGCGGCATCGGAACCATCGTGAACAAGCGCACCGACGACACGGCCTTGCAAGGTGTCTTTCATCTTGCCGATGATCTGCAACGCCGGTGACACGGGCATCGGTTTTGCCTTGACGGCTGCAGCAGCGGCTGGCGGCAGGGCATGTAGACCCAGTCCATCGGCCACGCGCTGAGCGAGATCGGCATCGATATGGCGAAGTTGCCCGACCACGGCCTCGCGCACATGCAGGGTTTCGACCTTGGACAATTCGAACACCAGGCTGGAAGCGATGTGCGCCTGCTCGTACTTGGTCTGACTGCGATAAAACTGCAGTGCCTGGCTGAAATGATCAGCGAAACTTTCGGGGCGCAGTCGGCCCTTGGTTACATCGCCCGTTTCGGTGACGGCAGCGCTGTGGAATCCGGCCGGTGTTTCGCGCGGTGAAGCAAGGTCCAGCGAGCTTGGTTCGTAGCTCACACGACCCTTCGGTATCTGCATTTGCATATGACCGTCGCGTTGCTGGTTGGCAAATGGACACTTCGGCGCGTTGATCGGTAGTTGATGAAAATTCGGCGAGCCCAGGCGCGAGAGCTGTGTATCGAGGTAGGAATGCAGCCGGCCCTGCAGCAACGGATCATTGGAGAAATCGATACCGGGCACGACATGTGACGGGCAGAAGGCCACTTGCTCGGTCTCGGCGAAGAAGTTGTCCGGGTAACGGTTCAGCACCATGCGTCCGATCACCGTCAGCGGCACCAGCTCTTCCGGAATCAGCTTGGTCGGGTCGAGATGGTCGAACGGGAAGGCTTCGGCCTCTTTCTCGGTGAACAGCTGCACGGCAAGTTCCCACTCGGGATAGTTACCCGCCTGTATGGATTCGAATAGATCGCGGCGATGAAAGTCGGGATCGGCGCCGGCAAGCTTCACGGCTTCGTCCCACACGGTCGACTGCAGGCCGAGCTTGGGCCGCCAATGAAATTTCACAAAGGTTGATTTGCCCTCGGCATCCAGTAACCGGAAGCTGTGAATGCCGAAGCCTTCCATCATGAGCAATGAACGCGGGATGGCACGATCGGACATCGCCCACATGATCATGTGCATGGATTCGGGCGTCAGCGAAATGAAATCCCAGAACGTGTCGTGCGCCGAACCGGCCTGCGGAAAGCCGCGGTCGGGCTCCATCTTCACCGCGTGGATGAGATCTGGAAACTTGATCGCATCCTGGATAAAGAACACGGGAATGTTGTTGCCGACCAGATCCCAGTTGCCCTCCTTGGTGTAGAACTTCACCGCGAAGCCACGGACGTCGCGCGGCGTATCGATCGAGCCCGCGCCGCCGGCCACGGTGGAGAAGCGCGTAAACAGCGGCGTCTTTTCGCCGACCTCGGTGAGAATTTTTGCGGTGGTGTATTTCTTCAGCGACTTGGTCAGCTCGAAATAGCCGTGCGCTGCCGAGCCGCGCGCGTGCACGATGCGTTCGGGAATGCGCTCGTGATCAAAGTGCGTGATCTTTTCGCGCAGGATGAAGTCTTCCAGCAGCGTGGGTCCGCGCGACGAAGCCTTCAGCGAATTCTGGTTGTCGGACAGCGGCAGGCCCTGATTGGTGGTGAGCAGCGGATGTTGTCCGCCGGCACTTTGATGCAGCTCGTCGCCATGACCACGACGGTCCGTTGTCTTGGCCGTAGCTGCCTTGGTTACAACAGCTTTTTTTGATGAGGCGCTGGGCTTTTTCTTGATGTTGGCCATAGGTTCTCCGGGGCGTTCGATGGTGACGGTGGGGGACGTCAATCAACGGTGCACCTCGGGAAGTGAATTGCCCGTGCTTCAAATCTGTGTGAATGACCGATGTTGACCAGAACCCATAGCGCGCATTCGGCCGCATCGCGGCCACAAAAAAGCCCCGCCAAGCGGGGCCTTTTGTCGAACAGTCACCAGCGCTTGTGATCAGGCTTCGGCTTCTTCCTTGTACGCGTCGATCGGAATGCAGGCGCACATGATGTTTTTGTCACCGTAGACATTGTCCACTCGCGCTACTGGTGACCAGTACTTTTGCAACTTCAGGCTGGGTAGCGGGAAGGCTGCCAGCTCGCGCGGATAGGCGTGCGTCCATTCGCTCGCCGATACGGCGGTCGCGGTATGCGGCGCGTGCTTCAGCGGGTTGTCCTCGCGATCGAGCTTGCCTTCTTCGACGGCGCGGATTTCTTCGCGGATCTGGATCATCGCGTCGATGAAGCGATCAAGTTCATGCTGAGACTCGCTCTCGGTCGGCTCGACCATCAGCGTGCCGGACACCGGGAAGCTCAGCGTCGGCGCATGGAAGCCGAAGTCGATCAGACGCTTGGCCACGTCCTCGGCACCGATGCCGGTGGCATCCTTCAATGGACGCAGGTCGAGGATGCATTCGTGCGCGACCAGGCCATTGCGCCCGGTGTAGAGCGTCTTGTAATGCGGCGCCAGCCGCTTCGCCACGTAGTTGGCGTTGAGCAGGGCGACCTGGGTCGCCTTGCGCAGGCCTTCGCTGCCCATCAGGGTGATGTACATCCACGAGATCGGCAGGATTGAGGCCGAACCGAAGGGCGCCGCGGACACCATGCCGACTTGCGCTTTGCGATCTTCCGGATCGCCGCCGACATGGATGTCGGCACTAATAACGGTTTTAGGCAGGAACGGCGCGAGATGTGATTTCACCGCGCAGGGTCCCACGCCCGGACCGCCGCCGCCGTGCGGGATACAGAACGTCTTGTGCAGATTCAGATGCGACACATCCGAGCCCCACTTGCCGGGCTTGGCCACGCCGACCAGCGCATTCATGTTGGCGCCGTCGGTATAGACCTGACCACCGTGTTGGTGGATGACATCGCAGATCGCCACGATGTCTTCCTCGAACACGCCGTGCGTCGATGGATAGGTGATCATCAGAGCGGCAAGGCGATCGGAATACTTTTCGGCCTTGGCGCGGATATCGTCGATGTCGACATTGCCGTTGGCATCGCACTTGGTTACCACGACCGTCATGCCGCACATTTGTGCGGAGGCCGGATTGGTACCGTGCGCGGATTCGGGGATCAGGCAGATATCGCGATGGCCTTCATTGCGTGAGCGATGGTACGCACGGATGGCCAGCAGGCCGGCGTATTCGCCCTGTGCGCCGGAATTCGGCTGCAGGCTTACGGCGTCGTAACCGGTGCACTCGACCAGCATGGCCTCAAGGCTGTCGATCAGCTGCGTGTAGCCCTGCGTCTGCGACGATGGCGCCAGCGGATGGATATTGCCAAACTCGGGCCAGGTGACCGGGATCATTTCGGCGGTGGCGTTGAGCTTCATGGTGCACGAACCCAGTGGGATCATCGTGCGGTCCATCGCCAGATCCTTGTCGGCCAGTGCACGCATATAGCGCAGCAGCTCGTGCTCACTGTGATGCGTGTTGAAGACCGGGTGCGTGAGAAACGCACTGGCGCGGCGCAGGCCAGCGGGCAGGGCGTCGTCGGTAGCAGCATCAAGCGCGTCGATGTGGTCAATCGCCACGCCGGCACCGAACAGCTTGGCCAGCGCGATCAAGTCTTCGCGAGTAGTAGTTTCATCCAGGCTGATGCCCAGGCTCTTGCTATCGATACGACGCAGGTTGAGGCGCGCCGATTCTGCCTTCGCATGGATGGCGTCGGCATCGACGTTGACCACGTGCAGCGTGTCGAAGAAGTCCGGACCCACCGTGATGCCGGCCTTGCCCAGCGCGCCGGCCAGGATCGCGCTGAGGCGATGCACGCGGCGGGCGATGCGGGTCAGCCCTTCCGGACCGTGATACACGGCGTACATGCTGGCCATGACGGCGAGCAGCACCTGCGCGGTGCAGATATTCGACGTGGCCTTCTCCCGGCGGATGTGCTGCTCGCGCGTCTGCAGGGTGAGCCGGTACGCCGGCTTGCCTTCGGCGTCGATGGACACACCGATCAGACGGCCCGGCATCGAACGCTTGTACGCGTCGCGACAGGCCATGAAGGCCGCATGCGGGCCGCCGTTGCCGAACGGCACCCCGAAGCGCTGCGAATTGCCGACGACGATATCCGCGCCCCATTCGCCGGGTGCGGCGATCAGGGTCAGCGCAAGCAAATCGGTGGCGACAGCGACCAGGCCGCCGCGCGCATGCGTGGCATCAGCCAGCGCCTTGTAGTCGTTGATCTGGCCGAACGTGTTGGGGTATTGCAGCAGCATGCCAAAGCTGTCGACACTGGCGGCTTCGGCATCGTCGCCAATGTGTAGCTCCAAGCCCATCGCCTCGGCGCGGGTGTTCAACACTTCCAGCGTCTGTGGATGCACGCCGCGCGACACGAAAAACACGTTGGACTTGGACTTGCACGAACGCTTGGCCAGGGTCATCGCCTCGGCAGCAGCGGTGGCTTCGTCCAGCAGGGATGCGTTGGCGATTTCCATGCCGGTGAGGTCGGCGCACAGCGTCTGGAAGTTGATCAGCGCTTCCATGCGGCCCTGCGAGATCTCCGCCTGATACGGCGTGTAGGCGGTATACCAGGCCGGGTTTTCGAGGATATTGCGCAGGATGACGTTCGGCGTATGGGTGCCGTAATAACCCTGGCCAATAAAACTGCGGAATACTTGATTCTTGTTGGCGATGAGGCGGATCTTGGCCAGTGCCTCGACTTCGGTGATCGCGTGCG
>Ga0302302_1000493_pt1 | contig 23840 bp, 19 predicted proteins | sample III_Palsa_E1_3_FD_198766 | JGI IMG/M metagenome (GOLD analysis project Ga0302302, IMG submission 198766) | Peat permafrost microbial communities from Stordalen Mire near Abisko, Sweden - III_Palsa_E1_3 | ecosystem: Environmental > Terrestrial > Soil > Palsa > Peat permafrost | place: Sweden...
CTTACGCTGAAATCCCATGCCGGCTTTTGACAAAGCCGGCATGTTTACGAAAACGGGAGACCACGATGAGTTTCATGCAGTCACTGCAACAGGCATGGGCACGCAATAATTCGCTGGTCTGCGTGGGACTGGATCCGGAGCCCGCGAAATTTCCCACTGCGTTTCACGACAAGCCCGATGCGGTATTCGATTTCTGCCGCGCCATTGTCGACGCTACAGCCGACCTTGCCTGCGCGTTCAAGCCGCAGATCGCGCACTTCGCCGCGCTGCGTGCCGAGGATGCGCTTGAGCGACTTATCGCCCATATCCATGACAAGCACCCCGGCGTGCCGGTGATCCTCGATGCCAAGCGCGGCGACATCGGTTCGACCGCGCAGCATTACGCCACCGAAGCATTCGATCGTTACGCCGCCGATGCGGTAACGCTCAATCCCTATCTCGGCCGTGACTCGGCCCAGCCGTTTCTCGACCGCGCCGACAAGGGCGTGATCCTGCTCTGCCACACCTCCAACCCTGGTGCGGCCGATCTACAGGATCTCACCGTGCATGATGCCGATGGCGTCGCCAAGCCGCTCTACCAGCATGTGGCACAGATCATCGCTCGCGACTGGAACACGAACGGCAACTGCGCCCTGGTCACCGGCGCCACCTGGCCGAAACAGCTGGCCGAAGTACGCGCCCTGATCGGCGACATGCCGTTACTGGTACCCGGCATCGGTGCGCAGGGTGGCGATGTGGAAGCCGTGGTTCGCTACGGCCAAACCGCCAACCACACCGGCCTGATGATCAACTCCTCCCGCGCGATTCTCTACGCCAGCAGCGGCGTGGATTTCGCCGAAGCGGCGCGTGTCGCCACGCTGGATTTGCGTGACAGTATCAACCGCTATCGGGCGGACTGATTCGGACGTCCATACGTCCACATAGATTGGGATCTATGGCGCGGGATAAGGCGATTTCTTCAGCAATTTGGCGAGATGTGCCGCATTGCTCGCCAGCGTCTTTGTCGCTTCTGCCACTTTCTTCGGCGTGCTCTTGAGATCCTTGTAATCGGTGCTGCCCATCGCTTCACCCACCCAGTAGGTGCTGCTACCACCGGGGATAGTGAAGCCGACGTCAGCCAGCGCCTGATAAAGCTCGGCGGTCACGTGATGCGCGCCATCCTCGTTGCCGACCACGCCAATGATGGCGACCTTGCCGAAGGTGGGATAACGCCCCTCGTCATCGATATCGCCAAGGATCGCATCCATCCGCTCGAGCACGCGCTTGCTCACGCTGGAAGGCTGGCCCATCCAGATTGGCGTCGTCAGCACGAGAATATCGGCCGCCATGATCTTCTTGCGCATGGCAGGCCATTCGTCACCGCTGCCTTCATTGTGGCTGACACCCGGTTTAATGTCGTAGTCGACGACGCGATCGTCGGAGCATGTGACGCCATGCTTTTCCAGCGAACGCAAAAGTTGATCGAGCAGCTTTTGGGTGGAGGACGTTTTGGGACCGGGTTTCAACGTGCAGTTCAATCCGTAAGCGGTGAGCGCCATGGCCTTAGCCTTTGGGTGAGGGAGCCACAGAAGCTGCTCCCGAACCTGTGCAGGTGCGGTTACGGTGTCGGGATTGGCACCTTCACGAACGGAACAGAGATCATCTGCCGACGCAGCGCCCGCTCGCACGGGATCGAGACAAACCGCGCCACACCTTTGCCGAGCAACCAGCAGATCGGCAGAGCCGGCAGATACCAGAGAAATCCCCAGCGTATGTCGCCGCCGGTGGCGCGATACACACGCACTACTGCATAAACCACGAACATATGGCTGAGATAGATCTCGTAGCTGAGCCTGCCCCACGACGCCAGCCAGCCGAATCCGCGGACCCTTGATACGGGACGCGCCTGGAGGGCAATCAGCATCAGCATCGCCGATACCGTGAGCAGCAGCAGGATGCTGTCGCCGAAGATCGGCCATAAAAAACGGCCGGCAAACATTTCCGCAAGCATGCTGAGCGCGCCGACGATAATCAGGCCGCGTGCCTGCATGGTCGAAAGCACCGGCCAGCGCCGTACCAGCAGCGCTCCGATGACGCCGATCGCGATCGCCGACATGCCCGGCAGATACGCTTTTTCCTGCCATATCTCGTTGCCCGTCAGCGCCGCATGCGTCCACGGCATCGACACAGCCAGCAGCACCAGCAGCGGCGCGAGTATCCAGACACGTCGCGTGAGCAGGCAGACGATCGGAAAGCCAATATAGAACACCTCTTCGATCGACAGTGACCACAGCACGTCCCAGTTGCCCGGTAGATAGCCGGTCATGCCTTCGTACCAGTTCAGATGCAGGCCAAGCGCTGCGAGCACGGCGCGAGGTAGCGACTGCCCCGGGCGATCGATGACATAGTCCTGCACGCCAAGGCCGTGTAGCGCACTCAGTAAAGCCACCAGCAACAGCAGGCATGGCACGATGCGCGAGAAGCGCAGCGCATAGAAGGTCTTCATGTCGATTCGCGCCAGATCGCCCCAACGGCGCAGCGCGTTACCGGTAATCAGGAAACCCGATATCACGAAGAACACGAACACCGCTTCGTAACCGTTGTAGTTGAGCTCGGACAGAAAGCGCGCCGGCAGAAAGTCGGCCAGCGCCGTCTTCCGCAGCGGAATGCGGATGCCGATATGGTTGAGGATGACCAGCACAATCGCGATACCGCGCAACAGGTCGATGCCGATATTGCGCGATGTGCTGGCCGATATGCCGGCCTGAAACATTCCCGTGTCGTCGCTCACCCCTTCGACCTCACGCATGCGGCGCTTGCCCACCCTCATCACGCAGGCTGAAGGGATTGAAGCGCGTGCCGTAGTCGAAGGTATCGACGTTTTCAGCGCGCTTGAGCCAGCCGACCACAGCGTAGGTCACCGGCGTCAGCACCACCTCGACCAGCACCTTCATCACCCAGTTGAACAGGATCACCTTGACCAGGGTCGTGCTTTCCCAGATGCCGTAGAACGCGATCGGATAAAAGGTGACGCTGTCGAACGCCTGACCGAACACGGTAGAGCCAATCGTGCGCGTCCACAGATGCTTGCCCTTGGTGATGATCTTGAGCCTTGCCATCACGAAGGCGTTGACGAAGTCACCGACCCAGTAGCCGATCATCGAGGCCACGGCGATGCGTGCCGTGCCGCCGAAGACGGTTTCCAGCGCGGGCTGCAGGGTTTTATTGAACGGCTCGGCGCTGCTGGCCGGCATGTGGATCACCACGTACGACATCACAGTGGCAAAAATCATCGCGCCGAAGCCGGCCCAGATCGCGCGCCGCGCCCGCGCGTAACCATACACCTCGGTCAGCACGTCACCGAAGATATAGCCGATCGGAAAAAACAGATTGCCGGTGCCAAAGCTGAGTGCGCCGATCCACGGCAGGTCGATCACGCTGACCTTGGCCGGGCCGATCAGGTTGGAACACAGCAACACCGCGACCATGCCGGCAACCAGCATGTCGTAGTAGCGAAAGCCACGCGCAGGCGCGGCAGCGGACACGTTCATCGAGTCGCCCCTAAGAGTGATGGATGAAGCATACCCGGGGCGACACGATGTTTACCTGGCTTTGATCAAAGCTCGCGGTCGATCATCGATTCCAGCGAACCGCAACATATCGACCCGTGCGAGATCTCAGACCACCTCGACCCCGTGCCAGAACGCCACGTGATTCTTGATCTCTTTCGCGGCGTCCTTCGGCTCCGGGTAATACCAGGCCGCATTGGCATTGACGTCATCGCCCACCAGTACGTCGTAATAGCTCGCCGTGCCCTTCCAGCTGCAAACCGTGTGATGGTCGCTCCCGCGGAAGTTTTCCTTGTGCAACGACTCGACCGGGAAATAGTGGTTGTTCTCGACCACCACCGTATTGTCGCTTTCGGCCAGCACCACACCTTTCCACACTGCACGCTTAGTCATCTGCCAACTCCTGTCCGGGGAACAGCACGTCGGTAAAGCCGAACTTGCTGAAATCAGTAATGCGCGAGGGATACAGGCGGCCGATCAGATGATCACATTCGTGCTGTACCACCCGCGCATGAAAACCTTCGGCAGTGCGCTCGATGCGCTCACCCCTGGGGTCGATACCTTCGTAGCGGATCAGGCTGTAGCGACTCACTGCACCGCGCAAACCGGGCACGGACAGACAGCCTTCCCAGCCTTCTTCCATGTCCTGCGACAACGGCGTGATCACCGGATTGAGCAGAATCGTCTGCGGCACCGCCGGCGCATCGGGATAACGTTCGCTGCTGTCGAAGCCGAAGATCACCAGCTGCATGTCGACGCCGATCTGTGGCGCGGCCAGTCCCACGCCGCCGACCGAGTGCATGGTTTCGAACATGTCAGCGATCAGCGTGTCGAGCTCAGCGCTGCCGATCAGTTCTTCCGGCACCAGCGGCGCAATGCGCAGCAGGCGCTCGTCGCCCATCTTCAGAATTTCGTGAATCATTGCCGCCTCCAGATCTTGCACGTGCTGTGATTGGATAGGGTCGGATCACGCCAATGCAAGCCCAGCCAACTTCTCACTCTACTCAAACAGCATTGCCGTTCAAAAAACGTTGGGCCATGAGCAGGCTCAAGCCATCATCCGCCCGACGGTCAACGTTGCCCCGACCAGGGCCGTGCCAGCCGGCATTGACCGCCGCGCTCCGCACCGCGACTCTTGCGTTATCGCCATCCGAAGGAACGCCCCATGCACAGCCGAAACGCCGACGCCGGATCGCCATCCATCGCGATCTTGCCAACCACGCTGGCGAAACGATGTTTGTGGCTGCTGGTCGCACTGATCGGCGCGGCGTGTCTGGGCGTGGTGGCCCTGCGTCGCGGTGAACCGGTAAATGCGATCTGGCTGGTGGCAGCGTCGCTGGCGGTGTTCGCCATCGCCTATCGTTTCTACAGCCGCTTCATCGCCAACTTCGTGCTGCGCATGGATGCGACACGCGCCACGCCGGCCGTGCTGCGCAACGATGGGCTGGACTATGTGCCGACGAACAAGTGGGTGGTGTTCGGCCACCACTTCGCCGCCATCGCGGGTGCCGGTCCACTGGTCGGGCCGGTGCTGGCAGCGCAGATGGGTTACCTGCCCGGCACGCTGTGGATTCTGTTCGGCGTGGTGTTTGCCGGTGCGGTGCAGGATTTCATGATACTCGCGCTGTCGCTGCGCCGCGACGGCCGTTCGCTCGGCCACATGCTGCGCGAGGAGCTAGGCCCGGCACCGGGCGTAGTAGCGATGTTCGGCGTGCTGGTGCTGATGATGATCGTGCTGGCCGTTCTGGCACTGGTCGTGGTCAAGGCGCTCACGCACAGCCCGTGGGGCACGTTTACCGTCGCTGCAACCATTCCCATCGCGCTGCTGATGGGTGTGTATCTGCGCTGGATTCGCGTGGGGCGGATTCTCGAAGTGTCGCTGATCGGCCTGGTGCTGTTGCTCGCGTCGATAAGCTACGGCGCGCACGTGGCCGCCTCGCCGACGCTGGCGCCGCTGTTCGACTTCGACGCGAAAACACTGGCATGGCTGCTGATCGGCTACGGCTTTTGCGCGTCGGTATTGCCGGTGTGGCTGCTGCTGGCGCCGCGCGATTATCTCAGCACGTTTCTGAAGATCGGCACCATCGCCCTGCTGGCGCTGGCGATATTTATCGCCGCACCGACGCTGCAGATGCCGGCGGTAACGAAGTTCATCGACGGCACGGGCCCGGTATTCCAGGGCGGCCTGTTCCCGTTCCTGTTCATCACCATCGCCTGCGGTGCGGTGTCGGGCTGGCACGCGATCATCGCCTCGGGCACCACGCCCAAGCTGATCGGCAACGAGGGCGAAGCGCGCCTGATCGGCTACGGCGGCATGCTGATGGAAGCGTTCGTGGCGATCATGGCGTTGATCGCTGCCGCGTCGCTGCATCCAGGCGTGTATTTCGCGATGAATGCACCCGGCGCGCTGATCGGCAACACGGTACAGAGTGCGGCCACGGCGATCAGCCAGATGGGCTTTGTGGTCACACCTGACGAACTACTGCAGACCGCGAAAAACATCGGCGAAACCAGCATCCTCAGTCGCGCCGGTGGTGCACCGACGCTGGCCGTCGGCATGGCGCAACTGCTGCACAACATCCTGCCCGGCGGCGGCATGATGGCGTTCTGGTACCACTACGCGATCCTGTTCGAGGCACTGTTCATCCTCACCACGGTTGATGCCGGCACACGCGTGGGCCGCTTCATGATTCAGGAAATCGCCGGTTTGATTCACAAGCCGCTGCAGGCGACCGAGTCGTGGACCGGCAACCTGCTGGCCACCGCGATCTGCGTGGCGCTGTGGGGCTACTTCTTGTATCAGGGCGCGACCGATCCGCTCGGCGGCATCAACACGCTGTGGCCGCTGTTCGGCATCGCCAACCAGATGCTGGCGGCCATCGCGCTCATGCTGGCGACGGTGGTCGTGGTGAAGCTCAAGCGCCAGCGTTACGTGTGGGTTCCGGGCATTCCTGCGCTGTGGCTGATCGCGTGCACGCTCGCGGCCGGCTGGCAGAAGCTGGCCGGACCTATCAGCTTCACCGCGGCCGCCGCAAAATATGCGCAAGCCGCACAGCAGGGCCATCTACTGGCACCCGCAAAAACCGTCGCTGAAATGCAGCGTATCGTCAGCAACAACCAAGTCGACGCCGCGCTCACCGGCCTGTTCATGCTGCTGATCGTGAGCATGCTCGGGTTCTCGCTGCGCACGTTGATCAAGGCATGGAACACACCCACACCGACAGCGCGCGAAGAGCCTTACATCGCGTTAGTCAGCGTGACGCACTGAAGGGACGCAACGATGACCCGATCAAAGATCACCAATGCCCTGCATCAAGCTTGGAGGCGCGCCGTACAAACCGCTCGCCTGTGCTGCGGCGTGCCCGATTACGACGCCTACCTGAAGCATCTGCGCGAGCATCATCCCGAGCGCGATGTGCCGAGTTACGCCATGTTTTTTCGCGAACGCCAAACGGCGCGATACAAGGGAACGGGTGGCAGGTGTTGTTGACCGGCAAGCAAGCGATGTCCAAGGCTTATAAAGCCATCGCCGCAAGCGTCAACCAAAACCAGACACCACTGCTCAGCGTCAACAGCTTCGCTCAACTTTTCACGAGGACGAACGACAAATGAGTTCCCCTATTCGCTCTGGCTCTACCGGCATCACGGTAGACAGCTTCGTTTTTGCCTTGAAGACGCTTGTCTTTGTACTCGTCACACATGCGGTGGCTTATCTGACTCACGAATACAGCCATTCATTGACCGCATGGCTGTTGGGCTGGATAAAACAACCCTTCGGCATCGACTATGGCAACGCTACCGTCTACAACGTCATCCTGCTGCAGGACGTTTCCGACAACGTTGATTACACGTCCATTTTCGCCGGTGGTGGTGTCGTCAGTGCTGCACTGATTGCCCTCGCAGGCCCATTCATCGGAAACGGCGCGCTGTATTTCATTCTTTACGGTTTGATGTCGACCAGCTTCATCAAGTCACGTCGATTCTTTCTCGAATTTTTCTATTGGCTCGCGCTGATGTGTGCCGGTAACGTCTGGAGCTACGTACCGATTCGCAGCATCACCACCCATGCAGACATCGCCATTGCGGCAAAAGGCCTGGGCCTCTCAACGTGGGCTTTGTTTCCTTTTGTGATGGCTCTCTCCGGCTACATCACCTGGCATTTTTTCTGCAGGATGTTTCCAGAGGCGTACAAGACGATCACAGCCAACGCCTACGGCAGCCTGACTTTGCTGATTGCCCTCACCTCTTTTTGGTACTTCGGGTTTTTCGGAGTAGGCGGCTTATCCGGTTCTTACGGGCTCGTTTCGCAGATGCTCTCCATTGCTTCCTGCGGCCTGCTGTTCCCACTTTGCGTTGTCTACCTGTCGTCCAGGTATGCAGACAAAAACAGGGCTGATGCGGACCATGCTTCCGCCCGCTGAGAAAGATTGAGGCCATCGATATATCTGCGCCTGGATTTGCTCCACGGACAGACACGAATGGCGCCGTTCAACGCTAAAGGCAGGCTTGGATCGACGTTGCAAACGCCCGCACCAGACAAAGGCAAACTCTCTAACGCACCAATGCCCGCATCGCGAGCTCAATGCCTTTCGGCGTCAGCTCGAACATACGCGGTCCGAGAATTTCAGTGATGAGGCGATTGGAGACGGTGTAGTCCCAGCTGTTCTGTGACATCGGGTTGAGCCACGCGAGGCGCGGAAATTTGGCAGCGAACCGCTGCAGCCAGACGCCGCCGGGTTCGGGGTTGTTGTATTCGATGCTGCCGCCGACGTGGGTAATTTCGTAAGGCGCCATGGCGGCGTCGCCGACGAAGATCAGCCGCGTATCCGGCGGATGGGTGCGCAGCACGTCCATCGTGCTGAGGCTGTTGCTGTACGTGCCGCCGTCGCCCTGCCACAGGCGCTCGTACACACAGTTGTGGAAGTAATAATGCGTGAGTCGCTTGAACTCACCACGGGCGGCGGTGAACAGCTGTTCGCAGGCTTGCACGTGGTCGTCCATCGAGCCGCCGATATCGAGCAGCAAAAGAACCTTGATCGCGTTGCGGCGCTCGGGCCGCATCTTGACGTTGAGCAAACCGGCGTCGCGTGCGGTGGCGTGAATGGTGCCGCCGAGGTCGAACTCCTCCTGTGCGCCCTGACGCGCAAAGCGGCGCAAACGGCGCAGGGCCATCTGCAGATTGCGCACGCCCAGCTCGGCATCGTCGGCGAGGCCACGAAACTGGCGCTTGTCCCACACCTTGACCGCGCTGCGGTTGCCACCCTGCCCGACGCGCACGCCTTCGGGGTGATAGCCGCCTGAGCCGAACGGGCTGGTACCACCGGTGCCGATCCAGCGATTGCCGCCGGCATGGCGCTCTTTCTGCTCAGCCATACGCTGACGAAACGCTTCCATCAGCGCATCGAGCCCGCCGAGTTTTTCGATGGCAGCCTTTTCCTCGTCACTGAGCTGACGCATGAAGTCGCGCCGCAGCCACTCCTCAGGAATCACGTCCTCGGGCGTCAATGGCTTTGTGGCGACACCTCGCCACCACGTTCCAAACGCCTGATCGAAGCGATCGTAATGGCGCTCGTCCTTGACCCAGATCAGCCGCGTCAGCTCGTAGAAATCGTCCTGATCGGCAAAGGCCACGTGCGCTTTCAGCGCGCCGTGCAGATCCAGCAGCTCACGCAGGCTCACCGGCACGCCGGCGGCACGTACGGCATTGAACAAGCCAATCAACATGGCCGATCAACCTCAACGCGACTGACGACGATGCATGAAGGCGAGCCGTTCCAGCAGCTGCACGTCCTGCTCATTCTTGATCAGCGCGCCGTACAGCGGCGGGATCGCCTTGCCCGGATCGCGCTCGCGCAATGCCGATGCGGGGATGCGATCGGCCAGCAGCAGCTTGAGCCAGTCGATCAGCTCCGACGTCGACGGCTTCTTCTTGATGTTCGGCACATCGCGCAACTGGAAGAACATCGCCAAGGCTTCGTCGACCAAGGCCTTTTCGATATCGGGGAAATGCACAGCGACGATTTTTTCCAGCGTTGCCGCATCGGGAAACGAAATGTAATGAAAGAAACAGCGGCGGAGGAACGCGTCCGGCAACTCCTTCTCGTTGTTGGAGGTGATGATGATGATCGGCCGATGCCGCGCACTGATGGTTTCGTCGGTCTCGTAAACGTAGAACTCCATGCGGTCGAGTTCCTGCAACAAGTCATTCGGAAACTCGATATCGGCCTTGTCGATTTCATCGATCAACAGCACCACGCGCTCACCCGACTCGAACGCCTCCCACAGCTTGCCCTTGCGCAGATAGTTGCGCACATCGTGCACGCCTTCCACGCCGAGCTGCGAATCGCGCAGGCGGCTCACCGCATCGTATTCATACAGGCCTTGCTGCGCCTTGGTGGTGGATTTGATGTGCCAGGTGATCAGCCGCGTCTGCAGCGAACGCGCCAGCTCTTCGGCCAGCAGGGTCTTGCCCGTGCCGGGCTCACCCTTGATCAGCAGCGGACGCTGCAGGGTGATCGCGGCGTTGACCGCAAGGCTGAGGTCGGCGGTAGCGACATAGGTGTCGGTGCTATGGAAAGTCATGGGAATCGATGTCGATGGGGATAGAAGTAGGTTAGCGCAGGCGGGAAGCTGATGCCTTTGTAGGTTGGGTTGAGCGTAGCGATACCCAACGTCCTTCGCAGCGTGTTGTTGGGTATCGCTGCGCTCAACCCAACCTACGGAAGAGCGGAACCCGCTGACCAGCTCGTTGCCTGAAGCTGATCAAGCAGCGCCACAACTGCCTGCCGCGCCTGCGTGCCGTGCGTGGGCAAGACCAGCATGTCACCGTCTTGCGCCCAGCCGAGCAAGCCGCGTACGGCGTCGATTTCATCGAGGCATTCGACTACGGCATTGGCGGGTATGCCACGAAAGGCCAGCTCATCACGCAGGATGTTGGCGACTTCGCCGCTGCTGCGTCCGCGCATAAAGCCATCGATATCTTTCAGCACGATGCGGTGGGGATGGAAACTCGCGGCGACTGCAGCGAGTTCGCGGATGTCGGCATCTTCGCGGTTGCCGGCCTGGCCGAGCACGAGGCCGAGGCGGCCTTTACTGTTGGCGCTCCTTGCAACGCCCAGCAGACCACGCAGACCTTCGGGGTTATGCGCGTAGTCGACGAAGACTTGCAGCTGACCGAGACGCCAGTGTTGCAGTCGACCAAGATTGTCGGCGTGTGCGCTACCGAAACTCGCCAAAACGCCGGCAATGGTTTCGGCGGAAATGTTCAGCGCGGTTGCAGCCAGCGCGGCGGCGCTGATATTGGCGATGTTGTACGCGGCGCTGCCGGCAAAGCTCAGCGGCATGTCGGCTACGTTGCCGAGATCGTAATCGACGCCGAGATGGTAAAGGTGCAGATGAGCCTCGCGAACGCCGCAGGTGCTGCCCCCGCGCATCCGATGCGCCTGCAATATCGGATGCGCGTCATCCAAGGCAAACCATGTGAGTGGTGCGCTGATCTTCTGCGAGTGCTTTACCAGCATCGCGTCATCGGCGTTGAGGACCAGCACCCCCGTGTTGCCCAACACACGGGCGACGGTGAGCTTCACCTCGACGAGATCATCAAGATCGTGGATGCCGTATTCGCCAAAGTGATCGTCGCTGACGTTGGTGACCACGGCGACGTTGGCGTGCCGCACGGCGAGCCCGCGACGCAGGATGCCGCCGCGCGCGGTTTCCAGAATCGCCGCATCGACGGTCGGCTGGCGCAGCACTTCACGTGCACCCGCCGGTCCCGAAAAATCGCCCGAGTCGATGGCTTCGCCGTCGATGAACACGCCATCCGTACAGCTGTGGCCGGTGTGCCAGCCATGTGCGCGCGCCATTGCGGCGAGCAGGCGCACGGTGGTGGTCTTGCCGTTGGAACCAGTCACTATGGCGACGGGAATATCGTGCAGTGATATCCACTCCACGGCTTTGGCAGCAGGCAAAGCGCCCATCGCCCAGACGCGCGAGCCGCGGCCTTCGCCGAGGGACAAGGCATCGTCGTCTGCCAGCGCCGCGATGCCTTTCGCGTCGGCCGCCTCCATCAGTGCGATCAGACTCGGCCGGCGCTCTGCCGCAGCAAAAGCGCGCAGCGTGTGGAAGGCTGAATCCCGATCCCACGTCGCCGGATGGCCGGGCGCGTGCAGGCCGACGTTCATCGCCAGCGCATCGGCCAGCGTGGCCAGCCACGCCCACTCGTTGACCTCGGTGGCGCTGTAGAGCTGGTCGACCGGCGCCTCGAAGGCCAGCGCGGCGCCACCCACATGCGGCCGCTCGAACAGCGGCGCGTGCGGCCAGCCCAGCGCATCACGGGCAAGCGACACGTTCACGCGCCAGGTGTGCCGCAGCGCCTCATCGGGCAGTACGCCGAGCGTTTCGAGCACGGCGCCGGTACCGGCGAAATACAGATTGATGCCGGTGAGGCGGCGCGAGTCCTCGAACGGCAGCGGCTTGGATGGCACCGGTGTCGAAGCGACCGGCGTGAGTACGGTCGGGTTGAGCGGTTCAATGGAAGGCATGGATCTCAGTCGTCGCTCTCACGCGAAAAACGCACGCCGCGCTCATCGCGCACCACGTCGCCGAGATCGGCAAAGCTCGCTTCATCGAATCCGGGATCAATCACCGATGGCGCCGGCGAGTTCGCCGACGCATCGATGCGAACCTCTGGTGCACCTTCCGACCGGAACTTGATGATCTGCTTCCACGAACGCACCAGCGCGTCGGCAAAGATCAACAGCAGATCGCCGTGACGACCCATATGCAGCGCAGCGTCGATGGCTTTCTGTTCATCCGGAATGATCGAAATGGCTTCGTCAGGCACGCCTGCCGCCTGCAGCGCACGTGCCAGGATGCCTGGCACCTCGTCACCGTCGCGACCGCGCAGCGAATCGTCACGACGACAGATGTAATGATCGAAGCGGCCGGCCACGGCATTGGCGATGGCGACCAGATCCTCGTCGCGCCGATCACCGGGACCGCAGATCACCACGATGCGTCGACCGGTGACATCCAGCCGCTGCGCCAGATCCGCCATTACCGACACGGCATGGGCGTTGTGGCCGTAATCGAACAGCACCTTGAACGGATGCTCGCTGTACACGTTCATGCGCCCCGGTGCCTGGAAGAACGTGGTGTCGAACGTGCGCAGACCCTGGCGGATCGCATCGAGCTTGATGCCGAGCGAAAACGCCATCGACGCGGCGACCATCGCGTTCTGCACGTTGTGCAGTGCGCGGCCTTCCATCGTCGCCGGAATCAGGTGGGTCCACAGCAGCGGAATATGGCTGCCCTTGTCGTACAGCGTAATCATCGAACCGTTGACGCCGGCCTCCAGCGCACAGGCCCGTCCACCCGCGCGCACGTGCTCGCGCACCAGCGCGTGGGAGGGGTTCATGGTCACGTAGCAAATAACTTTCGCATCGGTGTAGCCGGACATCTTCAGCACGTTCGGATCGTCGGCGTTGAGCACGGCGCAATCGGTGGCCACTTCCACCACGATGCGCTTGACCTCGGCCAGCTGCTCCAGCGTGTCGATGCCTTTCAAGCCCAGATGATCGGACTGCACGTTGAGCACCGCGCCCACATTGACCTTGGGTACGCCCATGCCGGCACGGATCAGGCCGCCGCGGGCGGTTTCCAGAATCGCGATATCGATTTGCGGATCGGACAGCACCATGCGCGCGGATACCGGCCCGGTCATGTCGCCCTCGACCGTGCGCTGGCCGTCGATATACACGCCGTCGGTGGTGGTGAGTCCGGGCGTATAGCCGGCCATCTTGGTGATGTGCGCCAGCATGCGCGCGGTAGTAGTCTTGCCGTTGGTGCCGGTCACGGCCGCGATCGGCACCCGCGACGGCGTGCCCTGCGGAAACAGCATGTCGATGACCGGACCTGCCGCGTCGCGCGGCGTGCCCTCGCTGGGGCTCACGTGCATGCGGAAGCCTGGCGCAGCGTTCACTTCGCAAATGCCGCCGCCGATGGTCTTGTAGCTTTCGGTGATGTCGGTGGTGAGGAAATCCACGCCGCCGACATCAAGTCCGATCGCACGGATTGCGCGCACCGCCATGTCACGATTGTCCGGGTGGATCACGTCGGTGACGTCGGTCGCAGTGCCGCCGGTCGAGAGATTGGCGGTGGAACGCAGAAACACGGTTTCACCCGCTTTCGGCACGGACTCCGCCGTGTAGCCGACGCGCTCCATCATCATTTCCGCCTGCGCGTCGAGCACGATGCGAGTCAACACTTTTTCATGGCCGACGCCGCGCCGCGGATCGGCATTCACCACGTCGACCAGCTGCGCGATGGTCTGCGTGCCATCGCCAACCACATGGCCAGGCGTGCGGCGTGTGGCCGCGACCAGTTCACCGTTGACCACGAGCAAACGGTGATCGTCGCCGCTGAGAAAATTCTCCACAATCACCGAGCGCGAAATTTCGCGCGCTTCGTTGAAGCCGGCGATGACCTCCTCGTCGGTCATCAGATGGATCGAAATGCCGCGGCCATGGTTGCCGTTGAATGGTTTGGTCACCACTGGCACGCCGAGCCGGCGTGCAGCGCGCAAGGCACCGTCCTCGCTGGTGACCAGTTCCTGCTTGGGCACCGGCAGGCCGAGCGTGGCGAGAATCTTGTTGGTCTCTTCCTTGTCGCTGGCCAGCTCCACCGCGATATGCGGCGTGCGGCCGGTGACGGTGGCCTGGATGCGCTGCTGATACTTGCCGTGACCCAGCTGCACCAGCGACTGGCCGTTCAGACGCAACCACGGAATGTCCCGCTCCTCGGCGGCACGCACCAGTGAAGCGGTCGACGGCCCCAGCGCACGGCGCTGCGCATAGCGGATGAATTCATCGCGCGCCGTCGGCCATTCCCAGCCCTCGGGCACGCTGTTGCGCGTGCGCAGTTCTTCCGGCAACAGCGAGGACAACAGACGCAGCGCGAGTTCGCCGGCGGCGATGCCTTCCTCTTTCTGGGTGTACTCGTAGATCACCGAATACACGCCCGGCTTGTCGACGCTGCGGGTCTTGCCGAAAGTCACGTCTTCGCCGGCGACGTTCTGCAACTCGATCGCCACGTGTTCGAGCACGTGACCGAGCCAGGTGCCGTCACCTTCGCGCATGCGGCGGATAAAGCCGCCCGGCTCGCGGTATGAGCAACCGTGTTCTGCCAGTCCGGGCAACGCAGCGATCAACCCATCGACGAACGCCGCGCCGAGGCGACCGGTCGGCCACTGCTCCAGCTCACCCAGATCCAGCTCCAGGCGGATGACTGGAAAATGCGCATACAGCGATGGACCGACAAACACAGAGCGTTCCAGAATGCGCATGGGATTTCCTTGGAAGATTGAACGGGCGGCGGTCTCGCTGGATCGGGTGTAATTCAGTCGCTTTTTTTCGGTGTAGCCAGCGTACCCGCCGAAGCGTGGCGCGTCTGCATGTTGAACGTGGCGCCGGCAATCAGCACGTGGATGGTGACGCCGAGCATGCACACCGGATCGTGCTCGCCGGCCTGCGCCATCGAGGAAAATTGCAGATTGCCCGCGTCCAAAACGGTGACCGAGCCGCTGCCTTCCACTTCGACCGTGTTGTCTGGGCGGATAAACGCGGCAGTGTCCTCGTCCAGGCCGATGCCGACGGCGTACGGGTTGTATGCCAGGGCGGCCATCAGCCGACCGAGACGATCACGCTGGCTGAAGTGCTGGTCGATGATGAAACGGTTGGTCAGCCCAAGCCCCGGCGCCAGCCGCACACTGCCGGCAGTGGGCGACAGACCTTCCTTGCCAAACGCAATCATGTGTTCGCTGAGGATGCTGGCACCCGCACTGGTGCCGCCGACATGCACACCGCCCGCGTTCAACGCGCGGATGCGCTGCGCCACCGGCGTACCGCCCAGCATGGTGGACAGACGCAGCTGGTTGCCGCCGGTGAAAAAGATGCCGGTCGCCTGATCGAGCCGCGTCAGCCGGTTCTTTTCCTCGGTATCGCGGCGCATGTCGAAGTCGAGTACACCGACTTCGCCCGCGCCTAGTCCTTTAAACAACTTTTCGTAGCGCTCGCCCGTGTCGGCCAACTGGCTGGCCGTGGGGATCACCACGATATTGGCCTCGCTGCCGCCGCACAATTCGACGAATCGCTTGAGAATCCGCGGGTCGTTTTCTTTTTCTTCCGCGCCACCAATCGGCACGATCCAGCCCCGCTGTTCCCCTTCCACTACCCTGCTGGGACTCATCCTGCCCTCATCGCTTTTGTTCTCGTCTTTATTTGAAGTCATGGGTTCTCTGAGTCTCTTTGATCGATGAAGTTAGCCCATCGATCCTGACGCATCGAACGTCTGTTATTTGTTCATGGCGCGAACCTGCACCTTGCAAATGATTGAGGCGACGCGCGTCGCCCTCGCCATTATGTCGACGTGTCCTCGAACATGCCGTGGTGCTGGATGTGTCCATCGCACACATGCAGCACGCCGCGGGCGATCACATCGTGCGCTGCACCGGCGGCGTCCAGCGCCACCAGATCGGCATCCGCGCCGACGCCAATGCGTCCCTTGGATGCCAGCCGCAGCAGTCTTGCCGGATTGCTGGTAAACGCTGGGAGCACTTTTTCAAGCGGCACGCCGCGCCCGAGCACTTCGTTCAAGGTTTCCAGCAGCGCTCCGGATTCGCCCACGCCCATGCGGCAGACGTGGCCGTTGGCATCGAAAGTCGGCAGGCAGCCGCCGGCGTCGGAACTCACCGTGATGCGTTCGGCGTGAGCGTCGCTGTCGAGATAGCGCAGCAGCGCATCGGCGGCGCTCCACGCGTCTTCACCCTCTTCCACCGGAAACGCGGTGAGGTCGATCGTGCAGCCGCTGCCGGTGAGCGCCAGCGCCTCGTCGAACAGGCCCTTGCGCCGGTTGACGTGGGTGGGATGAAACACGCGCGGTGGCAGTTCGCTTCTTTCCAGCGCCTGACGCACCAGATCGAGTCCGCGCAAGCCGTCACCGAGATGCAGATGCAGTACACCGGCCTTGCCGGTCATCAGGCCGGCCACGTGCGCATCGGATGCCAGCCGCATCAGTTCATCGAGCGTGGGCTGGCTCGAGCGGTGATCACTGATCGCCACTTCACCGATGCCGATCAAGGCCTCGATAAACATCAGATCGCCGCGCACGCTGCCGGTCAACGTCTGCGGTGGCACGTGGTAGCCGCCAGTGAATGCCAGCGCGCTCAACCCTTCTTCGCGTAGCGCGTAGACGGTCGCCAGCAGATCGCGCGGCCCGCGCGCCACATCGTCGGTGCCGAGCAGGCCGACTACCGTGGTGATGCCGGCGCGAGTAAAGCGGGAGATGCCCTGCGGTGGCACACGCGTGCGAAACCCGGCCTCACCGCCACCGCCGGTGACGTGCACGTGCGCGTCGATAAAACCCGGAATCAGCCGTCGGCCGTGCAGATCGATCGTCTCCACCGACAGTGCGGCCGGCAAATCGGCGAGCTGCGCACCCATCCACAGAATGCGTCCACCGCCGAGCAGCAGATGCTGCAGGCCAAGCGGTTCTGGCGCATAGACCTGCGCATTGCGTAACAGCATGAGATTCATCCCCGCAGCGTGCCGACCGACCGCAGTGGCGTCAAGCTGTGAATGGCTGGGCTTTGCAGATAACCAACTAAACGGGACAACCCGCCGATTTTCTCGGCTCCTGACCGGCCCGTGGACGTCTGCATCGACCATTCACCCCGTAACAGGGACAATGCATGGCTTGCCACACGAAAAAACACCATGCCCGATACATCCAGCACAACGGCTTCCACCCACGCCGGCCAAGACAAGGCAGCCAAACCAGCAAAGCGCGAATCGGCGCATGGCGTGGGCCTGCGCGTCATCGCCATCTACAAGGCGGTGAAGACGATCGGCCTGATCCTGGTTGCCGTCGCCGCGTTTCATCTATACAAAACGCAGAATTTCGACGGACTGGTGCACTGGCTGGAACATCTCTCGCTGGCCGACAGCAACGGTCTGCGCTGGAAGCTGGTGGAACTGCTGGAGAACATGGGACCGAACAAGTTCGTCGCTATCGGCCTCGTGGCGCTGGCGTATGCTGCGATTTTCGCCACCGAAGGCATCGGCCTGTGGCTGCACAAGTACTGGGCCGAGTGGTTCACCGTCATCGCTACCGGCTCGCTGATCCCGCTGGAGCTGTACGAATCCATCCACCGTTTCGGCTGGCTAAAGCTGGCAGCGCTAGTTGCCAACATCCTGATCGTGATCTATCTGATCCGCATTGCGCTGCAGTCGCGAGCGGAGATGAAGAAGGCTGCTGGTTGATCCAAAACCTATCCGCGTCTGGCGATTCGGCCGGTATACGCGTGAATCACACTTCGTGATGGATCGCCTCGGCGGGCAGCTCAGCTGGGGCAACGCTACGCCGCGGCATCAGCTCCACCGTATACATCGCCGCCAGCACCAAGGTGCCGCCGACTAGCATGCGCCAGGTCAGCAGGTCGCTGCCAAAGGCGACGGCAAAAGCAGCAGCAAACACCGGTTCGGTGGTCATCACGATCGCTGCTCGCGTGGCCGGCATATGCGCCTGCGCCCAGGTCTGCATCAGCATGGCGCCGGCACCGGCGATCAGCGCCATGTACAACACGGCAAGCCACGCGCTGCGATCCGGCGGCAACGTCGGACCATGCGGTAAGGTGGCGAGCAGGCAGACGATAGCTATCGCAACCATCTGTACCGCCGACATGCCGAACGCCTCACCACGGCGCGACCACTGGCCCAGCCCGACGATATGCAAGCCGTACATCAGGGCTGATGCCAGTGTCAGCCACACGCCGAGATCCACCGACACGCCATTGAGCGACAGCAACGCTAGCCCAGCCGTGGCGAGCAGCACGGCCAGCCAGACCACGCCGGGCATGCGATGGCGCAACAACACCATGGCCAGGATCGGCGTAAACACCACATACATGCCGGTGACAAAACCGCTGACGCTGGGCGCGATCAGCGAAAGCCCCCACGTCTGCAACAGCTGACCTGCACCATAGACAACGCCAAGCAGCAAGCCGCGCAGCATCTGCGTTCTGCCGAGTTGCAGAACCGGTCGAAAAAACAGCACCAGCATCACCACGGCCGCCACCACGAAACGCACAGCGAGAAAGTCCGCCACTGGCATGCGCGCGACCACGTTTTTGATCAGGAAAAAGGTCGATCCCCATACCGCCGTCATCAGCAGCAGGCCGAAGGTCGCCAGCAGTTCGATGCGCCGGGAACCGGCGACCGACACAGTCACTTGCGCCGCAAGAGCTGCCCGGGAATCTGCAGCAAGTAGTGTGACCAGATACCGACCCAGACCACACCGGCAATCATCGGATTGCGGGCTGCCGGATCGTGCTTGCGAAACCAGCGCCACATGCCGTGATGCTTGTTGCGACTGACGAATACCGGCCGGTGCACGCTTGAGGTGCCTTTGGCATGAGTCACGCGCACATCGCCGGCCAGCAGCACGTGATAACCCATGTCGCGCACGCGGCGGCACAGATCCAGATCCTCGCAGTGCAGAAAATAATCCTGATCGAAACCGCCGATGCGATTGAAAACACTGCGCGGCATCAGCATCAGTGCGCCGGATACCGCCTCGGCCTCGATCACTTCCTCGGGGATGTCTTCGGTGATGTTCACACCTTCGCCGGATCGACCGAACATCGTGTTGAGCGCGCGCCGCAACAGCGGATCGCGACGCCACGAGGCTGGATCGGGGTGACCTTCCTCGTCACATACCACCGCACCGATCACGCCTGCCTTCGGGTTGCGCGCCAGCACCTGCAGTAGGTGATTCAGATCGTCCTCCAGCACCAGGCAATCGGGATTGAGCAACAGCAGCGCATTGCCTCTGGCCTTGGTGGCACCGATATTCATCGCCGGGCCGAAGCCGAGATTGGCGCGGTTGTAGATCACGGTGAGGCGCGGATCGCCCTGATAGGCGCGCTCGATGGCCTGCGGCACACCGTCGTCGGAACCGTTGTCGACCAGGATCACTTCCAGCGCCAGCGACGTACTGAGCAGGCGACGCACGCAGTCACGCATCATCGGACCGCTGTCGGCCGACACCACGATGACGCTGAGGACGGTCGCAAACGGCGAGCGGAGGGAAACTGGACTATTCACCTGACAAGTATGCTTTAGGTTGAGTGACGGGAGAACCTTGAGGCATGAAAGAATCATGCCGAACGTGTGCTGCGTCCGTGAATCGCGTCACTTGGTCACCGATTTCTGTGCCATCAGTACGCTGGGCGAACGAGTAAATTCGCGAATGCGGCAACGGCGTCAGTCATCGACGGCATCGTCGCCCAGCACCGCGTGCAGGGCGAGCGGCATATCACCGGCGCGTCGGATCAACCACGGCTGTTCGTGATACCAGCCGTCCAGTTGCCAGCCGCGAACACGATGCAGCTTGCCGTGATCACGATCGCGCAGCACGACGCCACGATCGTTCGGCATGCGCGCCGCGAACCATCGACCGGACGGACTGAACGCAGCTTCTGCGCTGACGCCATCGACCTGCGTGCCGTCATCGAAACGAAACGCACCCTCGCGATAGATCGCACGGCCGCCGTGCGGATCGTCGATACCGCCGGCATCGGCACACCAGAATGGCAGCTCCAGCTCGATGATTTCCGCTGGCGGCCCGATCGGCGCCAGCGCCAGCCGCGACCACTCGGATGACTTCTCTGTCGTGGCCTGGTTGGCGTCGCCGGCTTCGACCGTGCCGGCACGACGCAGACTGCGATCAAGCCACGCCTCCAGACCGGCCAGCAAGGTGTAACCCGTGAGCAAGCCCAGCAACGCGATGACCCACGCGAAAATATTTCCACCGAGCGCACGCTGCAGCGCAAACAGCACGCCGGGCAAACCCCAGCTGAGGCCGTGCCGCAGCTGCCAGCGATGTTCGGGCGTGAGCCGGTGTTCGAGAAGCAGCAGCGCGGCGGCCATCGCGAACAGCAGGGGAAAGCCGATCCACCACGGCGACAACGCAAGCGCCACCGCCCAGGCAATCGTCAACAGCCAGACTGCCGGTGAGAGCGGAAAGCGCCGAGCCATGGCTCAGCGCCGCCGGACGTGCGTAAAAGCTATCAGCCGCACCACACACGAGCGTTGCGGAACATACGCATCCATGGCGAGTCTTCGCCCCAGCTTTCTGGATGCCAGCTCATCTGCACGCTGCGAAACACCCGCTCGGGATGCGGCATCAGAATCGTCACCCGACCATCGGCGGCAGTGAAGCCGGCCAGGCCGCCGGGTGATCCATTCGGATTCAACGGATAGTTTTCGGTCGGTTTGCCGCGGTTATCGACGAAGCGCACCGCTGCATGCGCCTTCGACGGGCTGCACACCTGCGGAAAGCTCACGCGCCCTTCGCCATGCGCGACGGCCACCGGAATGCGCGAGCCGGTCATGCCCTTGAAGAACAGGCTGGGCGAATCGAGAATTTCCAGCGTCGCCAAACGCGCTTCGTACTGCTCGGACGCGTTGCGCAGAAACTTCGGCCAGTGCTGTGCGCCGGGGATGATGTCCTTCAGCTGCGACATCATCTGGCAGCCGTTACACACGCCCAGCGCGAACTTGGTTTCATCAGCGAAGAACGCAGTGAACTGCGCGCGCAGCATCTCGTTGAACAGAATGGATGTTGCCCAGCCACGACCGGCACCGAGCACATCGCCATACGAAAAGCCACCGCATGCGGCCAGACCACGGAAGTCGGCCAGCTTGATCCGGCCACTGGCCAGATCGGACATGTGCACATCCACTGCATCGAAACCGGCGCGGGTAAACGCGGCCGACATCTCCACCTGACCGTTGACGCCCTGCTCGCGCAGCACTGCGACGCGCGGTCGCACGCCACTGCTTTTCGAAGCCGAAATTAATGGCGCAGCGACATTCTCGCTCGCGTTGAAGCCGAGTTTCGGTGTGATGCCGGGGTCGGCATCGTCGCGGCGCCAATGCTGCTCGGCATCGGCGCTGGCCGGGTTGTCGCGCAGGCGCTGCATCGCGTAACTGGTTTCATTCCACGCTTCGAACAACGTACTCCAGTTCCACTTGAACAAGGTCTCGCCGCCGAGGAAAAACTTGATGCCGAGCTTTTCTTTTGGACGTCCAATCCGATGACTGATAGCCGCCAGGCCGTGCTTGACCAGCAACGCCTCGAACGGTTCGCGGTTGGCTTCGGCCACCTGCAGGATCGCGCCGAGTTCCTCGTTGAACAGGCCACGCAGGGTCGCTTCGGCCCAGCCGTCCAGATGAATCTCCAGGCCACAGTGACCGGCAAAAGCCATCTCCAGCAAGGCGATGATGGCGCCGCCGTCCGAACGGTCGTGATAGGCCAGCAGCAGGCCAGCGGCATTCGCATCCTGCACCAGCTCGAACAATGCCTTCAGTCGCTTCGGATCGTCCAGATCGGGCGGCACACCGCCGCCGCGGTTGAATACCTGGGTCAGCGCCGAGGCGCCCAGACGATCGCGCCCCGCACCCAGGTCGATCAACCACAGGTCGGAGTGACCATGATCCAGCCGCAGTTGCGGCGTGAGCGTGCGGCGGGCGTCGCTGACGCGGGCAAAGCCGGTGATCACCAGCGACACCGGCGATACCGTGCGTTGTGAGGTGCCCTCGTGCTGCCACTCTGTCTGCATCGACAACGAGTCTTTGCCGACCGGTATCGAAATCTCGAGTGTCGGGCACAGATCCATGCCGACGGCCTTCACCGCGTCGAACAGCGCGGCATCTTCGCCAGGATGATTTACCGCGGCCATCCAGTTCGCCGACAGGCGGATCTCGCCCAGGCTGGCGATCGGCGCGGCCGCCATATTGGTGATCGCCTCACCGACGGCGAGGCGCGCGGCCTGGGCGCTGTTGAGCACCGCCACCGGCGCGCGCTCGGCCATCGCCATCACCTCGCCAGCATAGCCGTCGAAATCGGCCAGCGTCACCGCGCAATCGGCCACCGGTATCTGCCATGGCCCGACCATCGGGTCACGATGATTGAGGCCGCCCACCGTACGATCACCGATGGTGATCAGAAAGCTCTTGCTGCCCACAACCGGCAGGCGCAAGACACGCAACAGCGCCTCGTTCATGTTGATGCCGGTGAGGTCCGGCAGCACGTCGACGCGCGGCCTGACGTGCTTCGCATTGCGATGCATGCGCGGCGGCTTGCCGAACAGCACGTCCATCGGCAGATCGATCACGGTCAGTTCGCGGCGTGGGTCGGTCACCAGCAACCGGCGCTCGGCCGTCGCGTCACCGACCACGGCGTACGGGCAGCGTTCGCGCCGGCACATGGTTTCGAACTCGGCCAGATTTTCCGGACCGATGGCCAGCACGTAGCGCTCCTGCGACTCGTTGCTCCACACCTGCATCGGCGAGAGCTGCGGGTCGTCGCAGGGGATTTTCGACAGGTCGATCTCGCCGCCGACACCGGCATCGTTGAGCAGCTCGGGGATCGCGTTGGACAGGCCGCCGGCGCCGACGTCGTGCACGCTGACGATCGGATTGTCATCGCCGCGACGGCAGCAGGCGTCGATCACTTCCTGGCAGCGGCGCTCCATTTCGGCGTTGTCGCGCTGCACCGAGGCAAAGTCCAGCTCGGCGCTGGAGCTGCCGGACGTGACCGACGAAGCGGCACCGCCGCCGAGGCCGATCAGCATCGCCGGGCCGCCCAGCACGATGACCTTGTTGCCCGGCTGCACGGCGTTTTTCAGCACGTGGCCCGGGCGCAGATTGGCCAGCCCACCGGCCAGCATGATCGGCTTGTCGTAGCCGCGACGCAGGCCGGCTTCGCCGGTTTCATGCTCGTAGGTACGGAAATAGCCGCCCAGACACGGACGGCCAAATTCGTTGTTGAACGCCGCGGCGCCGAGCGGGCCATCGCGCATGATCTCGAACGCGCTGGCCATGCGTGGTGGCAGCGGACGATCGATTTCCCACGGCTGCGGATGGCCGGGAATGCGCAGATCGGACACGGAAAAACCAGTCAGCCCGGCTTTCGGCTTGCCGCCGCGTCCGGTGGCGCCTTCGTCGCGAATCTCGCCACCGGCACCGGTGGCCGCACCGGGCCACGGCGCAATCGCGGTGGGATGATTATGCGTCTCCACCTTGATCGCGAAATCGATGCGCTCTTCATGCGCGCGCCAGATGCCGTCTTTGGCGTCGGGGAAGAAACGCTTGCCGACGCTGCCCTCGATCACCGCGGCATTATCCGAATAGGCCGACAAGGTATGCGCCGGCGACTGCTCGTGCGTGTGCTTGA
>Ga0302302_1000532_pt1 | contig 23177 bp, 19 predicted proteins | sample III_Palsa_E1_3_FD_198766 | JGI IMG/M metagenome (GOLD analysis project Ga0302302, IMG submission 198766) | Peat permafrost microbial communities from Stordalen Mire near Abisko, Sweden - III_Palsa_E1_3 | ecosystem: Environmental > Terrestrial > Soil > Palsa > Peat permafrost | place: Sweden...
CGACCAGCCTCAACTGCGTGTTCGTTGCGTGAGTATCGACGCTAACTCTGAGCCGCTGCCCCGCAGCTTCCATCGAGCGTTCAAGGGCCGCCCGATATCCGCAGCCGTCTGGATTGAGAATCCAGCCATGCGCGACTAACGACCGTATCGAGCTCTTACGCTTGACTAGCGGCTTATCCGCGCTCTGTATGACTTTCACCTCGAACGTAACGATCTGGCGGCCCGTCAGTCCGTGCGGCAGACTCGTACCGTCGGGAAGCATCAACACCGCAGCGTCTAGTTGTCCCTGTTCCGCCGCCCGCTGCAAGGCGGGGCTCCATTCCGTGCGCAACCTGATCTCCAGCGCGGGGAACAGGTCGTTCATCTTCAACACAGCATCAAACAGCGTGACGTCTGCCACTGCTGGCGGCAGACCGAAACGGAAGGTGCCAGACGGTGCAGCGCCTTCGTGAGCAACATCGAGCAGATGCGACCAGTCTCCAAGCAACGTCACGGCCTGTTCGTACACGCGATTTGCAAGCGCAGTCGGTCGGGGTGGCTTTGAATCGCGGTCGAACAGTTCGGCACCAAGCAATTGTTCGAGTCGCTGGATGCGTTTCGAAATGGCGGACTGTGACACGCAGAGGATGTCCGCCGCACGCGTTAAAGACGCCTCGTTGATCACCGTCACGAACGTTTTCAGGTCTTCTATCATAATTCCAAATTGTCATGTTTTACATAACAACTATTCTCTTGAGGAAAGTTATGAGCAAGCTTAACCTGATCTCACTTCGCGCGCCAGTTCAATGACTGACGAGCACTTCATCAACGACGCCATGCCGTCATTCGCAGGGAGTAATCGAATGCCTCTCGTACGCATCAACCTCTCAAGAGATGCCACGCCACAAGTTGTGCGAGCAGTGAGCGAGACCGTCTATCAGGCGATGGTCGAGATCGCCAACGTGCCGCGAAACGACAAATTTCAGATCGTCACGCGCCACGCCGAAGACGAACTGATCTATCCGGCCGAAGGCTACCTCGGTGTGACTTACTCGGCTTCCATCGTATTCATACAGGTGACGTGGAATGCGGGCCGCACGACAGAGGTAAAGAAAGCGTTCTACAAGGCAATTGCAGACGGTATTCACGCGAAAGCGGGCGTTCGAAAGGAAGACATCCTGATTAACCTCGTTGACGTCGCACGGGAAGACTGGTCATTCGGCAACGGCGAAATGCAATATGCTCCGAAAGACTGATTGGGGACAACGCTGATGCCGCCGAAACTGGTCAACGCAATGCCCACAACACCCGACATTCAACGACGCGAGTTGCTCAAGGCGTCTGCATTGCTTGGGGGATTTGCCATGCTGCCGGTGTCGGCATTGACGCTCAACCCCAAAGTGCCGGACAGGGCCGCCGGCCTTCCGCTAGTCGACATCCCCGTGAGTTCGGGTGCGACGATCACGGTCGAACGCCACGATGCGATCGTCCTGATTGGCATCAACCGGCCTGAGTTGCAAAACCGGATCGACCCCAGCACGTACCGTGCGCTCGCCCGAACCCTATATCAGTACGACCACGACGATTCGCTGCGCGCTGCTGTGCTGTTCGGTCATGGCGATCACTTCTCGCGGGGGATAGACGTCGCTGCCTTCGCACCCGTTATTGCTTCAGGCCAACCATTTCTGCCGGCCAACGAGCGCTCGGTGCAAGACCCTCTCGAGAAGGCCTCACCTGCTCGACTCTCCAAACCTTTGATAGCCGCGGTTCATGGTGACACGTGGAATATGGCGCATGAAATTTTCCTTGCCGCCGATATTCGTGTCGCCGCTTCGAATACCAATTTCGGTCAGGACGAAAATACACACGGTCGCTTTCCTGGAGGTGGATCGACTATACGATTTGTGCGCGAAGCAGGGTGGGGAAACGCGATGCGCTATATGTTGACCGGTGACCATTGGAGCGCGGACGAGGCCTTCCGCATGGGACTGGTGCAAGCTGTAGCGGCTAATGTCGACGACGCGATGCGATCGGCAATTGCAATCGCAACCAAAATCGCCGCGTGTGCACCGTTGGGCGTACAGACGACGTTAGAGTCGGCTCATCTGGCCATTGTCCCATCGGAGACGCCGTCGCTGTCGCAGATCGATGCGCAATTCGGACGCCTGTTTCATACCAGAGACTTCAAGGAAGGCAAGCAGGCCGACGAACAGGGACGCAAACCCGACTTCAAGGGATACTAATTACCCGGCGGGAGTTGGAGTGGGTGGTGCCTCGTCAAGGCTGATCCGGAACGTAGTACGGCAACGCCACCGTCCCGGAAGCAGTCCTTGATGCCGCTCAGCGTGAGCGGCGAGCCATCATTGATGACAACGCAAAAACACGGCCGCGCAAGCGAGCGCTTATGCCGGCAAATTGACGTTGGAGAGTTCTTCACATAGCGCGATGAGCTTGTTCTGGAGATCGGCATCCTCCGCTTGCGGATTTGGAGCGAGCGGGCGCAGGTGATAAAAGTACTGACCGGTCACCTTGGCCTGCGAATCGTCACTGGCGGCGAGCCACGCCTGGGTGCGATGTGCCTGATCCATGTCGTCGGGCGCACCAGGACCACCCATCCGGGTAGGCACCCAGCCCGGTTCCAGCGCGGTGGAAAAAACATCGGGCCAGCGACGGGCGATCGCGAAGGCCAACATTGCATCATGCAGCTTGCTCTCGGCATAGGCCGCGGATCCGTTCCAGCGACGCTTGCGCCAGAGGATGTCGTCGAGATTGGCGTCAGCGTGGTGGTGCATCCCCGAGCTCAGATAGACGAGCCGCTCCGGCTTCTCGATCAGGGCGGTCAGGATATAGGCGGACAGTGTGTTAATCGCGAAGACGTGCGGCAGACCGTCGGTGGTGAGGCGCTGGCCTTCGCGGTAGCCGACCGCGGCATTGTGGATTACTGCATCGAAGCGGCCGAGTTCGTTGACGCGCGCAGCAAGCGCCTTGGCGCCGGCGATGGTTTCAAGGTCGCCCACGACTACGGCCTCGGCCTTGGGTAGCGCGCGCCGGGCAACTTCTGCGCGTGCCGGGTTCCTGGCATGCAGAACAACCTGGTGTCCTTGTGCCACAAGCAGTTGGGCCGCCATGAAGCCGAGGCCCGTGGATGAACCGGAAATGAATATGCGTGTCATGTAAATTCTCCTGTACTGGATGGGCAACCGGCCACACAGTCGTTGCCGGTTCCGGGGATGGGATGCTCAACGTGCGGAGCGGCGGCTGATCAGAACGAGGACCGCTCCAAGAATCGCGCTTGCCGCGCCGAGCAGATAGACCGCGGCGTATCCGAAGTGCCCGGCGACGAGGCCAGCCGCGGGCCCGGCTATGCCATAGGCAATGTCGAGGAAGGCGACGAAAGCGCCCATCGCACTGCCGCGATTCGCCGGCAACACGCGCTTGAGCGCCTCGACGCCAAGGGCTGGAAACACCAGTGCGCAACCAAGGCCGGTGACAAACGCACCCGCGAGCGCCACGATTTCGTAGGGCGCCGCCCACAGTACCGCCTGGCCGATGGCTTCGATGGCAAGTGACCAGAGCGCCACACGGTAACCGCCGATGCGATCGGGCAGATGGCCGAACACCATCCGCATCAGAATAAAGCCGATGCCGAATGCAGTCATGACGAGTCCGGCATGGCCCCAGCCACGCATCGCGAAGTAAAGCGAAGCAAATGCCGTCAGCCCGGACAGCCCGACGCCTTGCAGCATCAAGCCCAACCCTTCTCGCCAGATCTGGCTGATCACGCGATAGAAGGGCAGTCGCTGGCCGGCCGGCGAAACGTACGAGGTTGCACCGAAGGCGATACAGGCAGCGACCAGCGGTGCGGCGATGCAGGCCGCCATCGCGGCCTGAAGGCCCAGTTGCTGATAGAGGCCCATGCCGACAGGTGCACCGATCGCCAGAGCGGCGAACATCGCGATACCAGTCCATGACATCGACATTCCCGCGCGTTGCGGACCTACCGAGGCGATCGACCAGGACACGCAGCCGGTGACGAACTGACTTTCTCCGAGACCCGCCACCAGCCGCCCTGCAATCACGATGGCAAGACTGGCCGCCGGCGAAAGACCTTGGGTAGCAGAGACCAGATAGAGCACCCCACCCAGGGCGCAGAAGGCAGCGCCCTGCAACGCGGACCGCTTGCCGCCGTGATGGTCGGTCACGTGACCGGCGTAGCCACGGGTCAGTACGGTGGCGAGGAACTGAATCCCAATCACGAGTCCGACGACGAGGTTGCTAAAACCCAGCTTGTCATGAACGAACAGCGGAATGACGGGAAGCGGCAGACCAACGGCGAGATAACCGCAGAAAAGCATTGCGATGACGGCGAGGGAGGGACGAGCCAGCTGAGCCGGTGTGGCGGCCTGGCCTGTCGTCTTCACGGTAAGCGATGGCATGATTAACTCCAGATGGGTAATCGAGAGAGAAGGCCGCCCCGCGAAGAGCGGCCGAACACGCTCAGGCGGCAGTGTTTAGAGAGGAAGCGGACGTCCCGAAGAGTTCGGTCCGGTAGCCGCTCGCGTCGAGCAGGTAGTCACGGGACGCGGTCACCTCGGCCGACAGTTTTTTCAGATCGACGTCGATCAGCTTGCCGGCACGCTTGCGCAACTGGCCGGCAACCAGGACGGTGTCGACATCGGAGCGCTCGACAGCCTGGACGATGGTGCCGATGGCGTTGTTCACCGGGAAGACGGCTACGCCGTTGGTGCGCACCATGATGATGTCGGCCTGCTTGCCCGGCGTCAGCGAGCCGATCGAACGCTCCAGGCCGGCGGCGCGGGCACCATTGATCGTCGCGGCTTGCAGCACCGCCTCTACCGAGATCGGCGCAGGAGCACCGGCCTCGCCACGGAAACGGCGATACCGCATGGCCGCCCGCTGCTGCCCGAACAGGGCGTGCATCTCGCCAAACAGATCGCTGCCGAAGGCGGTGTCGAGGTCGATGCCGAGCGCCGGCGTGAGGCCGTGATCGATCGCCTGCTGATAGGCGAAGCTCTCGTCGTCGAAACCGAACAGCGCATCCGAACGGGGATTGACGGTGACGTTCACGCCCGCATCCGCGAACAGCTTCCACGTCTCTTGTGGGACACGTGTGCAGTGATTGAAGATGTTGTGCGCGCCCAGCACGCCGGGCTCGGCGAATTCAGGGCCGAGCTTGGCGAGATCGCCGATGAACTCGGTCAGGATCTGCATGTCGAGCCGGCGTGCGACTTTCCACCAGTCGAGATTGAGCTGACCGAAGAGGCCAACCCTCACCCGGCCCGTCCCATCGTTCCAGTTCAGTGCGAGGCGTTCGAGGTCCTGCGGCAGATGGGCATTGGACGCTTTCTTGTCCATTGCCGCACCGACCATGTGCAGCGCCCGGATGCCGGCCGAGTCCAGCGCTTCGAGCGCCGCGTCGGTGTGCTCCGGGCTGCGTGAGCTGTGGCAAGCGTCGATGATGGTCGTAATGCCAGCGTCGAGCGAAGCGACCGCCGTCAGGCGGGTACTCAAATACATGTCGAGCGGACGATATTGCGAGCCCAGCGTCTCGGCGACGACATCGATGTAGGCGAACAGATCGTCAACGTCGGGCATCATCCGGCGCATGACGCCGAGCCATGCATGGTGGTGTGCATCGATCAGGCCGGGCAGGACGATGCTTCCGGCGGCATCGATGACTTCGGCGTCATCGGCCTTCAGGTTGGCGCCGACGGCCACGATGCGGTCGCCCTCGACCAGGACGTCGCCGGTTGCGAGATTGGGAACGTTGGGGTCCATCGTGACGATGGTGCCGCCCTTAAAAAGGATGGTGCGTGCAGTGCCAGGCATGGTGAGCTCCTTTAGGTGGGTTATTGACGACGGCGGCGGGAGGGTGGTGCGAAGCCGCATTTCCGGGTGGCGGCAGCCACTGTGACGCGTCGTTGATGGGAAGATAGGCGTCCCGCGACTTTTGATTAAGATAGAGGCGATCAAATGATTTATGCTAAAAGTCAAAGATGAATCAAAGGCGGGACTCACATGAGCTTTGACGGAAGATTGCTTGCAGGGATGAGCGTGCTGGCGGCCGTCGTCGAGACCGGTAGCTTTACGCGGGCGGGTGAGGTGCTTGGACTGTCGGCTTCAGGCGTGAGCCGGTCGATCTCGCGGCTCGAAGCGCGCATGGGTGTACGGTTGCTGGATCGCACGACGCGGGCGCTGCACCTGACCGGCGAGGGCGCCCGGCTCTACGAGCTGGCGGCGCCACATCTTTCCGGCATCGAGGACGCGGCCAATGTCGTGTCAGGTGCGGCGGTGACGGTTCGTGGGACGCTGCGGGTAAGCCTGAACCCCGTGTTTGCCCGCAACGTGCTGGCGCCGAGATTACCGGAATTCACTGAGCGCTATCCGGACCTCGCCCTGACGGTGGTGCAGCTACCGGATGCGGGCGACCTGGTGACGGAAGGCATCGACGCCGCGGTGCGGTTCGGTCCGCAGCCGGCGTCGAGCATGTCCTCCCGGCTGCTGCTCGAAACCCGTGTGCTGACGGTGGCGTCGCCGTCGTATCTCAAGAAATATGGGCGCCCCGCGACGCCCGAGAAACTCGTCGGGCACGACTGTATCCAGTACATCGATCCACAGCACGGCAAACCGTTTCGCTGGGAATTTCACCGTGGCAAGGAGATTCTGCCGGTCGAGACGACAGGCCTGCTGACGCTAACGGACGTCGATACGATGGTCGGAGCTTGTGTGGCCGGCGCTGGGGTGGCGCAGGTCCTGGCCCTTGGTGTGCAGCATCTGCTTGCAAGCGGCGCCTTGGTGGAACTGTTCCCGGATTGGCCGGGCGAGACCTTTCCGCTCTACGCTATCCGGCCGTCGCGGCGTTTACCTCCGGCTGCGGTCGAGGCATTTCTCGAGTTTTGCTGGGAGCTCTGCCATGGGCCGCGCACGGCGTCAGCGTCTTCCTGAGTGTTATCGATGGCTGCCCGGCGAAGCGGGCCGGCGCGCCGGATGAGGAAATGGTCTAAACGTAAATATTGCACTCCTAAAAGAAATGCTGAATACCAATCGAGATAGCGGTAACTGACCGGCCGGATGCCACGCCCGCGCCCGTGAGCGAAGCGACGCCGTCGGTGCCCGAGGCATGTTGATAGGTCACTTGCTGGTAGACCGTCGTTCGCTTCGAGAGCAGGTACGAGTTGGAAAGGCTAACGGTCTTCCAGTCGCCGCCGTCGAGATTTTCCACCCATCCGCCAATCGCGATGACATCGTCGGGTACGATCGTCCAGTTCACACCAGCGTCGACGGTGTTGGCGTTACCCTGGCCCGTTGCCAATGTAATGCGCGACTGCGTAAACGTGGTGTGTAGAAGCACATTCTTAAACTGATACGATGCCCCGAGCCCCCAATTGACGAGCTTGTTGGCAACAACGCCTTCGGCCTGAGGAAGCGAGGTGCCAAACAGCGAGGGAAGCCCAATAGCGCTGGAGAGTTCCAGAAAACGGTTGTTTTCGTTCGCGTACGTGGCGGCCAGACTCAGAGGTCCGCCCTTGTACTGGACAAAGAACGAGTAGTCCCTGCTTTCGCTGAAATTGCCGGCCACATTTCCGAATGCAAATTCGGCCCCCGAGGAGAACCCGCCAACGGTCGGACTCACATACTTCACCGCATTGTTGAACTGGAAGAAGTTGGCAATCTCATCGAGGTTGCCTTCGTGAAGCGAGAGAATGTTGCCCAGGATAAAGGGCGTTTGATAACTGGACAGAACGTCATACATGAAGCTGGGTTGGTGACCGAGCGTCAACGTGCCGTAGGTATCCGACTGCAGTCCGACGTATGCCTTTCTGTTGAATAGCGTGCCGGGAACCAGGGCCTCACCATTGTTTAGCGTGTACTCGTTCTGCAGATCGAAGACGGTGCGCAGGCCGCCGCCAAGGTCTTCGACTCCCTTGATGCCGAAAATGTCGGGGGAGTGTGTGTTCTCCTCCTGGAACAGGGCGTGTCCTCCGACGTTGCTAATGTACTGGACTGCGGTGTCCGCAATGCCATATAAGGTCACGCTGGATTGCGCGTTGGCGGAACTGGTCACGGAAAGTGCCACGATCGCGCCTGCCACAGTACGTCCAAAGATTGCCATGCCTTGTCTCCAATCCGGTTGTTGCTCTTCCGAACAAGTTATTGATTTAAAGGAAAGCCAAAAACATTTGTAGTACTAATGAAATGAGCGGATAAAAATTCAATCGTTTGTCGCGGCTGCTCGCTCGCGCGGCAATGGCCTCAGTTCGTTGGTATTGCGTTCAACAATAATGAATGTCACAATACATGTTGAACAATATAGGGGCCGCCCCGGGACGTGTCAACACGATGAACGTCCGTGGAAACCCGGGCGGCGTTTTTTTTATGACTTCTACTACGGCTGAAAAATGACCAATGTGACTGCGAGGCGCGGCATTCAGTCTGTCGAGATTGCGTTCCGAATCCTGTCGGCGTTGCAGACGAGTGTGCGAGCACTCCCTCTCAGGGAAATTGCTGCGTTGTCCGAACTGTCGCCGAGCGCGACCAGCAACTACATGATCAGTCTGGTGCGCACCGGGCTTGTGTCGGCGGACGAAAAGCCGGGCTGTTACAAGCTCGGGCCGGCGTCGCTCGCACTGGGTATGAGCGCGATCAACCAGCTTGACGGATTCGATATCGTTCGCCGGGAGGTGATCGCCTTGCGGGAAGCCACCCTGAGTGGCGCGGCCGTGACCGCATGGACCGAAGATGGACCGGTTAGTCTCTTCAAGCAGGAGGGGCAGACCCGCAGCATTCTCGAGCTGAGAACAGGCCTGATTCCGCTCGTCACGACTGCCGCGGGAAAGTTGTTCGTCGCCTGCCTCCAACCGGAACGCACCGACGATCTCATCAGCCGAGAACTGTCCGCGGGACAGGAATGGAGTCCCACTTCTTTCCGGGAAGACGCGATTACTGAATTGCGCACTTGCGGTTTCACAGCGGTTCATCGCGGGGACATGGGTTACGTGTCTGTCGCAGCCCCTATCTGGGACAGGGACGGCGATCTCCGATTCGCCATCAGTCTCATCGGATCGCCTGCAACACTGAACACGGAAATTGAAGGTAAAGAGATCAAGGCGCTGCTCGATAGCGCGGTTCGAGCTACGATTGCACTCGGCGGAAAGGTCCCCCGTAAGATCGGGTAGAAGCTGGGCTCTCAAAACCGATGCGCGCCATTTGTCCCAGTGGCGGCCGCTGCCAACACGATGGCATTGAACGCCCCTGGCGCTTCGAGTTTCGGCATGTGGCCGATCGCATCGAGCACATGGAGTGTCGAACGGCGAGCTGCCTCATGAATCGGCCGGGCGTGCGCTTCAACGGGAGCGAGCCGGTCCAGGTTGCCGACCACGACGGAGATCGGCGCCTGGATCGAACGGACTACGGATGGCGTATACGTTGAGAAGAGCATATCCACGGCTTGCTCCCAGCCGGTAGGGGTCACCGCATCTCGTAGTCGGGATACGACCGCGCGAACCAGGGGGCCAGCGTTCGGCGCGAGCAGAGCGTCGACTACAGCGGCGCGCGCTTCGGGAGATTGTGCCGCGGCACTTCGCATCAGAGCGTCTCGCGCCGCGTCGCGCTCGGCACCGGACAGATGTCCTCGTGCGACATTGGGAGCGCTCAAGACGACGGCACGCGTAGCTGCCGGGTAGCGCGCCGCGAACGTCGCAGCGATGACGCTCCCCCATGAACTGCCTACGACGGTTGCACGCGTGATGCCTAGCGCAGACATCAGGCCCGCGAGCGCATCCGCATAATCTGTCGCGGCCGGCGTGCTGATCGCAAAGGGACTGCTCTGTCCATAGCCTGGGGCATCCCAGGCAATCACCCGATAGTTCTTGCTCAGTGCCGCGAGCTGCGCGCGATATCCCGCCGAGCTCGAACCAATGCCATGCAGCAGCACGATGGCGGGCCCGTTCACGTTGCCGGCGGCCCGATATGTGATCACTCGTTTGTCCCCGAGTGTTGGGAGGTCCAATGCTGCTTCCTCGATGACGGGCAGCGGGGATTCAAGCAGATGGGTGTCTGTTTCAGTCATGATTTGGGGTCCAGCCGATATATCGGTCGCTTTAACCAGGGCGAATGCCGGTTCACGCTTCTTTCAATGCAGCGGAGATCTCACGCGCGGTGGCCCTGAGGGCTTCTGCACAAGGGCCGTCGGCCGCAGCATCGAACTGCTCTGCCGGGCCGATCGCCGTCAGTGCCAGCACGGCCAGTCCGCCCGGAGAAAGAATCGGCACGCTGATGGCGTTGGCGAGTGTCCGGTCGTCATAAAACGGCCCGGGGCGCCTCGTCGCGACATGGGAAGCTCTTACGGATTCCAGTTCGCTTGCAAGTGATTCCGCGGTGAGGGGCGCTTCGCCAGATGCTTGTCGCGCGTTATCACGCAGTTCCGCCGTCACGAATCGATCGACCGCTTCGGGCGGAAGAAAGGCCGCGAGAGCCAACCCCGAAGCGGAGGATGTCACCGGTAGCACAAGTCCCAGCGGCAGATCGGCGGCCACAGGCGTGGTTGCGGCCTGCCACGCGATCACCGTGGGACCGTGATTGCCCCACGCTACCAGCGCAAGTGTCCTGTCGAGTGTCTGCGCGAGCCGCAACATGGCGCGGCTCGCCAGCCGGACAGCATGGGGCTGCGATTTCATCGCACCTTTCGTTCCGACCGGCGCGACGCCAAGGTCGTGCGGGTCGGCGACCAGATACTGCCCGCCACCAAATACCAGCGGTCGTCTCGCACTCTGGCGAATGCAATCCACCGAGCCGACATAAATCACATGATCTCCACCGGGATAGCGGGAGACCACCTTGCACTCCAGCCATGCGCTGCAATCGCGCAGCAGCGGCAGCCCGTCGACCCCAAGGTCATGGTCGATGCCGGAGAATTTGTCCGGTGACCGGGTCGCAAAGTGATTGGCGAGGTCGTATTGGTGCTCAGCCAGGATGTTGATGGTGAATCTCTGGGCATCTTTGAACGCCGAATGGCTTCCCGCAGATGTCGCCTGGCTCCATAAAACGAGAGGCGGATCTAGTGACACTGAGGAAAACGAATTGGCAGTGAGTCCGTGCATGCGTCCCTCGGCGTCGACGGTGGTGACCACCGTGACACCGGTTACGAAAGACCCCAGTACGTCTCTCAGCTGACGTTTGTCGAACGTCCTGACTACAGGACGTTCGTGGTCTGACGAAGTACGTCCGGTCATGACAGAACCTTTTGCGACTCGGCGAACGCCGGCATGACGGACTCGTGAAACAGGCCGATAGACGTTTTTGCTTCGGATACCGACATGTCCCCGAACATGAATGTGCCGATGAGGTAGTTGAAACCCCCGTCGTGCGCCTGCGCCAGCAGTTTTTCACGGACGGTTTCCGGCCGGCCCACGACGGCGAGGCCCGATTCCACGAGCGGCTCGATTGTCGGCGGAAGCTTCTGGTTGACCGGTTCCGTTCCGTGCTTCTTCCAGAGCTTGAAAAAGTTGGGATAGAACGCCGACCATGCCCGCGAGGCAATTTCCATAGCCTCCTGATCCGTTTCCGCGACGACGATATATCGATTCACGCCGATAAGCGGCTCAGCGACGGACGGGTGCCGTTTTGCAAATTCTTCGTGATATCGGTCGGTGATGGCTCGGACTCGCTGGATCGGACCGCCGCAGACGATGTTCATCTTCTCCTGGGCCGGCCATACCGTCGATTCCGGCGATGCCAGCGCGTACCAGGTCGGAGGGGGCGTCTGCAGCGGCTTGAGTTCGACCGGCATGTCGTTGAATTGCCAGAACGTTCCCTCATAGTTGAGGGTATCCGAGCTGAGATAGCGCTTGATGATTTCATACGACTCGACGTATCTGGCTTGCGCTGTGGCCGGATCGATCCCGAGTGCTTCGATCTCGTGAGGCGACGCGCCTCGGCCTACGCCATACTCCAGGCGACCGCCGCTCAGATTGTCGAGCATGCAGATTTCTTCAGCGAGACGCACGGGGTGATGGATCGGAAGAATGTAGACCAGCGGAGACAGGCGCAGTCTCTCGGTGCGCTGCGCGGCAGCGGCAAGAAACACGCTCTGCGACGGGCAGGCGCTCAGCGTGGTCGCATGGTGCTCCGACATGTGATAGCAATGGAAGCCGAGCCTGTCGTAAAGCTCGATAATCTGCATTCTATCTTCGTACTGCTTATGAATTGGCAGACCATTGCGATCGTTTTGATCAAATATACCGAATTTCATCGATTTTCCAGTAAGGTGCGAAATGAGGGATCTTCCGACTTAGCGGGTCGAAGACTTGCTGAATACCTGGAAGATGTTCTCTTCCGGATCTTTGTAAGTGGTAACGACGCCGTGTGTGCCCATGTCGCGCTGCGCGAGTAGCTGGCCCCCCGCAGACACGATTTTCTGCCGGACTTCTTCCTGGGCCGCGCTGGTGACCTGGAAGACGGGGACGGCTCCGACGATTCCTTCAGCCGCTTCCTCTGGCGAACTCAGGGCAAATGCACTGCGTTGCAGGCGGAATTGAATCCATTTGTTCTCGTCACGGAACTGGACAGGCATCCCCAGCGCCGATATATAGAAATCTTCCAGTCGGCCCATATCTTTGGCGACGAAATAGACGGTTTGTATATCAACTTCTGCCATGGCAGCACTCCGAAAAGTGGTAGTAACGGAATTAACGCGGGCTCCTGACCGGGAAGCGTCACGCTGTGTGTTGTTCTTTCAGGCCAAGCTCTTCGCTCATGACTTGCCGGATCAGGTACTTCTGAATTTTTCCCGTCACGGTGGTCGGAAACGAGTCGACAAAGCGGATGTATTTGGGAACCTTGTAATGCGCTATCCGGCCCTGGCAAAAGGCGCGGACGGCGTCGTCGTCGAGAGCCGCCCCCGGCCGGACGACGATCCATGCGCATAGTTCTTCGCCGAATTGCTTGTCCGGTACGCCGACCACCTGCACGTCGAGAACGCTTGGGCAGGTGTACAGAAACTCTTCAATTTCCCGGGGATAAAGGTTTTCGCCCCCGCGAATGACCATGTCCTTGATGCGCCCGACGATGTTGACGTAGCCGTGCGCATCTATCGTGGCGAGATCGCCCGTGTGCATAAAGCCTTCGGCGTCGATGGCCTCGCGCGTGCGCTCGGGTTGGTTCCAATAACCGAGCATGACGGAGTAACCACGTGTGCAGAGTTCACCGGGCTGGCCGCGCTCCACGGTCTGGCCGGTCAGTGGATCGACAATCTTTATTTCGAGGTGAGGCAACACTTGACCGACTGTGGACACCCGTTTCTCGACCGGGGTATCCGTCGTGCTTTGGCAGCTCACAGGACTCGTTTCTGTCATGCCGTAAGCGATGGTGACCTCAGACAGATGCATATCGCCGACAACCCGCCTCATGATTTCGATCGGGCAAGGCGAACCGGCCATGATGCCGGTGCGCAAGCTGCTCACATCGAACTGCGCAAAGCGCGGGTGATTGAGCGCAGCGATGAACATGGTCGGCACCCCGTACAGGGCAGTGCACTTTTCTGCCTGGACGGTCTCCAGAACGGCTTCGGCGTCGAAGCGCTCGGCGGGGTAGACGAGCGTCGAACCGTGGGTCAGGCACGCGAGATTACCCATGACCATGCCGAAGCAGTGGTACATCGGGACCGGAACGCATACGCGATCCTCGTGAGTGAGCTTCATGCACTCGCCTACGAAGAAACCGTTGTTCAGGATGTTGCGATGACTCAACGTGGCGGCTTTGGGGAGCCCCGTCGTCCCGCTGGTGAACTGGATGTTGACGGCATCGTCCGGGCGCACGTTGCGGCGTACGTCACGTAGCGGCGCACCGTCGGCGGCGGGGCGGAGCAGGTCGGAGAAGCGTTGTGCGCCGGCTTCGTCGGGGCAGTCGGTGTCGTCTATCCACCATATTGTCTCGAGGGTCGGCAGTCGCGCTTTTCCCAGCTCCCGCAACATGTTCAGATACTCGCTCGACCGGTAGCGGACCATCGTCACGATGGCCTTGCATCCCACCAGGTTGAGTGCATGCTCCAGCTCCGAAGTCCGATAGGCCGGGTTGATGTTGACGAGTATCAGTCCGGCCTTTGCGGTGGCTAACTGCAACAGCAGCCACGCGATGTTCGTGTGAGACCAGATTCCGATCCGGTCGCCGGGCACGAGCCCTGAATCGAGAAGTGCGGCCGCAAGCCGGTTCGACTTTTCGCGAAGCTCGCCGTAGGTGAGTCGGACTCCTTCATGCCGGCTGACTACCGCAATATGGTTGCCCAAATTGGTGGCGATCTCGTCGAATACGTCGCCAATTGTCTTGTCGATCAGTTCAGGGAAACGTGTTCCGCGCTCATGTGAAAGCGTGTTCATCGGTATCTTCCGTGCAATGGGCTTCCCTGACGGCTCATTTGCCGAGAAACACGACCGGAGCCGGTTCCTCGCCACGAGCGACGGCCTCCGCACGTGCGGTGCGCCCTTTTCTGGCGTCTTCCGTTGTGTGCAACCCCATGGTGAGGTCGAGGGTCAGCACGTCGGCACCTGGCACGCCGCCGCCCGACCATGCCTTGAGGAGGGCGCGAATGGCGCCGTACGAGCGCGTCGGGCCGTTGGCAAGCCTGGTAGCGAGATCCCCGGCAACACGCTCGACCTGATCTTCGTCAACCACGAAGGCGGCAACACCGAGTTGACCGGCGGTCGTGCCGGACATGGGTTCGCTCAGCATCGCGTAGCGCGCTGCATACGCGCGGCCCGCTCTTTCCGCCAGACGCTGTACGCCGCCCGCAACAGGGGCCGAGCCCACCGACGCTTCAATGCAACGGAAGGTAGCGTTCCCGGCAGCGACGATGAAGTCGCAAGCAAGCGCCAGCTCGAATGCACCACCGAATGCTGCGCCGCGCACGGCGGCAATCGTCGGGATCTGGAGGCCTTCGATGGATCGATACGTATGGTGAATCTGCGCTATGAAGGTCCGCCAATCATCGAAACCTTTGTCGATGAAATCGAGGACGTCGCCGCCCTTGCTGAAATCCGGGCCCTCTGCACGGATCAGGAGCGCGCGGATATCGGCCTTGCTGGCTTCGCGCACGGAGGTTTCGAGGGAATCTGCGAAATCAGCCGCGATGAGATTCGAGGGAGGATTGGCCAATACGATATGGCCTACGTTCTGACGACGTTCAAAGTAGATGCTTCTCATTGAAAGGAATCCTTAATAAATGATGGCGATCGTGAAAGCCTTGATGTCTCCTGCCAGGTCAGATGTGTACGTTCAACAATAGTGAACGCATGCATCATTGTTGTATATTAGGTCGGTGGCGAAGGCGTGTCAACCCATTTGCCGAGGATGGTTTACGTGGGGGTGGGGTGCCGCTGAGGCGCGCAGAAACCGTCAGTCGTGCCGCGATATTTGCTTGAGCGCTGCAAACTGGACGAAATGGAGAGCGGGAGAAGAGGTGGGCAGGAAAGACGTTGAGAGCTTTCGTCAGACCTCGACTGAGCACCTGGCCAGGGTACCGGTCGAAAGAGCGCTTATCGTTTTTCTGATTTCGAAACGACGCTCGCGCGACGGTTTGCGGTTTGGCCTGATTCGGCGGTCCGCGACATAGTCTGTGCACAACATGAATGACGCGCGACGTTCAACCTGTCGGGCCTTCGACAACGAACGCATCGACCGCAATACCCGCGGCCTCGGCGGCCCGGTGTTCAAGCTCCAGCCCACTTTTCTTTCTGCGCTTGGCGTCGTACATCGCGTTATCCGCCAGACGGAGTACCGCGTCGATATCGGTGTCCTCTGTCGTTACAGTCGCCATGCCAACGCTAGCCCCTATGGTAATCGCGAGGCCCGACGCGAGTTCGAACGGCTGCTCGATTGCGCGTGCAACAGCCGCCGCCATCTTTTGCGGCGCCTGGTCGTCTGCGATCCTGTCGACGATGACAAATTCGTCGCCGCCCATACGCGCAACCAGCGCATGCGGGCTTCCGAGTGCGCGCAAGCGCGTCGCGACCTGAATCAGCAACATGTCGCCAGCCTCATGGCCGTAGGCATCGTTGACCGGCTTGAAGCCATCGAGGTCGAGATAAAGGAGCGTCATGCCGGCCGTGACGGGCGGTGTGCCCCGCGGCCCCGTAGCCTTGAACAGACCTTCGCGGTTGAGCAGTCCGGTGAGTGCATCGTGACGCGCACGGTGACTGTTCTCGCGTTCGGCTTTCATCGTTGAGATGAGCATGCCGTTCAGCCGCTGCGCGGCAACGCTCATCGCAAACATGTAGAAGGGAATCTGCAGCAGCGTAAGAAGAAGGACAGGTTCGCGAGCGAGTAACGCGCCGATGCAGCACGGTCCCAGCGAACAGAAAATCATCACGGCAACGAGCCGCGGCGCGGCGAAATTACGGAAACAGATGCCGCCGACCATAGCGGCCGCGGAAAGGAATGACAGCGTCGCGGCAACCCAGTCGCCGCTGATCGCGCTGACAAACGCGCCATAGCCGACCGTGGCGCCCCACAGCGGGGCCAACAGGATGTAGAGGTCGGTGGGCGTTTCCCTGCCTTGCGCTGCCCGCCGCCGCGAAAAGTAAAGCACACCCAGGCGAGTTGCGCAGACCAGTATTTCCGCCGCGAGCCACAGTTGAAACGGCAACGTAGGATGTCGATAGGCGAGGGCCCATGCAACGGCGATCGTGTTAGAAACGCCGCCGAAGAAAATTGGGAGTGTTCCGAACAGCGTGCCAACCAGTGCGACGCGTATCTCGTGTGGTGTTTCCTGACCGGGCGCTACCAGCCATCTTGCCAGTCGACCCCGCGGCAATGAATAGATTTGTTGAGTGTTGTTCATTGGCAGCACCTTTATGCGGGCCAATGCCCGCCCCCGTTTGCGGATGACGATCTCAAGGGGCTAAAGGTGCCGGCAACCAGATGGCATGGTTAGAGACGTTGTTTCCCCCAACATGCTGGTTTGTCTTTATCCGGGCGCCTGGTCATGTCGTGACCGTATGGGCCTTGGGTAGTGTCGTTCCGAACGGGAGTCTATCAGAGCGTCCCAGTCCGCCGATGAAGCCGCGACGCTCCTGATCAGGAATCGGCGCCGCGACGCGATGACGGGAGACGTTGCGGATGTGCCGTCGGGTTTGTCGTCCATGATGACTGCCTCGCTTACTTCGTCGCGTCCGCTCCGGCCTTGCAGATATCGCCATCCTGATCGCCGCTTCCGCCGCTGCATCCGATCGCGCCGACAATCTTGCCGTCCATCACGAGTGGATAGCCGCCCGGGGATGCCACCAGCGAAGGATCGAGCGTTGCCGAATAGGTGTGTCCGGTTTCGAAGCTGTTGTAGAACGAGCGCGTATCGCGACGAAAACGCGCGGCGGTTCCGGCCTTGCGCACCGCGATACCCGGTGCAGCGTTCTGTGTATCGTCCATCTTCGCGAAGGCGACGAGGTCGCCATTGGGATCGGTCACCGCTATGGCTTCACGCCAGCCGTGCTTCGCGGCTTCGGCTTCGGCGGCTTCGATCGCCTGATTGGCGGCTTGCAGGCTGATCGGCATTCCGTATGGAATATCGAATGGGGTACGGGCGGGCAGGCCACCGGCGGACGGCTGCGATGCGGGTGTCTGTGCGTTCGCGGCAGCGCCGGTCAATGCTGCGCACAGCGAAAGCAGCGCAAACAACGCGGTGCGGGTGATTTTTTTGCTGGTCATGATGGATATTGTCGACACATTTGGCAGTGTATGGCGGATAGCCACCGCGATTCAAGAGATTATTGATTAACTGTGTACACTTTGATAGGCCTAAGAGCCTATTGGGTCGATCTGATGAGCAGGAGAGTTCCTGGTTTATTGCATTTATGCGCGTAAAAGTGCAAAAATGCAGTCATGGAAACCGTCTACGCCCCCACCGAAGCCAGGTTGCTCACCTCGCAGTCCTCCTTTCGTTTCGTCGATCTACACGGACTGTTCGGCGATGCCCTCTGGCGCCTGCCAGTCGTACTGCGCGTACTCCTCGAAAACGTGGTGCGAAACGTTGTCGACGAGGAGCGTCGCGCAGCGGTCGAAGGCATTTTTGCGTGGCTCGCACACGGCACGAGCGAAGTGGAAATTGCCTTTCAGCCGAACCGGGTGCTGATGCACGACACTACCAGCACGCCGGCGCTCGTCGACATTGCCGCCATGCGCGACGCCGTGGCGGAAGCCGGAGCGGACCCAACAGCATTGAACCCTGTCCTGCCGGTCGATTCATCGGTCGACCATTCGCTTGCGGTCGAATTTTTCGCCGTGCCCGATGCGGCCGGACAGAACCTGAAGCTCGAACTTCGCCGCAACCGGGAGCGCTACGGGTTCCTCCGTTGGGCCTCGAGGGCGCTGCGCGGCGTAACGATTCACCCGCCCGGCACAGGCATCATGCACACCATCAACCTGGAACAACTGGCGACAGTGGTCACGGTGCAGGAGCGCGATGGCGAGCAATGGGCGGTTCCCGACACGCTCATCGGAACCGACAGCCATACGCCGATGATCAACGGCATTGGCGTACTTGGGTGGGGAGTGGGGGGACTCGAGGCGCAGACCGTGATGTTCGGGATGCCGGTCATGCAGCGCATTCCCGATGTCATTGGCGTTCGCCTCACGGGGGCGCTAAAGCCGGGCATATGTGCGACAGATCTCGCGCTGACCGTGACCCAGCGGCTGCGGCAGATCGGTGTGTCGGGCGAGTTCGTCGAGTTTTTCGGCGCAGGCGTTGTGACGCTCAGCGCGGGCGAACGGTCGGTCGTCGCCAACATGGCGCCGGAGTATGGCGCGTCGACAGGATTTTTCCCGGTCGACGCGGCGACGCTCGATTACCTGCTCGCCACAAATCGTTCGCCGGCGGCGATCGAACTTGTCGAAGCGTTCACGAAACGTGTGGGTCTATGGCTCGACCCGTCGGCCGAACCGAAGTACACGCGCACCATCGAAATCGATCTTGGTTCGATCGGCATGCACATTGCCGGCCCGCGCCGTCCGCAAGACCTGCTCGACTATTCGCAAACCTCCGCCGTCCTCGCGAAGCTGGGTTTCGAGCCGGCCACGGCGAATGCGGCACTGCCGAAGCACCCGGTCGCGATTGCCGCCATCACGAGTTGTACCAATACGTCCGACCCGGCGCTGCTGATCGCGGCAGGCCTCGTCGCGCGAAAGGCGCGCGGGTTCGGCCTGAAGGTGCCGCCTTGGGTCAAGACTTCATTGGGGCCCGGCTCGCCCGCTGCGGCTTCTTACCTGGAGCGGGCCGGCGTGCTGGATGACCTTTCCGCGCTGGGTTTCGATATCGTCGGATATGGCTGTACTACCTGTATCGGCAACTCCGGTCCGCTGACCGAGGCGATCCGCGATGGCATGGCGAGCAAGGCCATCTACCCCGTCGCGATGCTGTCGGGCAACCGCAATTTTCCGGGCCGGATTCACGCCGAACTTGACCTCGCGTTCATCATGTCGCCGCTGCTGGTCATCGGCTTCGCGCTGGCCGGTGACGCCGAGCGGGATCTGAGCCTTGAACCGCTGCACGTCACGGCGCAGGGCACGCCGATCTTTCTCGCGGATCTATGGCCAACGCGCGAGGAAATCGCGGCGCACGTAGCCGCCGCGTCCGAACCCACGGACTATCCCGAGGCGTTTTCGACGGCGAGCGCCAATCCGCAGTGGCATGCGTTGCAATCGCCGGCCTCGGCCCGCTATCCATGGGATCCGAAATCGACGGCGCTGCGCCGGCCGCCGTTCGCCTCGACCAACGAAGGCAGCCAGCTCGGCCGCTACAAGGCTTACCCGCTGCTCGTGCTCGGCGACGATGTGACGACAGACCACATCTCTCCGGCGAGTGCCATCCCGCCGGAGAGCTTCGTGGCGGACTATCTGGTCGAGCGTGGCGACGACCGCAACGACCTGAACGTCTTCGCGTCCCGGCGCGGCAACTGGGAAGTCATGGTGCGCGCGGCGTTCTTCAACCGGACGCTTGTCAACCTGCTGAAGCCGGATGCCCCAGTCGCCCATACGCTGCACGTGCCGACGCAAGAGGTCGTGCCGATCTTCGAGGCCGCTCAACGGTATCGCGACGCTGGCGCGTCAGTAGTCCTGATTGCTGGAGAGCGATACGGAACAGGGTCTTCGCGTGACTGGGCCGCCAAAGGTCAAAGGCTGCTGGGAATCCGCGCGGTGCTGGCGGTAAGCTTCGAGCGGATCCATCGCTCGAATCTCATCGGCATGGGCATTCTGCCGCTGCGGCTGCCGGCCGGTGCGAATCCGGTTACGCTGGAGATACAGCCCGGCGATACAATCGAGGTCGACGCTGCCGCCGAACTGCTGGCGCCGCGAGGTCCCGTGACGGTCCGTATCGTTCGCGCCGACGGTAGTAGCGAGACCATCATTGCGACGGCCGCTGTGGAGACAAAGCTGGAAATAGCGTTGTTGCGTTCCGGTGGCGTGATTCCCTTAATCCTGAAGAAGGTCATTTCGTCGCAAAGCGCCTGATACATACGCGGATGTTGGCGGCGACGGAAATCAGAACGCTCATGAACACCGACAGGTCCATTGCAAGTCAGATAGTCGAGCTGATCCAGACGGAAGGCATCGAAGCAGGCAGCCATTTGCCCGCGCAGATGCTCGCCGACCGGCTGCGTGTCTCGCGTTCCCCGGTGAACGAAGCTTTGTCGCTACTGCATGAGAAGGGGTTACTCAGACGCGAGCGCAACCGCGGTTTTTTCGTCGCGCAGGCGGTCACCGAGTCGCTGGCGGACGTTGTTGGCCAGTTGGGATTGTCCGGGTCCGATGTGGTCACGAGCACGTACTTCCGTATCGCCGATGACCGCCTCAAGGGTTTGCTGCCCGATGACTTTACGGAGCTGTTGATCAAGAACCGTTACGAGCTGACCAACGCACAGCTCAACGCGGTGTTGGGCCGGATCGCGCGGGAAGGGTGGGCCGAACGCAAACCCGGATACGGCTGGCAATTTTCGAATATGCTGACCACGCCGAACAGCCTGTTGCAATCGTATCGCCTGCGTATCGCACTGGAGCCGGCCGCGTTGCTCGAACCGGGCTACCGGCTGGAGCCGAAAATCATCGAACGCTGCCGCGCAGCGGAACATCATCTGTTGGCTGGCGGGATCGAAACCGACACCGCCGACCAGCTTCATGATCGTGGCGTGCGCTTCCACGAGTCGCTTGTGGAAGCGTCAGGCAACTCGTTTTTCATGGACACGATCAGGCGCGTCAATCGCGTGCGCCGTCTTCTCTCGTACCGCTCGACGCAGAACCGCGCCAGATATGTCGAGCATTGCAAGCAGCACCTTCACATCCTGGCGTTGCTGGAGCAGGAGCGAAACGACGAGGCGTCGGCGGCGTTACGCGAGCATCTTCGTCATACGCTCGAGGCGTTGTCCAGTATCAGCAGCATTCTTGAGCCGTAACCGAGGACGCTCGGCATTCACATCTGAGGTTGTGGTGCAGGCCTGTGTCGAAGAGGGTTCGTCGTTGCTGCCTGGCTCACTCTTCGCGCACGTGCTCGATCCATCTGACGAACGATTGAACCGCCGGATTCAAGGCCGTTTCCGGCCGGCATACCAGATAAAAACCCCGCTCGCGACGTAGCACCACCGGCGAGAGCAGATGCAGCCGGCCCTCGGCCAGATCGCCCGCCAGATAGCGCCGCTGCACCATGCCCACACCAAGGCCATCGAGCGCGCTTTGATAGATCAGCGACATGTCGTCGAACGGTATCCGGTTCGAGGGAATGAAGTCGGCGAGGCCAGCTTCCTCCAGCCAGTCCGGCCAGTCGTCGAGATGCAGCGTATGCACCAGCAAGGCCGACGATGCGAGCGCTTTCCCGAGCGGCTGTGCGGTAAAACGCTCGCGCATGGCCGCATTGCCCACGGCGACCAGTTCGTCGCTGAATAGCAGTGTCGCCTGCAGCCCTGGCCAGTGGCCTTTCCCGTAGCGCACCCCGAGGTCGACATCGTCCCGCTCAAAATCGACGGCGTCGAATGCCGTGGTGAGCCGCAATTCGACCTCCGGATGCTGTTGCTGAAAAGCCGGGATGCGGGGAATCAGCCAGCGTACCAGCAGGGTGGTATAGGCGCGCAGCGTGACCTGGGTACGCGCGGAGGCTTCCGAGAGCAGGTCGGTGGCCTCGCTCATCATTTCGAAGGCACGCCCCAGCGTGCGTGCATAACTTTTGCCGTGCGCGGTGAGCGACAGCAGGCCGCCCTCCCGATCGAACAGCCGGACGTTCAGCGAATCTTCGAGATTGCGGATATGCCGGCCCACGGCCGTTGGCGTGACATGCAACTCCTCTGCCGCGCGGGTCAGCGTGCCTTGACGGGCAACGGCCTCGAATGCCCGCAGGGCGTTGAGCGGGGGCAGGCGGTGCATCGTGGCGGCTCCTCTGTCTCTTGATGTGGAACGCCGCTACTGTACCGCAGCACTTGCGCGCGGTGGGTATGCCTGTGTACCGCTGGCCGTCTGTACGCGCGTGTCCGTAGCGCTTAGCGCTCGCGCAGCAAACGGCCGTAACCTTCGACGGCTTCGCCGACTCCGCTCACCCGCAGCGCATGCCACATCATCGCCGAGGCCGCGGAAATCACCGGCTTACCGAGGTCTCGTTCGAGCACTTCGAGCGCGCCGAGCGTCGGCATGCCAACACCGCTCAGAAACACCGCTTCGGCTTCGGGCCGATCGACCTGGCGTGCGATCGTATATGCGCGCTCGTCGCTTTCTTCGTAGATGTTGCGCACGTTGTCGAGGCGGCCGTAGCCGACGACGTCGATACCATGTTCACGCAGATGGGCCACGCCTTTTAGCGTGGTTGCCTCGTTATACGGCGTGGCGTACGCGATGCGCTTGACGCCGAGCCTGTCGAACGCCGCCATCACCGAACCGAATGCGGTGATGAAGCGCAGCTTCCATTGGTGCTCGACGCGTGCGACAAGCGCCGCTTCTGCTTCGCGCCCGAGCGTGTAGCTCGTCGCCGTGTGCGCCATGACGACCACATTCGGCGACACCATCGCGAGCAGTTCGAGACAGGCGTCGAGGCTTTCGATCTGGCTGCGGTTGCGGTCGTCCTGGCCTTCGTGGGTGCCAGCCGCGCCGTGCGCCGTCATGCGGGTGAAATGCACGGAGACGCCCGGTGGCGCCAGCTCGAACATTTCCGGCTCGAC
>Ga0302302_1000546_pt1 | contig 23035 bp, 19 predicted proteins | sample III_Palsa_E1_3_FD_198766 | JGI IMG/M metagenome (GOLD analysis project Ga0302302, IMG submission 198766) | Peat permafrost microbial communities from Stordalen Mire near Abisko, Sweden - III_Palsa_E1_3 | ecosystem: Environmental > Terrestrial > Soil > Palsa > Peat permafrost | place: Sweden...
CGCCTGCCGGGACGCCTTGGTGCTGGGCCTGGTCACGGTCATCAGGCCTGCCCGAGCAGCCAGGTCAGCAGGGCCTTCTGGGCGTGCAGCCGGTTCTCGGCCTGGTCCCAGACGGCGCTGTGCGGGCCGTCGATGACCTCGGCGCTGATCTCCTCACCGCGGTGGGCGGGCAGGCAGTGCAGCACCAGGCAGTCGCCGCTGGCGAGGTCCAGCTTGCCTTCATCCAGCCTGAACGGGCCCATGCTGGAGGTCCGCCCAGCGTGCTCGGCTTCCTGTCCCATGGACGCCCACACGTCGGTGGCCAGCACGTCCGCGCCCGAGCACGCCTCCGCGGGGTCCGCATACCAGCGGACGCTCCCGCGAGTCAGGCCGGCGATCTCGGCGGCGGCGGCCAGCACGGCCGGGTCGGGACGGTAGGCCTCGGGTGCCGCGATCCGCACGTGCAGGCCGGCCGTGGCCCCGCCCAGCAGATAGGAATGCGCCATGTTGCTGGACCCGTCGCCCAGGAAGGTCAGCGTCAGGTCACACAGGACACCCCGCGCGGCCCGGATCGTTTGCAGGTCGGCCAGCACCTGGCAGGGATGGAACGCGTCGGTCAGCGCGTTGATCACCGGGACGTCGCTGGCCGCGGCCAGCGCGGCCACCCGGTCCTGGCCGAACGTCCGCCAGGCGATCGCCGCGACCTGCCGGCTCAGGACGCGGGCGATGTCCCCGATCGTCTCCCCGCGGCCGATGTGGGTGGTCTGCGTATCGATGATCAGCGGGCTGCCGCCCAGTTCCGCGATCCCGGCCGTGAACGAGACCCGGGTCCGCAGCGACGGCTTGTCGAACAGCACGGCGACCGTCTGCGGGCCGGCGAGCGGTTTGCGGGCGAACCGGTCGGCCTTCATCGCGTCAGCCAGCTCGAGGACCTCGGTCTGCTCGGCCGGGCTCAGGTCGTCGTCCCGGAGAAAGTGCCGCGGTCCGGGCGGCGCCGGGCTGACCCCCAGGTCCGGGCCGGTGGCGCTGGCCGTGGATGTCATGATGCCCCCTTCGCCGCGGCGGCGTCGTCCAGGATGCCGGGCAGCGCGCCGAGGAACGCCGACGCCTGCGCAGCGGTCAGGATCAGCGGTGGCGCGAGCCGGGCCGCGTCCGGCTGGACGGCGTTGACCAGGAAGCCGGCCCGCCGGGCGGCGGCCTCCACATCGGGCGCGGCGTTCGCGGTCAGCATCGCAGCCAGCCACAGACCTTCACCGCGGACCCCGGCCAGCAGCGGGTGCTCGATCGCGGCGATGCCGCCGGAAAGCTGCTGGCCCACGGCGAGCGCGGCCGCGAGCAGCCCGTCGGCCGCGATCGTGTCCAGCACGGCGAGCGCGGCCGCGCAGGCCACCGGATTGCCGCCGAACGTCGAGCCGTGATCACCCTTGCCCAGCACGCTGCCGAACTGCCCGAATCCGACGCAGGCCCCGATCGGCAGTCCCCCGCCCAGGCCCTTGGCCAGCGTGAGCACGTCCGGGGTCACGCCCGCGGCCTGGTGCGCGAACCAGTGCCCGGTGCGGCCGATGCCGCTCTGGATCTCGTCGATGACGAGCAGGGCGCCGCTCTCGTCGCAGGCCTCCCGGGCGGCGCGCAGGTAGCCGGGCGGCGGCGGGATGACGCCGGCCTCACCCTGGCACGGCTCGACGAATACGGCCGCGCAGTCGGGGCCGGCCGCGGCGCGCAGCGCGTCCGCATCCCCGTAGGGCACGAGCCGGGCTTCGATGCCGAACGGGCCGAACGGCTCCCGGATGGACGCCTTGCCGGTCAGCGCGAGCGCGCCCATGGTGCGCCCGTGGAACCCGTTCTCGGCGGCCACGAATACCGGATGCTGCTGGCCCTGACCCTGCCGTTGCCAGTAGCGCCGGACCAGTTTGACCGCCGCCTCGTTGGCCTCGGCGCCGGAGTTGGCGAAGAAAACCCGGGCGTCGGCCGGCCCGGCACTAGTGCCCAGGAGCAGCTGGAGCCGTTCAGCAAGATCTATTTCCGGTTCGTGCAGGAACAGGTTGGAGCTGTGCGCGATCGCGTTCACCTGCCAGGTGACCGCGGCGGTGAGAGCCGGGTGCGCGTGCCCCAGCGCGCTCACCGCGATCCCGGCGAACAGGTCGAGGTACTCGCGCCCGTCGGCGTCCCAGACCCGGCAGCCTTCACCGCGGGCCAGGGCCAGCGGCGGCAGCCCGTAGTTGGGCATCAGGGCGGCGGCGAACCGTTTCTGCAGTACTTGCGTCGCGCTCATGGGTGATCTGCCTCCCTCGCGGGTGCTTGAGCGGGCCTGGCCGTGGGTGCGCCCGCTGGCGCATGGGGGACGACCATCGTTCCGGTGCCGGAGTCGGTGAAGATCTCCAGCAGGACGGCGTGCGGCTGGCGGCCGTCCACCACGTGCGCCTGGGGCACGCCGCCGCGGACCGCGGTCAGGCACGCCTCCATCTTCGGGATCATTCCGGTGCTCAGGCCGGGCAGCATCGTCGCCAGCTCATCCGCGCCGACCTCGCTGATCACGTCGCTGGTCGGCGGCCAGGTCCGGTACAGTCCGGGGACGTCGGTGAGGATCATCAGCTTGGCCGCGCCCAGCGCGACGGCGAGCGCCGCGGCCGCGGTGTCGGCGTTGACGTTGTAGACCTCGCCGTCCTCGCCCCGCGCGACGCTGGAGACGACCGGGATGCGCCGGTCGGCGATCAGCGCGCGGATCGCGCCGGGGTCGGTGGCCTGGATCTCGCCGACGAGCCCGATGTCGACCTGCTCCCCGTCCACGACGGCTGACTTGCGGCTGGCCGTGAACAGGTTGGCGTCCTCGCCGGACATGCCCACCGCGAACGGGCCGTCCCGGTTGATCAGCCGGACGATGTCCTTGTTGACCTTCCCGGTAAGCACCATGCGGACCACGTCCATCGTCTCGGGGGTCGTCACCCGCAGCCCGGCGGTGAACGTGGTCTCCAGGCCGAGCCGGTCCAGGTGCTCGGTGATCTGCGGGCCGCCGCCGTGCACGACCACCGGGCGGAGCCCGGCGTAGCGGAGGAAGACCAGGTCCTCGGCGAAGGCGGCGCGCAGTGACTCTTCGGTCATGGCGTTGCCGCCGTACTTGATCACCACGGTCCGGTCGTGGAACTTGATCAGCCAGGGCAGCGCCTCGATGAGCGTGGCCGCCTTAGCCGCGGCGCCGGGCGCCTGGGCACCAGCGGCGGGCCGGTCTCCGTTGGCCGTCACGTCGGGTACGCCGAGTTCTCGTGCACATACTCGGCGGTGAGGTCGGTGGTGAGGATGGTGGCGGCGTTCGGCCCGGCGGACAGGTCCACGGTGATCGTGACGTCCCGCGCGCTCATGTCGACCTTGGACCGCTCGTCGCCCGCGCAGCCGTTCCGGCAGACCCAGATCCCGTTGATCGCCACGTTCAGCCGGTCCGGCTCGAACTGCGCGCTGGTCGTACCCACGGCGGAGACCACCCTCCCCCAGTTCGGGTCCGCACCGGCGATGGCGCACTTGAGCAGGCTGCTGCGGGCCACCGCGCGGCCCGCGGTAACCGCGTCCTCCTCGCTGGCCGCGCCGATCACCTCTACCGCGATCATCTTGCCCGCGCCCTCCGCGTCCAACTGAAGCTGGCGGGCCAGATCGGTGCACACCTCGGTGAGCAGAGCGGTGAATTCACCGGGGTCGGGCCGGACACCGGATGCGCCGCTGGCCATCAGCAGCACGGTGTCATTGGTGGACATGCAGCCGTCGGTGTCGAGCCGGTCGAAGCTCACCCGCACTGCGGTGCGCAGCGCGGCGTCGAGGTCCCCGGCGTCGAGATCGGCGTCGGTGGTGACCACGCACAGCATCGTGGCCAGGGCCGGGGCGAGCATGCCGGCCCCCTTGGCCATGCCGCCCACCGCGTATCCGGTGCCTTCGCCACCGGCGCCCGGGCTGGGGCCGGGGCTGGGGCTGGCGCCGGGGCCGGGGCCGGGGCCGGGGCCGGCGCCCGGGCTGGGGCCGGGGCTGGGGCCGGGGCCGGGGATCGGCCCGGCGGCCGGGCCGGGGCCGGGGGCCGCCCGGCGGAACGAAATCTTGACCACGGTGTCGGTGGTCCGGATGGCGTCGGCCGCGGCCAGGCCCCCGCCGCGGGACGCATCGGCCACGCAGGCGTCGATGGCGGGCAGGATCTTGTCCATCGCCAGCCGCTCGCCGATCAGGCCCGTAGAGCAGACCGCCATCTCCCCCGCCGAGTCGCCGAGCGCGTCCGCGAGCCGTTCGGCGGTCAGATGGGTGTCCTGGAATCCGAGCGGGCCCGTGCAGGCGTTGGCCCCGCCGGAGTTGAGGGCCACCGCGCGGACGCGCTGGCCCTCGACGACCTGCTGGGTCCATAGCACTGGCGCGGCCTTGACCCGGTTGGAGGTGAACGTGGCGGCGGCGGCGCGGGACGGGCCGTCGTTGATGACGACCGCGACGTCACGGTCGCCGGAGGCCTTGAGGCCTGCCACGACGCCGGCGGCGCGGAAGCCAAGCGGCGCGGTGACGCTCACTGGTGGGCTCCCGGAGGGGTCGGGTCGGAAAGGGAAGTCTGGGCGGGCATTACGGTGCGACTCCGTACGCGGTCAGGCCGGCCGCCTCGGGCAGGCCGAGCATGAGGTTGGCGTTCTGCAGCGCCTGGCCGGCCGCGCCCTTGCCGAGGTTGTCGATCGCCGCGACGGCGACCGCCCGGCCCGCGTGCAGGTCGGCGGTCACCTGCAGGTGAGCCGCATTGGATCCGGCCGTGGCCCCGGTGCCGGGCCATTGCCCCTCGGGCAGCAGGTGAACGAACCTTTCGCCCCCGTACGCGCGGGCGAAAGCCGCACGCAGCAGTTGGGTGATCTCCGCGGTGCTGCCGCCCTGGCGGGCCCGGGCCGTGAGGCGGGCGGTGGCGGTGGCGAGGATGCCGCGCGGCATCGGGGCCAGCGTGGGCGTGAAGGAGATCGTGACCTGCTGGCCCGCGGCCGGATCCGAATCCTGGGGCAGCACGCTCTGCAGCGCCTCCTCGATTTCCGGGGTATGCCGGTGTACGCCCCCGACGTTGTAGGCGGACACCGATCCCATGACCTCGCTGCCCAGCAGGTTCGGGGCCGGCTGCCGGCCCGCGCCGGACGTACCGGATGCGGCGACGATGACGATGTCGCTGGGCTCGGCGAGCCCGCTGGCCAGCAACGGGGCCAGGGCCAGGATCGAGGAGGTGGCGTAGCAGCCGGGCGAGGCCACCTGCGCCGCGGCGCGGATCTGCTCCCGCGCGCCGGGCAGCTCGGGCAGGCCGTAGGTCCAGTGACCCGGGTGCTCGCCGCCGTAGAACTGGGCCCAGGACGCGGGATCGGCGAGCCGGAACCCGGCGCCCAGGTCCACGACCTTGGTATGCGCCGGAAGCTCGGTGGCCAGCGCGGCGGCCTCCGCGTGCGGCAGCGCCATGAACACGAGGTCGGCCCCGCCCAGCACGGCGGGATCGGTCGGCCCGAACGTGCGGTCCGCGAGCCCGATGAGGTTCGGGTGCACGGCCGTGACCCGAACGCCGGCGTTCGACCCGGCGGCCAGCGGCCCGATCTCCAGATCCGGGTGATTGGCCAGGAGCCGGAGCAGCTCACCCCCGGCGTAGCCGCTGGCGCCTGCGACCCCGACCCGTGCGCCCATGGTGCGCTCTCCTCCTGCGTCGATCTTCGCCGAGCCGGGGCCGTCCACCGGTCTCAGCGGAATGCCGTACCCGTCGTCTGAAAAATTATGCAGCCTATCGAGAACTTATGCAACAAGATTTGCTCGAGCCGCCGGACAGGAGCGTGTGGGCGGTGCGGAGTGGCGGGTTGGGAGGCTGGGCCCGGGCACGGCATCATGGGGAGCAGCGGACCCGGAAATGACGGCACAAAGCTGGAACCTGGCGGTGCGGAACCGGGTCCAAGGATGATGTGACGCCGATCCACCGATGCGGAGAAACACCTAGTCATGCGTGGCCGCCGCCAGCGTGAGGAGCGCCCGCCTGGGTCTCGCCCGCCTGGGTCTCGCCCGCCTGGGTCTCGCCCGCCTGGGTCTCGCCCGCCTGGGTCTCGTGCCCGGCGGTCCCGGCCGGTCGCGCTCTGCGGCCTGATTCTGGCCCGCGCCGGACTGGCTCGGGCCGGGCCGGTAGCGGTCGCGGCCGGCATCGGGCTGGGGGTGCTCGCGGGCTGCGGAACGTCCGTGGCGAGCACGCCTCAGGCCGGCCAGACATGCGGGACGACCCGGACGGGCGTGAACGTGCCCGTCATCATCGAGATCGGCAAGGGCCAGGTTTCCTGCGGGACCGCCCTGCAGGTGGAGAACTCGTACGCGACGCTCATCCGCAACGGAGACGTCCGGGGTAACGGGGGCGGCGCGCCGGTCAAGGTGAGCCGCTGGACCTGCCAGGGCTTCCCGACACCCGAAGTACTGAAGACGGGGCAGACCTCCGCGTGCCACAACCACGGCGCCGAGATCCTGGCGGTCCTTCCGCCGCCCGGCGCGCCGCCGGCCGGCCCCACCACGTCCTGAGCGGCCGCGCCATCACCACGCGGCGCAGGCGCACCCGGGACGGCTAGCTGCCGCGGAGGATGGCGCCGACGCGCTCCGCGGCCTCGGCGACCGCGGCGTCCCGGGCCTCGCCGGCCTCGGTGGCGGTGAGGGTGTGGTCGGGGGCGCGGAACCGCAGCGTGTAGGCCAGCGACTTGCGCCCCTCCCCCACCTGTTCACCGGTGTAGACGTCGAACAGCCGGACGTCCTCCAGCAGGGTCCCCCCGCCGACGGAGGACGCCCCGGCGCGCAGCGCGGCCTGCACGTCCGCGGCCGGGACCGCCTGGTCGACGATGAGCGCGACGTCCTGGGTGGCGGGCGGGTAAGACGACAGCACCGGGGCCTGCACCGGGCCGGAACCTTCCGCGGCGGCCAGGATCACCGACATGTCAAGCTCGGCCGCGCTGGTGCGCGGGGGCAGCCCGAAGGCCTGGATCACCCGCGGGTGCAGTTCGCCCGCGTAGCCGGCCAGCCATTCGGTCCGCTGCGAGCCGTCGCTGGCCTGCACGAAGATCGCGGCACACCGGCCCGGGTGCCAGGGCGCCTGCCGGTCGGCCCGCACGTTCACGCTGACCTGGCAGGTCCGGCCGATCTCGCGGACCCCCTCGACGGCGTCCGCCCAGCATTCCGAGCGGCCCGAACCCCACCAGCCCGCCTGGTCCCGGTGACCGGCCAGCACCGTGGCCACGTGCAGCGGCTGGTCCGGCAGCGCGGCCTCCAGCGCGGCCAGCTCCTCGAAGGTCGGCGCCCGGTGCACGGGCAAATGGGGCGGCACGACCCGCCCGCCGGGCCGGGGCAGGAACACCACGCTCGTCTCGAACAGCGCGACGTCGGCGAAGCCCCGCCCGATGTTGCGGTTGAGCGTACGCAGCAGGCCCGGCAGCAACGTGGTCTGCAGCAGCGGCTCATCGTCGCTGAGCGGGTTGGCCAGGGCCAGCATGTCCCGGCGCGGGTCTTCGGCCGGAAGCTGCAGCGCGTCGGCGTCGGCGGCGGACACGAACGGGGTGGTCAGCACCTCCACGTACCCGGCCCCGGCCAGGCCCCGGCCGACGTCGCGGCGCAGCCGCTGCCGCAGGGTCAGCCCGCGGCCGGCGAACGCGCGCGGTCGGCGCACCGGGATGTTCTCGTATCCCTCCAGCCGAATGACCTCTTCGGCCAGGTCGGCGGGGTCGGTGAGGTCGGACCGCCAGGACGGCGGGGTGACGGTCAGGGCCTGCTCGGTCCGGTCGTGCTCGGTGGCGCAGCCGACCTGGCGCAGCCGGTGGATCACGGCGTCGAGGCCGTAGACGACGCCGGCCACGTTGGCCGGGTAGTCGTCCGCCATCAAGATCGTCACCTGGTCCACGTCCACGTGCGCGTGCGTGCAGCCGGGAACGATGTTGCCGCCGCCGAGCGAGGCCAGCATCGCGATCGCCTTGGCCGAGGCGCGCAACGGCAGCTCACGATCGACGCCGCGCTCGAACCGGTAGGACGCCTCGCTGTGCAGCCGGTGCCGACGGCTCATCCGGGCCGTGCCGACGGCCGAGAAGTGGGCCGCCTCGATGAGCAGGTCGGTGGAGTTTTCATCGATCTCGGTGGCCAGGCCGCCCATGGTGCCGGCCAGCGAGATCGGCCCGGAGTCGTCGGCGATCACGATGTCGTCCGGTTCCAGCGGGCGGACCACATGGTCGAGGGTCTCCAGCCGCTCCCCCAGCTTGCCTCGGCGCACCACGATCGGCCCGCTCAGCTTGGTGCTGTCGAACGCGTGCAGCGGCTGGCCGAGCTCCAGCATCAGGTAGTTGGTCACGTCCACGGCCAGCGAGATGGTCCGCATGGCGGAACGGGCCAGCCGCACCCGCATCCACAGCGGCGTTGGCGCCCCGGGGCGGAAGTTGCGCACCTCGCGCAGCACGAACCGGTCGCACGCGGACGGGTCGGCGATGCTGGCCGGCCGGATGTCGCCCGACACCCAGCCCAGGTCGGCGCCGAGCCCGGCGTGGGCGGGCAGCCCGGCGTCGGCGGGGTCGGTGAAGGTCACCCCGAACGCGATGGCCAGCTCGCGGGCGACCCCGCGCACGGACACGCAGTCGCCCCGGTCCGGGGTCACCGCGATGTCGAGCACCTCATCGCGCAGGCCCGCGTGGGTGACGAAGTCCGCGCCGAGCGGGGCGCCCTGCGGCAGCACCAGGATGCCGGAGTGGTCGGTGCCGATGCCCAGTTCGTCCGCGGCGCAGAGCATGCCCTCGGACATGCGGTCGTACGTCTTGCGCGCACCGATCTCGAAGCCGCCAGGCAGCACGGCGCCGGGCTGGGCCCACGCCACCCGGTCGCCGACGGAGAAGTTGGTCGCGCCGCAGATGACGCCGGCCGTGCCCTCGCCGTCGGCCGCGTCACCTTCCCTGGTGGTGACACGGCAGTACCGCATCGGCTTCTTGATCTCGGTCAGCTCCTCAATGGACAGCACCTTGGCGATGACGACGCCGCTGACGTCGTGCCCGACCGGCTCGATGGACTCGACCTCCAGCCCGGCCGCGGTCAGCCGGCGAGCCACCTCGGCGGGCTCGTAGGAGACCTCCACCGGCGCATACTCGCGCAGCCAGGAAAGCGGAAGTTTCATGGTCAGATCTCCGTCCCGAATGCCCGGCTGAACCGCACGTCGCCCTCAATGGTGTCGCGGATGTCGGTGACCCCGTGGCCGATCATCAGCGTCCGCTCGATGCCGAGGCCGAACGCGAACCCGCTGTACCGGTCGGCGTCGACGCCGCACGCCACCAGCACGCGCGGATTGACCATGCCGCAGCCGGCGATCTCGATCCAGCCCTGGGACCGGCAGACGCGGCACGGCTCGCCGCCGGGCCGGGTGGACGCGCCCCGGCAGATGTGGCATTCCATGGACACGTCGGCGGACGGCTCGGTGAACGGGAAGAAGTCCGGCCGGAACCGGGTGCGCAGCCCCTCGCCGAACATCGCGTCCACGAACGACTGGATGGCGCCGCGCAGGTCGGCCATGGTCAGGCCCTCGTCGACGGCGAGGCACTCGATCTGGTGGAAGACGGGGCTGTGCGTGGCGTCGAGCGCGTCGGCACGGTAGCAGCGGCCCGGGCTGACCACATACAGCGGCAGCGGCCTGCTGAGCATGGCGCGGATCTGCACCGGGGAGGTATGCGTGCGCAGGATCACCCCGGACCGCGCCGAGCTGAGCGTGCCCCCGGTGCCGTCTCCCGCTTCCTTCGGCCCGGCCACGAACAGGGTGTCCTGGGCCTCACGGGCGGGGTGGTCGGGCGGGAAGTTCAGCGCGTCGAAGTTGTACCACTCCGCCTCCGCCTCCGGGCCCTCGGCGACCTCATAGCCCATGGCCACGAACACGTCGGCCAGCCGGTCCCCGGTCATCGTGACCGGATGCCGCGCGCCGGGCGCCATCCGGTCCCAGGGCAGCGTCACGTCGACGGCTTCTTCCAGCAGCACACGCCGGTCCCGGTCCGCTTCGAGGGCGGCGGTCCGGTCGGCCAGGGCCTGCCGGACCGCGGCGCGGGCCGCGCCCACCCGCTTGCCCGCCTCGGCGCGCGCCTGCGGCGGCAGCGCGCCGATCTCCGCGTTGGCCAAGGTCAGCGGCGCCCGATCGCCGAAGTGCGCGATCCGCGCGTCCTTCAGCTCGTCCAGCGTCTGCGCCGCGGCGATGGCCGCCAGCGCCTCATCGCGCATCCGTATTACCTCGCCGGGTGACAACGGCGTCACCTCCACGGGGTCGTAGTTCGTATTGGGTCCGGACATCGGGCCTTCCCTCGCGGGCCAAACGGCGCTGGTCAAGGTCTAGGTGGTGCAGGTTTTCATAGTGGTGCAGGTCTGGGTGGCAGTTCACGCCGGAAGGTCCTACCGGCCGGTCAATGATGCCGAACAGGACGGGGTGCGCGCATCCCTTACGTGCGGCGCTCAGCCCACGGCGGGAAAGGCGGCCGCGCCCGGCGGTGGCGTCCGGTGTCCTGGCGCTAGCGCGTACCCGGGTGGCCCGGCGCTAGCCCAGCCTCGAGGCCAAGTTGCGCGGACCGGATGGCCGTCAGGGGCCACCGGCCACGGGCAGGATCGCTGGCGGGGCCGTCCCCGGGTGGCCCGCGGAACGCCTGGCTAGCCTAGGCGGCAGGAGTTCCCGCGGGCATGGTAAATCGGAACTCCGCTCCGCCGCCGGGCGCGCGGCCCACGCTGATGGTGCCTCCGTGCGCCTCGACCAGCCCCTTGACGATGTAGAGGCCGAGCCCGGTGCCGCCGCGCCGCTTGCCCCGCCAGAACTGCCGGAACACGCGTGAAGCCAGGTCGGGGGCGATCCCCTCACCCTCGTCCTGGACGAACACCGTGACAGCGTCCGTACCGGCTGCTGGCTCCACCACGACAGTCACGGTACCAGCCCCGTGCCGTACCGCGTTCTCCACGAGATTGCTGAGGATCTGGTCCACCTTGTCGGGGTCCAGCCAGGTCTCGGGCAGCCCGGCCCGAGCCTGCAGCCGGAAGCGATCCTCGGGCTCACCCGCCGCGACCCGGCCGGCGATGATCTTGCGGGCCCGCTCGGGCACGTCGACGAGCTGGCGGTGTACCTCCAGGCGGCCCGACTCGATCCGGGAAACGTCCAGCAGCTCGGTGATGAGCCGGGTGACCCGGTCCGCGTCGGCGTTGACGGTCTCCAGCATGACGAGCTTCTGGTCGTCGGTGAACCGGTGCCACTTGGCCAGCAGCGTGGCGGTGAAGCCCTTCACGCTGGTGAGCGGGGAGCGCAGTTCGTGCGCCACGGTGGAGACCAGGTCGGCCCGACTGCGCTCCAGCCGGGCCCGCTGGCCGGCGTCGTGCAGGGAGATCACCAGCCGCAGCACGGCGCGGCGGCGGTGCGGCTCGCGGATGTAGCGGACGACGACGAGCACCTCGGTGCCGTCCGCCAGGTGCAGCGGGCGCTCCGGATGCCGGGTGCGGGTCTGCAGGCCGTGGTAAGGATCGGTGAGGTCCCACCAGTCGCGGCCGTCGGCGTCATGCAGTGGCAGCACGCCGAACAGGTCCTTGCCGAGTGCTTCAGCGGGATCGGTGCCGGTCAGCTGCGCGGCCGCCCGGTTGAACACGGTGACGCGGCCTGCTTCGTCGGCGATGACGAGACCGTCGGGGAGCTCGTCGGCGATGACGAGCCAGCCGGGCACGCCGCAAGCGTCGGCGAACGCCTCAGGCCCGGACAGCCCGGCCGCGCTCACCGGCTCGCCGGGCCAGTCCCGGACCGCTCGGCTCGTCATGATCTACCCATTCTCGAACGACGCCTCCATCCGGCACGTCCGCCCGCCCCGGCTCAGCCGCCGCAGCATATCCGTCACGAACGCGGCTGACGGAATGTGGTGTGACTCTAGCGCGCCCTCAGCGGGGCGACAGCTCCACACCATCGATTGTGCGCCACAACGCGCGAAAAGCCATATGCCGTAAGCGTTCCGTCAGAAACAGCTTCCGTTTCCGGGTCGTGGGGGCTCCTATGGTGTCAGTGTGACCAGGGTGACCCGGCTGGAGAAGGGGTAATGGCGCCATCACCCAGGCTGGAGAAGGGGTAGTGGCGCCATCACCCAGGTTGCAGAAGGGGCGGCGGGGAGGTCGCAGAAGGGGCGGCGGGGAGGGGGTCAGCGCGGGCCTGCGGCATGCTGGGCGCGGGCGCTGGCGTAGAGGCAGACGGCCGCGGCGGTGGCCAGGTTGAGGCTCTCGGCGTGCCCATAGATCGGGACCGCGACGCTCTCGTCGGCCAGCGCCAGGATCTCCGGCGGCATGCCCCAGGCCTCGTTGCCGAAGATCCAGGCCGTCGGGGCCGCCAGCTCGGCCGGGCTCAGGTCGTCCAAGGTACGCTCGCCGCGCGCGTCGGCGGCGAGAACGCGCAGCCCGGCGCTGCGCAGCGCAGTGACCGCCTGGTCCGGCCGCACGCCGGCGACCACCGGGAGGTGGAACAGGCTGCCCGCCGACGCCCGGACCGCCTTCCCGTTATAGGGGTCGACCGACGCATCGGTGAAGATCACGGCCTGGCCCCCCGCTGCGTCTGCGGCCCGCAGCACGGTGCCGGCGTTCCCCGGGTCACGCACGCTGGCCAGCACCGCGACCAGCGCCGGATGCCCCGCGACGGCCTGGTTCAGCGGGACGTCGACGAACCCGCAGACGGCCAGCAGGCCCTGCGGCGTGACGGTCTGAGCCAGCTCGGCCATGACCTCGCCGCTCACCGTGTGCACCGGGATCCCGGCCTGGGCCATGGCGGTCACGAGGTCAACGCGGCGGGCCCGCGCCTCCGCCGTGACGAACAGCTCGGTGACCGGCGCCCCGGAGCGGAACGCCTCCGTTACGGCTTGCGGGCCTTCCGCCAGGAAGGCCCGCGCGCGCTGCCGGAACGCCCGCTTGGTTAGCCGCCGTGCGCCCTTGAGCCGTGGTGAGCGGACGCTGGTGTACTCCAGACCGGGCGAGGTGGTCATGAACCAGCCGTCGCCCGGTAACGGCCGTCCCGGACGCCGGATGGCCGGCTGCCGTCAGGCAGCGGCACTCGATGCGCCGGTCTCTTCCGGCAGGTTCTTCTTGGCCACCTCGACCAGTGCGGTGAACGCCGGAGCGTCCGCCACGGCCAGCTCAGCCAGCATGCGGCGGTCGACCTCGACACCGGCCGCCTTCAGACCCTGGATGAACCGGTTGTAGGTAATGCCGTTGGTGCGGGCCGCGGCGTTGATGCGCTGGATCCATAGCCGCCGGAAGTCGCCCTTGCGGTCCTTGCGGTCCCGGTAGGCGTAGGTCATCGAGTGGAGCACTTGCTCCTTGGCCTTGCGGTACATCCGCGACCGCTGGCCGCGGTAACCGCTCGCCCTCTCCAGGGTTACCCGGCGCTTTTTGTGGGCGTTTGCCGCCCGTTTGACGCGTGCCATCTCTGTTACTCCCTCAGCTCGCGGGCCGGGCTACTTTCCCAGCAGCTTCTTGATCTCGCGGACGTCGTTGGCGGCGACGGCCTGTTCCCCAGCAAGCCGGCGCGTCACACGGGACGACTTGTGCTCGAGCAGGTGGTTGCGGTTGGCGCGGCGGCGCATCACCTTGCCGGTGCCGGTCAGCTTGAAGCGCTTCGCGGCCCCGCTGTGGGTTTTCATTTTCGGCATGGTCGCCGTCGTCTCCTCTATCTGTGTGCGCCCGGGGGCGCAGTTCCTTACTTAGGGTCGGCGCCGGGCCGAGATGGACCGGCGCCTGGCACCCGTTGCGTCAGACGTTGAGCAAGCTTGCGGTCAGCTGGTCGAGACTTCCTGACCTGGCTGCCTGGTTTCCTGCTGCCCGCCGTTGGCCCGCCGCGTCGCGGACGCGGCGGCCACGGCGCGCGGGCCGGGAACCGGCCGGGCGGCGGGCGCACGCTCCGCGGGCTGCGGGTCGGACTGGCTCGGCGGGGCTGGCTGGCTCGGCGGGGCTGGCTGGCTCGGCCGTGCTGACTGGCTGGGCCGCGCTGGCTGGCTGGGCGCAGGCCGGGGCGCCCGAGCTGGCTGGCTCGGCGCAGGCCGGGGCGCCCGAGCTGGCTCGCTCGGCGCGGGCCGGGCCGCCCGAGCTGGCTCGCTCGGCGCAGGCCGGGCCGCCCGAACTGGCTCGCTCTGCGCAGGCCGGGCCGCCCGAACTGGCTCGCTCTGCGCAGGCCGGGCCGCCCGAACTGGCTCGCTCTGCGGAGCCCTGGCCGGCTCAGCTGGCTCGCTCTGCGGAGCCGGAGCCGGCTGGCTCGGCGCAGGCCGGGCCGCCTGGACCGCCTGGTCGTGCGCTGCGCGCGCGACCTGGCTGTGCGAGGCGCGGACGGGCTGCGGAGCACGGTCTTCCTGTGCACCGTGATCGCCCTGCGGAGCACGATCGGCCTTGCCCTCGCTCTTCCGGCGGTGCGGGCCGATCACCATGGTCATGTTCCGGCCGTCCTGCTTGGCCGAGGTCTCGACGAAGCCAAGCTCCTCGACATCGCCAGCAAGACGTTGCAGCAGCCGGAAGCCCAGTTCGGGCCGGGACTGCTCACGCCCCCTGAACATGATCGTCACCTTGACCTTGTCCCCCGCTTTGAGGAACCGCTCGACGTGGCCCTTCTTGGTGCCGTAGTCGTGCGGGTCGATCTTCGGCCGGAGCTTGATCTCCTTGATGACCGTCTGAGTCTGGTTCTTACGCGATTCCCTGGCCTTCAGCGCGGACTCGTACTTGAACTTGCCATAGTCCATGAGCTTGCAGACCGGCGGCCGAGCTGTCGGCGCGACCTCTACCAGATCTAGGTCGGCTTCCTGGGCCAACCGGAGCGCATCGTCTATCGAAACGATCCCGACCTGCTCGCCGGCCGGTCCGACCAGCCTGACCTCGGGAACACGGATGCGCTCGTTAATACGCGGTTCGACGCTGATGTGACCTCCTTGAGTCCCATCACTGCCGCGGGAATCTCCGGCGGCAGAATGCCTGCTGACTATGCCTGCGGGCCCGCCCCGGAAGCGGCTGGCGCCGCAAACGAGAAAAGCCCCGCACGCCGTGCACGCGGGGCAACCACCATAGCGGGCAATGCCCTGCATCACCACTGTGACACCGGCAGCCCGCCAATGCCAGATCCGCGCGGCTCCGGTATGCCCTTTCCTCGGACTCCGGGCCGCCGCATCCGGCCTGACCTGTCAGCCTGTGGCTGGCGAGGTGGGAGGTGGCCCTCCGCTTACACATCCGGCATTGCCACGCCGGACTAGTCGTCGATTAAGGATAACAACAATTTCGGCAGGTGCGGTATTTCCGCGCTGATCGGGCGCGCCGGATGGCCTCAGCTTACCCACGGCAAGCTCAGTTGAGCACCCGGCGCCCTCAGTTGAGGATGCGGCGGCTGAACGTGCGGGTCCCCAGGTAGCCGATCAGCGCCGCCCCGCCGATCAGCACGAGCCGTGGTTTCCCCTTAGCTAGCGTCACAAGGTTCAGCGCCCCGCATGACACCCTGTCAAAGTATTTTTGATCGTATAACTAACCTTCCCCGAGGACCGAGGACCAGGCATGCGGGTGACCGGAACCGCCCAGCGCGAGGCGTGGGTCGCCCAGCGGATGCCGCCCGTCGAGGAGGTCCGGCCCGGCCTGTGGTCGGTGCCGGTACCTATCCCGTCCAGCCCACTGCGCTACACCCTGTGCTACCTCATCACGGCTGACCCGGGCCTGATCGTGGTCGACCCCGGCTGGGACAGAGAGGACGGGTGGCAGGCGCTGACCACCGGCCTGAGCCGGGCCGGGGCCACCGCCGTTGACGTCACCGGGGTCGTCGCCACCCATGTCCATCCCGACCACCACGGGATGTCCGGCCGGGTCCGGGCCGCGTCGGGCGCGTGGATCGCGATGCACCCGGCCGAGCGGGACTCGCTGCCGTCCCGGACGTGGGACGCGGCCACCGGCCCCAAGCGGGATCTAGCCTGGCTGCAATCCTGCGGGGTGCCCGCCGATGTGGCGGCCGAACTCAAGGCGAGAGACCAGTGGATGCAGTTCCTGCTGGCCATGCCCGAGCCGGACATCCTGCTGAACGACGGCGACCTGGTTCCTGGGACGGGCCGGCGGCTGCGCGCGGTGTGGACGCCGGGGCACACGCCGGGCCACCTGTGCCTGCACGAGGAGGCCGAAGACGTCCTGCTGACCGGGGACCACGTGCTGCCGCGCATCACCCCGAACATCGCCCAGATGGCGCACACCGACGACCCGCCGCTGGCCGCCTACCTGGAGTCGCTGGGCCGCGCCGCCGATTACGACAGCGCCGGGCGCTGCCCGCGCACGAATACCGGTTCCACGGACTGGCCGACCGGGTCCGGGTCATCCGATTGCACCATGATCACCGCACCCAGGAGATCCTGGACGTGCTGGCCCGGCTGGGGCCGGCCACCGCCTGGCAGGTGACTGAGCAGCTGACCTGGTCCCGGGGCTGGGCCGCGGTGGAGGGCTTCATGCGCCGGGCCGCGCTCGGCGAGACCGCCGCTCATCTGAAGTACCTGCTGGATCACGGTGAGGTGAGCCGAGGCGGTGGAACGCCGGTCCGCTACGCGGGCCGACGGGCGGCGGCCGACGGCTGAGCGCGCCGCCGGTTAGGCCCTCTTCCGCCGGCCCGCTTCGGCCAGCGCGGCCACCCGCGGTGCAGCACCGGGACGACGAGTGGGCGATCGGCGACCCGGGGACGGGGCTTTCATCAGCGCCCGATGGTACCGGGTGCCGGTGTCCTCAGCCGTTCCCGAGGTTCTGCTGCAGTTCCGCGCGAAGCTGCTCGAAGGTCGCCTGGCTGGCGGTGAACTCGGTCAGGCCGGTCTTCGGGTTCACGGTCACGAAGTACAGGTCGTTCCCCGCCGAGGGGTGGAGCGCGGCCTCGATCGCCGCGTTGCCGGGGCTGTCGATCGGCCCCGGCGGCAGTCCCTTGTACTTGTAGGTGTTGTACGGCGATGTGGCCTGGAGTTGCTGGTCCGACGCGACGATGCCGAACGTGTTCAGCGCGTACATGACCGTGCTGTCCAGCTGCAGCGGCATGTTCTGCGCAAGCCGGTTGTAGATGACCCGGGCGATCTGCGGGTAGTACGAGGTGCTGCCGCCTTCGGCCTGGATCAGGCTGGCCAAGATGATCACCTGGCTGGACGACATGTGGACCGAGGCCGCCGCCTGCGGGAGGTTGATCGAGGCCGCTTCCTGACCAAAACGCTGCACCATGGCCTGCAGAACGTCGGTAGCCGTCTGGTTCGGCTGTACCTCGTACGTCGCCGGGAACAGGTAGCCCTCGGGCTTGCCGTTCGCGTAGCTGGGCAGGCCCAGCGAGCCCGGGTTGGCGAGGGCCTGCTTGTAGTCGGCCGCGGGGATCCCGGACTTGGCCGCCAGCTCCGCCTCGGTCTGGGAGATCCGCCACCCTTCCGGGATCGTGATCTTGTCCTGGATCCGCGCGGCGGGGTTGAGCAGCAGCGCGAAGGCCAGCGTCGCCTTCATCTGCTTGTGCATCCGGTAGAAGCCCGGCTCCAGGCCGCGCTGGTCGGTGCTGTGCTCTGCGGCCAGCTCGAACGCGCGGACGCTGGCCACCACACCCAGGGTGACCAGCCGCTGGCCGACCGCGGTGGCCGTCTGGCCCGACTGCACCTGGACGATCGCCTGCCCGGTACCGTCGCTCGCGTAGTCGGCGGGGTGGTACTTGCTCAGGAACAGGTGCAACACGTAGACACCGCCGATCACCAGCGGCGTCAGGATGACCACCAGTGCGACCAGCGGGGCGATCCAGTGTGACCGGCGGCGCCTGGGCCGGCCGGCGGCCCTAGGGCCCCGCCGCTCGCCGCCGTCGTCTTCCTCGTCGTCGTCACGGTAGCGGGGGCCGCCGAGGCCGGGGACGAATCGGTCGTCCTCGTGGGCGTCGTCGGGGTAGACCTCGTCCCACGGGGGACCTTCGGCGTGGTGCGCGACGTGGTCGTCACGGCGACCGCGCCCGGGCCCCGGGGCGTCCGGAGCACTGGACGCCTTGCCGCGGCGCCGCCCGCGGTAGGCACCTGGTTCGGGCTCCGGCTCGTCCTGCGGGTACCCGCGTTCGGCGCGGTAACGGCCGCCGGGATCGTCAAGGTCACCGGAGTCGTTGGGGTCGTAGAGTTCGCCGCGCTGGAAGGGGTCTTCGGGCCGGTGGTCGCCCCGCGGCCGATTGCCCGGCGGCCGGTCGCCCTGCTCGTAGCCGCGATCACCGGGCGGATCCTCGTCGCCGACGCGGCCCCGGTCGCTGAGGTAGCTATCGGCGCGGGCGGGGCCCCGGTCGGCGGGGAAGGCTGCGCCTCGTGGATCTTGCACGTTACGGGGATTCCCCCGGTCACGGCGGTTAAGCCCATCGCGTGGGCTGCGCCCATCATCGGGATAGCCGCCGTCGCGGGGATAGCCGTCGCGGGACATGCCGTCGGGGCCAGCGGGGGCCGGGTCACGCGGGGGGGCCGGGTCACGCGGGGAGGCCGGGTCACGCGGGGAGGCCGGGTCACGCGGGGAGCCTGCGTGACCCGGAAGCCCGGGGCCACCGGGACGGCCTGCGTCACGCCCGCCGCCGGAGAATGCGGGCGCGCCGGGGCCAGGGAAGCCGCCAGCGCCATTGACGGGGTAGCCAGACCTGGTCTCGGCGCCGGGGCGGCTGGGCCCGGGCGTGTCGTTCGGGTCGGTCGAATCGGGGCTGCGCCGAATGCCCTGGTAGGAGCCCTGGGGGCGGTCCGGGCCGTCCGCGCTTCCGTCTTGGCCCGCATGACGTCCCGGCGGGCGGTAGCTGCCGCGAGCGTTGCCCGGCGCACCGTGACGGCCCGGCGCCTGCCCCCCGGGGTTCGGGGGCAGCGCATAGTTGGGCACCGTCCCGTGGCGGTCTGGGCTCATGCCGTAATCAGCCGGCAGTGGCCCGTTCCCGGACGACCAGCCGCCCGGAGCCGAAGAACCGCTCGGTACGGCGCCATTCGGTGCGGCGCCGTCGCCGCCGGGCCACGGCACCACGGGCTCGCTGGGCCGGGCGTGACGGCGTACGGGCCGGCCTCGCTCCGTGCCCGCCTCGTCGGTCATCCCGTGACACCACCCGGTATCACCACGAGCTCGCCGGGCGGATGTCCCGTGGCCCGCTCCACGTCCAGCGCCGCCTGCAGGAGCACCGCGGCCGCCGCCTGGTCGACGATCTGCCGTCGGGCCCGTGAATCCTTCCCGCTCTGGCGGAGCACGGCGTGCGCGGTCGTGGTCGTGAACCGCTCGTCGAACAGCCGGACCGGCACCGGGGCGATCCGGGCCGCCAGCGCCGAAGCCACCTGGCGCGCGGCCGCTGCGGCCGGGCCCTCGCGTCCGGCGAGGGTCGTGGGCAGGCCAACGATGACCTCGAGCGCGTCGTGGCCGGTGACCAGTTCGGCCAGCCGGTCGATGTCCGCGCGGCTGTGCGCGATTATCTCGAGCGGGCTGGCCAGCATGCCGCCGGGATCGCTGCGAGCCACGCCGACGCGCACGGAGCCGACGTCGACGCCCAGCCGGACGCCGCTTCTCACCGTGGCGGGGCCAGACAGCTGGGGCAGCATGCCATCACGTTAGCCTGCCGGGCTAGGCGCCGTCCCTGAAAGCCTTCCGAACCGCGACAAACGCCCCCTCGATCACAACCGTTCCGTCATCCCCGAGCGGCGCACCACCGCCCTGGGCCACATCGGGCTTGCCCCCGCCGCCGCCGCCGAGCGCCTTGGCAGCCACGCCCACCAGGCGGCCCGCGGCGAGCCCGCGGTCACGGGCCGCGTCGTTGACGGCCACCACGACCACCGGCCGACCGGCCGGGACGCCCAGGACCATGACCACGGCCGGGCGCCCGGCCGGGAGCCGGCCCCGGATGTCGAGCGCGAGCTTGCGGATGCTGTCCGCGTCTGTCCCGGCGGGAACCTGGTGCGCGACGAAGGCAACGCCGTCGATCTCCTCGGGGTGCGCGGCCAGCTCACCGGCCGCCGCCAGCAGCTGAGCCGACCGGACCCGCTGCAGCTCCCGCTCGGCGTCACGGAGCCGGGTGACCATTGCGGAGATCCGCTCGGGCAGTTCCTCGCGCCGTACCTTGAGCTGCTCGCTGAGCTGGCTGACCAGAATGTTCTCCTTGGCCAGGAACCGGAAGGCGTCGATGCCGACGAGCGCCTCGACCCGGCGCACCCCCGATCCGATCGAGCTCTCACTGAGCAGCTTGACCAAGCCGAGCTGGCCCGAGTGCGCGACGTGCGTGCCGCCGCACAGCTCACGGGAGTACTCGCCGACCTCGACGACGCGGACGTCGTTCCCGTACTTCTCGCCGAACAGCGCCAGCGCGCCCATCGAGCGCGCCTTCTCGATAGAGGTGTGGTAAGCGCGGACGTCCAGGTCGTTGATGAGCACCTGGTTGACCTCGTCCTCGGTCTCGCTCAGCACGGACCGCGGCACGGCGCCCGGCGAGGTGAAGTCGAACCGCAGCCGGCCGGGCGCGTTCTCTGACCCGGCCTGCGCGGCCGCATCGCCGAGCGCGCCCCGCAGCGCCCGGTGCACGAGGTGGGTCGCGGTATGCGAGCGAGAGATGGCCCGGCGGCGCTCCACGTCGATCTGGGCGTACGCGGGCGAGCCCACCAGGACCTGGCCGGACCGCACCTTGCCCCGGTGCACGATCAGCCCGGGCAGCGGGACCTGGACGTCGAAGACCTCGACCTCACTGTCCGGCGTGCCGCCGCTGCCGAGCACGCGGATCACGCCCCCGTCGGGCAGCTGGCCGCCGCTCTCGGCGTAGAACGGCGTCCGGTCGAGCACGACCGACACCGCCTCGCCCTGCGCCGCCGAGGCGACCGGCAGGTCGTCGACCAGCAGGCCCACCACCGTGGCGTCGCCCGTGAACTCGTCGTAGCCGGTGAAGATGACCGGGCCCGTCCGCTCGCGCAGATCCGCGAGCACGGAGATGTCGGCGTTGCCGGTCTTCTTCTGCGCGGCGTCGGCCTTGGCCCGCTCACGCTGGGCCGCCATCAGCCGCCGGAAGCCTGCCTCGTCGACCGACAGCTCCTGCTCTGCCGCCATCTCCAGGGTGAGCTCGATCGGGAAACCGTAGGTGTCGTGCAGCTGGAACGCCTGCTCGCCGGACAGCTTCTGGGACTTCTTGCGCCGGGTCTCCTCCATCGCGGCGTCGAAGATCGCGGTGCCGGTGCGCAGGGTGCCGAGGAACGCCGTCTCCTCCGCGTCCAGCACAGTCTGGATGTTGGCCGCGTCCCGCCGCAGCTCTGGGTACAGCGGCGCCATCGCCTCGATCGCGGTGGTGCCCAGCTCGGGCAGGTACCGGTCACCGGCGCCGCCCGCGCCGCCGCGCTGGCCGCCGGCCAGCATGCGCAGGTTGCGGATGCTGCGGCGCAGGATCCGGCGCAGCACGTAGCCGCGTCCCTCGTTGCTCGGCAGCACGCCGTCGTCGACGAGCATCACCGATGCGCGGATGTGGTCGGCGACGACCTTGAGCGCGACATCCGCCCGCTCATCCTGGCCGTACCGCTGCTCGGTCAGCTCGGCCGCGCGGTCCAGGATCTTCCAGGTGGTGTCGATCTCGTAGATGTTGTCGACGCCCTGCAGGAGGGCCGCCATCCGCTCCAGGCCCATCCCGGTGTCGACGTTGCGGAACGGCAGCGGCCCCGCGACGTCGAAGTCGGTCTTGCTGCGCACCGCGCTGAGCTGGTCCTGCATGAAGACGAGGTTCCACACCTCCAGGTAGCGGTCCTCGTCGGCCTCCGGGCCGCCGTCGCGGCCGTACTCCGGGCCCCGGTCGTAGTAGATCTCCGAGCAGGGGCCGCCCGGGCCGGGGACACCCATGTGCCAGTAGTTGTCGGCCAGACCGCGGCGCTGGATACGGCTCTCCGGGAGCTTGATCACGTCCCGCCAGATGCCGTAGGCCTCGTCGTCCTCGGGCAGCACGGTCGCCCACAGCCGGTCCTCCGGGAAGCCGAACCCGCCGTCGTGCTCGGACCGGGTCAGCAGCTCCCAGGCGTACGGGATCGCCATGTCCTTGAAGTAGTCGCCGAACGACCAGTTCCCCAGCATCTGGAAGAACGTGGCGTGCCGGGTGGTCTTGCCGACTTCCTCGATGTCGAGGGTCCGCATGCACTTCTGCACGTCCGCGGCCCGCCGGAACGGCGGTGTCTGCTGGCCGAGCAGGTACGGCTTGAACGGCTGCATTCCGGCGATGACGAACAGCACCGTGGGATCGTCGGCCACCAGGTTGGCCGAGGGAACGATCGTGTGCCCGTGCTGCTCGAAATACCCCAGGAAGCGGCGCGCGATCTCTGCCGACTCCATCAGCGGCCATCCTTCACATGATCAATACGGCCGCGCGGGCGGCCCTTGGTTGCGGGTGTATTTGCCCTTATCGGTGCTCTGGCCAGGTTAGGGCCTGACTGGCCCTGCTGCCGATTCATATACAGGTCCATGCCCTCCCGCACGTCGCGGGCGAACCGGCCGGCCGAGCGGACCTGGGCGATGGCGGCCTTCTGGGTGCGCCACACGGCCCGGGAGGTGCGCCAGGCCAGGCGGGCCGTGCTCCACTGGCCCTCAGCGGGGCCCTGCGCCGGGGCCTGACGCCGGGCCGGTGCCCCAGGCTGGGTCCGCGGCCTGGCCGGCGGCAGGGCGGGCGCCGGGCTGACGGGACCCGGCCCGGTCGTGTCCGGCCGCGGGGGCCAGAAGGGCCCGGGTGCCGCTCCGGACCGGTCGCCGGCCACCCGGACGGAGATGGCCCGACCGACCGCCGTCGCGCGGCGGTAGCCGGTGATACCGGCCGCCGCACCCACCGACAGCCAGAACGCCCGGCGGATCATCGGCGTCCGCCGGACGGGGCCAGCGAACGGCGGCCGGCGGCGGCGGCCTGCGGCGGCCCACCGGCGGCGGCTCCGGCGGCGGCTCCGGCGGCGGCTCCGGCGGCCGGCTGGGCGACCGGCTCGGCGACCGGCTCGGCGACCGACTGGGCGGCCGGCTCGGCGACCGACTGGGCGGCCGGCTCGGCGACCGACTGGGCGGCCGGCTCGGCGACCGCCTGGGCGGCGGGGGCGGCGGC
>Ga0302302_1000553_pt1 | contig 22894 bp, 22 predicted proteins | sample III_Palsa_E1_3_FD_198766 | JGI IMG/M metagenome (GOLD analysis project Ga0302302, IMG submission 198766) | Peat permafrost microbial communities from Stordalen Mire near Abisko, Sweden - III_Palsa_E1_3 | ecosystem: Environmental > Terrestrial > Soil > Palsa > Peat permafrost | place: Sweden...
TGCACTGACGACTTCATCGTGACCTTTCGTCTCGCTCAGCATCTGTTCCGCCTGCTCGAGAAAAGCGCGCCGGTTCAGGAGCTGGGTCAAGGGATCGGTTGCGGCGAGCGCCAGCAATTTCTCTTCAAGCAGGAAGTGGTTGAGCCGGAACCAGTAGAAGCCGAAATGGAACGTGGTTGCTGTCGGGATGCCAATTGCCACCCACATTGCGCACAGGACGTAGTCGTCGTGGGTGAAGGGGACCGCCATCACAAACGGCAGCCCGGCCAGGTAGAACGCAATCGTTCCCAGGATGAAATGGCGCGGCGTCAGCCACAGCGGCGCCGCGCAAATAGGGATAACCATGCCCGCCGGCAGCATCCAGAAGAGCGGTTTTTCCACGCCCTCGACATTGATCACGATCCCGATCTGCAGAACGACCACATAGAGCACGCCAATCAGGCCGAATATGAAAGTTGACGGCGCCTTGGGGATGGCCGCGACCAGCAGCAGCATGGCGAGCGCACATGTCAGGCGCGGCCAGAGCGGCAAGTCGATCCCCGTTACGTGGGCTCGGGCGGTCACAAAAATCAGGAATGCCACCACGGTAAAGGCCATGGTGACCGTTGATAGCGGCCGTTGCTGATCCATCGAGCGGCGGTGGAAACAGAGTCGAAGCGCGGGTGTGATCGTTGGCGGGAGCAGGGAAGTGAGCATGTTCTCGGGTAAGTTTTAGCAGCCTCATTAATTGATGATGGCTGTCGGCTGTGCCGGGCCGAGTTGTTTGAACTACCGCAGGTATTAAACTCACATGATCCGATTATCATCGGATGAAAGGGATTGTCTTACTAGCCGCGACCGGGCTCAAGTGAATGTTTAATCAACCGTATTGTTTTGGGGAATAGGCCGTGCGTGCTATTGGGCGCTGGCCTTATGTGCGGGAGGGAGAAGGGGCGATTCGAGCGCAATGCAATTACTACCGACGAGGGTATACCGCGGCTGTCCGGTATTGCAGACAATTCGAATTCATATAAATCGGCAGCGCAACCGCCGATTACGCGTCTTCAATCAGTAAGCGGGAGTGCGTTGTTTAGGTCGTTGAGCTTGTGCGTCGCACAACGTGTGATTACCTGAGAAGCTCGCGGCATCCTCAATAAAGCCGCTTCTAATTCAGCCGCGAGCGGGAAGTGCGGGAAGCGCGGCGCATTTCCGCGAGTTGCCAACCGGCAAGCGCGATGCAGCCAAATAGCACTTCACGCATCCGCTTAACGAGCGCGAGCGCAATAGCCGCTTGCCTGTCCACGCCGGCCAGTTGCTCCAGCACCATGATTGCGGCCTCCTGCCCCCCCAACCCCGTCGCATTGAGCAACACGGGTCGCGCGTGAAACGGGACGAGCCAGAGCATGGTGACACCGGCTTGAGGAACACCCCGAAGCACATCGCCGAAACCCTCCTGGACCGCGAAAACAATCAGCAAGCCGATCGCCGCCGGCCAGCGCGCCCAGGCGCGCCAGCGCAGTGCGGCGGTCATGGCGTGCGCAACGCCGGTTCGACGGCGGGTGCAGCGGCAGGAAACACGTCGCTGAAGCCGCCGCGATGGAGGCCCGTGGCATCCATCGCCGCAGCCACGCGGGGAGAAAGCAGCGCAGCGAGCTCGTCGGCGTGGCGGTAGCCCGTCATCGACGGCGCAAGCGGACCGTCGCCCGGTACGGCGGGGTGGCAGTAGATTTCACTCACGCCATCGGGAAGGGTGGCGAGCACCTTGATGAAGGCGGCTTCATCCATCTGTCCACTCTGCGTGAGACCCACCACGTGATCGTTATGGGCAATCCCGCACCGGTTCAGCCGCGCCAGCACTAGCGCAGTCCACGGACGCAATGCAAGCGAGCCGCCCGCCTCGCGCGGCAGGCGCATGGCCCGCATGCCGTACTCGCTGCCTATTTCAAGCAAGAGCGACAGCACCGTCGGGTGAAGATGGAAATGCTTGTGGGTATTGACGTGATCGAGTGGCAGCCCGGTTGCGGCAAAGGCCTCGAACTGCGCGCGAATTTCGTGGGCGAGCTGGACCCGTACGCGGGGAAGAAAGAAAAAGCGCACGCCGTCGCGCACCATCGCGTTGCCGAAACGGCCCTGGTCATCGACTAGCTGTGGAATGTCGCTGCGTGGCGACGTCGCCCGGCCGTCCGCCAGGACAACATGCAAACCCACGCGCAAAGTCGGCAGGCGCCGCGCGCGCTCGACGGCATCGGTAGCGGCGTCGCCCGCGACCATCAGGCTGGCCGAGGTCAGTACGCCGTTGCGATGGGCGCGCTCGACCGCGTCGTTCACGCGTGTGTGCAGCCCGAAATCGTCCGCGGTCACGATCAATGCACGCCGTGCCGGTCCGGCCGCCGCTTGGCCTGCGGTCATGCTTCGTGCGTGCGCAAGAAGCGAAAGAATTCGACGCCTTCACGCAAGCGCCGTTTCATCATCTCCCAGCTCATCAGCATTTCGCGCACGATCTCCCAGATCTTCGACGGCCGGAAATAGAACTGTTTGTAGAATCGTTCGAGCCCGTGATAGATCTCATCACGCGATAAATGCGGATAACCGATGGCGGCCAGTTGCACGCCTTCCGCACTGACCAGGTTGATGACCTTGTTTTCTTCCAGCCAGCCGTTGTCCACGGCCTGCTTGTAGAGCGTCGTACCCGGATAGGGCGCGGCGAGCGACACCTGAATGGTAAGCGGGTTAATTTCCTTCGCATACCGAATGGTATTTTCGATGGTCTCGCGCGTTTCCCCGGGCAGGCCCAGGATGAAGGTGCCGTGAACCTTGATGCCGAGCTTGCGGCAGTCAATGCTGAAGCGTCGCGCCATGTCCGTGCGCAGCCCTTTCTTGATGTTCAGCAGGATCTGGTCGTCGCCCGATTCGTAGCCCACCAGCAGCAGCCGCAGGCCGTTCTCCTTCATGATCTTGAGCGTGGAATACGGTACGTTTGCCTTCGCGTTGCAGGACCACGTGACGCCGAGCTTGCCCAGTCCCCGGGCAATCTCTTCTACGCGTGGCTTGAAGTCGGTGAAGGTGTCGTCGTCGAACATGATCTCCTTGACTTCAGGCATGTTGTCGCGAATCCACTTCACTTCTTCCAGCACGTTTTCTACAGAACGGGTGCGATAGCGATGTCCCCCCACCGTCTGAGGCCAGAGGCAAAACGTGCAGCGTGAGCGGCAACCACGGCCCGTGTAGATCGACACATAAGGGTGCGACAGGTAGCCGATGAAATAATTGTTGATCTTGAGATCGCGTTTGTAGACCGGCGCGACAAAAGGCAATGCGTCCATGTCCTCCAGAATGGGACGCGCTTCGTTATGTTCGATCGAACCGTCGGCCGCCCGATAGCTCAGGCCCAAGATCCGCGCAAAGGGCTTGCCCTCGGATACTTCCATGCAGGTGAAGTCGAATTCCTCGCGACAGACGAAATCGATTGCATCGCTTGCTAGCAAAGAATTATGCGGATCCACCGCGACCTTTGCTCCCACCATGCCGATCAACACCGACGGATTGCGCGCTTTGAGCTTCTCGGCGAACAACGCATCGCTTGGGAACGAAGGGGTGCTCGTATGGATGATGACCAGTTCGTAAGCTCCGGCAATCTGGAGCGTCGCTTCGACCGACAAGCCGTCGGCGGGAGCATCGACCACGCGGCTGCCCGGCACGAGCGCCGCGGGCTGGGCAAGCCAGGTCGGATACCAGAACGAACGGATCTCGCGTTTCGCCTGGTAGCGCGAGCCCGCGCCGCCATCGAAGCCGTCGAACGACGGGGCCTGCAAGAACAGCGTTTTCATGGGTGGCTCCTGAAACTTGTACTCGCCATGTGAAATGGCTTTACCGGTTGGCATCGTGATTCACGACGCGTGTTGACCCGGGCGGGGTGTCGTAACGCTCGTCGGACACGTCCGACAAATTGACTTCCGGCGTGATGACCTGCGGCATGATCCGGATGCGCGCTCCCCGCCAGATCACGTGCGAGCCGAACGCCGCCGCGATCCATTCCGCGGACAACAGCAGGTCGCGCAGCGGAATCAGCGGCAGGTCGCGCCAGAACGAGCGCCAGTCGCGGGTGGTCCTCCAGTGCAGGAGCAACCGCGCGCTGAGGCCGAACGACGTGCTCAGGTCGACGATCATGTCGGCGGTAGAGTCGGCAATCGCGCCGCCGCTCCAGTCGAAACCGAGGCCAAGCAACCAGCTCGCCATCAGCCACGGCGACGTGAACGTGATGAAGAGAAACGCGAAGCCCAGCGGATTGATCGAGCGGATGGTGCGCAGCCAACGGGTCTCGCGCAGCCAGAGCGAGGGCAGGTCGCGTTCGGTCACGTCGGTCGTTACAGTGAGCTCGGACACATGCGAGCGCAAACCGAGCTCACGCACGTATTCGGCCAGCCAGAAGTCGTCCGCAACACAATCCTTCAGTTCATGAAAACCGCCGATTGCGTCAAGCGTTTCGCGCCGCAGCGCGAGCGTTGCGCCGAAACCGAAACGGCGCGCGCCGGCCGCTCGCGCGACGTGCACCGACGGCACGAACCACTCGTCGATGAAAAGCGCGCCCAGCCGGGCCCACACTTCGCCCACGCGCCGCGCGCGATAGAGGCAGGTGACCACGCCGACCTGAGCGGAGCTAAGCGGAGCGGAAACGGTGTGCAGGTAATCAGGCGGGACCGCGATGTCGCTGTCCGCAATCACGATGATTTCGTGGCGCGCGTGCTGCGCAAGATTGATCAGGTTGCTGACCTTGAGGTTGACGCCATGCACGGAGTCGTTGACGACAAGCGTGATGTCCAGGTCGGGATAGGCCGCACGCAGCCGGTTCACGACCCCGACGGCGGGATCGGTGGCAGACGACACGCCAAAGAGCAATTGAAAGCGCGGATGTGTCTGCCGGCAGAAGGTTTCGAGGTTGGCGTAAAGACGTGGCTCAAGGCCGCACAGAGGCTTGAGCACGCTGATGGTGGCGGGCCGCGTTCCATGGCTGCCCGGGCGCGTCACACCCCAAGGCCGTGAACCGTGACGCATGAGTGCCGCGACCGTTATGTAGACGGTTGAGAGGCAGCAGAGACCAATCAGCATCCATTCAGTAACGGGTAGCGGCGTCCAGGTCATGCTGTTCCCCTGCATCTATCGGTGGCGTGTCTCGCTCACATGAGACAAGCCGGTTAGCGGGATGTGGACCGAGCTGTTTCGTGCAAGGATCACGTCCCTCTTCGGTCGATGTTCAAGCCTAGATGGGTGCCAGCGTAGGTGCCAGTGGATAGGACGCTGTCGCTCGTAAATATAGCGTGCACTGATTCGAGTCATCAAATGAAATCTATCGCGCTATACGGACGGAATGCGGGAGGCATGACCGGAATAAATTTCGATTTGCTTTCGCAGGGGAGGGTATGCCTGACACAATTGTAGGGAGACATTCGGGGACGTCGGTGACGCTTGATCAGCGTTGTTGAATGGGACGCAACAAGCGGTTGATCGTGGAAGTCCAATCGCTTGCGTGTTTGACCTACCGGTGTTTCTTCATATGCGTGCGCGCCATCGCGAGAGAGGTTCGTGCCCTTAATTTTCGTCAGTCTCGGCGCGCGTGTTCGCGAACCGTCAGTGTCCGCACGACCATGCATTTCACCGCAGTGTTGCTACCGTTTCAAATGGTTCCAATTCGTGTATTCATCTAGACGTCTTGCAAGCGTCACCGCGACGTCATGTTGCGTTCCTAGAATCCGTTTCGACGCTGCCAAGCTTTGACACGCGATTGTGAGGACACCATGGATGCAATTCACATTGAACGTCTCTGCAAGACGTTCAATAACGGCCGCAAGGCACTCGACTCCATCGACCTGAAAGTCAGTGAAGGAGAAATGATCGCGCTGATCGGTGCGTCGGGTTCAGGGAAGTCCACGCTTTTGCGGCATATCGCCGGCTTTACCGCATCCGACCCCGCTCCCTCGCATGTCACGCTGCTCGGCCGGCCCATCCAGCAAAACGGCAAGGTCGCGCGCGAGGTTCGTCGAATCCGTCGCGATGTCGCGTTTGTCTTTCAGCAGTTCAATCTCGTCGGGCGTCTCACCGTGCGCACCAATGTGCTGCTCGGCGCGTTGTCGCGGGTGCCGTTATGGCGGCGTCTTATCGGCCGGTTTCCGCGGGTCGAGCATGAGCTTGCGATGGCGTCGCTCAACGCAATGGGCATTGGCGACCACATCAACGAGCGCGCCAGCACGCTGTCCGGCGGTCAGCAACAGCGCGCCGCGCTGGCGCGTGCGCTTGTGCAGCGAGCCCGCATTGTCCTCGCCGATGAACCCATTGCATCGCTCGATCCCGAGTCCTCGCGGCGAGTCATGGAACTGCTCCAGTCGCTGAACGAGGATCACGGCCTGACCGTGGTGGTGTCCTTGCATCAGATCGATGTAGCGATGAAATATTGCGCGCGTACCGTCGCGCTGCGCGACGGCCGCGTGGTCTACGACGGCCCGTCCGCCAGCCTCACGCCATCCCTGCTGCGCGACCTGTATGGCGCTGCAGCCGAAGAGCTGCTGACCGACACGGAGAGCGCGCAGCGCGACGTGGCGAAGCAGGTCGAACGAGCGGTTGATCGTAGCGCGGCGCGCCCTGAAGGCGCGTCGGCACGCTCTGCTGCGTTCGCGTCGGCGTCTGCTGCGAGCTCCTGATTTGTTTTTGAACACCTGCTTTGAACACCCCCTTAAACCTGGACTCATTCAATGAAATCAGCGCGTCTACTTCTGGCCGGTGTGGCCCTTGCTGCCTGTTTTGTCACGCAGATGGTGCGTGCCGAAACGCTCAACCTCGGCATTATCTCGACCGACAATTCGTCCGCGCTCAAGCAACGCTGGCAGCCGCTGATCGACGATCTCAACAAGCAGACTGGTCTCGACGTCAAGCCGTTTTTCGCGACCGACTATGCCGGCATTATCGAAGCCATGCGCTTTAACAAGGTGCAGATCGGCTACTTCGGCAACGCCTCCGCTATTGAAGCCGTCGATCGCGGCAATGGTGAAGTGTTCGCGAAGGTGAAGTACAAGAGCGGCGAAGCGGGCTACTACTCGCTGCTGATCACGAACGTGAACAGCAAGTGGAAGACCATCGATCAGGTGCTGAAAAACACGCACGACATCAATCTTGGTTTCGGCGATCCGAACTCGACCTCGGGCACACTGGTGCCGTCGTATTACCTGTTTGCGAAGAACGGCATCTCGGTGCGCAATGACTTCAAGAGCGTGCTGCCTTCGAGCCACGAGGCGAACATGCTGGCTGTGGTGAACAATCGTGTCGACATCGCGACCAACAACACCGACATGGTCGAGACCCTGAGGCTCAATCACCCCGAGTTGCTCAAGCAGGTACGCGTTTTGTGGAAGTCGCCGCTGATTCCGTCGGACCCGTTGGTATGGCGTCGTGACCTGCCGCAGGCGACGAAGGACAAGCTGCGCAACTTCTTCGATCACTACGCGCAGAGCGATCCGCGCGAGCAGGCGATCATGGCGGGGATCACGGGCTTGTCGGGCTTCACCGATTCCACCGACGCTCAACTCATCCCGATCCGTCAAATGGCCTTGTTCCAGAAGAAGCAGCAAGTCCAGAACGACGCACACATGTCCGACTCGGACAAGAAATCGCAGATCGCGGCGCTCGACCAGAAGCTCTCGCAACTGGATAGCGTGGCGGCGAAGTGAAGCACAACGCCGACTCCTTTTCTCTCGACAGCGCGCGGGGCGGTTCGCTGCCGCTGAAGCTCGAACTGGGGCAGCCGAAGCGGAGCTGGTTGTCCATGTTCGGATGGTTAGTGGTGGTAGCGGTGCTTGGGTTGTCCTGGCATAGCGCAGACATGCGCCCACTCGATCTCTTCAGCGATTCCGGCAACATGCTGCAGTTCGGCAAGGACTTCTTTCCACCGGACTTTTCCGACTGGCGCACCTACGTGCACGAGATGATCGTCACGCTTGCAGTGGCGGTGTGGGGCACGGCGCTCGCACTGGTGTGCGCCGTGCCGTGCGGGCTGCTGTCGGCCTACAACATCGCGCCGATGTGGATCGTGCAGCCGGTACGGCGCCTGATGGACTCATGCCGCGCGATCAACGAGATGGTCTTCGCGATGCTGTTTATTGTCGCGGTGGGACTTGGACCGTTCTCGGGCGTGCTTGCGCTTTGGGTGCATACCACCGGCGTGCTGGCGAAGCTGTTCGCCGAAGCGGTTGAAGCGATCGATGCACGGCCGGCAGAAGGCGTTCGTGCAACGGGTGCAAGCAGTCTGGATGAAGTCCTTTACGGCGTTCTGCCCCAGGTCCTGCCGTTGTGGATCTCGTATGCGTTGTACCGGTTCGAGTCGAACGTACGCTCGGCGATGGTGGTCGGCATGGTCGGCGCGGGCGGTATTGGTGTGGTGTTATACGAAGCGATTCGCTCGTTCAACTATGCACAAACCTCGGCCATACTACTGATGGTAATCGTGATCGTGACGCTGATCGATCTGGCGTCCGCGTGGCTTCGTGAACGCGTGATCTGAATGTGTTGGCCGCCGGTTAATGTTGGCGGTTAATGTTGCCGGCTAATGTTCCACCGGCCAGCGGTTCAAAGCTGCTGCGGACTGATTGCGGCCAGTAGCTGCTGGCCGGCTTCGGAAAGCAGACCCGAATTGTCGATGGTGATGAGCCGTGCCTGCTCGGGAAGCGACAAGGCGGGGCGACGCGCAAGCCGCGCTTCCATCTGCCGGGAATCTTCGCGGCCGCGCCGCTCAAGCCGGGCGGCCAGGACCATGGGGCTTGCGTGAATGTGGACGAACTGCGTGAACGGATAACGTTCAAGCGCAGCCGGTGCATGTTGGCGCGACCCGTTGACCACGACCGGCAACCCGCGTGTGAGCCACGCATCAATCTCAACGCCGATCCCATAGTGCAGCCCGAGACTTTCCCAATGCATTGAGAAAACGCCGCTGGCCAGACGCGCGGCGAATTCCTCGCGGCTCAGGGCGACGTGATTCTCGCCATCGGAAACGGGGCGCGTGATGTAGCGATGCGCGAACATCACCTGCGCGCCAATGCGTTCACGAACGAAGCCGAGCAACGAGTCCTTGCCGGCGCCCGACGGCCCCATCACGTAGATCAATCGACCGGTTTCGATGCTCATTCAAGGGCCTCGGAGTGGGCATTTGCAAAGGGCAGGCGCTGCCATAGAGTGAACGGTGCGCCCGGGTGCGGTTGAACAAAAAGCGCCGCCCCGTGGAAGGGAAGCGGTCCCAGCGTTTCAGCGCGGGTCTGCCACAGCGAGACAATTGCAGCACGCACCGAAGTCGAATCAAGTGCATCGGAGAGTGTCATGTGGAAGCGGAATTCATCGAGCACATACGGGTAGCCCCACTCATGCATCAGGGTTCGCTGCCGCTCGCTCAAGCCTGATGCCAGACGCCGTTCGGCATCTTCCGCCGAGGGACGCGCGCGCAGCGAGGCGAGTGCGTACAACGCGCTGGCAGCAACCCGGCGAATGGATTCGTCGTCGTCCGGACGCGTGGCCCGCAACGCGACAAAGCGGCCCATCTCGACCGCGGACAAGGGGGCATCGAACTGGGTGATATGGCTTGCCCACTCGCGAGCCTCCGACAAAACCTGCTGCGGCGTCACACCTTCGGCGGTATGAAAAGGCGCGACGAGCGTTCCGTGCCACCCATACCGGCGCGGCGAACTGGTTAGCGCGGCAACGCTCTGCCCGAGTGCGCTAATGGCGGGTTCCTCGGGTGTTTCGATTAAGCGTCCCGTCTCGGCATCGCGGCCAAGCCATTCGCAGCCCGCGCGCCACCACGCAGAAGACGCTGGTGGTGCGTAGTACAGCGCGATGCGCGAACCAGGTGTCCAGGCATTCAAGACGGTGTCGTTCGCTTCGCCGCTCATATGCCGTCCTCGACCAGCAATTGCACCCGGTCCGCGGCAAAGTGGGTAATTCCGTATTTGATCGGCACACCGGCTTCGTCGACGTCTACGCTTTCGACCCACATCACCGGTTGCGCACGATTGATCTGCAAGCGCCGCGCGACTTCCGAGCTAGGCAGGATGCAGCCGATACGGCTCCATTTGCGCGTGTAATCAACCACGCCGAATTCCACCAACGCCGCGCTGACGCCTTGCACGCCCGCCAGCACGCCAGGAAGGTCGGCGAAGCGCATGGCGGGAAACCAGCTACGTGCGTAGGTCAGCGGTACATCGTCGGAGTCGTGACGTGTCTCGATCTCGTACACGAAAGTCCCTGCGCGGAGGGAGAGTGCTTTCGCGGTCACCGGATCAGCCTTCACTTTCGCGCTGGACAGGACTATCCCCACCGATGCCTGGTTATTACGCCGCAGGTTTTCCGTAAAGCGCGTGCGACGCCCGATCTGATAGTCGATCGCACCCGGTTGCACGAACGTGCCGCGGCCTTGTTCAACGCTCACCAGCCCCGTAGCAGCCAACCGCAGCATTGCGCGGCGTACTGTGTGGCGGTTGACGTCGAAACGCCGGGCGAGTTCAGCCTCGCTGGGCAGGCGGCCATCTTCTCCGAAGCTGTTCGCCGTGATCTCCGCCGAAAGAATCTGTTCGATCTGACGCCATACCGCAACGCCCGCACCGCGCTCCACGGCCAGGCCCGGCGTGCCAGTTTCGTTAGATGTCATGTCGCTGTCATTCCTGTCGGTTTGAATATCGTTTTCGGCATTGTAGTGCGCAGCCGATGGCGAAAATGTGAAAGCGGGGCGCTAGTGAAGAATTTTCATTCGGTTGCACAAACGTCTAGACGACCGGATGACTATTCTAGTAGCGTTCGGGCTGGACAGGACGATGAAACCACGGACGCGGTTTGGGCATCATCGCGCCCTTTATAGACGAGGTAAGACCATGAGTACATCTGCGCAGACACCCGCGCCTTCCGGTCCCGCGACACGGCGGGAGTGGCTGGCCATCCTGGCGCGTACGCCGCGAGCCTGTATGAAGGACGCGCTTGATACGGCACTGGACGGCGTGTCGCCGCCTGAGTTCGACTGGCTGCGTGCGCCCGACATCGGTCTTGCGATGGTGCGCGGACGGGTGGGCGGCAGCGGGGATGCGTTCAACCTGGGTGAAGTGACGGTGACGCGTGCGACGCTGCGCTTGCGGGTTCGCGAGGGGCGCGCCGCGGTGGGTATCGCGGTTCACATGGGGCGGGACAAGGAGCGCGCGACGCTCGCCGCGCTCGCCGACGCGCTGCTGCAGACACCCGCTTTCGAGGCTCGGATGCATGAGCATTTGCTGGCGCCGCTTGCTGCCCGCATTGCAGACAGCCGGGCGCAAAAACAGGCTCGTGCCGCGGGTACGAAGGTGGAATTCTTTACGATGGTGAGGGGCGACTGATGTTACCTGACAAGCTTTCAAGCAACCTGCATGGGGCAGACGCCGCGGGCATCGACCTCGCGACCCTGACGCCCGGTTTCAACGACACCGTCCATGATTCGCAGGGCGTGTTCCGTGCGTTGCTCGACGCGCTGTCGCGGCCCGGCAAGATCGTCTCGATCGATGCCGTGCTGCCCGATCTGGATCAGGACGGCAGCACGGCTGCGGCCCACGTGCCCATGGCCGCGTTCGCTGCGCTGCTCGCACTGGCCGACTATTCGACGCCCGTGCTGCTGCAGCATGAGCATCGCGGCTTGAGCGACGCGCTGCGGTTTCACACTGGCGCACCACTGACGCACGATCACGCGCAAGCGGTTTTTGCCTACCTGCACGATGCGGAATCGATGCCGCTGCTGGATGCATTCTCGCTCGGTGATCCTGAGACACCGGAGAACGCCGCCATGTTGTTCATCCGCGTGGACTCACTCACTGACGGCACGCCGATGACCTGGCGCGGCCCCGGTATCCGCGACTCGCACGCGGTCCGTATCAACGGCGTACCTGATTCGTTCTGGCATGAACGCGCGTTGCTGGCGAGCCAGTTTCCTTGCGGTATCGACTGTTATTTCGTGCACGGCGGGTCGGTGATCGGCCTGCCGCGTACAACGCGCGTGGAGGTGGTCTGATGTACGTTGCAGTCAAAGGCGGGGAGCGCGCGATCGAGCGTTCGTGGGACTTACTTAGCTCCAACCGGCGCGGTGATGAAGCAGTCGCGGAACTCAGTGTTGACCAGATTCGCGAGCAGCTTGGGCTGGCAGTTGCCCGAGTGATGACCGAAGGCTCGGTCTACGATGAAGAGCTGGCTGCGCTCGCGATCAAGCAGGCAGCGGGGGATCTTGTGGAAGCCATTTTCCTGCTGCGGGCGTATCGCACGACGCTGCCTCGCTTCGGTTATACGGTGCCGCTCGACACGGAAGCCATGCTGACGGAGCGGCGTATTTCGGCTGCGTTCAAGGACATTCCGGGCGGACAGATGCTCGGCGGCACGTACGATTACACCCAGCGTTTGCTCGATTTCAGCTTGCTCGCCGAAGGTGGTCCGCGTGCGGTCAATACCAGCACAGCGAACCACTCCGCAGCGCAGCAGGAAGCCATGCCGCGCGTGCTCGCGCTGCTCGACAAGGAGGGTTTGATCGAGCAGGAAAAGCAGCACGCGGACGCGCCTGAACCCGGCGATCTCTCGCGTGAGCCGCTGATGTTCCCCGTCGCGCGCCCGGTCCGTTTGCAGAACCTGGCTCGTGCCGATGAGGGTTTCCTGCTGGCTGTCGGCTACGCCACGCAGCGCGGTTATGCAAACTCGCATCCGTTCGCCGGCGAGATTCGTTACGGCGAAGTCGCCGTCGAACTGGAACTTGAAGAGTTGGGATTCGCGGTGGAGATCGGCGATATCGACATCACCGAGTGCCAGATGATCAACCAGTTCGCGGGCAGCGGAGACGTGCCGCCTACGTTCACGCAAGGGTATGGTCTCGCGTTCGGCCACTCGGAACGTAAGGCGATGGCCATGGCGCTCGTCGACCGTGCACTGCGCGCGCAAGAACTTGGCGAGACCGTTTCGTCGCCTACGCAAGACGCGGAATTCGTGCTCTATCACAGCGACAACGTGGAAGCATCGGGCTTCGTGCAGCATCTGAAATTGCCGCACTACGTCGACTTCCAGTCTGAACTCGAGTTGCTGCGACGCTTGCGTGCGGGCATCGAGAAAGAAGCGCAACGCGAACACGAAGCTGACGCACAGCAACAGGCGCACGAAGCGCAACCAGAGCCCAGCGAGGAGAACGCCGCATGAATGCGCGGATCGAAGAAAGTGCCATGGCTGAAGGCTATAACTTCGCCTACCTCGATGAACAAACCAAACGCATGATCCGTCGCGCGCTCTTGAAAGCCGTGGCCGTACCGGGTCATCAGGTGCCGTTTGCATCGCGGGAAATGCCCTTGCCGTATGGCTGGGGAACGGGCGGCCTGCAGGTCACGTCCGCGATCATCGGACGCAGCGACACGCTGAAAGTGATCGACCAGGGCTCGGACGAAACCACTAACGCCGTGAACATCCGCCGCTTCTTTGCGCGCACGGCGGGTGTCGCAACAACCACGCGCACGGTGGAAGCGTCCATTATTCAGACCCGCCACCGGATTCCGGAAACGCCGCTGACCGAAGCGCAGATCCTTGTGTACCAGGTGCCGATGCCCGAGCCGCTGTTCCGGCTTGAACCTCGCGTGTCCGAGTCCCGCAAGCTTCATGCGCTGGCGGACTACGGGCTGATCAACGTGAAGTATTACGAGGACATCGTCCAGCACGGCAGCATTGCAACGACCTACGACTACCCGGTGCTCGTCAATGACCGATACCTTACTTCACCGTCGCCCATTCCCAAGTTCGATAACCCGAAGATGCACATGAACCCTGCGCTGCAACTGTTCGGCGCGGGCCGTGAACGACGCATCTACGCGATCCCGCCTTATACGAAGGTACGGAGTCTCGACTTCGAAGATCATCCGTTCACCATTCAACAATGGGACCATGAATGCGCGTTATGCGGGTCGCGTGACAGTTTCCTCGACGAGATGATCGTGGACGACGCGGGCGCGCGCATGTTCGTGTGTTCGGACAGCGACTACTGCCAGGAACGTCGCGCAGCACAGGAGGACGCATGAATTTTTCGACACCTGCACTCCCGCTGCTCACCGGCCGCGGACTCACGAAGCGTTATGACGGCCGCGGCGGTTGTGTCGATGTGGACATCGATATCTATCCGGGAGAAGTGCTTTGCATCGTCGGTGAATCCGGTTCCGGAAAGTCAACATTGCTGAATGCGCTTGCGCTGCGTACGCCCGTGAACGATGGCACGTTGCACTATCGATCTGTGGAGCATGAACTGCTCGATCTGTTCGCGCTGCCCATGCCGCGCCGCAGAATGCTCGCGCGGACCGACTGGGGTTTTGTGCATCAGAATGCACGTGACGGACTGCGTCACGGCGTGTCGGCCGGAGCGAATATCGGCGAGCCGTTGATGGCGAACGGGGCGCGCCACTACGGACGTCTTCGTGAAACAGCCTCTGACTGGATGAATCAGGTCGAACTGGATGCCACGCGTATCGACGAGTTGCCTTCCGCGTTTTCCGGCGGCATGCAGCAGCGGCTTCAGATCGCGCGCAATCTCGTGACGAAACCACGTCTTGTGTTCATGGACGAGCCCACAGCGGGGCTGGATGTTTCAGTGCAGGCGCGGCTGCTGGACCTGCTTCGCACGCTGACAGCCAAGCTTCATCTTGCTGCCCTGATTGTCACGCATGATATTGGTGTTGCGCGTTTGCTTGCGCATCGCCTGATGGTGATGAAGGACGGGCGAGTGGTGGAGAGCGGACTGACCGACCAGGTGCTCGATGACCCGCAACATCCCTATACACAGACGTTGGTTGCGTCCGTGCTGCCAGTTTGAGGTCCGAGAATGAATGCCAATGCTGATCTTTCCAATGAGCTTGCGTTTGCTGAACGCAATGCGTTGATGCTGCGCGCGCGAGGGGTCGAGAAGACTTTCACGCTGCACCAGCAGGGTGGCGTGCGCATCGCTGCGCTGGGCGGTGTGTCGCTCGATGTAGAACGCGGCGAGTGCGTCGTGCTGTCGGGGCCATCGGGTGCCGGCAAGAGCACGTTGCTGCGCTGCATGTACGGCAACTACCTGCTCACGCGTGGCACGGTTGCCATCCGTGATGACAGCCGCACATCGCGATACCTGTCGCTGTCCGACGCGCTGCCACACGATGTGATTCGCTTGCGCCGTACGACCATGGGCTATGTCAGCCAGTTTTTGCGCGCTATCCCGCGCGTCTCGTCGCTTGATCTTGTTAGCGAGCCGCTGGTCTCTCGCGGCATGAATGAAGAAGAAGCGCGGGTTCGTGCCGGCACGCTACTTGAACGCCTCAACGTGGCGCGGCGCCTATGGACGCTTGCACCGGCCACGTTCTCAGGCGGTGAACAACAACGTATCAATATCGCGCGCGGGCTGATTGCTGAGCAGCCGCTGCTGCTGCTCGACGAACCCACCGCATCCCTGGATGCCGAGAACCGGCAGGTGGTGGCGGATCTCATCGTGGAGGCACGCGAGCGGGGCGCGGCAATCGTCGGTATTTTTCATGACGAGGACACGCGTGAACGTGTTGCCACTCGCGTGATCCAACTCAACGCTCCCGCCGGACAGGCGGCAACGGCTTCAACGATTACGGAAACCTTGCAGACATGTTGATCAAAAACGCGCGCATCGTCACTCGCGATGAAGAGTTCACAGGCGTTGTACGAGTCGCCGACGGCCGTATCACCGAGGTGGCGCCCGGCACGACGTCGGTTGCTGAAGCAGAGGACTGGGGCGGCGATTATCTGTTGCCTGGACTCGTTGAGCTGCATACCGACAACATTGAAAAGCATATCGCGCCGCGTCCCGGCGTGTTGTGGAATCACGACGCAGCCATCCTCGTGCACGATGCCCAGGTGGCGACGGCCGGCATCACGACGGTTTTCGATTCACTCGCGATCGGCTCGCGTGGAGGCGTAGGCGTACGCGGCAAGGAAATACAGACCAACTGCGCGCGCTCGATCGAGCGGCTGGCGGGGCGCGGCTTGCTGCGCGTGGATCACTTCCTGCATCTGCGATGCGAAGTGGCGGCAGCGGATGTGCTCGACGTATTCGAGGGGCTGGTTTCGCATCCGCTGTTGCGGCTTGTCTCGGTGATGGACCATACGCCGGGCCAGCGCCAATGGCACGATCCGGTCCAGTGGCGCCGGTATCAGGAGCGTCACGGCAAATGGACCGACGAACACGCAAGCACCGTGCTCAATGAACTGACTGACGACCAGCATCGGTACGCGCGGATTCATCGCAGCGAGATCGTCGCGCGTTGCAAAGCGCTGGGTCTGCCGCTCGCGAGTCACGACGACACATCCATCGAGCACGTGCTGGAAGCTGTGGGTGACGGCGTCGCCCTCGCTGAATTTCCCACGACGCTGGCCGCGGCGCAGGCAGCGAGGGATCATGGTATTGCGACGATCATGGGCGCGCCGAACGTCGTGCGGGGCGGCTCGCATTCGGGCAACGTGTCCGCGCTCGAGATGGCGCGCGCGGGGCTGCTCGACATCTTGTCGTCAGATTATGTGCCGTCGAGTTTGCTGACCGCCACGTTCGAACTTGTCGATAAGGTTGGGTGGTCGTTGCCGCAGGCTATTCGCACGATATCGTCGGCGCCGGCCAAGGCGGCGGGTTTGACGGATCGTGGCGCAATTGCCCTCGGCCTCAGGGCTGATTTCGTGCGGGTCGCCATGTCAGATCGCTTGCCCGTGCCGCGCGCCACGTTCCTCGAGGGTAGACGCGTGGCGTGATTGCCGGGAAAGGATCACTGCATCAATTGTTGCGCTGCCCGATGCGCGTCGTCTTCCCTGAACGGCGACGCGTGCTCAATGCCGATGGCGGTGGATATCTGGCAACGGGTTGAAGATGAGGCCTCTGCGCACATGCGCGATGCGCAGTGAACTGCGGGTTAACTAAAACAAAACCCCCGATTCAGAAATCACGACTTCGCGAAACGAGCAGACGGGTTCATAGTTGAAGTCACTACGACCCCACTGCCACGTACAACGAGAGACGCCATTGTGCCCGAAGCGACTGAAAAATTCGACGACTGGCTGGACAAGACGCAAGTTGTCCACGACGTGATTACCGCGTTCCCGCTAGCGGCCATGGCCGCTACGCTGAACCGTGAACCCGAGACGAAAAATGTGCCGCCGCTATGGCACTGGCTCTATTTTTTACCGATTGCGCCCTTGTCTGAAACCGGTCCCGACGGCCATCCGAAACGCGGCGGTTTCCTGCCGCCCGTGCCGCTGCCGCGCCGGATGTGGGCGGGTGGGCGCCTGACCTTTCACGCACCGCTGCTGGTCGGCGAAGAGGCGACACGCACGTCGACCATTGTGAATATCGAAGACAAGACGGGCCGCACCGGGCGGCTCGTGTTCGTGACGGTGCAGCATGAGATTGAAGTGGACGGCGCGCTCAAGATCGAGGAAGAGCACGACATTGTGTACCGCGACGAGCCCGCGCCCGATGCTTCCAACGCGCCGAAAAAAGAGCCGGCCAAAGCGCCCGTCGATGAGACCTTCAGTCTCGAGATCCCGACCGATCCGGTGCTGCTGTTCCGCTACTCGGCGTTGACTTTCAACGGTCACCGGATTCATTACGATCACCCTTATGTCACGCAGGAAGAGGGCTATCCGGGGTTGATCGTGCATGGTCCATTGATCGCCACCCTGCTCGTCGATCTGGTGCGCAGCGAGTTGCCCGATGCGAACATCGCGAGCTTCGCTTTCCGCGCGCTGCGGCCAACCTTCGCGCCCAATTCATTCACCGTGTGCGGCAAACCGTCGGATGACGGCCACACTGTCGAGTTATGGGCGAAAGACCACGACGGTTACCTGACGATGCGCGCCACCGCGACGCTCGCCTGAATCCAAAAAAATCCCTATGCAGACCACTCATTCCGATCAGTTCCAGGACATTCGCGAAGCCGTTCGCGACCTGTGCGAACAATTTTCCGGTGACTATTTCCGCAAGATAGATGAAGCGCGCGGTTATCCGGAAACCTTCGTTGACGCATTGACGAAAGCCGGCTGGCTCGCCGCGCTGATTCCGCAGGAATACGGCGGTTCGGGGCTCGGCCTGACGGAAGCGTCGGTGATCATGGAGGAGATCAATCGGGCCGGTGGCAATTCCGGTGCATGTCATGGTCAGATGTACAACATGGGCACGTTGCTGCGGCATGGCTCGGCGCAACAAAAGGACCGTTACCTGCCGCAGATCGCGAGCGGCGACCTGCGCCTCCAGTCGATGGGTGTCACCGAGCCGAGCACCGGCACGGACACGACAAAGATCAAGACCACCGCGGAGCGCCGCGGCGATCGTTACGTCATCAACGGCCAGAAGGTATGGATCTCGCGGGTACAACATTCCGATCTGATGATCTTGCTGGCCCGCACGACGCCGCTCGCCGATGTAAAGCGCAAGTCCGAAGGCATGTCCATTTTCATTGTCGACTTGCGCGAGGCGATCGGACACGGCATGACGGTGCAGCCGATCCTGAACATGGTCAACCACGAGACCAACGAACTCTTCTTCGATAACCTCGAAATCCCCGCGGAAAACCTGATCGGTGAAGAAGGGCAAGGGTTCAAGTACATCCTCGATGGCCTCAACGCAGAGCGCACGCTGATTGCGGCGGAATGTGTTGGCGACGGCTACTGGTTCGTCGACAAGGTGACGGCCTATGCGAAAGAACGCATCGTGTTCGGACGGCCTATCGGACAGAACCAGGGCGTGCAGTTTCCGATCGCCCGGTCGTTCGTCAACGTGGAAGCGGCGAGCTTGATGCGCTTTGAAGCAGCGCGTCGCTTCGATGCTAACGAGCCTTGCGGCGCGCAAGCCAACATGGCGAAGTTGCTCGCGGCGGATGCGTCGTGGGAAGCGGCCAACGCATGCCTGCAATTCCACGGGGGTTTCGGTTTCGCCTGCGAATACGATGTCGAACGCAAGTTCCGTGAGACGCGCCTGTATCAAGTCGCGCCTATTTCCACGAACCTGATCCTCTCGTATGTCGCCGAACATATCCTCGGCTTGCCACGGTCGTTCTGAATCATGAGACCACTTGACGGCATTAAGGTCATTACGCTGGAACACGCGATTGCCGCGCCGTTCTGTACTCGCCAGCTCGCCGATCTGGGCGCACGGGTGATCAAGATCGAGCGTCCGGGAACGGGCGATTTCGCGCGCGGTTATGACGAACGTGTGGATGGGCTCGCGTCGCATTTCGTGTGGACGAACCGCTCGAAGGAGAGCCTGTCGCTCGATGTCAAGCAACCGGAAGCGGCGAAGATTCTCGATGCGCTCGTGGCCGATGCCGACGTGCTGGTGCAAAACCTTGCGCCGGGCGCAGCGGACCGGCTCGGATTGGGCTACGAGACCTTGAGCAAGAAATACCCGAAGCTGATTGTCTGCGACATCTCCGGCTACGGCGCCGACGGGCCGTATCGGGACAAGAAGGCGTATGACCTGCTGATCCAGAGCGAATCGGGATTCTTGTCAATTACCGGATCACCCGGCGAACCCGCGAAAGCGGGCTGCTCGATCGCCGATATCGCTGCCGGCATGTATGCGTATTCGAACATCCTGAGCGCGCTGATTCTGCGTGGACGCACGGGCAAGGGCTGCCGGATCGATGTGTCGATGCTCGAAAGTATGGTCGAGTGGATGGGTTATCCGTTGTACTACGCAATTGGTGACCAGAGTCCGCCTGCGTTGTCGGGTGCGTCGCACGCGACGATCTACCCGTACGGCCCGTTCGTGGCGGGGGACGGCAAGACGGTCATGCTGGGTTTGCAAAACGAACGTGAATGGAAAGTGTTTTGCGAGCGCGTGCTTGAACAGCCATCGCTTGCCACCGATCCGCGCTTCGACGCGAATTCCAAACGCTCGGCATCGCGCGATGTCTTGCGCACGCTGATTGTCGCTGCGTTCAGCAAACTGACGGCAGCCGATGTTCTGCAGCGGCTTGACGCAGCGGGCATTGCCAACGCGCAGATGAATACGCTGGCCGATGTGTGGGCGCATCCGCAACTCGAGTCGCGCGAGCGCTGGCGCGAAGTTGGGACATCGGCGGGACCCATTCCCGCGTTGCTGCCGCCCGGCATGCCGAACGGTTTCGAGCCGCGCATGGACCCCGTTCCGGCGCTGGGCGAACATACCGACGCCATCCTGCGTGAACTCGGCTACGACGCCTCGCAGATCCAGGCGTTGCGCGAAGCCGGCACCCTCTAAACCTCTCAGGCGATCACTACGATGACCGATCATCCCAGCCGGACGCTCGCGACCTTCGCGGCATCACTTCATTTCGACGATATTCCCCAACACGTCGTGGAGCGGGCGGTGAACCTGTATGTCGACTGGCTTGGGTCGGCGCTCGGAGGCAAGGGCGCGCGGCCGGTCGAAAGCATTGCGTTGTTTGCGAGCATGGCGGGCGCGGCGAACGGCAACGGGCAAACGGAAGTTCTGATCGACCGCACGCGTGCCACGCCGTACTTCGCCGCGATGGCAAACGCGGCGGCCTCGCACTTCGTGGAGCAGGACGACGTGCATAACGGCTCCGTCTTTCATCCGGCGACCGTAGTGTTTCCCGTCGCGTTGGCGTTGGCGCAGGCGGCGCATGCATCGGGCCGCGAGTTTATCGCGGCGGTGGTGGCCGGGTATGAGGTAGGGATTCGTATCGGCGAATTTCTCGGGCGTTCGCACTACAAGGTCTTTCATACGACCGGTACGGCCGGGACCGTGGCGGCCGCTGCCACTGCGGGACGAATGCTGGGATTGTCGCCGGTGCAGATGCTTGATGCGTTCGGCTCGGCCGGCACGCAAGCCAGCGGCCTGTGGGAGTTCTTGCGCGACGCTGCCGATTCCAAGCAGCTTCACACGGCGATGGCGGCTGCCAACGGGTTGATGGCTGCAACGCTCGCCGCCGACGGCTTCAAGGGCGCCACGCGCATCCTGGAGGGCGAGAAGGGCATGGCGGCAGGCATGTCCACGGACGCCGATCCTGCACGCCTCACCGACCGGCTGGGCGTTCGCTGGGCACTGACCGAAACTTCGTTCAAGTATCACGCCGCTTGCCGCCACACTCATCCCGCCGCCGATGCGTTGCTCGCAGTAATGGCGGAGCATGGTCTGAAGCCGCAAGACATCGAACGGGTGACCGCGCGGGTGCATCAGGGTGCAATCGACGTGCTCGGCGCCGTGACTGTGCCCACGACGGTTCATCAGGCCAAGTTCCACATGGGCACGGTGCTGGCGCTCGTCGCTTATCACGGTTATGCGGGCGTGACGGAGTTCGAAGAAGGCTACGCCTCTACAGCGGTCGCCGCTTTTCGTAGCAAGGTGGAGATGGTCTTCGACGAAGAAGTCGATCGCGCCTATCCTGCGCGCTGGATCGGCAAGGTGACGGTGCGCACGCTTGATGGCCGCGAATTGACCGGGCGTGTCGATGAACCGAAGGGAGACCCTGGAAATACGCTCTCGCGCGAGGAGATCGCCATGAAGTTTCGCCGGCTTGCAGGATTCTCCGGCGCGGCATCGGATGAAGAAGCGTCGCGTTTGCTTGACGCGGCGTGGGGCATTGCATCGGAAACACGCATTGGTTCGCTCTTTGAAGTGGATGTGCGGGCATGAGCGAGCGTTCTTATCTGTTCGTGCCGGGTAATCGTCCCGAGCGCTTCGAGAAGGCCCGCGCGAGCGGCGCAGACGCGGTGATCTTCGATCTGGAAGATGCGGTCCAGCCGCAAGAAAAGTCATCCGCCCGCGATGCGGTGCTCAATCACATGGACGCAACCCGTCCCGCTTTCGTACGGATCAATGCAGCGGATACCCAGTGGTTTATCAACGACATAGCGGCAATCGCGAATCATCCGGGCGTGGTGGGCATCGTGTTGCCGAAGGCCGAAACACGCGAGCAGATAGAGACTGTGCTGACGCATGCGCATCCGGCACTGACCATCCTGCCGATCGTGGAAACTGCACTTGGCTTTGCGAATCTCACGCAGCTATGCGGCGCTCCTCGCGTGCAGCGCATCGTCTTCGGCACGCTGGATTTCCAGATTGACTTGAACGTGGAGGGCGACGGCGAGGAACTCGATATGTTTCGCTCGCAGATCGTGCTCGCGTCACGGCTGGCCGGCTTGGCTACGCCGGTCGATGGGGTGTCGACCGTGCTTGATGACCCTGTCGTCATCGAGGCTGAAGCTCGGCGCGGCCGTCGTTTCGGTTTCGGCGCGAAGCTCTGTATTCATCCGAAGCAGATCGACGCGGTGCATCGCGCTTATGCATGGACGGTCACGGAGCTGGCCTGGGCCGAGCGTGTATTACAGGCGGTGGAAGCGAGCGGCGGTGCGGCCGTGGCTGTGGACGGAAAGATGGTCGATATGCCGGTGATCCTGAAAGCACGGCGAATGGTGGGCGCGCGTTGAGGAACGAGATTTCAACGCTGACAGCCCGCGCCGCGGTGGAATTCAGCATTGTTGAAGATGGGCCTCATGCTCCGTTAAGATTGCAGTCTCGGTTCATTTCGCGACCGCTACCGCAATCCTACCTGCCACCGACATGCATTTCGATTTCGTCGATCTGACGCTCATTGTCAATCTGGCCGACACCCGGAACCTCGCAAGAGCCGCCGAGCGCTGTCATATCTCGCCGCCCGCGGCGAGCAACCGTATCAAGAACCTCGAAGAGCAACTGGGTTTCAAGCTGCTGTACCGCACCAGCCAGGGTATGACGCTGACACCGGCGGGCGAGGCATTCGTGCATCACGCGCGCCTGGTGCAGCAGCGCGTGGAGCATCTGGCCGGCGATATGCAAGAGTACGGCGAGGGCATCAAGGGGCATGTGCGCATCTGGGCTAACACCACT
>Ga0302302_1000557_pt1 | contig 22784 bp, 20 predicted proteins | sample III_Palsa_E1_3_FD_198766 | JGI IMG/M metagenome (GOLD analysis project Ga0302302, IMG submission 198766) | Peat permafrost microbial communities from Stordalen Mire near Abisko, Sweden - III_Palsa_E1_3 | ecosystem: Environmental > Terrestrial > Soil > Palsa > Peat permafrost | place: Sweden...
GCGCGCTGGCGGCAGGCGCCGAGCCCGGACCGGAGAGAAAATCGTCAAAGTTCATCGTGGGCGCCGGGGCTTCCTTGGCCTCGGCCCCGGTGGTCGTGAAACCGATGACGCGGCCGGCAACAATGACGGCCAGCCACAGGCAGATCGATGCCGCCGCCGTGATCCTGCCGGCTCGCGGGGCACAGGCGGACCGATCCCAGCTTGCCACGCGCCTGCCGGCGGTCAGATGAAACACGGCCATGTTCAGACCAGCCAGTGCGAGCAGCACCATTTTCACCCGGAAGGACGTGTTGTGGGCGTAGACGCGGGCGTTGGTGATGAACATCAGTGCACCGCTGGCCGCTGACACGGCGAAGGCGCCCCAGGTAAGCCTGAGCAGCTCGGTGGAAATGCGGCTGAAGGGCCGCTCCCGCGAGGCGATGCCCAGGGCGCGCAGGTCCACGACCACGATGGTGCCGAACACCACGGCGAGTGCCATGACGTGGATGGACTCCAGGAACGGGAAGTAATAGAGGGACGAGCGCAGGCTGATCGCCAGACCGGAGTCTTCCAGGCCCTTCAGAAATGCCGAAAAGTCCACGTTCAGGTCACGCTTTGGTCGCGGGTGACAGGTGACCCCAGATGTGGTCGTACGCGATCAGCCGGCCCAGCACGATGATGCAGCCCCACAGGACGAAGGTCAGCAGGGCCGCTGCCCGCACCGCGGGCCGCCGGGCGAGACTGTGCTCCCAGCGCTCCCCGTGCTGCCGGACGGAGCGTTGGAATAATGCGAAGACCACGACCATGGTCGCCACGCAGGCCATTTTCAGCCAGAACGAGAAGGTGATGAGTTCGCGGATCGGCTCCGCGAGGATGAGCAGGGCGCCGCTGGCGAGCAGGAGATAGAGCGCGCCGGTCAGCCACGGTCCGTAGCGCCGCTGAGTGTTCTGCAGGCTCTGATCCGTGCCGACCCAACCGAGCAGTCGCAGCGTCATCATGAGCGCCGAGCCGACTGCCAGCCCGATGCCCGTGATATGCAGGGACTGGATGACCGGAATCATCCAGGACTCGTGCGTCTGGATGAAAACGCTCGGCACCGTCGTCGACAGCCACTCGGCGAAACTGTTCAAGGCGCTCTGCCGCTAAAACTTCGGGGCGCCGAGGAGTTGGTGGCCCTCCACGGTATCGCAGGTCTTGCCTGGCGCGGGGGGCGTCTTCCAGGGGCATTTGGCGATCGCGCTGGTGCCCGCCTTGGACCCGAAATCGCTACCTTCCCGCAGCGGGTTCACCTTGAAGCTGATGATGGTGCCGGCGGGCAGCGTATCGGCGGTGATTCCCTGTTCCGCGACGGCCGCGGCGCCGGCCATCTCCACCCCATAGGCGTGCGGTTTGCCGTCCTGGCCCTTCTCCAGTTTGCCGTCTGCGCCGATCAGGTAGACGTGCAGTTCGGCGTGGTTGGCCTGGGCCACGAACTGGTAGACCACGCCGGTCAGGGTGAGGGTCTGGGTCTGGTCATACATGGCGAAGGAGTGGTGGGCCTGGGCCGGCAGGGCCGCCACTCCAGCGACGACAGCCATCCCTGCAACGAACCGGGTCATGCTCGATCGAATCTCCACCTCGCCCCCTCAAAAGTTGCGCAATCAATGTCGTGCGCAGCTCATCTTGACGCCTAGTTACCCCGCGTTCAACATGCTCACTCGGCTAATGTGCTTTGGCCACTTGAACTTCCGGCTGCAACAGAATGCATCACAAGTGCAGCGGTGCCGGGCCACTTTAGACGTCCGCGCATTTTCCGGGGGAGGAAAAGTGCAAACGAAACCCTTGGTCCCGGTCATCCGCGCCGCGCGGGCGCCCCATATTGCTGCGTTTGCACAATTCGGCGGATAGACCGGCATGCCGTCATCCATGACCTCGCTTCTGAACCTGCAGTCCGTCGGCGCCGGCCAACGGGCCTCGCTGTGGGCCCGCAGCGCCGCGGGGTTTTTTCCGGGCGTCTCGGTGCACAAGCTGGACAACAGTCCGGAGGTCGGCCGCATCGGCAGCATGCCCTTCGGCACCGGCCTGCTGCGCGGGTTGCTGATGAACGTTCTCGACAACGCCTCCGTCCTCGATGATCAACAGCGCGGCGCCGCGCTGGCGGCGATCATCGAGCTGCTCGGGGCGTCCAAGCCCGTCCGCGCCGAGCGCATCGAGGCGACGGGCCGGCGGGTGCGCGCTGCCTTGAAGTGCATCAGCGAACGGTATTCCGATGCGACCCTGACCGCCAACGAGGTCGCGAAAGCCCAGGGCATCAGCCGTCGCCGCCTCGACAAGCTCATGGTCGAGTCCGTCTGTGAGACCCTGACCGCCCGGATCTGGAACCGGCGCCTGGCACAGGCCGCCGCCGATCTCACCGATCCGCGGTTCGGCGGCCACAGTGTCTCGCAGATCGCATTTGCCGCGGGCTTCGCGGACGCAGCCCATTTCAGCCGCGCCTTCAGGCAGGCCTTCGAGTGCACCCGCGTCGGTGGCGGGAGCGCAAGGCTGCGCCCGAGGGTCTGTCCGTGCAGTGAGGGTCCGAACCATGAACATGATCGAGGCGATCCGGGTATCCGGTCTCACACTGCTCCCGGGAGCAGTTACCCTCAGCGTCCACCGCGAATTCACCAGCAAAATGGACCAGGTGCTGTGCACCGCGGCGTATCCGATGCAGATTTCGCTGGTCGATGACTAAACTTGCCGCTCATGCGTCAACTCATCAGGCTGGCGGGAGCGATGGCTTTGCTCTCGGGCGCCGCCCACGGTGCGCCTTTCCCCGCGTCCTCGTCGGCCACCACGGCGCCGAACGGCGCCGACCCGTCTGCGCCGCCGCAGGAAGTCGAGGTCACCGGCGAGCGCCCGGGGCCGCGCCTGTGGCGCGTCTCCAGGGGCGATCATGTGATCTGGCTGCTGGGGACGCTCGATCCCTTGCCACGCAAGATGATCTGGCGATCGAAGGAAGTGGAGTCAGTGCTGGGCGAGGTCCAGGCCATCATTCCCACCAATCCGGCGGTGAGTGTCCATGCCAACCCGTTCACCTGGGTGCGCCTGTACTTCCAGTGGCGCGGAGTCCAGGTCCTGGACGGCAATGGCCGGCTCAAGGATGTGATTCCGGCGGGGCTGTATGCGCGCGTGATGACGCTGGTGGGTCGCTATGATGCCGGTGATCACAAGATCGAGCGTCTCAAGCCCATATTCGCCGCGCTGCGCCTGTACCGTCAGGCCCTCGACTTCGCGTACCTGGTGCCCGGCAACCAGGCCCAGGATGAAGTCGTGAAGATGGCGCGCAAACGCGGCGTGCCGGTGGTCCAGTCGAAACTGAAAATCGAGGAACCGCGCGACCTGCTGACGCAGATCGGGCAGCTGCCGCACGACGCCCAGGTCAACTGTCTCGAAGCCGTCGTTGAGCGCCTGGAGACGGGCATGGAGCCGATGAAGCAGGAGGCCACGGCCTGGGCGATGGGCGATGTGGCCGCGCTGCGCCAGCTCATGGTTCCAAAAACCATGGATGTCTGCACCGCCGCCGTCTCGATGTCCTCGCAGACCCGGCAGCTGATTGATGACGCCAACAACGGCTGGGATCACCAGGTGGAACTGGCGCTGACCAGCAACCGCGCGACCCTCGCCCTGAAGCCCATTCACGAGCTGATCGGTACCCGCGGCATCCTCGCCGCCTTCAAGGCCGAGGGCTACGAGGTCGAGGGCCCCTGAGCCGCGTCACTGTCAGCTGTCGATGAGTTCCAGTTGCAGCTTGCGGGTCGAGGCGAGCTCATGCAGATCCAGTTCCTGCTCGAGCGCCCGATAGACCTCGTCCTCGACCTGGCACTCATGCCGCATGCGGCGCAGGAGGTCGCGCTGCAGGGCGATGGCGTCGACCCGCAGGCCATCGAGCCGGCCGGGACGGCGACCCGCCTCCCGATGATCCGCGAGATCCAGCTCGAACTCGTACCGCAGCTGCCTGGAAATCTCATCGTCCCGGTCCTGCAGCGAGGTCATGGCCGATTGCGTCAGCAGTATCCGCACCCGCGCTTTTTCCTCTTCCTGCGCGGCGTCCTCGGGAAACTTCAACAACCGGATCAGGGGCTCGAGGGTGGCGCCCTGCAGCACCAGGGTCCCCAGCACCACCGCCAGCGCGCTCAGGACGACGAGGTCCCGCTGCGGGAAGCCGGTTGGCAGGGCGAGTGCCGCCGCGAGGGTCACCATGCCGCGCATCCCGCACCAGGAGGCGACGACGCCCTGTTTGAGACTGGGCCCGCCGCTTTGCCGATAGTGGCGCAGCAATCGCTGGATCGCGCGGTTGTAGGTCATCACGAGAACGATCCGCACGAGAATGACGAGGGCCAGCACGATCCCGGCGAAGCGCAGATCATGAAGCAGCTGGTCACGGGCGAGGCTGTGGACGATGCCACGCGCCTCCAGCCCCACGAACAGAAACGCCAGCACGTTGAGGACGAACACCACGACGACCCATACGGCGTTTGAATGAATCCGGTCCAGCGCCGACATCGGGCTGTCACGCTGGGCAGCCGTCATCGCGGCCGCGACCACCGCGAGAATCGGCGACAGGCCCAGCCGCTCGGCGAGCATCCAGGTGGTAAACGTAAACAGGAACTGAAACAGGATGCAGCCAAGGGTGCCGACGAGAAATTTGATCAGAACGCCGGCGATCCGACCTGTCACGAAGCCCAGCAGCAGCCCCCCCGGAACCGCCAGCGCAAGACGTGGCAGGGCGTGCGCTACGGAACCGCCGTCGGTGGCTACCTCCAGGGCCACACCGAAGATCAGCAGCGCCACCGCATCGTTCAGCAGGCTCTCGCCCTTGAGAACGGTGACGGTGGAGCGGGGTATGTCCGGGCGACTGAGCATGGCGGCGGCCGCGGCGGCGTCGGGTGGTGAGACGATGGCACCGAGCACCACGGCCGCGGCCAGCGGCAGGCCCGCCAGCGCGACGCCAGCCCAGGCGACCACTGCGGTGGTGACCAGCACGGCGACCACCGCCAGGGTCAGCAGCGACAGCCAGTAGGTACGGATCGCGCGCATCGGAAAGTCGAAGGCCGAATTGAGGATGGCCGGTGCGATGAACAGCGCCAGCGCCAGTCCCGGGTCGAAGGTGAGCGCGGAAGCCCAGGGCAGCGCGGCGACCAGCAGCCCGGCCACGGCGAGCATGGTCGGGTAGGGGATGTGCAGCCGCCGGGAGGCCTGCAGCAGCAGGACCGACAGCAGCAGCAGCGTCAGAATGCTTTGAAAGAGTTCCATGGGTGCGATCTTACCCGGGGCTTGCGCAAGTGCCACCACCCGCACGACACTGCGTTGCGAAGAACAGCACCGAGGGGGCGACATGAACAAGAAGCTATACGCTGAGTACATCGACAGTTTCAATCGCGATGACTTCGAAGGTTTCAGCAAGTATTACGCCGAGGATGTGGTACTGGAGCTGGGCAAACGCAAGGTACTGCACGGCCGACAGGCCATCATCGATTTCTACCGCGAGGTGAAATCGAAGATCCGCGAAACGCTGGTCATCCGCAATGTCGTTGCGGACGAGGACGGGCTTGCCGTGGAGGTCGCCACCGAATTCCATGCGCTGGAGGACTGGCCGGATTTCATCGCCGGACCCATCCGCAAGGGCGAGAGCATTCATATCGTGAGCTGGGCGTTCTACACGATCGTGAACGGCCGCTTCCAGCACATCCGCTCCACGCGTCTGTGAGGAGTTACGATTACATCATCGTCGGCGGCGGATCGGCGGGCTGCGTCCTGGCCGCGCGCCTGAGCGCGCAGACTGATCGCAGCGTGCTGCTGCTGGAGGCCGGCGGTCCGGACGACCACTTCCTGCTGCGCATGCCGCTGGGATTTCTGCGTGCGCTGTTCCGCCCGGAGTACTCCTGGGGCTACTTCAGTGAACCGGAACGGCAGCTGGACGGCCGGCGCCTGTGGTTGCCGCGGGGCAAGGTGCTGGGCGGTTCGGGCTCCATCAACGGCATGTTCTACATGCGCGGGCATTCCAGAGACTTTGACAGCTGGCGCGACCTGGGCTGCACAGGCTGGGGTTACCGGGATGTGCTGCCTTATTTCCGGCGCATGGAGAGCAGCTGGCGCGGGGCCGGGCCCTACCATGGCGACAGCGGTCCATTGCCGGTCGTGGCCATCGACACCGCGAGGCTGCTGCATGAGCCCCTGATGCAGACGGCGGCCGCAGCCGGGTTCAATGTCACGGCGGATCTGCACGCACAGGTCGAGGAGGGCTTTGCGCGCGGCGAGGTCAACATCGACCGTCATGGCCGCCGCGCCAGCACCTCGTGGGCCTACCTGCATCCGGTGATGGGGCGTGAGAATCTGAACGTCGAACTGCGCGCCATGACCACCCGCGTCCTGTTCAGCAATGGCCGGGCGAGCGGCGTTGAGTACGTGCAGAACGGTCACGTGGAGCGCGTCTGCGCCGATCGCGAAGTGATCCTGTGCGGTGGCACGTACAACACGCCGCAACTGCTCATGCTCTCAGGCGTCGGACCCGCGGCGCAGCTGGAGCGCCATGGCATCACCCCGGTGCTCGATCTGCCTGGCGTGGGTGGCAATCTGAGCGAGCATCCGCATGTGCCGGTGGAATTCGCGGCGCGACGCCCAGTGACCTTTCTCAATGAGCTGCGCTTCGATCGTGTTGCCAGATCCGTCGTGCAGTGGCTGCTGCTCGGCAGCGGACCGCTGGCGACGCAGATCAACAGCTGCAACGTGGTGATCCGCACGCGCCCGGATCTGCCGCAGCCGGATGTGCAGCTGATGTGCAATCCGGTGCGCATGGATGCAAAGATCTGGTTTCCCGGTCTGTCGAGCCGGCAGGAGGATCGGATCACGGCCGGTGTCGTGGTGCTGCACCAGAAGAGTCGCGGCCGGCTGTCCCTGCATTCCGCCAATCCCAACGATGCGCCACGGATCGAGCTGAACCTGTTCTCCCATCCGGAGGATCTGGAGACGGCCAAGTGCGGCATCGAGGCGGCGCGACACATCTACGGTACGCGTCCCCAGGCCGACCTCGTGGCCCGGGAAACGGCGCCGGGATCTCAGCTCAAAACGGATGCGGAACTCGAGGCCTACATCCGTGCGACGGCGAGCGTGACCCAGCATCCGGTCGGTACCTGCGCGATGGGCGTTGGGCCCGATGCGGTCGTCACACCTGAGCTGCGGGTGCACGGCCTGGGCGGGTTGCGGGTCGTCGACGCCTCGGTGATGCCGACGATCGTCGGTGCCAATACCAATGCCGCGGTGATCATGATCGCGGAGAAGGCCTCCGATATGATCCTGGGCAATCCGCCGCTGTCTGCGGCATGGGCTTGATTCGGATGCGCCTGTACCTGGTCCGTCACGCCATTGCCGCTGAACGGGATCTGCGCCAGTGGCCCGATGATCGGCAGCGGCCGCTCACGGCAGCGGGCAGGCGCCGCTTCAAGCGCACTGCGAAGCCGCTGGTGGCCCTGATGGAATCGGCAGGCCGGGTGCAGCGGTTGCTCACCAGCCCGCTGGTGCGCGCGCGGGAGACCGCTGGGATCCTGCATCGGGCCGGTCTGCCGCAACCGGTCGAAGAGTCGGTGCTGGCACCGGGGCGCACCCCGGCGCGCGTGCTGGCGGTGCTGCGGGCACATGACGCGCAGTCCCTCGTGCTGGTGGGTCACGAGCCGGACCTGGGGCGGCTGCTGGCGGTATGCATCGCAGGCCCGCATGCGAAACTGGCCCTGCGCTTCAGGAAGGGCGGGGCCGCCTGTCTTTCTTTTGCGGGTGCGCCGCGAGTGGGCGAGGCGACGCTGGAGTGGCTGCTGCCGCCGAAGGCGCTGCGCGCCTTGCAGTAAGATCGTAGGCGTCGGCTTTCGTCACGAGTACCTGCGCGAACTCACCGACCTTGAGCTGCGCGCCGTTGGTGATGCGCACGATGCCATCGATTTCCGGAGCATCCGCCGCGCTGCGCGCGATGGCGGTCTTGCCGTCGACGCCATCCACCAGCACCTGGAGCGTCCTGCCGACCTTGCGCTGCAGCCGCGCGGCGCTGATCGCCTGCGCGTGCTCCATGAAACGCTCATAGCGTTCCTGCTGCAGCTCGGGTGCCACATGCGCTCCCAGCGCGTTGGCGGTGGCGCCATCCACGGGCGAATATTTGAAACAGCCGACCCGGTCCAGCTGCGCCTCGGTGAGCCATTGCAGCAGTTCGGCGAACTCAGCCTCGGTCTCTCCGGGGAAGCCGACGATGAACGTGCTGCGCAGCGTCAGGTCCGGACATTCGCGGCGCCAGGCGTGGATGCGATCCAGTGTGTTCACGGCATGCGCCGGCCGCTTCATGCGCTTGAGCACACTGGGGCTGCCGTGCTGGAACGGGATGTCCAGGTAAGGCAGAACCTTGCGCTCGTTCATCAGCGCAATGACTTCATCGACATGCGGATAGGGATAGACGTAGTGCAGCCGCACCCAGGCGCCCAGGGATCCGAGTCCGCGCGCCAGATCGATGAAGCGGGTTTCGTAGGTGGCCTCATGCCACCTCGCCGTGCGGTAGCGGATGTCCACCCCGTAGGCACTGGTGTCCTGGGAAATCACCAGCAGCTCGCGCACGCCGGCATGCACCAGGCGCTCGGCCTCGCGCAGCACCTCATCGATGGGTCGGCTTGCCAGCAGGCCACGCAGCGCCGGAATGATGCAGAAGCTGCACTTGTTGTTGCAGCCTTCCGAAATCTTCAGATAGGCGTAATGGCGCGGCGTCAGGCGTACACCCTGTGGCGGCACCAGGTCCACGTACGGATCGTGCCGCGGCGGCAGATGCTCGTGGACTGCCGCCATCACATCCTCGTAGGCATGCGGGCCGGTAACCTTGAGCACGCTGGGATGGCGTTCCAGAATGCGCTCCGGGCGCGCACCGAGGCAGCCGGTGACGATCACGCGGCCGTTTTGTTCAAGCGCCTCGCCAATGGCGTCCAGGGATTCGTCCACGGCAGCGTCGATGAAACCGCAGGTGTTGACCACGACCACGTCCGCCTTGTCGTACGTCGCGGCGACCTCGTAGCCCTCCGAGCGCAGTGTGGTGAGGATGCGCTCGGAATCAACCAGCGCCTTGGGACAGCCGAGGCTGACAAAGCCGACTTTCGGAATACGGGGCATGGCAGGGTCGGGTAATGACGGGGGGTGCGGATTCTACGGTATCCCGGTGTCCGAGGGGCTGTCCTGATCGTTGCCCCCACCGGCACGGCGCACATTATGCAGAACCGCAAACAACGCCAGGATAATCATGGGCATGACCAGCCAGGGCCAGATGGCATTGCGCCGCAGGACAGGGTGCCCCGCGGCGGGGACTCGGTCGGTTGTCATGGGGCTGCAATTTACCCGTGGGCTGCGGCCGCAGCAATGGTGCAGGTCCCTAGCCTCGCCAAGCTGGGCCGGACTGATGCATAGTCTTCTTAACTCAGGGCCGTTTCGCGGCCTGTCATTGATGCGGTGTGATGTTGGCTTTCGATCAGGCGTACTACAAAAAATACTATTTCGATCCGCGCACCGCAGTCACGACCCAGGCGGAGATGCGGGCGCGGGCGCAACTGATCATCGCCTATGCCGGGCACATCGGCCTGCCGGTGCGCCGCATCCTCGATGCCGGTTGCGGTACGGGCATGTTGCGCAAACCCTTCCTGAAGGCCTTTGCGAAGGCCCGCTATGTCGGACTGGATGTCAGCGAATATCTGTGCGAGCGGTATGGCTGGGAACACGGGACGGTCGACACCTGGCGCAGCCCGGTGCCGTTTGACCTGGTGGTGTGCTACGACGTGGTGCAGTACCTGGATGATCGCGCCGCCGCGCGCGCGTTGGGCAACCTTGCGCGACTGTGTCGCGCGGTGCTGTATTTCGGAGCTTTGACGCAGCTGGACTGGCGCCGCAACTGCGACCGTCGCCGTACGGACGACGCGGTGCACATGCGCGATGGTGAGTGGTACCGCACCCGCCTGCGCCGGTACTTTCATGAAATCGGCGCAGGCTTCTGGCTGCGCCGGGGTGCGCCCATCACGGTGTGGGAGCTCGAGACGGCACGTTGACGGTGGATCCATCGCAAATCGTCTGCTTCGAAGGTCCGGTGTCCTGGGTGCCGGGGCCCGGGCCTGCCGGGATCACGCTGCTCGGGCGGATCAGGGAAGCAGGCTCGACGCCCGCACAGCTTTCGCTGATCGGCACTGCAGGCGTGAACTTGCCGGCAGCACTCGGTGCGGTGACTGTAACTGTGGAAGAGCAGGCGGTGCCGGGCATCGTGCTGCGCTCCGGTGCGCACGAGTGGCGCGTTGCCTGCAGGACCTGGCAGCTGCATCGTGACGTTGGCGCAAGGTTCTATGGCGCCATTCCCCCGCGAGCCACTCCCTGGAACCGCCGTTTGAGCTGGCGGGTGCTGCTCGGGATCGCCGCCACGGCGCCGGGGCGGTGGCTGCTGTCACGACGTGCCGCGAAAAAGTCAAATAGCGTCTGAAGTTGGCATTGCGCCGCCACTTCGGCCAAGATGGTCCGAAGGAATGCCCACCGGAACAAGACGACTCGTGCTTCGTTCAACGAAGCAACTGGTCCGGGCGATTGTCAGATGAGGGAACAACATGGCCGTTGAGAGTCAACGCCCGGCACCCGAGCGTGGCGCAGGCGGCGGGTCCCGCGACCGACCGAATTCAAGGCGCGGTCGCTCCAGGATGCTGGATGCCTACCTGGGTGACATCGAATATCTGATGCGTGAGCGACTGTGGTCCGAAGCGGTGCCGCTGGCACTGGCACTGCCGCATATCTGTGTTGCGATCAGTGACCCGGCGCTGCGCAGTTCACCCCACGACTATCTGGAGTGGTGCCAGAACTGGGTGCGGCCCTCGCGGACGGATTCGACTGCAACGGTGCCGACGGCCGACGTACTGTTCCGGCTCGCGCAGTCGCGCGCCGAAGTACCGGATGATGAATCCGGAACGGTCGTCCCCGCGGCGGCGCTGCGCCAGTTGCGGTTGCGGCGACTGGCGCGTGCCACGCCGTTGCGTCGCCGGAGTGCGATCAGCGAACTGGTGCGCATCGATGCCGCGCACGAACCGGAGCGCGAGGCCGCGCTGGTGCTGGTGGATGCCGTGCGTCGCTGGTACGCCGATCGCGGGGCGCTGGACGTCACGGTCCAGAGCAACCTCGCGCGCCTGGCGATCCTGCGTTGAGTCGTGTCGGGTCGGCGCCTTGAGGGATTGCTGACCCGCGGCACCCAGATCCTGCCGCACGAGCGGCGCGCGGTGGCGCTGGCCTTCACGTGCAACTTCCTGCTGCTGGCCAGCTACTACATCCTGAAGCCGGTCCGCGACACCGTCGCCACGGTGTTCGGAGCCGATCAGCTGCAGATGCTGTTCACCGGCACGTTCATCGGCACCCTGATTGCATCCCCCATCTATGCCTGGCTGGCGGCCCGCGTGCGCCTGAACCGGCTGCTGCCCGGCGTGTTCTGGTTCTGGGTATTGAACGTGCTGCTGTTCCAGGTGCTGTTCAAAGCCGCGCCCGACAACCGTTGGATCGGCGGCAGCTACTACGTGTGGTTCAGCGCGGTGAACCTGTTCATGATTTCCGTGTTCTGGACCTTGATGTCGGACATCTTTTCCGCCGCTCAGGCCACCCGGCTGTTCGCGCTGATCGCGGCGGGTGGGAGCGTGGGCGCGATCGCCGGTCCGGTGGTGATCCGGTTTGCAGTGCGTTCAACGGGCCTCGATGGGCTGCTGCTGATCGCAGTCGGCGGGTTCCTCGCGGTGATCGTCATGGTGCACCTGCTGATGCACGAAAAGATCCGCCTGCAACGGGCCGGTGTGGGTGGACAGCCCACGACCCTGGACCACGATCTGGCCGGCAGCTCATTCGATGGTTTCCGGGAGCTGCTGCGGTCGCCCTATTCGCGGCGCCAGGCCGCGTTCATTCTGCTGATGACCTGGGTCAACACCGTTGCCTATTTCCTGCAGACCGACGTGATTTCCCAGACTTTCTCGGCGGTTGCCAGCCGCGCGGTGGCGATCGCGGACATCTCGCTGGTGGTGAACATACTGGCCGCCATCATCCTGTTGTTTGGTTTGGGCCGGTACGTACACCGCTTTGGGGTGACTGCGGGGCTGATCCTCAACCCGATCATCATGGTCGTCGCATTCATCGCCCTGGCGCTCTCCCCCACCCTGCTGATGATTCAGGCGCTGCAGGTGATCCGCCAGGTCAGCCAGTACGCCATTGCGCGCCCCAGTCGCGAAATCTGCTTTACCGTGGTGCCGCAGGCGGATCGCTACAAGACCAAAAATGTCATCGATACGGTGGTATACCGGTTCGGTGATCTGAGTGCGGCGTGGATGGAAACCGGCCTGCGCGCCATGGGCCTGCGGGTGATGGGGTCGGCGGCCGCCGGCTTCGGCATTTCCATAATCTGGGGCGCGGGGGCGCTGCTGCTGGGCAGGCGGTACGAGATCCTGCGGGCGAGGCAGGAAGCAATGCAGCGCGCCGAGTCGCTCCCGCAGCCGGCACAGGTGTAGTACCCGATTTGGCGCTGCGCACAGCTTCAATCCCCCACCGCGGTTGGGCTATAGTCCCCGCGCACCAAAACAGGATGCCCCATGTCCCAGCTCAATAATCCTTCCCCGATCGCCCGCGTGTTCAAGTCGCTGGCAGGCGTCGAACCCCACGAGCTGTCGGCCGTGATGCTGAGCATGCTGTACTTCTTCTTCCTGTTCGGCAGCTATTCGGTCATCAAGCCGGTGCGCGATGCCATGGGCACCGTCTACGGCATCAAACATCTGAACGAGCTGTTCCTCGGCACCTTCATCGGCACCCTGATCCTGGCACCGCTGTACGCCGGCATGGCCTCGCGCCTGAAGCTGTCCACCTTCCTGCCCTGGGTGTACGGCTTCATTGCGGTCACCATCCTCGGCTTCTACGCCATGTTCTCGGGTGGCAAGGTCTCCGCCCGCTGGGTCGCCGCAGGCTTCTACATCTGGGTGAGCGTGTTCAACATGCTCATCATTTCGGTGTTCTGGAGCTTCATGGCCGACATCTTCTCGCGCACGCAGGCGAAGCGGCTGTTCGGATTCATCGCCGCCGGCGGCACCATCGGCGGCATTGCCGGTCCTGCCATCGCGACCCTTCTGGCGAAGAGCGTGGGCAACAACGGCCTGATGCTGATTTCAGCCGCCGGTTTCGCCGTCACCGGCCTTTTGGTGAAGCTGCTGGCGCGCGAGCGCGACAGGCTGGTCGCAGCCTCGGGTAACGAGGGTCAGCGCACGACCATCAATCACCGCCTCGGCGGCGGCAATCCACTGGATGGGTTCATCCTGCTGCTGAAGTCCCCCTACCTGCTGCTGATCGCGGGCTTCCTGTTCCTGATGACGTTCATTTCGACAATCGTCTACACGCAACTGGGTGACCTCATCACCAAGGCCTTCACCGACCACAACGCACGCACGCAGGCGTATGCGACCATCGAACTGGTGGTGAACAGTCTCGCGGTGGTCATCCAGCTGATCGGCACCGGGCGCATCATCAACCGCTTCGGTGTCACGCTGGGCCTGATGCTGAATCCCATCATCATGGTGTTCGCGTTCCTCGCGATCGCGTTCTCCCCCGTGCTGATGATCCTCGGCAGCTTGCAGATCGTGCGACGGGTCGCCGAGTACGCGGTCGCCAAGCCGACGCGCGAAATGCTGTTCACGGTCGTGGACCAGGAAAGCAAGTACAAGGCCAAGAACGTCATCGACACCGTGGTCTACCGCGGCGGCGACCTGCTGGCGGCCCAGGTCAGTGTCGGGGTGCTGAACGGCTTCGGTGATATCGGCCTTGCGGTCCTGGGCGTGGTCGTCTCGCTGGTGTGGTTCCCGATCGCGTGGCTGCTGGGCAAGCGCTATGAGAGCGCGCGCAGCGCCGAGGGCGTCGCTGCGTCGGCAGTGCCCGTCGCCGGGCACTGATCCGGCGGATACTCAGGTGCTGCCGGCCTGCAATGACGCCATGTCGATGACGTAGCGATAGCGCACGTCGCCCTTCTCGACCTTGTGGTAGGCGGCGTTGAGTTCGTCGACGCGGATCACCTGGATGTCGGGCGCGATGCCGTGCTCCGCACAGAACTGCAGCACCTCCTGCGTTTCCCGCACACTGCCGATCAGCGAGCCCGCAATGTCCCTGCGGTGCAGGATGACTTCCGTGTTGTCCACCGGTTCGAGCGGCTCCAGGCACCCGATCACACAGATCGTCGAGTCGCGCTTCAGCAGCCCGATATACGGGTTGATGTCGTGTTTCTCGGGGATGGTGGAGAGGATGAAGTCCAGGCTTGCCGCGCAACCGCGCAGAGCCTGTTCGTCGTCCTCGAGAATCGCAGAGAAGCCCATCTGCGTCGCTTCATCGGCCTTGTGTTCGGAGCGCGTGAAGATCGTAACGTGGGCGCCCATCGCTTTGGCAAGCTTTGCGCCCATGTTGCCTAGACCACCGAAACCGACGATGCCGACGTGCCTGCCGGGTTTCACGCCCCAGCGCTTCAGCGATGAATACGTCGTCACGCCGGCGCAGAGGATGGGCGCGGCCGCGTCCGGGTCCAGCGCCGAAGGAATCTTCAGCACGAAATTTTCCTTCACCACCAGGACATTCGAGTAACCGCCGAAGGTGTTTTCGCGTCCGTAGATATTGCCGTTGCCGCGGGCCTTCTGCGCAGGAATCATCGGGCCGTTGTAGGTGGCCAGAAAGCCGTTCGGCGATTCGCAGTAGTTCTCGTTGCCGCTCCTGCACGGCTCGCACTGGCCGCAGCTGTCGATCATGCAGCCCACGCCTACCAGGTCGCCGACCTCGTGGCGGGTGACACCACTGCCGATGCGCGTGACCCGCCCGACGACCTCGTGGCCCGGCATGCACGGGTACACCGTGTTGTGCCATTCGTTCCTGACCTGGTGGATGTCCGAGTGACATACCCCGCAGTACAGGACCCGGATTTCGACTTCCCTTTCGCCCGCGGCCTCGCGTTCGAATTCGAGCGGTTTGAGATGGCTGAAGCAGTGCTTCGCGGCATAGCCGATCGCTTTGATTTGCGACCGCAGCCCTTCGGTGTCATCGGCTCTGAGCACGCTATTCATCGGCATTCCTCATCAGCGCTGATACGGGTGAGAGCCAAGGCTGCAGGGCGCGCCGATCGCAATGCAGCGGAGAACTGCGCGCGAGCATGTCGGAGCTGCCCCACGTTGCCTTCTCAGGAACTTGATCTTGGGCATTCGGGAAATTTCCCGTCCGTACTACGTGCGGAGTTCCGAAACACCTACAGCAGCCGCCATCTGGCGCGGGCACAGTCCGGCGGCGATCAAGAATAATTGGAGTCTGATGTGACACAGCCACTCGAGTCGCTCAGCCTGGATGATGCTCGCCAGATCATTGCCGCCGGGGAACGCAAGGCCGCTGAAATCGGCGTCCCCTACAACCTCGCGGTCGTCGATGCGGGCGGCAACCTGATCGCTCATATCCGCATGGACGGCGCCTGGCTCGGGAGTATCGACATCTCGATCCAGAAGGCCTGGACCGCGCGCGCCTTTGACATGGCCACGCAGGATCTCGCCAAGATGGCCCAGTCCGGCAAGCCGCTGTTCGGCATCAACAGCACCAATCATGATCGGGTGGTCATCTTCGCGGGCGGCGTACCGGTGAAGCGCGGTAAGACCGTCATCGGCGCCGTCGGCGCCAGCGGTGGCACCGTCGAGCAGGACGAGAAGGTGGTCGAGGCCGCCGTCGCCAACTTTCGGTAGGTCCCAGTCATTGAGTTCAAGAGGGGATCATGGCCGCGCACTTGCCTTACTGCGGGACGCCACCGTCACCTGAGAGCCTGCTCGTCCGCTTCAATCTTGATCCGGTGCTGATTGCCGCGCTGCTGGCCCTCGCGTTACTGCATCTGCACTATCTGCGGCGCCAGGGCGGCCTGCCGACAGCGGTCACGGGGTGGCTGCTCACCGGTGCTGCCCTGATTTCGCCGCTGTGTGCACTGTCGGTCTCGCTCTTCTGTGCCCGTGTCGGACAACACATGCTGCTCATTCTGTGTGCGGCGCCGCTGTTGGCACTGGGCACGCCGCAGGTGTCGGACCGTTGGGCGCGGCAAAACGTCTGGCTGTCCACCTTGAGCTTCTTCGTCGCTCTGTGGTTCTGGCACATGCCCGGGCCTTACGACGCGACATTTGACCGTACGCTGACCTACTGGGCGATGCATCTGACGCTCTTCGGGAGCGCCGTGGCACTGTGGCGCGCGCTGCTGCGCTCGCCGCGACAGATGAGCGGTGATGTGCTGCTGGCGGGCGTTCTCACCTCCATGCAGATGGGCTTCCTGGGCGCCATCCTCACCACCGCCAGCCGGCCACTGTACTTCCGCCATCTGGCGACGGCCCCGCTGTGGGGGCTGACGCCGCTGCAGGATCAGCAGTTGGGCGGCACGCTCATGTGGGTGCCGGGAATCGTGCTGTTCCTGGGCGCGGCGCTCTATGCCCTGGGCCGGCTGCGTTCGCTCGCCGAGCGCGCCAACGCGACATGAACAGTTCGACTCCCCTGGCTTATCTTGATTCCGCCGGGGAGCGGGCCCACGCAATCGTGCCGTTGACCTGGTACATGCTCATCGTCTCGATCCTCGTGTGCGTGATCATCGCCTGGGTGCTGCTACGCGCCCTGCGCTCGGCGCAGGCGAACGGCGGGGACGATGAGACGCGAGCCGTGCCCGTGCAGGAAGGCGAGAGCGGCGTCCATTGGATCCGCAACGGACTGCTGTTCTCCGCACCGCCGTTGCTGGTGGCGCTGGTGTGGACCATGGTCACGCTGGCAGCCGTTTCAGGACCGCCGCCCCATCCGGCCCTCACTTTGGAGGTGACCGGGCATCAGTGGTGGTGGGAGATCACGTATACCTCGCCTCAACCTGACCAGAGCTTTACGACCGCAAACGAAATCCACATTCCCGTTGGCGAACGCGTCCTGGTGAAGCTGCACGGCGGTGATGTGATTCACAGCTTCTGGGTTCCCAAGCTCACCGGTAAGACCGATACCATTCCGGGGCAGACGAATCTGAGCTGGCTGGAGGCGCAGACAGCGGGTGTCTACGGCGGTCCGTGTACCGAGTACTGCGGCGCGCAGCACGCTCACATGATGGTGCAGGTCGTGGCCGAGTCGCCCGCCGAGTTCGAGCAGTGGCGGCAGCGGCAGTTACAGCCGGCGACGGCAGCCGTCGATGCGGCCACCCAGCGCGGGGCCGCGCTCGTGGAGTACCGCTGCGGCCTGTGCCACCAGATCCGCGGTACCAGTGCGGGTGCGCACTACGGACCGGATCTGAGCCACCTCGCGGGTCGCCGCACACTGGCGGCGGGGCTGCTGCCCAACAACGCCGGCACGCTGGCCGCCTGGATCGAGAACGCACACGGCCTGAAGCCGGGGAATCTGATGCCCAATCAGAATCTGGCCGCCGATGATCTCACGGATGTGATCGGGTATCTGGAGCTCCAGCAATGAAGAGTGCCGACCTGCGTGTCCCGGCAGTGGGCCCGGATTCGGTGCCGCACCAGGCCCGCCTGTTCGAGCTGTGGGAAGGTGCGGGCGGAATAGCCGGCTTCCTCGGGTCGGTTGACCACAAGCAGATCGGCGTCCGCTACATCGTCACGGCGTTCATCTTCCTGGTGCTCGGTGGACTGGAGGCACTGCTGATGCGGCTGCAGCTGGCGGGGCCGGATCGGTCGCTGCTCACGCCCGAGCAGTACAACCAGCTGTTCTCGACGCACGGCATGACGATGATCTTTCTGTACGCATCGCCGGTGCTTTCGGGGTTCTCCAACTATCTGTGGCCGCTGCTGCTCGGCAGCCGCGATATGGCATTCCCGAGATTGAATGCGTTCGGCTACTGGGTGTATCTCGCCAGCGGCATCTTCCTCTATGTCGGCTTCCTGACCGGCAACGGCGCCAACGACGGCTGGTTCAACTATGTGCCCTATGCGTCGCGCCCGTATAACCCCGGGCTGAACGAGGATTTCTACTCCCTTGGGATGGTGTTCCTGGGGATCTCCACGAGCGTCGGCGCCGCCAACTTCATCGTCACCGCCTTTCGCACGCGGGCGCCGGGGATGTCGATCGACCGGCTGCCCATTCTGGTGTGGGGAACCCTGACCGCGAGCGTCGCGAATCTGATCGTCGTGCCGGCCGTCAGTCTCGCTTTCCTGATGTTGTGGATGGACCGCCAGTTCGGCACGCAGTTCTTCAATACGGCAGGCGGCGGTCAACCGCTGCTGTGGCAGCACCTGTTCTGGATCTTCGGGCATCCGTGGGTGTACGCCATCGTGCTGCCCGCGATGGGCATGGTTTCAGATGGGCTGCCGGTGTTCTGTCGGCGTCCGCTGGTGGGCTACTCCTTGGTTGCCGTCTCGACAGTGGCGACCATGATCCTGGGGTTCGGCGTGTGGGTGCACCACATGTTCGCCACGGGCTTGCCCGGCATCGGCATGTCATTTTTTTCGGCAGCCTCCATTGCCATCACGGTGCCCTCGGCGATCGGTGTGTTCGCGTGGCTGGCCACCATCCGCTTCGGCAAGCCGGTCATCACCACCGCGTTCCTGTTCTTCTCCTCGATGATCATCCTGTTCGTCATCGGTGGTGTGTCCGGCTTCATGACGGCGAGCGTGCCCGTGGATTGGCAGCTGACCGACACCTACTTCGTGGTAGCGCATCTGCACTACGTGCTCATCGGGATCAACCTGTTTCCCGTGGTCGGAGCGATCTACTTCTGGTTTCCGAAGATGCGCGGCCGGATGCTCGATGAGAAGCTGGGTCGCTGGAACTTCTGGACCATGTTCATTGGCTTCAACCTCGCCTTCCTGCCCATGCATCTGACCGGCCTGATGGGCATGCCGCGGCGGGTCTATACCTACGCTCCTGACATGGGCTGGAACACGCTCAACCTGATCACGACCATTGGCAGCTTTGTGTTCGCAACCGGCGTCCTGCTCCTGTTCGTGAACATCCTGCGCAGCTGGTCCCGGGGCCGACCCGCGTCGGACAATCCCTGGGACGCTCCGACGCTGGAGTGGTCGGTGCCATCGCCTCCGCCGCCCTACAACTTTGCGGTCATCCCCACGGTTGCCTCCAGGCATCCCCTGTGGGAGGGGCGCGTGCCGTCGGCGGAACGCTCCAGCATCAGCCAGGGCATGCTGCTGGATGTCGGCAAGGAGACGATCGGTACCACCGCGCTCGACGCGCAGCCCGACATGATCCTGGAGATGCCCGAAGACTCGCTGGCGCCGGTGGTGCTGGCACTCGGACTGGCCGGAGTCTTCACCGGACTGATCATGAAGGCCTGGGTCGTCACGGCGATCAGCACCGCGCTGCTCGCGGTGGCGCTGCTGTGGTGGCTGTGGCCGCGCCGCAGCCTGCGTGAACGGGAGCCGGCCGATGGCTGAGGCGGTACCAGTGCAGCCGGCAGCACTGCCGGTCGGACCCATCGGGCGCCGGGGCGTCGGCTGGTGGGGAGTCGGCACGCTCGTGGCCAGCGAGGCGGCGCTGTTTGCCTATCTGCTGTTCTCGTATTTCTATCTTTGCGCCACGGCCGGGTCGGACTGGCTGCTCGAGCCCACGCCGAGTCTGCGCGTCGCTCTGCCGAATACCGTCCTGCTGCTGGCATCAAGCCTCGCCGCCTGGTGGGGTGAGCGTGGGGTGCTGACACAGCGGCGCAAGCAAGCGCTGTGGGGCTTCGGCATCGCCTGCCTGATGGGCACCGTCTTTGCGCTGGTCCAACTCCACGAGTGGCGCACCAAGGGATTCGGCATCGGCACCTCCAGCTACGGGTCCTTGTATTTCCTGACCACGGGGCTGCACGAAGCGCACGTCCTGGTGGGCGTGCTGATCCTCGCCACGATCTTCGTGTGGACCGCGCTTGATTATTTCAGTCCGCGCCGACGGTTGTCAGTGTCGGCCGGCGTGCTGTACTGGCACTTCGTGGATGGCGTGTGGCTCTTCGTATTCACCACCTACTACCTCACGCCGTATCTGGGGTTCGGGCGTTGAACAGGGCAACTCCCAAAGGCTTCGTGATTTTCGCCGGACCCCTCGCGTGGTTCGCCGAACTGAACATCGGCTACGCACTCGCGACGCAACCGTGCTTCCGGGCCGATCAGCGCCTGCCCGTCCCGGACGCGCGCTGGGCGTGGAGTCGTGCGGGTCTCCTCGCCCTCGCGGCACTGTGCCTGCTGGTTGCCTTGTGGGCTTTCGCAAGCTCCATGAGTGCCCTGCGCCTGCAGTCGGGATCACTTCATTCCGCCACCGCTGCCGGCAGCCGTCCAGGATTTGCGGCGCTGTGGGGAGTCGCGCTGGGTGGTGGATTTTTCGTGGCGACACTGCTGACCGGCGTCGGGCTGGCCGTGCTGCCACGTTGCGGGGGTTAAATGTCAGTTCAAATCATGCGCAGAATCCTGCGTTGTGTTCCGCTGGTCGTGCTCCTGCTGCCAGGGGCGGCACTCGCACAGACGATGCCCGCCGCGGTTCCTGCCGATGAGGTTTTCACCCGCGAGCAGATCGGCCGCGCGTTGTCGCCACCGACCCCGGCAGCAGGCCACACGGCGCCCAGTGCCGCCAACGCGCCGCCGGACGATGGTCAGTGGACGATGCCTTCCAAGAACTATGCCTCGACCCGTTTTTCATCCCTGACAGAGATCACAGCGCAGAACGTCGCGCAGCTGGTGCCGCTGTTCTCGTTTTCGCTGGCGGTCAACAAAGGCCAGGAAGCAGCTCCGATCGTAGCGGACAACGTGATGTACGTGGTGACGGCCTATCCGAACATCGTCTATGCGCTGGATCTGACCCGGCCCGGCGCGCCGATGAAGTGGCGGTTCGCGCCCAAGCCGCTGCCGGCGAGCCAGGGCGTCGCCTGCTGCGATGTCGTGAACCGCGGCGGCACGGTCGATCGCGGCAAGTTCATTTTCAACACTCTGGATGGTCAGACGATCGCGGTGGACATCAGGACCGGCAAGGCTCTCTGGCGGACCCGACTCGGCAACATCAACATCGGTGAAACCTTGACCATGGCGCCGCTGGTTGCCGAGGGCCGTGTGTTCGTCGGTGACTCGGGCGGGGAGCTGGGCGTTCGCGGCTGGTTGGTGGCGCTCGATGAGGACAGCGGCAAGCTGCTGTGGCGCGCGTATAACACCGGACCTGATGCGGACGTGAAGATCGGCCCGGACTTCCATCCCTTCTATCTTTCCGACAAAGGCACGAATCTGGGCGTGACGACCTGGCCCGCGGATGCGTGGCGGATCGGCGGCGGCACCGTCTGGGGCTGGGTGACCTACGATCCTGAATTGAAGACCGTGTACTACGGCAGTGGCAATCCGGGACCCTGGAATGCGGATCAGCGGCCCGGCGATAACAAATGGACCACGGGCATCTTTGCCCGCGACCCCGCAACCGGCGCGGCCCGCTGGTACTACCAGATGAATCCGCATGACGAACACGACTACGATGGCGTCAACGAACAGCTGCTGCTCGACATGCCCTTTGGCGGCAGCATGCACAAGGTGCTGATCCACATCGATCGCAACGGCTATGTCTATGTGATCGACCGGACCAATGGCCAGGTGCTGTCCGCGGACCCCTATGGTCCCGTCAACTCCTCCAAGGGCGTGGACCTGCAGACCGGTCGGCTGATCGTCAATCCGGATAAGGAAACGAAGGTCGGCCGGGAGGTCCACGACATCTGTCCGACGGCCTCCGGCGCCAAGGACTGGAACCCCAGCAGTTTCAGTCCTGATACCGGGCTGCTCTACATCCCGCACGAAAACATGTGCATGGACTGGACGGACATGAAGGTGAGCTACATCGTCGGCACACCCTACGTGGGCGCTGACGTCCATATGAAGCCGGGCCCCGGCGGCAATCGCGGCGTGCTGTCGGCCTGGGATCCGGTGAATCGCCGGCCCGCGTGGGAAGTGCGCGAGAACTTCCCGATCTGGTCCGGCACCGTCGTCACGGCCGGCAGTGTGGTGTTTTACGGCACCATGGACGGCTGGTTCAAGGCGGTGGATGCGAAGTCGGGCCGGGACCTGTGGAAATACAAGGTCGACAGCGGAATCATCAGCCAACCCGTCAGTTATCGCGGGCCTGACGGCCATCAGTACATCGCGGTGCTCTCCGGCGTGGGCGGCTGGTCGGGTGCCGTCGTCTCCGGACCCGTGGATCCGCGTGACGGTTCGGCCGCGCTCGGAATGGTGAACGTCATGTCCGATCTGCCGAAATACACCACGGCGGGAGGAACCCTGTATGTATTCGCGCTACCCCACTGAGCTGTGTCTGGCTGTTCTCCTGGCCTTGAGCGGCTGCGGACGCTCGCACCAGGAACCGGCGCCGACGGTGTCACCGACCGCAGGTGACGGTGCGGTCATCACCTCGGCCCTGGACCCGGGCCTGGACCACAGTGTGTCGACGCTGGATCCGCGCGCGGCACCGTATTACGACAACGTCGTGGCGGTCACTGATGGCAAACGGCTGTTCGGCCAATTCAACTGTTCCGGTTGCCACTCAAACGGCGGCGGCGGCATGGCTCCGGACCTGATGGACGATGAATGGATCTACGGCAGCCGCCTGGAACAGATCCATCAGACCCTGGTGGAGGGCCGTCCCAACGGCATGCCGGCGTGGGGGGGCAAGATTTCCGACGACCAGCTATGGGAAATCTCGACCTACGTCCGCTCGATGTCACTGCCTGCGACGCTGGCGGCGCAGACCGGCAGTACCCCGTCCCAGAGTCCGGCCCCGGTACCGCG
>Ga0302302_1000560_pt1 | contig 22765 bp, 24 predicted proteins | sample III_Palsa_E1_3_FD_198766 | JGI IMG/M metagenome (GOLD analysis project Ga0302302, IMG submission 198766) | Peat permafrost microbial communities from Stordalen Mire near Abisko, Sweden - III_Palsa_E1_3 | ecosystem: Environmental > Terrestrial > Soil > Palsa > Peat permafrost | place: Sweden...
ATCGGCCGCACCCTGATTGCGGTGATGGAAAACTTCCAGCACGCCGACGGCTCGATCACCGTGCCCGAGGTACTGCGCCCGTACATGGCCGGGCTGGAACGCATTGCATGAACCCCACTGCGACGAACGCATCCACGCCGCCGCAGGGTCGCTGGCGCAAGGTGGAGAAAGTCACCAGCATCTGCCTGCTCGTCGTGCTTGCTTCGTTCATCGGCACGCGGCTCGCGTTCGCCACGGTATGGCAGCTGCCCACACTCGATCTGATTCTCTCCATCGCCGCCCTGGTACTTGTGCTCGCCAGCTTCTGGTTCGCCCGCCACCGCCGCAGCTGGCGCCTGTGGGTGATCGGCCTAGCCAGCGCCACGCAGATTGTGCCGATGGTCTGCCGCGAACCCGTACTGCTATTCCCGCTGCTGGCCGCCGCTATTCCCATTGCCATCGTCGTTGGCTGTCTGGTCGCACTATCAAAAAAAGACGTGCCAGTTCGTCCCGCGCCAGGTTCCTGATAAACTGCGGCGCTGAAGAAAACAACAATCTTGCTTGAACACCTTTTGGAGAGATGGCCGACTGGTTTAAGGCAGCAAAAACTTGACACGAAGGCAGGAAGCCGTAGCGAACATCGACGCAGTCGCTAGCCCCGAAGGGGCGAAGGGCAGGATGCCCGTAGCAAAACTGCCGTAGTGGCGCGCATTGCGCGCCTTGCCGCAGACAACGAGTTAAGGAGAGATGGCCGAGTGGTTTAAGGCAGCAGTCTTGAAAACTGCCGTAGGTGTGAGCCTACCGTGGGTTCGAATCCCACTCTCTCCGCCATGTACGCAACTAATCCCCTGAAATATGGGGATTTTTTGTGGATAGAATTTATCTACCCATGATTTTACCCATGTTTAACATGACGCTTTGGATAGGTCGTTGTTGGCTGGTGATGCCGATCAAATTTTGGTCATAGTTGCGATGAAAGGATGATACGACCACGCGCCGCCGATAATTTGGGAGCTTCGCAACGGGAACGCCCCAACGCTCCTACATTTCATGCCGCTGTCCATACAGGCGAAAGCAATCCTGCGCGAGTTCCGCTCAGTAACGGGGTATGGCCACTTCCTATTTCCAGGTGTTCAAAGTTCCGCCCTCAAATGCCCGACGGCGCGGTGAATGCCGCGCTCGCCTACTTGGGCCACAAGGGCATCATCACCGGATGCAGCTTCTGCAGCATGGCCGCTACTCGATTAAACGAAGTGAGATGGAGCGCCGATGCCATTGAAGGCCAAATCGCCCATTCGGAGTTTTGGAGTGGAATAAGGTGCGCGATGTATACACGCGCACCGCGTCATACTCAAAACGAGCACAACCGCAAGATGCGAGCTCAGGCAGACTACTAAGGTGGCCTACGTGCAAGCGGACGAGTCATCGCATTCAAGAGCAAAGCAAGCTGACACCAATCGCCATACATTGCGATTGCACTTCATGCGAAGCAAAGAAGACTCGACAGCTATGCAATCGCTTACCCCAAGATATTGACGAGACACATCCGCATCGCTTAGCCTACAACTACTGTCTGGCATTGCCAGCAGGCTGGTTTTGCCAGCGTTGCCTGATGTGGGCATACAGGGGCCAGGGCCTCACCAATCAAAAGGAACGCGCGACTTCGCGCAAGCTGAGAGTCGCGCTCGGCTTTCATACTTTTGCTTTGTGAGGCAAACATGCTTATTAACACCAGTGTAAGTGCCATTGCACTTTACGAGACCGACTTCGCCGCCCTGAAGTTTATCAGCTGGGATGTCTTGACGCTTTTCCCCGATTCGACGTGGGCACGCGCCGACCTTTTTCCTTGGTCGCTCGTCACCGTCCACCGAAACTACCCACGACCGAATACGCTCTCGTACAACCAGCTGCTGGCTGCGGCGTACTTTGGATACCTGGCACTCCCCGCCGACTACGAAACGTTCTGTGCAAAAGCCGAGTACATCAACCGGCATCGCGCAGAAGCAGAAGCTGTTGCACTTCGTCGCGACAAAATGAACCGGGAGAGCGAGGCCGCGCAGCACTTCGGCCTTGCAAACCGCCGTGCAATGAGGGATCTGTACCGTGCGTTGAATCTCCATACCAAGCAGCTCGACTTTCCGTCAATCAAGACACTGTGGAAGTGTCACGCTTACATCGAGAAAGCCACTGGCATTGCCACCCCTGAGGAACGCAAAGCCTTCGCCGCTGGCCCCCTCTTTTTGTGGGAATTCATGCAGCATGCCCGTAAGCTAAATCTCTCTGAAGTCGCATTCGGCATACATGGCAACTGGGTGCTTTATCTGCACTACGTTGATGACTGCGTGTACGCGTATTCCATCTATCCAGCGTCACTCCGTCTTGGTGGCTTTGAAGAGACGCCATTCCCGGAAACGCCTGCGGAAGTTCGCAATGCGCTGCGTGCAATGGCACATGACCGTCACCCCACAGTGCCCGAGGAAAACGTATTCATCGTGGACTTCCCGGTTTTCGAGCTGGCCACTCCACGTTCCACTAAAGCACGCCAGGAGGGTTAGACCATGTCTATGCCCTCTCTCATGCCTTTCTGCAAAGAAGGGCCGCAGCGCATTTGTAGCAAGTCTTCGGACTTCAGCGGACTCGCATTGGCACCGCAGTTCCCCATGACCGGCAACGTTACGCTGCTCGAAGTATTAGCGTTCGTGAAAGTATCTAAAGCTTCGGCCTACAAGTTCGGGATCGTGGCGATGTTCGACGACGATGGAGTCCTAATCGAAACAGGCAAGATTCCGCCCTTTCCCTGGACTCGCATGCCGCATCCAATCATCAACATCAAGAAGGGGAAGAAGCTCTTCGATGCAGCTGAAATCCATACTTGGCGCAATGCCATCCGTGATCGTGCATACCAAGCAACTCACAGCGCTGTCACCGGCCACCGCACGCAATGTGAGGTGACCCCATGAGCGCTGATACCGGAGCAGGCAAGAAGCCCGCTGCACCTGCGAGCCCGGCCATCTCGACGGAAGATGCCATTTCGATGTTCGATGAAATGATTCCGAGCCAAGAGGTTTTGATGCGCCGTGAGATGGGACAGATGTTCCTGCCCATCGACGGCGCCATACAGCGCGGAGTCGACGTGCAACAGATCGTCGATGGTCTGAAGAAGAAGTGGCCTGGCAGTCACTCGGCCACCCTCGTTCGACTACTTAACGCCGAACGTGAGCGCCGCTTGCAGCTGGGCGAATACATCGAATGTAAGCGCTTCGGCTCGATGCGCAAGCCCAAGAAGGCAACGAAGATCAGCCAAGGCGAAGAAGCTTGCAACGTGAGCAACGGCTCACAAGGGGCTGAGGCATGAATGCTTCGGATCTCAAGGCAGGCTTCAATCGCTGGGTGTCAATTGCAACTCAGGACATCAACGACATAGTCACACTTGCGGCGGGGGACAAAGTCCCCCGCCTTGTGTGCCCTTACGAAGAACTTCCCCCCATCGCACAGCGGGCGTTTTTGGAGATCAAGCGGTACATCGGCGCACCTGATGAGGTGATCTTTGCATGGATTTTGGCGGCAATGGCGGCGGCTGTGATGCGCAAGGCATGTGTTAAGCCGCCAGGCCGCGACGAAGACGTGCTGTCGCTTTTTCTTATCACGGCGTCACCATCCGGGACAGGAAAGACTCCGGTTTACAAGATTCTGTTGAAACTATTTAGAGCCTATGACGCAGAGCGTCTTGCAAAGCATCGAGAAGTCGCGGACGAGTTCGAGCCTGAAATGGTGGTTTGGAGAGCAGAAAGGGATGGTTTGAGCAAATTGCTCACGAAGCTGATAGCAAGCATCAAGCCCGGGAACGCCGAAATGGCCAAGGAGGTCAAGGGAAGGCTAATGGAATTCGTGCGCCGTAAGCCGCACATGCCGCGATATCGCCGCATGGTGAAAACCAAAGCCGACGTCGATAAGATTCTTGAGGCATTAGACGGCAACAGGGAGTCGCTGTTTCTTGCGACGGACGAAGGATCCAAGCTCTTAAACGGTATCGTCAAGGATGATCCTGAGGATTTCAACAAGATATTCGATGGGTCGGAGACTGTCTGCGACACCAAAAAAGTGGAGGCGGTAATAACCAATCCGTTGGCCACTTTTAGTGTCAATATCCAAAACAAGCTACTCATGCGTTTTTTCAAAAAGCACGGCGAAGACTTGATCGAAATAGGGTTCCTCCCGCGATGCCTCATTTCCGTCGCATGGAATGAAGACTATCAGGAGGTCGACGAGGACATTGAACCGAAATGGGATGATGTCCTTACCTTCATGGAGATCGCCTTAGGTCATCTTCGTGATGGGGATGGTGTCGACGGCGATGGAACGCTTGCTCCGGTTACGATCGAATTTGATCCGGAAGCAAGAGAGTTGTTTAGGGATGCCAAACGCTACTTGAGAGAGCTAAGGCAGCCTGGCAACTCTTTACACCAAGTGAAGGCTTTTGCGCGTAAGGCCCCTCAGCTCATCGCTCGCGTAGCAGCCATATTCTCTCTGTTCATCGAACAGCAGGGATCTTGCATCACGGCAAATACGCTGATGAGCGCCATCAAGGTTGTGGCATGGTACTTACGGCATGCCAAGTATGCTTTGATCGAGAAGCCGAAAAGAGATGATCTCGAAAGACTGGTCATGCTCCTTCGTAACTGTTTCGTCGAAAAATGCCATCGCGGTCGATCAAAAGTTGATCGTCGCGATTTGGTTCCAAAGGAATATATCCAGCAGAATCTACACATGAAAGTCGAAGACCTTGACCCACTCATGGCGATTCTTAAACGCGAGAAGATTGCTTGGCTCGGAAGCCACGATATTCAGGGAGCATGTGTGTACTTGAACACAGCACACTTCCAGAATCTTAAGGCATAACTCGATGCACCTTGAGATGGTCAATAGGACGTTGACCATCTCTCACTTTTATCTAGGGGTTCGGGTGGCGACGGCATGGTCCGTCAGCCGTCGTCGTGATTTTTTAGCGACGATTACCAAAAAAACTGCAAACCTTATCTTCAGAATCCTGCTAGCACGGCTAACTTAGCTGCACTAGCAGGTTTTTTTTATGCCCTCAACAAAGTTTCAGCCTTCGCTGACGCAAGTTTGGAGACTTTGATTTGCCTCGTGTTCGAAGCGCAGCCGTTACGGAAGGGTATAGAAGATGTCCGCGCAGCTGAACTTGGCGACGCAAGCGAACGGTGGTTTCGGAGGCCATCGGAAGCCCACGCGGCGGGATGTATTCCCGGCTGAGATGGACAAGGTGGTGCCGTGGGCCGAGCTGCGCCCGGTGATCGAGCCGTTCCGCCCCCAGGCGCGCGCCGAAAGCAGCCGTCTCCCTATGGGTCCGTAGCAAATGCTTCCATCCACTTCCTGTCTCATCAGTATGCAATGAGCGATCCGACGTCGGCCGATGTCTTTGACATTGCGGAAGACACGTCACCAGCGTGCATCTTCCAGTCTGTGCTGGGTGACATCTGGCCCGTCCTTCGGCGTGAAGGAGCGCATCCAACCGCTTAGCCCGACTAACGACCAGACGGCATCTAGGAACGCTTCGCGTAAAAGAAACAACAAGGAGCCGTGCTGATCCACTCTCCATCACGCAACCATCGTTATCTACACGAGCATGTCATGACATTCACTTATCCGGCCTAGCGCACCGGATGGCCACTAATCAGATCTGCCACTGATCTGACGACGTCTTCGATATCTTGTCATCCGGCCGAATCCGCCTATTGCGGTAATGGTCATTCCCTTGCTGCCGCAACTTGCGAAGTTGACCTGGCCCCAAGTATTGATCCGGCTCCCGATAGATCCCCTGTTCCCGCAGCGTGCGATGGTCAACCAGATGATCAGAGAACCCGTGATACTGAAGCGCATTGTTGATCGTTTCGGCAATGATGCGACGCATCTCGATGGTGGAGTTCTTGACCTCGGATGGCCTCAGCCCAGAACCAATCTTCCTGCTGCCACCTAACTCAGGATGTGCAGCATTGAACCGCCGAAAGGTTTGCTCCGGCGAACGTTCGATACCGTCATCGACTCGTCGAGAGAGCATCCCGTGGATATGGGGGTATGGAACACCTGACACTGAGGAAATGTTCTCGTGGACAGCAAACATATAGGGTCTTCCCATCGCAACGGCATCCATGATCTTGTATGCGAGACTCATGTACTGTTCGCGACTCAAGCAATTTGGTAGGCCAATGACCACCGCTATGCATGCAGGACTATTCGCGCGCTCGTACTTGTCCGATGCAAGAAAGAACTCATCCGGATCATTCCAAGCCCAACTTGGCAGATTGTCATATCCCCAGCCGATGAAGTCATCGCGCTCAGCAAACGCGCCTCTGCGCATGATGTACCGAATGTGGCCAGCCGTCGTGCCACGCTTCAATGACGAAATACCGAAGTGCATCTGATCCATAGTGAGCGCCCTCAATTAGGTTGCAAAAAAGCCAGCAAGGATCACTCCTTGCTGGCTGCCAAGTTGGCCAAATTGTGCAGACTTCGATGCCTTGGATGAGAAACGGGTAGTTGACGTACGCTTTTCCACCTGTAAGCAAGCCGAACTTACAGGCAACAACTATCCACCACTGCGTATCCGTCGAAGCAATTTAGTCCTGACCATACAGTTACGGTCATAACAGTAAAAAATAACTGCACTACGTCGCCATGGCATTCGATGTAGATGATGTGACACCACAAGGAGACATCATCATGAAGGCCATCTACAAGGTCATACGCGAGAGCGTGCTGCAATTGCGATGGGTGAAAGGGCCATCGCTGCAAGAGCGATTTAGGAAGCTTGCTCAGCAACGACTGAATGAGATCATTCGGATCGCATATGGCATAGAGGCGCCGTAAAAGTATGGGGCGAAGGTAAAGGGGGTGTTCACCTAGTTCGCATTCGTAGGTTGTCATCAACACCCTTGCGGGGTGAGCTAGGCTGAAGACTCCTCGACAAGGAGTCCAACCATGGCCCCTGTTTTTCGCGCACCCGAAGATGTTTGCCTTTTCCACAAGAAAGAACCGCCTCTTGCCAGGTTTGCCACCATGGCCGAACCGTTTGTGTTCTTCAGCCACACCGGGTTCACCATGTTCTTCGGTTATTTCGGGATGGCTTTCGCATCGATTGCGTTCACCCATCGCACGGACGCGCACTCGCCGGCTGGCTTGGCGGTCGCACTCGTGTGTTCGTGTATCTCGATGTATTCGACAGGCGTTGCCTGCAAGGCGGCCACCAACATCGCCTACATGTAGTCGTGATTGGCTGCCCGCCCTATCAAGGGTTGGGCAGCCAACACAGCACTCAACTGAAACCGTCGATGATGACCCATTCACCTGTGGCGGCCCGGATCATGACGTTGTCCACTTTCAAATCTGCACCAGTGATTTTGCGTCCCGGCATGCCGCCCATCACCTCCTTGTGTGCTTCATTGACCAGAGCATCGAAGGCGTGTTCCAAGCCGTTGAACGGCGGGGTCGGCTTCTGATCCTTTCGCGCGTCCCACGCATCTTGAAACCATTGGTTCGCGGCGGCGTGGTGGTGTGAAGGTAGCGGATCCAGTTGTTCCATCTCGGTCACGGACGTGACCAGTGGCCACTGCCCGCTGACCAACTCGAATGGCCCATCAGGACATTCGTGTGAGTAGATGAAAGGAAAGTAGGGGGCGCGATTGTTCAAGACAAAAATTGCGAAGTGATCAAACGCAGGATCACCCCCAAATCGGACCACTCTTTTGGTCGTTAGATTGACAAAGATGTCGGAGCCGGTCTGACCAGAGTGTGCGACCGGTGAGTATCCCTGGACGATGTAGTCTTTCTTCACCGATGGAATCTTGCTGCTTGCAAAAAAGTTCATGTCGGACCTTCCTTGGTGAGTAAGAGCCCATCGTATCAGGCGTGACCTGCACGAATGGTCGGGAGCGTCTCAATGGCTGAGACGGCCTCCCTGCAGCCGCGGTAAGCTGTTCCAGGCCACCGAGGACCAACGACATGATGGGTCGAATCGAGATTGGCACAGCAAGTTGGTCACGTGGTTCGACGACGAACATCGCGACGCCACGTTGATTGTCTACCGAGTTTTCGTTCCTTACACGAGTTCAGCAACGGGAGCTAAGAACGTGCCCAACGACGAACAACCCATACTGGTAGCGACCACGCAAGACCCCCACGTGGCGATGCATCTTGAGGAAGGCTACACGCCGGGATCGCCGCTTTTTTTTCACGTCGTTCCCATCTTTAAGGAAGAGGGTGACGATCCAGGTGCTGCCGTCACCGACCAGTCGCTTCGCCACTTCATCGTTACAGGATTGCTGTCGAAGCAACCCACCATTGTTGGACACACCGGACGCGTGGACGGTGACTTTGCCCCTGACGATGGCGCGTGCTACTTAAAGACTGGTCCTGGCGCGACCGCACAACGTTTCGATACACCGCTGGGTTCCTTCGTGGGTAAGCCAACGAAGTCGGGTGAGATGGGTTTGGTGGAGTTTGAGTGTGATGCAACCAATGCGCACGAAGCAAAGCAAAAGTTTGTGGAGGTAGCGAGTCTCGGACTCGACCATCTTTCTTATATCTACAACGTGCCCATGGTTGTCACGACGGTGAGGGTCTTTGATCCTACGCACCAATCGACCTACGTCGCATTTAGTGCACCCTACAGGGGTGGCGTTGTTAGAGACTATGACGCAACGTTGTATATCGAAATGAAATCGATCTATGCGATGTATCGGGAAGCCAAAAACGCAACGAGTGAGTTCTACCGCTTTCTTTGTTTGTATAAAATCATGGAGGAGCTCTTTGGCAAGACGCGAGGGCGCCTTGTGAGGCGTCTGAAAGCCAAAGGAATGGTGATTAATACTGCGAACGACCTTGTTCCTCATGACCCCTATTTTCCTCCGCATCTCAAAAAACACGTAGGGAAAACGATCAAGTGGCTCTATGACAACGTGCTTGCGAATCAATTTCGTAATGCGGTGGCTCATTTCGCAACGGATCGTGGGACACTTGACGTCAGCTCCCCCGCGGAAATCGACAGGTACGCATCCATGGGGTTCGTAGCGGATCTGTGCGTGCGGCATCTCATTCATACCCACGAACAGCTTCTCGTAACACTGCACAGCTAATAACTTTTACGTAGTAAGCCTCCCCAGCGCGCCAACGTGGAGGGGACGGTTTGGTTGCGACTGATTCACATCGTCGCCTGCAACCCTTAGCCTGCCTCGTGAGACTGGCCCGAACGGACTAGGCGTTTGGCATAAGCCGACCCAGAGTGCCTGGTGGAACCGACGAGCAAGGCACCGAACAACAAAACGAAGAGGACCTTCGAATGAAGAGCGTGCGCCGCTTAGGGCACACGCTCTTCATTGTTGCTACTTCAAATGCCCATATTGCTGCCTAATGTGTTTTAGCGAGATAAGGACGCATCGCTGGCGCAACCGAGCCGACCACGTTGCCCTGAGGATCAATACAGACCGAATCCGGGCAGCTATAACGCAACGCGTCAGTATTACGAACCGGAGTGATGGTATCGGCGACCTGCGTAGCACTACCAATCGACTGGCCAGTCTCACCGACACACTGATGGGACCCGACATTGCATTCGATCAGATAGATCGGATAGCCGTCCTTGGACTTGGCCCCTGAACTCGTGGCAAAGGGAAAGGTGTCGAGATTGACAGCCCCACCATCGGGACCTGCTGCTCCCGCGTTCTGAAGCGCCCGGAGGGCCTTGGGATCATCAGGCGGCAGAGCATTGGGCGGTGCCGCAGAAGCCACCGGGGTTTGGCTGGAAGTGTCTCGAGTGACGTCGCTCGAAGATGGACCAGCAGCTTGTACCGGTGCTTGTGCGGTTGGTGAGAGCTGCGCTGATGGTGACGACGCGATACCGTCCCCCAAGGCTTGTGACACGGCTTGCGCAGCCGCATCGCCCTCAGGGTCGGGCTGAGTCATCTCATGAGCAACGATGTGAAAATAAACGGCAAGCACGGCGCATATAGCGGATATGCAGCCGAGTGCAATTTGCCCACGCCTGATGTTCTGCGCTCTCTTCTTGGCCTTGGCTTCATCTTCCGGTGGCAGGGGCACGTTAGGCAAGATTCCAATCTTTGCCGACGACGCGCTTTTTGTGTTGGCGGTTGAAGATACGGGAATCGAGTTATCCACGGATACCGTCACCGTGCTCCAACCAATGCGAAGGCCTTGCAAGAGGGAGAGGCCCATAATCGCAACTTCCACTGCAAAGAAAATTATCACTTCTGCGGCCGTCAGATCATCGCTCGTGTTACCTATGATGACGGTGGTAAGGGCTGACACTAGGAATGAGACGGCAGTAGCGCTGCCGTACCATTTCGCCATTGGGACAGTAGGTAAGGCAGATGTCCCGGTGCCTACCTCGTAATGATAACGTTGACCACGCTTGAAGCCGAGCCAAAGCATGAAGCATGTTTCCAATGCGTAGATAACAAACATCGAAATGGAATTGGCTGTGTCGCTTTCAAAATGTGCTCTCGTTGCTAGAAAAAACGCAGACACGTTTATGACAATGAACACGCGAAGAAACACCAGCTTTTGTCTCGTTCGAAGTCTGCTGAAGATGCTGAAGCTTTCAATAAAGATGTCCATAGTGAATTTCAATTTCCCTGCTCAATGATCAATGGCACATATACGCCGTCGTCCGCCCGGATCGGGGCGGACGACGGCGTCTGGAGTTGCGCTCTCTTAGTGCTGAGTCACCGACTACTGAGTGACTTAAAGCGATGTCGCGTTTGGATCAAGAACGGTCCTAACTGTCGAAGTCTGCGCACCATTTTGGAAGGTCAAAAGAACCTTGCCATATACCGGAGATATGTACTCAAACGGACCGTCAAGTAGGCCATTCCTCACGTAACAGGAAAAGACTAAGTGGTCATTTCCGTCATAACCTCGGACAGCGCCATCAACACGTCCATTAATCCAGTTGCTGACGAGATGAGACACCTTTGCCAAAAATTCATCGCCGGGGCCTGCAAGCGCTGGCTCGAAGGTCAGAGAGGCAATGCCACTAGGTCCTACGGTGTTCCCAATCGATTGCCCCCAGTCATCCCAAGTCCCAACCCTCTGACCCGCTGAATAGGAGCCCTTGGCGAACATTGCTTGGCTGTTAGGAAGAGTCCAAGTAGCCGGACCGTCAAGCTGTCCATCCTTGTACTCAGCTACCCCGTTGTTCTGGGCATATTTACCCGACACAATTTTGCCGTTACTCCAGATTGAGTCAGAAATTGGTGTTCCATTGACATCCCACGTTCGGACTCGTCCGTTTTGGGCCCCATCTTTCCAAGAAACCTCCTGCAGTAGTTGCTTACCGTCGTCGGTATAAATGTTTGTTGTTCCGTCAAGCCGTCCGGTTGACCAATGGAATTCGCGTATCAGCACGCCACTATTAGGGTTGTAAAGCTTCGAGTCTCCCTCGTAGGCTTCATGTTGATAGGTAAGCTCGAAAGCTTTTTGCCCGCTTGATGTGGAGCATGTTGCCAGCCCATCCATGACGCCATTTTTGTACTGTGTCTTGCAAGTTGCGAGGTTGTTACTGAGCGTCTGGCCTACTGCATTTGTCCAATATTGCTGTAGCGCATCTGGAATCTGATTTGCCCATTCAACAGTTCCCGTAAAAGGGGTGGTGCTCCCGTGCTTGTACGCCAGCCCACTGTTTTCATCGAGCTGGCGAGAGTCCAGTGTCTCTTGACCACATGCTGTGAGAAACGCGCAGGCGAGCGCGATTGAGGCAAATGCTGTAACTGTTTTACGCATGAGAAATTCCCCTGTAGTCCTAAATATTGTTCACCAACACCCTACGGCGTCACGCTTGCTTGTCGGCTGCCCGCACTAAGCAAGCCCGCTAACGGCGGGGTTTGGCACGAGACTGCGCTGGTTGTAATCCCATCGATGGCGTACGGCATCCCTGCGAAAGTGAGGCCGTATGTTGGGACAAGAATACCTATTAAACAGGTATAAATCCTGAATTACATATAACGATTAGGCAGGTATAGCTTGATTGACCGTCCCTCCAGGCCCGGTCATGAAGCGAACATCCCTCTACAGCGAAAGGCACGCCGTGCTTGTTGACTATCTGCGCGAGCTGAGGGTGCTTCGCCACCTCACGCAGGCTGAAGTGGCCGAAGCTATTGGCAGACCGCAGACCTACGTGTCCGATATTGAGAAAGGCAAGCGAGGTCTGGATTTGCTTCAGGTGCTGGATCTCTGCGAAGCCTACGACGTGTCGCTTCCTGCGTTTTCGGTCGAGTTAGATAAACGGCTGAAGAAGCTTGTAAAGCCTTCGCGCCGCGCAAACCGATAACGCATTGCTCGGGTATGTCAGATCCGAGGGACTTCCGTACAGGGTTGTCTGGCAGGTTTGTGGCGCTTATTAAGAGGAACGATGGCCAAGCCCATGGCTGCGCTATTTGCGGACTCCTCCAACTCAAATAAGGCCTCGACCAGCCATACTCACGCACTCAGCGCCCACGATGATGTGGTCCAGAATTCGCACGCCGACGAGACTCAACGCCTCACGAAGTTCTTTTGTGATGGCCCTGTCTGCAGCACTGGGTTCCGCAACCCCGCTGGGATGGTTGTGCGCCAAGATGGCGGCACAGGCATTGATGCTCAACGCCGCCCGCACGACCTCCCGTGGATAGACACTGGCGCCGTCGATAGTGCCGGTGAAGAGTTTCTGACAACCAAGAATGCGGTGGCGGTTGTCTAACCACAGCACGTGAAACTCTTCGTGCAACAGCGCACCTAAACGCATCCGGAGGAAGTCGGCAGCATCGGTCGGATGGCTGATGCTGCCCTGTCGTTCGAGCTTCCCTTTGAGAATGCCTTCGGCAGCAGCGAGCACATCTTGCTCCGTCGTCTCGCCGGCGAGTTTGTAGCGGGTATAGGCCATAGATTGCATGAGCTGCATAAAACTCCTTGATTGGAAGGCATAAACGCATAGGGCCCGGCGAAAGCCGGGCCCTATGCGCGCGTACGAGGGTTAGAAAGAATAGTTAGTGGAACAGCGATGGCCTATGTGGGCTTATCGCTGAAGGTGTGACCACAGGAACGGCAGTGATGGTTGTGCAAGATGTTCAGGTCAATGGCGGCGCCCAGACGCGAGCCTGCGGCACAACCTGTTGCCCCACCGACGATGCCGTCGATGACAATGCCTGCGGCTGCACCGAACATGGCCCCGACCGGACCCGCCAATAAGCCGATTTCAGCGCCCGCCAGTGCCAACGCCACACCACTGGTGGTGCCAGCGATGGCTCCAATGGCACCCCCGAACCGTCGGGCCAGATTGCGTGTCTCGATGCTGGCTGATCGACACTTAGGGCAACGCGGCATTACATCCACGATGTCGTTGTTATCGTGCCACTCACCACCGAATTGCAGTTCATTCATGTGCGCTCGCCTTCATTCGGTGCCTGACATACCAGCGGACACCGGACGCCCAGAGCGTCCCTAGTACAAAGAGAATGCCGAACACGATCAGGCATTCGAACAGCGAGGGGCAGGGGTAACCAATCCAGGATCTATCAAACATCACCAATGCTCCTTAGAGAGGGACATCCGCCGCACAGGCGAGCGGAAGGAACAAGGAATGCCTCGTTCATCGCGGTGATATGGATGTGGAGATACTTTCGATCCAACGAAGTGATCTCCTGCGTGTACTCGACATGAGTGAGTTGCTCGGAGGGTTGGATGTGCGGTTGCGAGATTTTCATTGAGACAATGCGGGCACAAGCGTGTGCGCCACCACATTCGGACCTGGGTGCCAACCGAACTTGACAAGCTCACGGTGATCTACTTGTCGCTAAGGCCAACAGCAAATTGGGCAAACACCTACAAAAGCTCGCGGCGCTTGCTGGTGTTGCAATCGAGATCAAGCGGGCAAATTGAAGATGCCCCGGGAGTCTGGCCCGATCCGACAGGTGTCAGGCATCAGCCGACGCTGCAACGTCTGGTGGAACCGACGAGCGGGGCACTTCTTCTTTACCTTGATTCAGCTCCAGCTGCGCGGACAATGCCGTTTGCTGGCGTGGAAACAAGTATGCGACGCGGTGGCGAACTGGAAGGTTGTTTGAAGAAATGGGCATCCATGGCCCTCTTGTGAATCCCCTGTCGTGAAATATTTCTCCCTTGAGGGTTCGGGACAGGAGGAGGTCAGTAGGCCTTTCGTGATGGGAGTGCTCATAGCTGCCGTTATTTACAGACAAAAAATCGCAGCGCGCCAGGACTGGGTACTGAATCGGAGTAGGCTAGGGATTGCCGAAAAAAGGCGACGTTCCCTCAAGTTCCGTATGACGCGAGCATCTGCTTGCGTTGGCTTGGCATCGGCAACAGAATCTCCCAAGGGACGATAACTAGGAATTATCAGCAATGGGTGAGCTTTGCGTATACGTTGATGATCAAGGGATTACCAGCATTCCTGGGGGATTGATCCGAGACATTCCTAGAGTTGGCAATGACGTCAGGCGCCTGCGTCTGACTGGCATGTTCGCGCCCTGGCAGCAGTTTTCAGGCAACTTTGTGGAAAGCCGCATCCATGATGCGGAGTTCAAAAACATCGACCTCACCAGATGTGACTGGAAGGATTGCCGTGTCACAGGCGTTGTTTTCGAAAATTGCGATTTAGGGCACGCCTCCTTCATTACCAACTCATTTGAAGGTTGCGAATTTATCAGGTGCCGGTTTCCAGATACTGGCATCAGTGATTGCGTGTTTAAGGAATGCGTATTCGAGCGGTGCGACTTCAAAGACATCATCATCAAGAGTAGTCACCTTGAGAAAACTTCTTTCTTCGACTGCGAAACGTCCAATCGCATCATCGAAAGCAGCCTCCTCATCGACACTGCCTGGAGGTCGATGAGCATTGATGCCCGAATGATTTTTGGAAACTTTGGTCTGCTCAGGAGCGAGTTTGAGAACTGCGCTCTGGTGGTGAGAACCCCCGACGGCGAAATGCTTAAGCATCATTGGGCCGCCCTGGACCAAATTGCGTCGATGAGCGAACTCAGCCCCGTTGAGTACCTTCGGTATCGAAATTTTGAGACCGAAGACTTGGAAGCGGATGCGGATGCACTGGAGTCCGCGCTAGACCTGACAAACTGGAAAGGCGACACCACAGTCCAGGCAAGCTTCGGAGCCCAGCTCTCGTCTTTTGCCCAGTTCCTGATTGAATTGTTTGAGCGAGATCGGTTGCCGGTATATCCATTGCTCATACTTCACTCCAGGAACTTCGAAATGCTTAGTTTCCTAGAGGGCAAGGCGGAGGCCACAGGCCTCTACCGGGAGATTGCTGGTGTGCATTGGATTTTGGCTAGGCAGGCGGCTTCCTTTCTTGAAACCGTTGATGAGTGGTGCAAGGTCCTTTCCAACACCGAGATTCTTCACGTCGCGGCCGAAGGCCCTGTTGACGAACAGTATTTTCGGAACTGGTTCGTCGAAGTTGGTCTATCTAACGTCAAAGTGGCATCGGTTCGCCCAAGAAATTCACCAGTCGATCTCGCTATCTTCATTGAAGGCCACTCTGTCTTGGCAGGTTTCATAGCTCTATTCCTATCCACGAAAACCAAGCTGAGTTTGTCGAAGATGCCGGACCTCATGGAGCAAGAAGGCAATGGAGGGACCGTTCGAGCAAAGACCGATGTATTTGCTATATCCATGGGTCTTGCGCCATCAAAGGGTGCAGAGTACCAATTCAGCATAAAGACACTTCTACCGAAGTCCTTCCTTTTTGACCTTCAGTTGAGCATGAACGTCTCAGTCTTTCAGAAGGCTAGGAAGGTGCTTGTAGAGTTGCTCTCTAGCGAGCAAGACGCTCAGAAAGGCATTCATAAGCACTGACAAGAATTTTGGTAGAGAGCTCGATGTTCTCGTCGGGCGTGAAGTAATTCATACGGATAGCTTCCCATGCATCGTCGTGTGGGAAGCCAATGCTGGCGCGGAGTACGACAGGCATGCGCTCGGTTCGGCAGTACTGCAAAAACGCATGTCTCTTTGCATTGAAGTCGCCTGGCAGACTGCCCAAGTTTAGTATCACCGAACCGATGTAGCCATTGACGAGGGGGGTCGGTTTGGCCCACGTGCCCACCGTAGCCAGCTCAACGCTCTTTCGTAGGCGCTGTGCTTGCCCATTTGCTGCCTCAAGAAGCGATGGCAACAAGGCAGGTGAATCTGCAAAGGTTGCGAAGTTTTTCAGGCTGAAACGGTCAAGAGACGCGCCGCAAGGTTCAAGCATTTGCTCCATATCGGACCGCCAGTTATCCGGATGAACAATGGCTGCCACTCGCATGCCATTGAGCCCAATGCCCTTCATCAGTCCACGCGTACGAAGGACAGTGCAAGGAACCAGTCCTAATGCTGACAGAACACTTGGAAACATTTGCTCAGCCGCTTCATCGAAGACGATGACGTCATCTCTGCCCAGGAACGATGCTAGCTCCCGTAGCTTACCCAGGTCTTGATTGGTACCAATCCCAAAGCGTGGCTGGGTCAACCACAGCACCTTGCGTGTGCCGGGAAATGACTTTACGAACGCCTCCACTGGAATTTCAAAGCCGCCGTCACGTTTTCCCGTAACTCTCTCAACTTCGAAGCCCAGCAAATCGGCTTGAACTGGCGTTGCGAAATAGGCTGGGCTCTCAAAGCAGATATGGCGATATCCGCGCGCTTTTAGTGCACTCAGTACAACCAAGTTGGCTGTAGATACCGACGGACAAATCGTCAGCTCGCTCCAAGCCAGTGGGCGCGCCTCCCAATGACCGAGGACATTTAGGATGGCCTCCTTGAGGTCACCAAGGGCATAGCCTTCGTCGAGCGCATATTGCAAACCATCGTTGAAGCTCGGTTGCTGCAGCGAAAAGCTCTCTGCGGCGGTGCTTTTAGGGTTATGCCACCCAGCGGGTAGCGCCGCCCAAGTCTTGCTTCGCAAGATGTCGTTGAAGAACTCAGCATTGACGTCGTCGTAATCGTCTTTTGCGTAGGTGGCGCCGCTATCAAGTCCAAAGTCGAATGCGCTCAATGCTTCTCACCCATCGCTGATAATTCCTAGTTATCAGCGTTTAGTGGATGAGTTTGACCAAGTCAGCCCGAACGAGTGCCCTTCGAAGTGTCATGTCGGACACGTGGGTATAGATTTCCGTGGTGGAGATGCTCTGGTGGCCAAGCAGGCGCTGGACGATGCGAATGTCGACTCCTTCTTCCAGGAGCAGGGTCGCGGCTGTGTGTCGGAGCATATGGGGGGTGACTCGACGCTTGACCTTGGAGGCGTCGCAAGTCTTCCGTACATGCGCCCGGAAGGCGGCGGTGGTCAGAGGCGCTCCCCGCCGGTTGACGAACAGATGCCCATCCATGCTCGAAGCCTTGAGACGTTTCGTGGCGTGTGCCTTTAGCTTTCCAAGCAGAGTGGAATTAGTCACAAAGACGGTGCGCTCACGGTTTCCCTTTCCTCGTACGCGAACTTGGCCATCTAGAGTGTCAATATCACAGAGACGCAGGGAAACGAGTTCGGCAACACGCAGGCCTGTGGTTGCCATCAGGAGGATGCCGAGGTCTGTGGCGTTACTAGTGGCCATCGCAGTTGGGTCGGATGCAACCCGAACAAGCTCTCGGAGCTCTTTCCTCGTGATAGCTCTGGGAAGGCGGCGAGCCTGTTTGATGGTCAACTTGAACTGTTGAAGCGGGTTGTCCGAAATAGTATTGGATGAAGTGAGCCACCGGAAGAACACCTTGAGGCACCCTAGGCGGCGCTTAGCAGTTGCCGGGCTGAGTCCACGGCGGCTGAGTCCTTGAAGGTATTGCTCGACGTCAGAGCTGGTGGCGGCGCTGACTTTTCTTTCTTGGGTAATAAAAGAGGAGAAATCGGCGAGGTCTTGCGAGTAGGCCCGCACGGTGTGAGGCGAGAGGGCTTTGGAGTACCGGCAATGGGCGATGTAATCAAAGACGGTGGAATCGAGTTGCTGCATCTGAGATGTCTCTTGGGAAGGGCGAGACATCTTAGAGAACGGTTATCCATTCACCGAATCGAATCCCTGGCGATCGAAGCGGGCGCATTCGATGCGGCTCGTCATGGACGTTTTCTATCCGACGTGTTCTCTTGATGTTTGCGTTCGCCACTTCGCGGGCGTGGTGCCTTCCCAATCCTGAAAGGCGCGCGCGAAAGAATTGACCTCTTCAAAGCCAAGCAAAAACGCGACTTCTCCTATCCCGAGGTCTTTTGTCTTAAGTAAGCGTTGCGCCCATTGATGTCGGACGTTGTCGAGAAGATCCTGGTAGCTTGTGCCGAGCTCACCGAGACGGCGTTGCAATGTGCGCACACTCATTCCCAGAGACTTGGCGACTTTGGAGATGGCAGGACGATCTCCGTTGATCATTTCGCTGAGAACTTTGCGCACATCGTCAACGAGCGTTCGTGCCGTGTTGTTTTTCGGAAGTGCCAACTCTAGTCCCGGCAAAAGGACCGCCAGAAGCTGGGCATTTCGATGAACCATGGGCAGCGAAAGCGCGGTCTCGTCGAAGATCAATAGATCATGTGGCGCGTTGAATCTGACCTCGCAACCGAAATGTTTACGAAGCACCGCCTCATTTGCGCGACGCCTGGTCAATTCGATGCGCTGCGGCGTCACAAGTGTTCCGGTTCCTTGACGGGCGAGATTCACGACGCCAGCGAAGATCAAGTCCGTCAGTAACGCCGGGGGAGCTTCATTGGCGAGGGTCCACTCAAAGCGCAGTTGGGCTTCACCATGCACGATGTCGCCCCAGACTTTTTCGGGACACACGAGGCGCTTGTAACGGGCGAGCCTCTCTAGAGCGTCCCCAAGCGTGGTCGAGTGCAGCGCGGCGAGCGTCGCGACGTTTTCTTCATCGGTGAGCGCTTCAACACCAAGGCGTAGCCCAAGGTCGTCATCCGCGCCGCTCTGTTCAACGGCATGCCAAAGAGCAAAGAACTCCGCCGTGGTGCCCTCTGGTTTGGGGACATTGAAGCGGGCAGAGGGAAGGTTTGCTCGACGAAGAATCGCCTGAACGTCGAGGCCCGCTCGCGCAAGGTGCTCGAAAAGGATAATTGGAATGGGCACGAGGTCAGTCATTTCGTTCCTCGATGCGAGTCCTGTTTAGTTAGATTGATGTGGCACTAGGTGCCACGACAAATTACTCAGTCACCTTCATGTTCTGCGTGGTCATTTCCTGACCGCCGGGAATCACGCGATACGCAGCATAGTCCGCACCGTCCCCCAGTATCTTTCCAATCACCCCGATGAGGCGAGGGAGTGTCTGCTGCGTCAAATCTACTACACGCTGATTGACGCCGCCGGCAACAGATGAAGCAACGCACGGATGTCGCGGTTCTCGAAAATTAGTCCTTTAGGCGCCCCAGCCGCCGTTGCCTGAACGGTCACGTCCACCATGGTTCGGGCGAGATCGTCGACCCGAATCACTTGGTTGGGAAACAGTATCCGGAACGCCGGGTAGATTGTGCGCAATAGACGGTAGCTGAAATTAGGTTCCGTTCGCGGCTTCACGGGATAGATGTAAGCGGGGCGGAAAAGGTAGACATGGCGAAAACCTGCCGCATGCAGGGCGCTCTCTGCTTGCCCCTTGTAACGAGCGAAGGGAATGCGGCTTTGTCCCGTTGGGTCCGCGCCGCTCCCACTTAAAAATGCAAACGCTGCGTCAGGGCTGTTCTCGCAAAGAGCCCGCGCGAATTCGATTGTGTATTCCACCGTGATGGCGCGGAGTTCCGAGTCCGATACGGCACCGGAATAGGCACCCATGCAAAAGATCGCTGCGTCCTGATCCGATAACACCGGTGCCAGATCGATGCAGTCTGCGAAGTTTTGATGAAGAACTTCTTCGAGCTTAGGGTGCTTGATGCCGACTTTTCTACGTGCGATCGACGTCACATGGCCTACGTCGGGGTGCTCGAGCGCGTAACGAAGTACATAGCCACCCACCATTCCCGTTGCGCCTACAATGACAACGCGCATCTGACCCACCGTTGGAGCCGCCATTTACACTCCTGACTCGCGTTGAATCGCAAACATCGAAGCTGTCCGATTTGTGGTAGTCATGACAGTGGGCGCTCATCCACCCAATCGACAAAGAGCTTGCGCTCCGCAAACAGCCACTGATCATCTGCTTTCACGAACGTGTCAGCGTAGCGAAGAGACGCGACCATCAACCGGTGCTTCTCACCCTCGACCGTCACGTGATGCGCAAGGCAATAGGTCTCACCGGTAGCATGATCAGCGGTCAGCGTGAAGATGGTGCTTTGTCCGACGAAGTGAGTCGTCGCGTCATACTTGTTGAGGTCCGCAAAGACCGGAGCGAGTGATTCGCGCGAGTGAAGTTCCATTGATGGCGTGGGATCCTTTGCGTTCATATAGACCACAAAGTGGGTGTCTGGCGTAAAGAGAGACATCTGACCTTTTGCATCACGACGATCCGCGCAGTGTGCATAGGCCTCGACGAGTTCGCGGATGGCGAGGCGATCCGCAGCTTCAAGAAGGGAGAGTGTGGTGTGCTTGCTCATAATGGACATGCTTATGCGGTTCGCTCAAACAGCGATGTCGTGTTACTCAAGGATGGCCCGTGATTCGAGAAACGCCTCGATCCCGAATGTGCCAAATTCGCGGCCAACACCGGAATGCTTGAATCCGCCCCATGGTGCCTGTTGGTCATCGCGCATGCCGTTGATCACTACGCGACCGGCGAGAATCTGGGAGGCCACACGACGTGCGCGCTGTAGATCCGTTCCGCTTACGAAGCCGTGGAGTCCATAGCGCGAGTCGTTAGCAATTTCGACGGCATCCTCGTCGTTTTCATAGGGAATGACGCACAGAACGGGACCGAAAATCTCTTCCTGAGCAATGGTCATTTCGTTCGTTACATTCACAAACACCGTTGGTTTCACGAAGTGACCCATCTCGAAACCTTGTGGATGGCCCTCGCCTCCGACGAGAACGTCCGCACCTTCTGAGATGCCAGTGCGGATGTAAGCCTGCACTTGTTCATATTGTTTCTTCGAAACCATGGGGCCTACGGCAGTCTTTTTGTCGGCGGGGTCACCCACTGCAAAGGCCGGCATGGCGTCCAAAATAGCTTTCTTGACGTCGTCGAGGCGACTCTTAGGCACGAGTAACCGTGTCCCTGCTGCGCAGGCTTGGCCGCTGTTCATGAACGCGATGCCGAGGGCGTTTGGGATTGCTTTGTCGAGCTCGACATCGTTAAGCAATATGTTGGGTGACTTGCCACCCAACTCGAGCGTGACACGCTTCATCGTCGCGGCACCGTCGCGCATGATCTTTTCACCAACGGCGGCCGAGCCTGTGAAGGAAATCTTCGCGACATCTGGATTTCGAACGAGTTCGGCCCCGACGACGTCTCCACGACCAATGACCACGTTGAAAACGCCACTCGGGAGTCTGGCCTTGTGCAGACACTCGAGCAATACCTGCGTCTGCAGTGAACTTATTTCGCTGGGCTTGATGACCACCGAGCAACCCGCAGCAATCGCGGAGGCAAGCTTGACTGAAATGAACAGCGCATTCGCGTTCCAGGCCGTAATCAGGGCGGCTACCCCTACAGGCTGATAGAAGACTGTGGTCTTGTCCCAGGTCCGAACCAACGGTAGCTGCTGGAGCGCTTTCTCAGCCTGCAGAAACGACTCGGCAGCGGATCGCACAATGAGTTCAGAGAACTGGGCGGTGCCACCGTATTCTTCAATCATCATGGCTGTCAGATCGTCAATACGTGCAGCGACCACCTCATGCAGCCTGCGTAACATGCTCGCGCGTTCTTCCTTGGTCGTCTGGGCGAAACTGATGAGTGCCCGCTTGGCCGCGGCGATGGCGAGCTTTGCATCTTCCTCGTCTCCGAGTAGCGTCGTCCCGATCACCTTGCCGTTGCTCGGATTGATGCTCTCGATAACCTGGCGGCCGTGGGATTCAACGAACGCCCCATCAATGTAGTGCTTCGTGATTGTTTTCATCGAACGTCTCCTTGCATGAGTGTTTGCAATCACAACTGCACCACGAAAATTCTCGACGCTCCGGTCATTTACGTCAGCACGGCATGAAGCCTGATGAGTTCCGCGTTGGGACTCGATGGTTCGCATTTAAGGGTAGGGGCGCTCATCAAAATGCGCCAATCAGATCACGTCACAAACTCATCGCATTGCGCCAAATGACTAACGATCGTTGAGTTAGGACCTGTTTGTTGATGGCGGTCCTTGCTACAAGCGGGAAAATAGAAGTCTAGACGGCTATGGTCTGATAATACGTCGAGGACTTCTGGATCTATTCTCGTACTCATGCAGCAGGGTGACCCTTTCGTAAGGGGCGTGTTCGAGTGAAGTGACGCTCTTTGCATCGTTACCGAATCAGGGCAGTCCTACTCGGTGACATACAAACGTGTTGATATAACGATGCAAACCCGCCACCGGGAATGCTCTCAAACCTGCCAATGATTCCACACTCAAACCGATCGCCCGAAACGGCCTGAAAGGAGCTACCAAGATGAGGTTGGTACGCCGACTATCGCGTTACCAGGGCGAGCGGGACGCGCAAGTGACTGATGCAAGGACGGCGGACAGATGCACTTGCAGTTTCGCTGAAGGGCCGACAAGCTGCGAAGGGCAGAAGTCGACCCGTTGCTGCCGGTCGCGAGCGTCCGCTTTGGGGCGTCTAATTTTCCGGGAGTAGCGGCAAAATAGTGGCCGTGCGAGCAGACCCGATGCGAT